>Ga0302325_10007302_pt1 | contig 24566 bp, 26 predicted proteins | sample Palsa_T0_2_FD_201948 | JGI IMG/M metagenome (GOLD analysis project Ga0302325, IMG submission 201948) | Peat permafrost microbial communities from Stordalen Mire near Abisko, Sweden - Palsa_T0_2 | ecosystem: Environmental > Terrestrial > Soil > Palsa > Peat permafrost | place: Sweden: Abisko... | reverse complement strand
CTCAATAACACCGCTGGGTTTCTGGAGGCCACATCATGTAAATCTCGGAGTTCCAGGGCGTTAGCATAGACCAATGCAGCATTGCGATCGATGAAAGCGTGGTCCTTTATTTGTGAAGCGTTAGCTTTGGTGTCCATACAAAAATACAACGAGTATGTTCCTAAAATTACAAAGAGCTTTATCGGACTATACCTTCGCCAAAACTAGGCTTAAAAGTTCCACTCCCAACAATTCGAAAGTTATTTTGAACTTCTGCGTAGGCATCAGATACCGATCCAGATAGATCTGTCAAACCCACTGTGAGAGCAGGTATATTAACTCGATGAGCCGCCTTGATCCGATAAAGATTAGTCCTTCTCGCGGAAGTCATTTCTGACATATAAGTCCTCAAGTAAAAGGGGATATACCAATGTCGAACCCAGTGTCAAGTTCCACTCCAAACGACCCCACTTTCGCTCTGACTTCGCCAACTCTGTTCCCGTGCCGGTTCCCGTAGGTCAGAGGGCAGGTGTTCATACTTGAGTTCCGACACTGGCCTATCCATATGGGGAAGTTTCCGAGAGAGGGAGAACCTCCGGTACCTTCATCATGGAGTTGTGACATTCCCACCAAGGAACTGTGGTCATGCAGGAACCCTGCTTGGTTTTGCCAGGGAGTACTGCTATCCACTACCGCTTTTGCCATTCCGAACGGTACCGTTGACCCTGCAAATGCTACTATTAATAAATTACGAAAGAGCAGTGTACAATGGCCATATCCTTCTGTACCGATCAATGTGTCCACATAGTTTGTCAAGTCGCGCTTTGGAAGGTCTGGACGCGCCGAGGCAGATGCTACCGTCACCGAAGATGTTGACGATGTCGCAGTTAGGATCACCGAAGTCGACGAGAGGGACAATTCAGCCGCACTTGTAATTATAGGCTCATGGTCGTGGTCGTGATGGCCCTCAGGACTTGTCGATAGTATTGTCTTGTCGCTCTCTATCCCTGCGAATATATATAACATGCCTACCGGCAGCATGATGATTTGAAGAGCGAGGAGAATGTAAAGCCCAAATCGAGTGCAGCTGTCGATTCTCCATGGCCTTATCATGGGTCTTTGGTATGTGTAGGTCGAACGAGTGCCCAGCAGCGAGGACTCGGGACGGTCCTGCCCTTCCTCGAGCTCTGATGAATTCATATTGTCGAGGAAAGGGGCTCCAAAGCTTGGTATGAAGCGCGTCAAATAGGGAGAACAAATTGACCGAGGTTAAATCGGCGGCACGTTCACCACTCGTTTCAGCCGTCTTACAAATAGGCTTCAGATTATCTCCACCATCTGACCACAACAAGTAAGTTCAGCAACCACCAGAAAGATCAGTGTGGAATGGTAATAAATATGTATATAGAATAAATTATAAATTAAGACACCTCGTCCTAGAAAAAAAACGCTCCAAAATGTTATCCATCAGAAAGTACAATGCTCCCCAACGTTACTTACTTTTTATACCCCATGCCCAGCATTTACATAACAATAGCTCCGATCACAGCCGCAACCATCACGCCAAAGAGGCCAGCTTGGACATTGCTACCTCCGCTGGTGAATTTGACAGGTGGTTTGGGGACGGTCGTGTTGCCGCTCGCGTTGCCGCTTGGGACGAAAATAGGGAGAGCTGATTTCGTTGGCGTAGGGTAGGCCGGGGTGCCGCATTCGGTGACGGTGACAGTGACGGTAGGCACTGCACTTCCAGCCTGGTCAACTGTCTCAGTGACTGTGCAGATTTCCTTGGCGATGATAGTCTCAGTGGCGGTAGCGTCGCAGGTACGAATCTTCTCTTCCTTGTTGCAGAACCAGATGATGTCAACGTCGACCTGGAAGATGACCTTCTTGACGGGCTCGCAGACCTCAGTTCCCTGAACGACGGTGGCAGTCTTGGTTGGGGTGTTGGTGCAGTTACCCTTGAGCGAGAAGACATCGGTTTGGGCATAGATGACATAGGTGTTTGTACCGTTGATAGCGTTGAATTGATAACCGTAGCCCGAGGGGACATCACATGGGATCTTGACGTAGGCTTGGCCCTTGGAGGTGTCCACTATTATTAGACGAGATGGAAAGTGGTTTTACAGTCCTCAGCGAGGGAGTAAGTAAGAGGTGGCCATTGTACGAAGTTGACGAGGTAGATAGAGAGGGTTGATGGATCGGTGTCAACGGTCGACCAAGTCAATAGCTGAACTGACCCCTTATCCAAGGTCTTGTTTGCGAGGGGAGTTGTGAATTGAACGGCTATCTGTTAGATTTGCTAGAAATAGAGTCTACCTTGTACAAGTCCAGCGAGACCAGCAACGGCAAGTGCCAATGATTTCAACAACATCGTGATATAGTAGCTTTAGAAGAAAGCGAAAAAACTTGATTGAGGGCTGTAAAGCGGTAACGAGAGACTGAGATCCTTAAAAGAATGACTTGCACGAAGGCTGCAAAAGTTAGTGGATCTCTCGAGAGTCGGATTGAGCGAATGTACCTTGAGGATTTTAGTTTTGGGAAGAATGGAGGACAGCGCCCAGTGCTCTTATAACTAGAGCCCCCGCCTATTTCACCCTTATAATTGTTCCCTTCCGCCCAACCGTCATCTAATTTCCCAATAGCTCCTCATGATCAGAGCAAATTACATTTGGTTATTTCGCGCAAAGAGTTAAATGGCACATGAAATTGGAGTTTTGGCCTGTTTTTGGAGGTGTGGGGTTTGGTCCCAGCGAATCAAGTGCTGCCGGTAAATTAGCTTGAGCGGTCTGTGCGGCTGTTGACGGTGGGCTCCGAGATTTCAGGGGTTGACCAAATTTATGCACGCGCGTGTATCATCTAACTGTAGCGATTCCCGGCTATCGGAGCATCCAATTTTGACAGTTTGTTCGTTTCCGACAGACGGGGTGGCTTTCCCAACAGTTACTGCCAGACTAGTCGGACTGCCGGATCTCTAACAACAGCAGGGATGCATTGCGGTTTGTCAGGGGTTTCCCGATGATGATGTGGCCGGACCGAAAATACGGAGTAGAATCGCCGCATGGCTTAAAATAATTAGAAGTATGTAGCCTAAAATAGACAAAGGGTGGGACAGCGGTTGGTGGCTGCAAGAAACGCGTGGTAACCGACATTTTCGCGGGAGGTCCTTGCGCCTCATCTCATCTGCTGTGCTCATCAAATAGGAATTTCACAATGGCCTCGTAAAGCTGAAGCGCAATTTAAGTTAAGATAATCCAAGGCATGCGCTTCGCATGTCCGGTTTCATGAACAAAGGTTCAGAACTTAGTACGACTGTAAGTTTCGCTTCTTGACGCAACCAAATTTCGGACCGAAGACGTGCTTTGTGCACAGCATTAAGATTTGATTCCATATCTTGTGCTGGTCGGAACAGCAACATTTAATTTGGTTAAATTAGAACCTTGACTTTGTGTACCCCTGGAAGCTTAGCACCGTGACGGATCGCCCGTCGTACAGGGGGGAATGTGACGAGCCAACCACCGTTATTGATGCAACTGTCGATGCTTGCTCCGAGCGTCAAAATTAATCATGGATAATATCGAACAAGGGGGAGCATCAAGCCGGTCCGCGATCCTAGGCAGCCGAGGCTGGAGCAGACTCGATTCCTGGGGAAAGAGAGATGTGTACAAATTTGCAGCCTTTGGATCCATTCCGATTGCGGCTGAGGTTGAAACACCACCAGCGTCATCACTCTGATCGGCCAAATCGAAGCTTTGAGCAGCGCAGCACAAACCAAGGTCAAAAATCGGCGGCTGATTCAAAAAACAATGCGACTATAAATCCACAGTAATGTACCCTCCAGAAGACACTTCAATAGAAGGCTACTATCATTCAGCTCTAGAAGCATGTGCTCAGGCCTCAGAACTGGAATCAGAAGGTCGCTCGACCGAGGCATTAACCGAGTATCGTCGGTCAATAGCGTTGATTGAGGCAATGCGACAGATCGCGCATTCAGGCAGCGAGATGGACGGAGCGTATTTTTCTGGAGTCGAGGACGTTGAGGGAATATGTAGAGTTCACATTGCCAAGTTGGAGGGCGATTTGCCGACCTTGAGAGTTCCTTCACAAGGTCCAAATCACATAAGGAGAAAGTCGACGGAATCATTGAATACAATGACTAGAATGGGATTGACGAGAGCTGGAAGCGTGCCTCCAAGGCAGGATGGATTTCAGGAGCGATCACGACGGGCTACGAGAGAGCGGGCGGACCGACCAAAGTCCCAAAGAAGTCCTTCGCCAGAGAAGAAGGAAAAGAAGTCTATGCCATTGAGTCTACGGGGCAGTGGATTGGTGCGACAGTCTTCAGGGGACATCACAACTACCTCTTCAGTCAATTCAAGTGCTCTGGCCATGGAAGCAAGTCGGGCAGCGACGCTAGCGTGGCAAGGAAAGAAACAGAACGGTTCTCGGCCGCGAAGAAATCCCAGTCCAACGTCCAGTCGAGCGGCAAGTATCGAATTGCAACGGAAACGACCCAGTATTCCAGATAACGTCTCTCTTCTAGATGCTCCGTTAATCGACTTTTCTGCGCCTGTCATGAACACGAGTTCACACTCTGTCACAGAGACGTTCAATAATCTGCAACCATATGCACCACTATCACCAACGCCCACACCTCCTCCACATTCTCCCCAGCCTGCCACAGAGCACAGTCCCTCGCCTCGGCGGAAACCTGCGCCGGCACCCCCCACCAGACCATTAGGACGAACCAATGCAACAATACATCGAAGCTCAAAGCCGCTGAAACCGCCATCTCCAACTCATCCTCGTTCAAATTCAGCACCAGACTTAACTGAGCCCGAAAAACGGCAAGAGGTCCCTCCAATATCTGTATCGATATCTTCAGCGGAAGTCACTGCGGAACAGGAGCTCTCCAGGGAAGAAAAGGCTCTGAAGGGCCTGAAGGGCGTGGACGAGGCCTTAGCCAAGACAATTCTAAATGATATTGTAGTTCGCGGGGATGAAGTACGCTGGGAGGATATAGGTATTACCCGTCGAGGCTTTTGCTAATTTGAAGCCGGATTAGAGGAAGCAAAGACTTCATTGAAAGAGACCGTGATTTATCCTTTTCTACGTCCAGATCTGTTCTCGGGTTTACGTGAACCAGCAAGAGGAATGCTGCTGTTCGGTCCTCCTGGAACTGGAAAGGTATACCTTCAAGTTTCTTCAGCTGACATCAGACAATGCTTGCAAGAGCAGTTGCAACTCAAGCAAAATCCACATTCTTCTCTGTATCAGCATCAACTCTCGTATCAAAATACGTACCTACCCTCTCCGTCATAACTAACGAATAATAGCTTGGTGAATCCGAGAAATTAGTAAAAGCCCTTTTCGCACTAGCAAAAGCATTATCGCCAAGTATTATCTTCGTCGACGAAATCGACTCGCTCCTATCCTCTCGTTCCGGCGGAGACAACGAAAACGAAGCATCCAGACGATTGAAAACAGAATTTCTGATACAATGGAGTAGTCTGGCTTCTGCAGCTGCTGCACGGACGAACGAATCTAGTCCGCGAGTCCTGGTGCTCGCTGCGACGAATCTTCCTTGGGTAATCGATGACGCTGCACGACGACGGTTTGTGCTAAGACAGTATATACCGCTTCCCGAGAGAGAGACTCGACGTGTTCAGTTTACTCATTTGTTGAGTAAACAGCATCACACGCTTACAGAGGAACAACTCGAACAACTGGTGACCATGACGGAAGGTCACTCACCTTTACGAAAATCATACTGACAATAGGCTTCTCAGGCTCAGATATCACTGCGTTGACAAAAGATGCGGCAATGGGACCGTTGAGATCGTTAGGTGAAGCCTTGTTGACGACGAAAAGGGAGGAGATACGGGCTATCGGATTTGAGGATTTCGTTACGAGTTTACGAAAAGTAAGACCCAGTGTGAGTAAGGAGGGATTACATGCTTTTGAGAAATGGAATGACGAATTCGGAAGTAAGGGATAGGAGTGAATCTTGGGATAGAGTCTGGTATATTGTACATTCGTGGGATGGAGTATTGCATGGCATTGGCATACTACGTATAGTGGGCAATGTAGGTGTATGTAAAATGTACGTAGTGGCATCTACGTGAATGAAAACGTCGACCTCTCCCTTCCGATATTTTCGAAAGAAACGAACATCACTTAAAAGACACCAAGTCACTGAACTCGGAGCTTCGCTCAGGCCACTGTCCCTTGTATGGTAACTTCTCGGCGAAACTCCAGCGTAGCATGATGCTGTGATGCTGTTTTTCAATTATGTCACTAATTCATTGATATATAACACATTAATACCCACCTCGCTTTTCGAAAGCGAAAGCAAGATAAAACCCTGCTGCGTCCCATTCCTCGCCCTTGATCCCTCGAGTACCATCTTCATCCTTAACGCCCATTCGATCCATTAACCTACCGAAGTTTTCATCATCTTTCTCATCTTCATAAATCTCGTGGAACGACCGCCGATACACCATTTCGAGATTAACATCCTCAGCAAGACTAGCATCAGTAAACAGAAACAGTTGTCTAGGATGTTGTCTAGGAATTAACGTACCCTCTGAAAACCTCGAAGGGTACAATGTATTCCGGTACGTTGCCCACGGCATCTTCCATGAAGAAATTATATCGGTGGCCATACGGTGGACGAAAGACTGTTTGGGTTGGTCGTTCTGGGAATCGCACCGTGTAAATTGAATTTCCGAATTCTTTCTTGTCTTCGGGAAGGGATTTGATGCCCTCGATGATTGCGTCGGAGGAAGGGATGGTGCCGATGAAGTATCCGCCCCGTCGTAAATTCTTGGATACGTTCATTAACATCGTTCGTGCCTTTGTTTCGGATTCAAATGCATAGTGCATTACAAACTGCATTGAGATGATGTCGAAAAGAGGATGATTTGGGGCCAGGCGAGAACGGATCGGTTCCTATCATAAGCTGGAGTTGATAGAGAGAGTACCACAAAGCAGTCCATTGCAAAGAATCGAGTTGAGAATCGTCGACCGCGAAGTTCAGCTGCCCGTTGTTCTGCATGCAGGACACTCACGTCCGCAATATCCACACCCACATACGCCTGAACCTGTGACTGTTTCTGCCACTTCCCCAAATCACCGCCCTTTCCACATCCGATATCAAGGACAAACAATCCTCGATCTTCCTCGATCTCCTCCTCTGTTCTGTCGGGGATGAACTTTGCAATGAGCACACTTTTGATCCAATTGTTGAATTTCCGAAGTCGGAAAATCTTTGATTCCTGTCTGGCTTCACGACCTCGTTCTTCTCGTTCATTGTAGTGTTGACGAACAGTCTCGTAGACCGGTCGGTTCCTAGCCGCTTCGAGGTCTGCTTTCTGTCGCTCGGCCTCACGCTGTTGTCGTTGAAGACGTTCTCGTTCACGGTCTGCCGCGGTGACATCCCGTCGGACAGGTCGCTTCAGTTGTCGTACCGGCGAGGGTGACCGAGGCCGTTTAGACGGGACGTAATGATCGTCTCGATCTCTCGAGGGACGGTACGAGTCGCCGTGGGTATGTGGACTTGGTCGATACCGGTCATCGGAAAGTCGACGAGGAGATCTGGGGCGGTAAGGAGGGGAGCGGTTTGAGCGTTGAGGGGATCTGGATCTTCGATTCGTACGTCTGTCTCGGTCTTGATCTCGATTTATCGGTTCCCGATCTGATTTTTCTGGACGATGACGGTCTTCGACTTTACGTTTTGGAATTTTTGCAAGCTTGGCCAAGGACAGTGGGATGGGATAGGAGTGGTCTTTATCGCGGGAGTCTTCGGCGGTGATGTCTTCTTTCTTTGGAGATGTTTCCTTGGAAGGCTCTGCTTTCGGTGACTGAGACTGTGACTGTGACTGTGACTGCGACATTGTTGGCTGTTTGGGTGATTTGGCGGTGGTTGCTGGCGAAAGATCTTCTTGCTTTGGCGAAGATTGCGGATCGAGTCTGTGCGACGACGCTGCATCTTCCGTCACCGGCTGCGGTTGAGTCGCATTCGCTTTTGCGTTCTCGCTATCCGGCATTTGTTCCTGTTTTGGCTGGCTCTTGTCCTTTTTAAGGTGAAGCGTAATTTTAAGTGACATTTCAGGTTCCTTTGTCCCGGCAACCTCGACCCCACCACCTTGGATCACCGCATCTGCAACATTTCCATCCGACGTCTCGTCAGACACAGCTTCGCCCTTCCCATTTTCCGCCACAGGCTGCTGCGCACTCTGCGAGACGCTCTCTGCAGATGGCGGCGTAGCTTTTTTCTCCTGCTTGACTACTGCTGGATACGAGGCAATTTCGGCTTCGGCGGCAAGGCCTGCAAGCGTGTCGAGAGCCGACAGATCATAGGACTCGGTGGGCGGAGATGACGAGGGCGGATTCTCGGTAAAGATGTCTCTTGCAGGGTCATACATGGCACCCTCAGATAAGTATAGAGCTGTACATTCCTTGCCTGGGTCGATGACTCGACAACAACGATGTGGAATCTAGGTAGGGTTACACAGTCTAAGGGTATGTCATCTTGCTTCTATCATGCCCATCTCTCTAGGAAGTATACACTTTCATACCACAAAATCCCAATATTACACTATTGTCCTGTCCATACTTTCCACCACTTCTTCTGCTGTTCCAAAACGATGAACGTCACTACCGTTTGCGGACATAATCTCACGAAACTTGGCGTCCATCCCCGGAACATGAACTTGACTCCCTCTGTTCTCACCGCATCCTTTAGAATCGACACAGCCCCGCCGGTTGCTCTGCTTGTCGCATTCATGATTCTCGTTTTACATACATCAATCGGGGAACATCTACTATCAATATGCCACATGAGATGACGTACATGGTTGTCGCAACAAACCCGGCCATGAAACTGGCAGTAAAGTGAGTTCCTAGATTGTCTCTCATCAATCCAGTTTTCATCAGCAACTTCTTGAACTCGTCATAGCTCGCTAGTTGCCCAGCAGTCATAAGAACGCCACGGGAAGTGTTCGCCCAAACTCCTCTCATCAAGGACCTCGGACCCTCTTCCCGTATAAGTCGTATTAGACCATCCAGCGCATGCTTATAGTTGCGTCTTTGCTCAAGGGGAAGAGCCATATCGTTCTGCATCCGCACATTGAGCACATCGGCCGGGTTTCCTACAGCACCGCCAATCCTACTGTGAGATCCGGCAGTTCCGGGACTTACCATCCTGACACAGAGGCCATGAGAATCAATTGACCCAGTGAAAGCGGCTGCCCGGGAACTGCATATGTTTCCTTGAGTTCCTCGTATACGCCGAAACGGACCGTTGAGTATGTCGCTTGCCGAAGCAACGATGCTGAGAGACCGCTGTATAAAGCCAGGAAACCTACTGTGAGCAATTGAGAGCGACATTTGATACCTTCATTGTAGAAGACATTCTTCAGCGTCTGTAGCATCCCCACCCGGGCATGGGCAGTCTGCATTCGTACCTTGGCCAAATCCAGCGGATGCTACCCATCAGCAATAGCGAAACAGGAATCCAACAGTGACACATGCCGCACACATACTCGCACTTCCTACATCACATTAACCATCATCCCTAGTACCCATGCAGTATCTTACCTCCCAGCCAGAACCTAACAAAAATCAGTCCACGCCATCCTCGGGAACCCACGGGTAGTGCAACTTTTTGCTCTCGGCAGCCATATTCTTGCAGCTCTGAAGACTACTCGCTTTGCAGTGCCGCTAGTGATGCTTCTGTGAAATAGGATCCCGTTGTTCCCCGGATCATGGATGCATTCCCATATGGGGAACGAGCGCACGTGAATTGTTCGGGGAGATGCAGGTCGACTGTCTGTCGAGTCACCGATTCGTCCGTGGATGTGGAGCCTGAAATGAATTTTGGATTTTCCAGATGATCGGCCACACAAAAAATGGACGAATTATGTATTTTGACTCCACACCCCAGAATATTTCTGGCGATATCGCAGACAACGGCGCATTAAAGCATTGCGTACCGGGGAAACGGAGAGAGACGTCGATGATGGAGCCTATGGAGGGGACTAGGAAGAGACGACGACAGTCAAAGTCGTTCAAGGGCTGCAATGCGTGCAAGATCGGCAAGCGGAAATGCTCAGAGGAACGACCGCGACGTTGGCAATGTTCAATTCGAAAGATTGAGTGCGAGGTACATCTCCGGAACAATTGGGCTGATGTATAGTACAATCTGGACACAGTCCTGAGAATACACAGTTTTGATCCTTCAGCGAAAGAGAAACGTTCTAGTATGACACCCTTGGTGTTTCCCACTGATTGTAGATCGAACAGTGTCGTTGCTCAAGAAACGGGGATTGACGCCGACGGGTAATGTTGGGACACCTCTAAGCTCGTCATCTAGCTCATCCACGGCTTGCTTACCGTGCGATCGACCGTGCCCCGAGAACGAAGAGGATATCGAGACAATCACGACGCCCTCAGCACAAACTGTCATGGCATTAACACCACCTTCAATTGTGTCTTTTCCAGCCAACCCAGAGCGAACCGTTGAATCAAAGGACATGGGCTACTTTAGTTTCTTTCTCCAGGAAATGGTGCACATTGCCGCAGATTTCAAAGATTTGTTTCCCACGTACATCCGTGATTCCTTTACATACAGTTTCAACAACACCGCTCTCCATCATTCAGTACTAGCAGCTTCGGCAATCATCGTGGATAAATGTCAAGGACGAGATATGGTTCGATTCCATAACCATCGACAACAGACATATCAATATCTCCGTCAACAATTGGCCTCAGGGGATTATGATGCGCCTTTGGCGGCAGCGGTATTCTGGACACAGTACATGGACATGATCTACGGCGACATGGACTCTGCGATCAAACATAATCACGGGTTGTTTCTCGTCCTGCAACATCTGCTCAACAAACAGGGGAATATATGGCAACGTAATACGCGTCCTTCGATACCGCCGTTGTGTATGGTCATCTGGCGCCATGGGATTCGATCTGATATCGTCATGTCTCCGTGGATGAATGGCAATTCGATGGCGTTTCCGCCGATCTTGAAGCAGGAAGAGTATCTCCATCGAGGATGGATGGAGGAATACGCGCGGGTATCGATAAAGGAGCATGCAGCGGACTGGGCCGCCGCATCCTTTGCGATAGAATGTTTTCTTCATCGCGCATGTCATCACGCCAACAGTTTCATCAAACATCGCGTCAACGGGGTCTTTCCCACAGACATCGAAGCCGAATTCGAACGAATAAAACAAGCATTGATCTGATCATCGAACACGATGAATGGTGGAACAGACCAGTCATCCAACAAGCTCATGCCAACGAACTATACACCATGCCAAACGATACCACTGAAAACGATACCACCACGTCCGCAGATCAATTCCTAGACTACCCGCCCCTCCCTGCCATAAAAAACCCCCTCTTCGCTTGGCTACGTAACTTCTGGTACGCAATCTACATCTACATCTCCCTTTTCAATTACCGCCCCGACAAACCCCGTCCGCCGGACTCCCGCCGCATCGAATACGCCATCGAAATCTGTCGGTGCTTTGCTCGCACGGGGTTCCGGAATTTCCCCCGCTGGGACGATTGGTGCATCATCATGGCGGGAGTGGCGTTCGCGGAGAGTAGGGTCTATGAGGAGGAGTCCAAGTGGATCCATAGTAGGGTCAATAGGAATGATGGTCCGGGAGTGGGTTTTCCTATTATTGGGGCTTTGCATGAGAGGATGGGACAGTTGTGGGGGACACAGTATTTTAGCTGGGAGGATGGGAAAGGCATTTAGGAGTTTGAGGTCAATTTTGAGGGATAATTCGGGAATTGCGGAAGTTATATTATTGTAGATACAGGATATTTAAGGGGGTGGTTTAGAGTTCTTGGGAGAACAATACATGCATGGTCCAGGTCCAGGTTGAGGCGGTGGTGGTTTTTATTGTTACCCCTGGGAGCTTGACGGATAAGCCTTGCGCCGATCATCGGGAGCGAATTCCGTTAGCCTTCGTGAATGCTCCCTCGATTCCTCCTCCGACCCATCTCCTCAATCGCCTCCTCAAGAACCATGGATAACCTACCCAATCTCGTCTCAAAGACATACGAAACAGCCTATAGTATCTCCTCCATTCGATTCCTCTAACGCAGACAACAAACACCTTCTCTTCGCCGACAGCACCGCCAAAATCATCACCCAAAACAACATCCAGGTCCGCCTTCCACACAGAGCCTCTCTAAGAATAGTACTCAATCCGATGTGCTCCAGCACTACAACATAAACCACCCAAAGCCATGCCGAAATACAAGGACGAGAAACCATTTAATCCGTTCCTGCCTCCTGATCCAAATTTAAAGGTTCTGGAATTGGACAGACATATCGTGGTACTGAACAAGTACTGTATACTACCGAGACACTTTCTCCTTGTTTCAAAAGGCAACGGTCTGGTTTTTAAGGGGCTGATTGTAGAGTTTGAGTCGCAGGCCTCGGATTTGAGTGAAGACGATGTTCAGAAGACGTGGGAATGTCTCGCGGAAATGGAGAAGGAGAATGGACGATGGCTCGCCTTTTATAATTGCGGAGAATTCAGCGGAGCAAGGTATCTATCCCCTAAAGTCTCACTAATCCGAGTCAACAACATAAACACTTACAATTTATCCCATTGCCTCCGAAGGACGAGTTCAGCCCGTTTCCAGATCGCCTCATCGAAAATAATAAGGATCACGACAAATCAATTCCCTTTCAACACTACATATCCCCCCTCCCCGAGAACAAAACGGCCTCCGCTCTCTACGGAATCTACCAACACCTTCTCCAACAAGCAAATCCAGAAAATAGGCCCAATTTCTCCTATAATTTTGTCATGACTACCCAGTGGATGTTTATCGCCCCACGGACCAAAGACGATTATATCGGAGAAGGATACAAGATTGCTGTCAACAGTACCGGAATGGTAGGTCTCCTTCTCACTAAATCAGAAGAAGAGACTGCGTTTCTGGAAAGGATATCGCCGTCAACGGTCCTGGCACACGTAGGTAAACCATGGTCTGTGTAAAATGTATGCATATATACCAATCTCATCGTCGTCATCATATCCTTCCTTAACCCAAAAACTATACTGTATGTATAAAATGCTTATATCCAAATTCCTTCCGTATGTACACCCTAGTCGAGATCAAGCATACGACAATCTACGCCGAAACCGGTTCAATCCTCTTTAATTCCACAAACATATTCCGACAGACCTGGGTAACACATATTAGCGCATCCCTCAAGCGACCAAAAACCACACATACATACATATAAAACAGGATAAACACAACAAGGGGTGAATACTTTACAGCGCCCGCCAGTAGCCATTTTCATGGCACATCCTCGACAAAGACAAGGATGTCTACACGGCACGGTCAAATGCGTGACCTTCTCCTTTCCACAGGCAAGACATGCATCCGGCACAACCAACTCTTCCACCAAGTCGTCGTCCCCTTCGTCTTCTTCCGAGGATGTCGTCTCGTCGGACGGTGTATCTGGCGTGGGCGAGTGGATCCGTTTCTTGGATAACGTGTCTATGTCGGGCATTGTAAGGAAAGCTAGTGAGTTGTTATGTTAGGGATGTATGTACTGTATGTTGTACGTCCTGCTGGTTGTGTCGAGGTGAGCCAATGTGAGACACCCGTTCCGATGATACGCCGGGGACCGTGCGATGCGGCGAGGGGAATTTGTGTCGATCTCTGGGGTTGCCAAAATTTTGAAAATTGGGCCTTGCAGTGACCTTCTTGTAGCACAACTTTGTTTGCAGATCAGAAATTGATTCCAAAGTCTGCTTGCTTCGTCAAAGTCGCCATAACGTCGGTATCGTTGTGGAGTCTCTCTGTGATCGAAAATCAGCTAAGAGGCGATGTCTTCAGTTATTCTGCGAGAAATTGCTGAACTATCAAATCCCGCTCCGAGAGATTTCGACCCTGAGGACATTGCTCCTGATTTCGAGCCTTCTGACTCGGATGAGGTCGAGGACGGAGATGCTGGACGGGAACATTATGTTAGTGTGAGGTAGATCTCCTCTAGAAACGAGCTGACTGGATAGTACGAGTAAGTTGAAGAGCAGTGATACTTTATTGAAGGATCCAAAGTATCGAGGCAAGGCCGCGAGTCGGATAGAGTTGTACGAGGATTTGAGTGCTATGAAAGGAGATGGCACCGATCTAGACGACAGTGAGGAAGATGAGGATGTAGACGAGGAAGAAAAAACAAGTCAAAGTGAAGAGGAAATGGAGGAAGAGTCCGTCAATGGCTTCGACGAGTCAGGAGAATCAGACCGTTCAAACGAATCCTCCCAAAGTGAGGAGGAAGATATCGAAGAAGAGGAAGAAGAGCAAGACGACCGAAGAGAGAAAGTCCGCCAACTCCTCGCCCAGGATAACAAGTACTTCCCTTGCCTTTGAAATCCCTAACATAGATCCGTGGCACAACAATTAGCAGAGTCAGCGAACGAAGACGCCCAGAAGGGAAGAGATATCAGAATACAGCAGCGGTTGTATGATACTTTACTCGACGTTTTAATACGGTTTCAAAAAGCTTTGTTGGCGTTGAATTCTCTTCCACAAGGGAGCTCGGTGGAGAAATATTCAGATGACGATACTGAGGCGGCTTTGAAGATTGCGAAGCAGGAGGCGCTGAATATGTTTGCTCTGACTCTTGATTTAAGAACGGTACATCTGCTTGGAGTGAATCTCATTTTAGCAATTAACACCACATATCCCATCAAATGGAGTTCCATCTCTGAAGCGAAAGTTCGAAGAAACCTCTCTGACAGAAGTCCTCGAAATATCGCAAACATATAATCAACAGTACCTCCCACCGTGCCCTTCCTATTAACCGCAGATTCCAACCGTGGCGAGACGAAATCCTTACCAAATGGTCCGACAAAGTAAAAGCCGCCTCCGGCCTCCCTATGAACAGCAAATTCAAAGCCCTCTCCCAAAGCATAACCCACCAACTCCAAGAACACCTCTCCTCGAAACCCAAACTTATCCAACGCACCCAGACCAAACGCGCCACCTTCTCCATCCTAGGAAAATCCCAACTCTACGACGAACGCAAAGAAATCATCGATCCCGACATCTTTGATGATCTGGATTTTTATCATCCTCTGTTGAAGGAATTGGTCGAGAGGAAGGCTTTGGATATTCGGTTACCGAGCGAACATTGGAATAAGAAGGCCAGAGGGAAGAAGAGCGCGGAGGAGACAAGGGGGTCGAAGGGACGGAAGCTGAGGTATCAGGAACATGAGAAGTTGATGAATTTTATGGCGCCGATTGAAGCGGGCACGTGGCATGAGGATCAAACTGAGTATGTCCTGGTGGAGTTTGTCATTGATCTTAGTGATTTGTTTGCAAGTTTACTGGGGAGGAGGATACAGATTGATGAGGAGGAGGTGCATGACCAACCTGAGGCAGCGGTAGATTTGAGCGATGGAATGAGAATTTTCGGATAATCTGGAGTTGGGATATCACGAATCATTGTAATACTGCATTGGCGGAAGGAAATCATCACAGTCAGATTGATATCCAAGAAGACATGATGAATGCAAAAGAAACATTGAAAATCTATTCTATACTAACCCCGTAAATCTCACCGCGATGCAATTATGTTCCCCCAAATCTCATCCCCTAGATGAAAACTTGTTCGAACCCAGCACGTACACCAATCGGGCCTCCCGCCGGTGCAATGTTCTCTGCCTTCGTAGCCGCAAGCGCCGTGAACTGCTTTACACTGTCCTCCGAAGGGGGATTAATCGCAAACGTCATCCCGGCCTGACAATGTTTCGCCTGAGCACAATAAAACCACAACGGCGACTCTGTATAAACCTCAAAATTCACAGTCCTGAACGTGACCAATCCCGTCTCATTCTTCGTCACATTGGTAGGCTGAAAGCCCGCAAAGATGCCCCATGGTGTGGGCTCGCAGGGCGTCGCAAAGTCGGCTTGTACGAGAGTGTGATTCGCGGAAAAGAAGTTCAGTTGCACGTGGTCGCCGGGTTTGGCGTAGATGAAGGGGGGGGTGTAGATTAGACCGTTCTTGCCGACGTCGACGACGTGGGTTGTGTGAGGAGTGTGCCAGTCGCCTCGGGTTTCGAGTTTTGGATCTGATGATGCGATCGGGGCCGCGGAGGTACTGAGAGCGGCGACAAGTGTTATGAACGCAGTAGTGAGATACATTGTGCTTGTGTTTGCGACTCTGTGCAAGTGGTTAAGTAGTTGAGAAAGTACGTGATAGATGATTGATACTGAGATGGAGAACAAATCCTGGACAACAAGCACAATTTATACATAATCCTACGAGAGATAACACATCCTGATCCGGATAACGGCAGTGTCTCCGATACACAACAATACTTTGTGGCTCTGCCATTACGCAGCATCGTGGACAAAAGACTATTTTAGGATAGAAGCTTATTCCTCAGCTGCAGAAGGCTGAGCTTACATCCCATCTCAAAGTAAGGTTCAGCCAATCAAATTAAATTCCGCCAGACAGGGCCCAAGCGCAGGGCGTGCTGCACCGCCATCCGTGGAACCGTGGACAATGGATTTTGTTGACTTTTCCGGATTGGGTATGAATGCCGGAAAGAGGCCGTGCTTGCATCCTCTCTAAAAGTTAGCTGACGTTTAGAAATAACATTGAGCGAGAAAATAAGCTCAGATCTAATACGAACGTAAGGTCAGCAGAAACAAGTAAATCCGACGCGTACGGTACAACACTGATCTGTCGGTATTAATAATGTCATGTGAAGACTACCCTCAAAAATAGCTCAAAGTCCGAGATGGTGGAGTTTCGTCCGTCTTCGGCGTCTCGGGTGACATCACAAGGACTCGCCAACCCGTACATCTTTTGGCGGCTCCGCCGAAAGCATGACTTGGGGATGGAAAGAAGAAACCGAAGACAAATATAAAGACCTGATCTTAAGTCACACTAGCGGTAAAGAGGGGTAAGATACTCCCAGTCCTCAAATTATAAGCGCTATCGATCGCCAGATAACATGGCTGCGCGGCTGACGCCGGAGTTGCCCTTCACCGGCAGGATTCGCTAACAATCGCTACGAAAAGGCGGTGAAGGCGGTGGATAATCATCCCACACAAACACATACTCGGCAACAATTGCTATCTCAAGTAGGGATAGATGGACAATGCATTTGACAATGATACATGTGTTAAAAGTTATTTCTATTCCCATCCAACATTCCCTTTGCCTCATCTATTCATGTATCAAATGCGCGTGGGGTTATAATTCGTCACGTAGACTCAATCCGGCCATCTTACCCACGACGCCCTTGATTCGCAGAATATATGCATCCAATTTCTCCGCCAATCGACTCTTGATATCCTGAGAATCGTTCTCAGGCCACTTGATCCCGTTTTTGCCTAAATTTAATCGCCTCATTCGAAGGAAGTACCAAAATTCTCTGCAGTACGATTGAGGATGAAGTCCAGGTTGCCGACAGTCTCCGGAAACTCGCGTTGGAGAATCTCAAAGATGTGTTTCGGGGGAAGTTCACCATCATGTGCAAGGACGTGCTTTCGGAAGTATTGCAGATATCTCAGTGAGTGGTCGAGATCTGAGTGGCCGTCAAGAACGATTCCAGGAGCGACGTGGCCGGGGATGACTTTCTTTGGGTTCAGCGATTTTATGACTACTATTAGAATTCATATAGAATCAGACAACGTAGAAGAGAATTCTCCCATGCAGCTGCCAAAGCTGATGTAGCCGCTTCCTCCAAATACAGAGGGAAAGTGCGCCCATACACGGTGTCCCCTAACATCAGATATACCCCTTGCAGCGTACAACCTGCAACGATAACACCTTCGGTGGGTAGCCAGAACATTGTATGATCAACTGTATCACCTTGCAAGGGTGAAAGTAAATGAATCGGACTCATCTCATCTCCCTCCAAAGTGAAAAACGTATGATTGAAAACTTCGGGAACTCTGGGTTCTGCAGGAATTTTCTCTGGTCCAAACATTTTGATCCAATCTTTTGTCCGCCACGCTTCGTTATTGATAGCCTCAACCGTCTGCAGGGAGGCATAAAATCTTGCCTCTGGGAATGCATCCAAAATCGCATTTGCTCCCATATAATGATCCTACCAATCAACCTTTGAGCCAGTAAAGGGAAAGATACGGGATGAAAATGAGTTACGAAAATAGCACTTAGTTCTTTACTCCCAATTTTCGTCTTAATCCATTCAGCACATTCGGCGGCATCGGTAAGAAACCAACTCGGATCGATCAACACAGCAGATTTACTCCCCGTGATCAATGTCGACACCGAATTGAGCCCTCCATCCGAAGAGATGAAATGATCTGTTTGCAGATACGTAGCTAATCCCAGCACCGCCAGTACAGGCTGTAAGAATCTCGACAGCAACATGTTGACGGCCTCGAAAAAAAAGGGGAATACGGCACTTTTGATTTCCCCCGGCAACGGCGTGGGGTCAGGAATACATATCTCTCGGAGACGAGCTCCGCGAAAGATTTCCCCGCAGAGATGATCGCGCGCGAGATGTGTGTTTGGGAAAGTCGTAACGAGAGAGGCGCACACTGTCCCACCTTCGATGTATATACAACATCTTGTGAAGTTTAAGGCTCCAAGAACGGTCTAACATTCACATTCCTTAGCAATGGAAGGCGCTTGTAGAGAAAATCTGCAATAAAGTTCACCTGTCGTTCATCGATCGAGGAGAATTGCCGACTCTGGCGACTCCGGCGGCAATAGCAGTGCCAAAGTATTGAACAAGGATTCGAAAATGCCAAAAAGCCTTAGCCAGTCATCAAAGCTTGCCCTCGAAATCCAAATATCCCGCCGAAGATTGAAGCTGCGTAACACAAGTTCACTCACTTCACTTCGTGGTCCCGAAACTCCCGCAACATCCTTAATAATAAATAAAAATCCATTGCTCCACCCAGGGCATCTACCATTCTAGACCAACAACGCCTTTATCCAATTTCCGAACCAACAGTAGAAAGTCTTATAATACATCTCTCATAGTAGGTCTTTTCAACACCGAGATAACTGCATTAGCAGACTTTTTCATTCCCTCCATTTTTTGAAACGTTCTGTTCACTCTAAGTTGATCATCTCCTTCATGTCCCATACTCATCCACAAGGTGTTATTCAAATTATCCACCTCGGCACTAAGAGCCGCGACACCGCTTTGTACAGCCAGCTCGGTCATTCTGGTCAAATGCATTTGTAGCTCAGCGATTATATTGCGTGTCATTTCTGGTGCTGGGAATCTTTCGGATGCTCTGCCATTAGAACGCGCACCAAAGGAAGGAGGGGAGAGGAAGCCAAAGGGGATAAGAAGGGGTTCAGAGGGCGATACAGGAGGTTGTGAACGACTGTTAGTTGTTCCATGAGTTTTTGAAGGTCGTCCATTAGCTGGTGCGTTGCATTCATGAGGCCCGTTGCGGCGCGAAGGTCGTTTGGAGGAGGGGGTTGGAGGAGATTTTCGGGGAGAGGCAGGGCCTGATCGATGTCTCCAGCTGGCTGCGCGAAGGCAAAGTTTGCGAAGTTATCTGCATCTAATGTGTTGGGTTCTTGATACATGGCTGGGATGTTGTCACAGCGGTGTGCGTATCAGAGTTGGCTGAAATTGGCGAAGATCGTTTTTGAGGGCTGAGATTCGGTGAATTTCGACCCCTGAACATCCTGCAAAAACGAACCATAAATCTCTCCGCACCGTCATAAATTACTATGATTAGGAAGGCGTATCAAACTGTACTACTATGAACATATTGTTTTTACTCAATACAAATCCCCATGAAACCAGTCCGTAGTCATCTTCAACACTTACACCTCAAAGTCTATTTACACCGTGTCCCTCATCCGTTCGTAATATCTTCGCCCAATCCTTTCGCCGAAATATGTTACACCGTAACCTCGTATCCTTACATCGCCGCTAACATTACTTCCCGTTCTTCTTTACTGTTCCGCATCAGGAGGCGATTCAGTCCCCCATCTCGAAAGAACAAAAGGACTCCCCGCAGACTGTGGTCCTCGAATCCCTTCAACGGCCTCAATCCCACGATAAAACTCCCTCTCCGCGGCATCGGCAGAACTTTCTGCCTGCTCAAATGTCGGAGGTGCATTCCATGCAACATCTTCATATCTCGGCGGAATCTCTTCATCCCAAGAGATCCCCATTCCACCCCGTTCCGTCATGACCATTCGGAACGTCATTCTTAAGACCCTTGCATTTCCCGTCGGTTGGTATTGTCCTCCCTTCTTGACGGGTCCAATGGATGCATGTAATAATTCTTCTGCAACGACAGCCTCGATTATCAATGCGTGGGAGACATGTACTCCTGACATGCCATCGACGTCGCATGCTGCTTTCGCATTCGGCGGACTTCCAATGTGTAATACACACTCTAGTTTTCCTGCCGATTGATCCGTTTTCCAACCTGATTTCATTGCTCCGGCGCCGATTGTCCGTGTATCTTCATAGAGGATCCCCTTTCCTTCTTTTCCGCCTACTTTTGAGGAATGGTGGGCGCATGCGGGAGAAACAACTGTTGCTAGTTCGTTAAGACGCCAGGAGATTTTACGGACCGTCCAACGGAGTTTGGTATCGTTTTCTTTGAGACCTGTGATGGTTATGTCGACGGCGTTGTCGGTGGAGCCGGGATATATGACTGACGGCAAGGTTACGTTTGCGTAGAGATTAGTGGGTGGAAATATTCGAGTTGATGCTCTCGGTTCGATAGAGGGCAAAATTGATCGTTTTAGATGAAGTGGTTGCGAAAGGATGGTGGTCTTGTAACTGTCCATTCGGGAGGGAGTCGCTGGTCTGCCTGATGTAGAGCTTGAGTGTGGTGGAGGATGAACTGTTGGAGTCGCTTCAGCAACAAGTTTATACGAAACTTGGGCTAGAGAGGATTGAATACTCGCAGGCAAGTTCCCAGGCATTAGGAATGAAAAGGGGAAACTATGAGCATTTCCTCCATTATACGCTAATACCCGATGTGAGGGAATAAACACACATGTATTCAATACCTTAGATCTGGTCGCACAAGCCGGACAATCCTTCGCAATTGGTTTCCGTGTCGTGACATCCATACACAACTTCATCTCCAACTTGTCGACCTCGAATGAGTCATTCCTGACAATTGTCTGTCGAGGCGTAAGATCGAGAATACCGCTCATCAATGCCCCCGAGGAATCTTCCGGAGGACCAAACGAGACTAGCGGAGGACTCTCAAATCGAATACTAAGGATATACGCTTCGTTTGCGGGGGGCGCTTTCTTGTCCTGTTTCGGCGCAGGGGATTGCTCCTTTTTGGGTAGTTTGTGTTTCTCGTTCGAATAACGGCGCTGCATCTTCGCAGGCCAATCCATGGCTCGACCCTCCTAACCAGGGTTCCGTGTCTCTTTTCGTAAGGATTGACTTGTGGATTCCACGAACGTGAAAGCTTTGCGCAGGAAATCTAGGGATCCCAAGGTGGAAGCTGAATTGAATTGATGTATTTTTGGCTCTGATGACTCGCTTGGGACATTTTGTGGCGTTTGATGGTCGCTTGCCGTTGCCGAATCATGAAGGATCTGTGTAACACGGATTTTCAACCAAAGTTCATTTGTTTCCGTGACACCATGCAACGGTAAATATCGGCAATTTCGGGCCGATACAAAGTATCGCTGTCGTGCACAAGTCACGAACTCATTTATCTGGTATTGGTACGCGGCTTCCGAATCTGCATCAATCCTGACAGCTATCAATCGTTAAGCATGCAGAGCGGCCACAATCGCCTGGGAATCCGCGATTACGAGGCTGTATTAGCGAACCAATCCGGTCAAACATGCTTCGCTGCTTCTCGACTCGGAACTCTCTGTGGAAATTAACTCATCGAGACCTCGGGTGGGTGCCGTTGCTATTCATCTCCAATGATTGATGGACGGCAGTGGACAAGCGACTCAAAGTACGAATGGTTCCTGCTCAAATGATACCGCCAGCTCCGTTTGCAGGTCTACATTGGGAGTGGTCAAAATGTGTTTCTCGATCATTCTATCAAAGCACGTACACGATATAGACGCAACAAAGTGAACAAGTTGTCCAGAAATGTGTGTTTTATGAGAACCGACAAGGAACTTGAGGATGAAAGCGATTTGCGTGTGGTCACAGCCCCGATTTGATACAAAACTTGTGGTAAGCACCCCGACGACAAGGACAAACAATCTACCACAGAACTTGACTTTACTAAGTACTGGAGTTATTTGGCAGAATCATTTGTCCTTCATCATTCGTATGCTGCCATATATTTTGTAGCAACCTGGATAAATGACCGCAACGAACCGCTTTCTTTCTCACTTTCCTCGGTCGTTGGACAGTATGATCTTACTTTGAGGGGAGGGAAAGATGATAGTTCCTCGGCCTAGAACGGCTTGTAGTAGAGCGGAATGTAGCAGCTCTCTTCCCGTGAAGAGAACCGTTTGCCGCTGAGATGTGTCGAGGAAGGAATATGGTTCTCCATCTCGACAGAGATCTGCTTCGGCAGCCTCTCGTCAAACAGCTGGTCTTAATATTTACTCCGAGAAGGAGTATCAAAAGCTGAGGCAAACGGAGAGGTTGTTGTCGCCAGTCTTATATCCCTCTCTATCCTTTATTCTCACTAGTCTCATAGTGCTATCCTTTGTTCTCATTAGTCTCATAGTCAGATGGTCGCTTACCCAGCCCAATTCCTTTGTCATCAGAGAATTAATCTTGAGTTTGTTGGTTTGAAATGCCGTTCACGGATTTGTTTTACTAGTCCGCGCGTTGTCCGTTGAGAATCTAATATTCCTGTTCTTTGTTCAGACTCCCTTGGATCGTGGTCCCTTTGATATCATAATGGAGATATTCCGGTGCCGTGATACTGAAAGTCCCTAGGGACTCATACCATCGCTTATTCTCTTGCTGATGGACGTTGCTCCGAGATTTCATGCCTGTACTCGCTCCACCAGGTATCGGGGAGAGATACTCTGTAAAACCCCCACGTGGATACCGCGATTGGACTTATCTCAATCACGGAATTCCAAATCTCCAATCCTGAGAACCCAATCGGACGTCAGATTGAGCCATAGCGCCCAGAATCTCCGAACCGAAGCCGCCATTGTCACAGACCCGGAGATCTCATTCACAACTCCTATCTTCAATATTAACAATCCCATTAACAATCCCAACGTTGCGGTCGCTAGCTCCGTTCGAAGCCGCTACCTCCGACAGATCTACTCCTGATAAGCGTTTCATAAGCTTGTGCAAATACTGGACCGAACGGACCGAATTTGCTGTCCGCGCCGCCGGCTACTTCACGTGCCTGTCATCCAGCCCTGAGGCCACGAATCCCGGTGCGACGATCAAGACGCCGCGGATCTTTATTGATTATTCCGGCCATCAAGGGATTGGCATGGGCGTGGGAGACGAAACCCCAACGCACTGAACCCCCATCGACCCCCAACGACCCCCAACGAAACGATCAACAGTCGATCCTGGCGCGGTTATTCACGGTTTTGATATACATAGCTGGCGTGGTGTTGCACATGTGTCCCTTGGCCTCAACCTGCTTTAGCGAGGTTGGGGATCAACATACATGCCACTCAACGATGCGTCGGAACAGCCCCGGGTAAGGAGATCTGTATTGGGATGGGATGCGAGGGAGGACGATCGTGATTGTCAACACAAGCTGGACGTCGACGTGAAAATCGAAAAAAACAATATTGACGATCATGAATTGTATTTGGAATAGGTTGTAACTTAAGCTTGTGTATTGTATGCTCTACTGATTCCTCATCCGTCATGTGAATGGTTCTGAAGAGGCGCCCAGCAATGGCTTGTGTTGCTCTTCACGATGGAAAGACGTCTCTGCTTCTCATTCTCGAAGAAGCAGAGAAATAAGAATTTTCATCGGGTGGACTGTGAAGAAAAATTGCACGCGTTTGAACGTTTTATAGGGATTTTTCGTAATTAGTTACTTTTAGTTAAGTAAATACATAGGTTTTGCCAGTTATTTTGGGTAAAGTGAACGTGTTGAGATTTGAAACCTTAAATTCCGTTTCATATGCAACCGCGGCTGGCGGTTAGACTTTAGACCCTTTTCTGAGAATAGCGGAAACAGAGATAAGCTTGAGTCGTCCTGTAACGCGAGTATCGTGCTTGTGTAGAATTTAAAGGATTTTCGCAGAGACACAGCTCCCTTGCTCATCTGAAAATCATCCCAGAAAGTGGTATATTTACCGAATGATGGGCGTGGGTATACTGGGTAAGGGGTGGGTCAAAGTTAAGTCATATGCGTGGGGGTGGTTAGCCGTTCTTCTGGGCTCATACGGCTTCCTCGCCTCGCATAATTAGTATAAAGGCCACGGACCGCAAGCACCTTGTCAGCAGGCTGTGTGCGTTGTGAACAATGAGTCCTATGGACGACATCGTTAGCGGTAATGGCAGCACTGCTGCTCGTCAACAGGAGCTGCGGCGACTTGATTCGATTACGGAGGGAGAGATTTCTGCTCGTGGGCTTAGAATCGACACAGACGTCGTCACTCCGCGGACTGGATATGGCGGTTTGGGATCCATGTTGGC
>Ga0302325_10007298_pt1 | contig 24572 bp, 18 predicted proteins | sample Palsa_T0_2_FD_201948 | JGI IMG/M metagenome (GOLD analysis project Ga0302325, IMG submission 201948) | Peat permafrost microbial communities from Stordalen Mire near Abisko, Sweden - Palsa_T0_2 | ecosystem: Environmental > Terrestrial > Soil > Palsa > Peat permafrost | place: Sweden: Abisko... | reverse complement strand
CGGGCGAGCTGCGCCCTGAGGCGCCGTGCCTGTACGCGGACGATTGGGTCGTTGCGGGGGTCGAAGGAGTCGTCCTTGCCAAAGACTTCCACACCGACCGCGAATTCTTTCAGCCGTTCGCCCCGGCCGGCCATGGTTTCTTCGACAATGTAAGCTAAGAAGCGCTTGAGCCGGTCGGCCTGCCGAAAGGCTCTGCTGGCGAGAATCCGGTTGAGCTGTTCCGAAGTCTTTTCGTCGGCTTCCTTGCGGAGCTCTAACGTGGAGTCCAGGAGTGGCATATAACGCCATCATATTACATATGGGCGTCTTACATATGGGGTCGCGCCGATAGTGGCCGATCGGCTGGGTCCGGAGCGCCCTGACGACCGAGGCTCTTGCTTGAGGTCAACGCCGGGATCGATGCCCAGAACCGCCGAATAAGCCCCCTTCTATCAACCGAAAGGTTGCACTTCCGAATCCCGCTTGGGGGCGTCAATGATCCCAGACTTAGAGATTCTCTTCGTTCGGGCGAGGCTGCGCAATTGATGATGCCGGTAGCCGGCGAGGTAGTTAACGTCCTCGGCGTAGCTAGTGGGGTAAATCGGCGGCACGGGCAGCAGGTTCAACCGCGCGTCCGCGTTGACGAAGGTGAAGACACACGTATTGCTGAGGGCGCTCATACTGCGATCGCGGCTAATGCGGGTAATGGCCGTTTCCACCCTGATGGAGGTGTGGCCGGTATAGGTAACACGGCTGACGAAGTGCAGCTTGTCACCCATTCGGACGGGCTGGTAGAAGTCGATGCGCTCGCTGGCAACGAGAATGGCGCGTGAGTTGGCGACCAGCTCGGCGCATATATGGGAGTACATGTAGGCGCGATGGGCCACGTAGCCGCCGAAGATCTTCTTTGGGACGTTTTCGTATTCCGGATAAGTGCGCTCCCATCCGCTGGTGACGAGATCGCGAGCTAGTATGGGCGGAACCGGAGCTTCGTCCAGGCGCCGGTGCAGCCGATAGAGGAAGGCGAGTTCTTCGGGCGCGGGCTCGGAGGTTTTAGGCTTGCGGCGGGCCTCACGGCGCTCCTGAGCGCTTTGGGAGCGCCGCTTGTCTGTGACGGAAAGGTATTCGAGCGAGGGCAGCGGGACGCTACGCTCACCTTCGCCATCCTCAAGGCGCGCAACCATTGTGAAGTAGCAGGCGCCTAAATGCACGCGCTCCGGACCATCCTGTTCAATTCGAATACCGACTTCAAGGGAGGTGCGTCCGACAAAATTGATGCGGGCGCGAAGGAGCATGTCGTACTCAATGTCGGGGGCGGCGCACACGTGCAGGTCATCCATAGCCGCGGTGACGACTCGGGCTCTGCTGTCGACTTTGCGGACGAATCGCAGGGCGGTGGTTTCGGCGAGTTTGTCGAGAACCTCAAGCAGCAAGCCAACGCGGATGTTGGACATTAGGGGTTCGTCGACCACCATATAGCGACGCCGAAGCTTCGGGTCGGAGCCCAAGCGGAGCCGCCGGGTTACAGAAGTTTGGCTGGGAGTCATGCGAACTGGCTCCTCTCTATCCAAGGTTAACTTTCTCCCGAGTCTTTTCGGCGGCTTGGTTGTGGAGCTCCAACGCCGAGTCCAGGAGAGGCATAGAACGCTTTAATATGGGCGCTCGAAGTAGTAACGCCCCTCGCGCGGCTATTTCGCGGCTACGGGAAACGGCCGCGGCGTCACATCGGCATCGGTTAGCTTCAGCGCCCACCGGATGGCCTCGAAGTACATGTGATAGATATCGGGGTTATCCCAAGTCTTGGCATCGTGTGCGAACGATCCGTAGAACACACGGCCCTGGCCGTACATCTTCGCCCACGCCAACGGAAAATCGCCGCTTTTGCTCAGAAGCTTATCGTTGGGGGGGAGCTTAGAGGTATCGAGGCGCAGCAGGACGCGGCTTTTTTCGCGGTTGAAATTCTTCACCTGATAGAACTCATCGTTCAGATTGAAGGTCAAAGGCAGGTGCTTGGTAGCGGGGAAAGTCGGATCCTCGTTGATCACGCTTCCCGCCACCGAGCCATAGGGATGGTCCTGGAACGCTCCACCGAGCATTTCGCCGAACTCGGGCCAATCCATCAGCGCGGTCAAGCCGACGTGCGCGGCGACGAAGCCTTTGCCGTCGTCGTGCACGAATTTCAGCAGGTCGGTCTTTTGCTGCGCGTCGAGGGGGACTTCCCGGTGACCCATAAAGAAGATCGCATCTACGTTATTGAGGTTGGGGCCGCCGCTGGCCGGCTGGCCGGTCGTCATTAGCGCGTGGTACGAAACGATGTTGGAATCGGTCCGGATGTAGGTATCCCAGAACCCGGATTCGTAACCCAGCCGCTCGACGAGAGCCAGCGCGTGGGATACGGAATCGTGCTGGGCGACTCCATTGCGCGTGTCGGCCCACGCCAGCACCACCTTGCGCCCGCCGGGACGTCCGCGACCGCCGCCGCGACCGCCGCCGCCGCGTCCGGCCTGGTTAGGTTGAGGGGCTTGGCCGGCTGCCGGAGGCGCCGCGCCTTGTTGGGCGGCCAACCATACGGCGCCACCCATGATGGCAAGCAACAACGAGGCGAATCGCGCGTTTTTCATTTTCATATCTCCGCGCCACGCTATGCGCGCTTCGGCGCGTTCAGCGGTGACGCCGTTAAGTTAACACGCCGCGCCTATGGAGCGGCAGAAGTAACCGTGGCGGCACGGTTAAACCCAAAGCCATAAGGTACGACTTGGGGCGGCCGGGACCCTCACTGCTGTCCCTTAGGCAACCGGAACGCCGTGATCTCATCCGACGTTACCGGCGCGCCGGCATCGCCCCCGCCGGTTCCCGAGACGACGACATACTGCCCGCCGTCCCTGCCCAGATAGGTGGCCGGCACCGACTCCGCCGAAGCGTTGAGTTTGGCGGACCACAACTCCTTTCCGGTCTTGCCGTCGAAAGCACGGAAGTGGTTGTCGTCCGCGGCGCCGATGAATACCAGCCCGGAAGCGGTGGTGATCGAGCCGCCCTGGCTGGGACGGCCGGTCTTCTGCTTCTCGGGAGGAAGACTTTCGGTGATGCCCAGCGGCACGCGCCAGGCAATATCGCCGGTGTTGACGTTGACCGCCACCAGTTCTCCCCATGGCGGCTGATTACAGAACATGCCGGTGTCCCGGTCGCGGAAACGGCCGCTGGGGCCGCCGTTGGCATAAGGGCCGGTGCGGCCGCCCGGTAGATTGCTGCCCGCCAGAGTAGCCAGGTCGACCGGACCGGAAGCCGGATCCTTCACGCCATTGAGTTGGCCCAGGTCGCTCACGTTAACGAAGAGATAGCCGAGGTCCGGGTTGAAGGATCCGCCGCCCCAATTGGCGCCGCCGATTTCGCTGGGGAAAATGACGCGGGAGTGGTTGTAGGTGGGAGGCGCATAGGGCCCCATGCCGACCTGGATATTGTTATCGGCGATCAGCTTGCGGCAGCCCGCTTCCAGCTCGGGCGTGACCGTCGCGATGTCTTTCATGGTGAAGTCGATTCGCGCCAGGGGCGGCGGCTTATACGGGAAGGGCTGCGTGGGAGAGGTTTTCTCACCGGGCACATCGGTCTGACCGACCGCCTTCTCGGTCACGTCATAGATCGGCTTGCCGTTGGTCCGGTCCAGCAGGAAAAGCAGTGAGCTTTTGCCGAAAACCGCCACCGAAGGAATCACCTTGCCATTCCGTTTGATATCCATCTGCACTGGCGGTGATTCGAGATCGAAGTCCCAGATGTCGTGATGGACCACCTGAAAATGCCACAAGTATTTGCCTGTTTTGCCATCGACCGCCACCACGCTGGTGTCATAGAGATCGTTGCCGGGACGGTCGCCGCCTAACAGTTCGCCCGAGGGCGCGCCGAAAGGCATATAGCCGATGCCGCGCGCGGCATCGACCGTCATCAAGCCCCAGACATTGACGCCGCTGCGCTGCTTCCAGCTGTCGCCCGCCCACGTGCCGAAGTTGGTTTCGCCGGGCCGCGGGATGGAATGGAATGTCCAGGCCAGTTTGCCGTCATGGATGTCGAAGGCGCGCACATCGCCTGCCACGCCGGGGCCGCTGCCTTCCTGGACATGATCGCCGAGGATGATGAAATTCTGATACATGACCGGCGGCGAAGACATGCCGGCATTCCCGCTCGGGAGACCGTTGCGGATCTCGGGAGTGTTGAGATCCACAATTCCGTCGACGCCGAATTTGGGGTTCAGAGCGCCGGTTTTGGCGTCCAGCGTGAGCAACCGGCCGCCCGAAGTTCCGACCACGATCTGGGGGGGAGTCACGTTGTCGCCGGCAAAATATTCCACGCCGCGCGTAGCTGGATTGTCGCCTGCGGGCATCTTATACACCCAGACTTCCTTGCCTGACGTGGGATCGAGCGCCACCACCTGACCATAGGGCGAGCCAATATACATCGTTCCATTCACGACGAGCGGCGTGACCTCAGCGGCGCGGAAGCCGGTGTTGCCGCGGCCGCCACCACGGCCTTCGCCGGGAGCGCCGCCCCGACCGTCGGGGGGGCCGCCGCCACGGCCTTCGGCCGGAGGGCCGCCGGCAGCAGCACCCTGTAACGGCGCACCCGGTGGTCCCGCGGCCGGCGGCGCGCCGTCAGGGCCACCGGGGCCACGGCCACCACCTCTTCCACCGCGGCCCCCTGCGGGAGCAACGTAGCCCTCCGGCTTCAGGTGATACGTCCAGGCAACTTCGAGATTGGAAACATTTGCGGGAGTGATCTGCTTCAACGGCGAGTACCGCATGCCGCCTGAATCATGGCCGTATGTCGGCCATTCCTTCGACTCGGCGTAGTTCGCCGGAGTCACGGCGAGAGACGCCGCTTTCTTGTCCTGGGCATAAGACAGGCAAGCAATAGCGCCACAGGCAGCCAGGCCAATGAGAAAGGTATTTTTATAGCGTTTCATGGTATGTATTCTTGTCCCAGTATATTTCCCGCACGGTGTTCTTCGTTCACTCGCCGACGGATTCTGATCCGCTCCGGCAACATCAAAAGCAGATCTTGCTTGCTTCCGCCCAGAAGCGGTCGCTAAAGGCCGCGGTCACGCCGATTTGAGCGCTGAATCGAATTGTAATAACCTTCAGCTCTTTGACCCACGCCTCACGCGGCGCGCGAAGCCCAAACTGGTTATGACGGTAGCACCGGGCTGAGCGCAATCACAACGAATTAACGGTAGCCTAACCGTAACAAGCAGCGCCGCGGCAGCCAAGTCTCAATCGCTAGAGAGACTGTGGCAATGATTGCGGCTCCGGAACGCGCGGACTTTGGCACACGCATTCGGAGGCGCTGCCATCAATTAAAAGGTGAGCCGAAGATTCGCTACAAAGACACGATTGCCGTAAAAAACCGCCGGCGTGGTAAACGAATTCGAGCCGCCCGACGAAGGGGCGGTGATGCGCCCGAAACTGGTCGAATCGACGCTGACTGTGGGATTCGGGAAATGAGGCGTATTCGTCGCGGAGATCGCGTCCATGCGGAACTCCATCGTGACCTTTTCCTTCACCGTGAACCGCTTGAGCAGGTTCATGTCGAAGTTGAACAAGCTCGGTCCTTTCCAATCCGATACCAGATCCATGGTACCCGGCTGTCCTAACGCGGAATTCTGGAAGAGAGGACTGCCGTTGTAATCTATAGCCAGATCCGTGCAATGGCTTTGCAGGTTATACAGGTTGGTAATGGAACTGCAGAAGGGGTCTTTCACCTGCGTGAATTGGCTGGGGTTATAATAAACCACGCCGTTACCGGTGCGGATCACGTGACCTGGGTCGCTGCCCATGGGCTGAAAACTGGTGCAAGGGTCGGTGCCCCCGTTGACATTCCCGGAGCACGTGAAACTGAGATAACTTCCCGAGTTCAGCGTGAAGATGCCCCCATACTGCCAATTTCCAATGATCTTGTCGACGACGCCGGCAGCCCCGTGGGTTGCGTTCAGAAACTGCTTGCCAGGCCCCCACGGCAACTCATAGGTTCCACTGGCCTTCCAGGTGAATTTTTGGCCACTCGGCTCTCTTTGCTGATCCCAGTCGTGGGGGTTGAGGCTGAATCCGTTCAGACTCATGGTTTTTGCCCACACGAAGTTGCCATCAAACGCCAGGCCATGCGAGAAACGTTTGATGAGTTCGACAACGCCCGAGTTGTAGGTGTAATTGAGACTGTCGGTGACGTCGGTTACTCCGGAATACTGTGGGTTGACAACGATGAAGTTGGACGGCAAGCCGCCGTTGGCCAGCAGCCAACCCTTGGCCGGGGTTGTCCCAGCCGGCCCCAAAGCCTGGGTGGTGTTGAAAAAGCCGGCTAGACCGCCGGCGCTATTGCCGGCAAAATTGGCATATGTGCCGGAGTACTGGAGCAGAGCCTGAGAGCCGGTAAGCGTGGTGCCATTGACGGTACCAATACCGGGAAAGGTGACTCCGTTGAGGATCTGGTTGAACAGGGGCGCATTTCCCCCCTGCGCGGTGAGGACGGTTGCGGCCGCAATTCCGTTCTGTTCCACGTTAACGGTGTTCATGGCGAAATTCCCGGGCTGGTGGGTAGTGCGGTTGCCCACATAGCGGACGGCGAGCGTCAGGCTTGGGGTGATCTGCCGCTCCAGCGAGGCGTTCCAGTTCTGTACCACGGTCGGCTTGAAATTAGGGTCGGTTACCGTAATACTCTGGGTCTTGTCGTTAATCGGCCAAACCTGCAACGGGTTGCTGAAGGTGGGCGACAGCGGAAAGCTGACGCTGTTTAGAAACGTGGGTGCGACCGAGGATACCGTGGTGGTGGTGGCGAATTGCGTCACGTCGCCGCTGATGTCGAGGAAGCTCAGAGTCTTCGGCCGCGTCATGCCATAGCCCACACGCAGTACAGTCTTGTTTTGTCCGAAATACGGTATCGCCCAACTCAACCCGAAGGCCGGCTCAAAGCTCTTGAAATAGTTCTTGTAGAGCGTTTGGCCAGGATTCGCCGAATTCACTCCCACGGTCTCCATTTGCGTCAGAGCTCCTGAATTGGCCCCGGGCGACCACAGCGAGTTGAAATTCGTGCCGGAAATGCCGAAAGCGCCGGCGAAGCCGTCTGTCGGCGCGAGCATGCGCCCCCATTTTTCCCATGGCACTCCGACCCAATCCCAACGCAAACCGAAGTTTACCGTGAGGTTTGATGTCACCTTGAAATCGTCCTTGATGAAGCCGTTCGCGTCGCGCTGCTCGAAGGACGCGCGTGAGGGGTATACGATCCACTGCGGTTTCGCGCCGTTGGCGAGACCAAATGACTCGCTGCTCGACGCAACCGAGCCGGTAAGGTCAGTGAGTATATTCTGCGCCAAAGCATCGTTCGCGCTAACCAGCCCCGGTAGCGTGTTGACACCCGCTACTGCTGTGCTGCCGGCGCCTAAAGTGACGGCCGGATTGGTTTGGTTGTAGGAGTTGGTCGCGGTGTAGTCCACCTGGAAGCCAAATTTGATGGAATGGCGGCCGTGAGTCCAGCTCATGCTGTCACCCAACGTGTACACCGGATCGATCAGCTCGGATTGGATGCTGCCGGGGATGGGGCTGGTAAAGCTGGAGAAACCGGGAACATAGATTATGCCGTTGTACCTCGGATACACTTGCGGATAGGCTTGTATGCCGCTGTCCTGAATCAAATCCGGAACCTGGAGGCCAATCTTGAATTGGTTGAGCAATGTCGGCTTGATGGTCGAGTCGAAGTTCACCGCTGCAAACCACGAGAAATCCTTGTTAGGGCCGGTCACCGGCAGGGTGGGAAACACGGAAGCCGTACTGGTGTAATACTGGTGCTCGTGGGTTACCACGACGCTTAGGTGATTGTTCGTGTTGATGTAGTGATCCACTTTAAAAGTGAATTGATCGAGGTCCGCATACGAAGGGACCGCCCAAGCATAGCCAGCCGTGTTCAGACCATCCCCGATGGTGAAGTTATTCGGCAGCGGAGTTTCCCCGATGATCTTCGACACCACGCCGGTTGAGTCGGGCGACGGGCGATTCGGGTCCAAGCCAAAGAGGCTGACCGTCTGTAGCGGACCGGTTGCCGTCGAGGGCTGAACGGGGACTCCGCTGGCGTTGACCACAGGATTGCTGGTGGCGCTGTAATTGGAGTTGGTTGCGCCCGGGAAGTATCGGTATTGACCCGCGCGCGCCTGCGCCGTCAAAACCGTGTTGGTTGCCGTAGCCGACGTCCTCTGGCGGTTGCCGTCGTAGAGTACGAAGAAGAAAGTCTTGTTCTTGCGGATCGGTCCGCCTACGCGCGCTGCAAACTGATTGCGGATCAGGGTTTGCCGCGGCGTATAAGGTTGCGAGAAATTGTTCCAAAATGTGTTGGCATCGAGGTCGGTATTGCGGAGGCCGTCCACCACGCTGCCGTGGAATTTGTTGGTTCCGGAGCGCACGATCATCGATACCGTACCCAACGACCGCCCCGCTTCCGCATCCGCCTGGCTGCTGGTTACCTTGACCTCCTCCACCATGTCGACGGTTTGGGTCAACTGGAACGAGAGCAGACCGCCCGCACGGTCGAGGCGGTTATTGGAGACGCTAATGCCATTCACGGTCGTGGCTAGGGTCATGGTCGAGCCTCCCGCCACAGTGACGCCGCTCCCGATGCCGCCGGCGAATTGAGCCTGGGTGAGAGCGAGATTAGCAGCGTTCTGATCGATCAGGGGAAGGTGCAATATCTCATCTCCCGTAACCACTCCACCCACGCTGGCACTGGTGGTCAGGAGGGGAGATTCGGCGGCCGCGGTCACCGACACGGTCGTCGTGGCGGCGCCCACTTCGAGGGTGAAGTTGAGCCTTACCCGCGCCTCGACATCCAGCGTGACGCGTTGGTAGACGAACTCCTTAAACCCGGCCACCTCGGCGGAAACCCGGTAGTTGCCTTCCTGGAGACTGGGAAACTCGTATGCTCCCGTAGCGTTGGTGGTGGTTTTGGTTTCAACACCGGTCTCGATTCCGGTTGCGGTGATAGTCGCTTTGGGAACTACCGACCCGCTACTATCTGTGACAGTGCCGCCAAGGCTGGCGTTGAAGGTCTGGGCGAGAGCAAATCCGGAGGACAGAGCTCCCATCAGGATAAAGATCGCAAACTTTTTGATCGGTCGCGTAGCGGCGGACGTGATGCCGATGGAGTATTGACCTGCTCCAGCAAGCTCTGAAGTAGATTTGGCTTGCTTCCGGCTAGACGCGGCCGTCAAGGACGCGGTAACGCCGATTCGAACACTGAATCGCATCGTAAATAACCTCGTTTCAACTTTTTTGAGGCACGCCTTCCGCAGCACGCGACGCCCAAACTGGTTTGACGGTAACACCGGGCTGGCAGCATCACAACGAATTAACGGTAGCCGTACCGTAACAGGCCCGCCTCAACTAAGTCTTAAACGCGATGGCTCACGAGTGTCAGGAAGCCGACTCGAGCCCGGGCGTTAGCGGATTTGCGTTATTGATGTTGGGGCCGCCGCTGGCCGACTGGCCGGCGGAGTGTTTGGCGGCCAATCACACGGCGCCGACTCTAAACGCGAACTGCAACAAGGCGAATACGACCCAAAGCAAGCGACGGGAGTAACCGTGCCGGTACGGTCACTCCCGTCACTCTGTTCGCAAGCGTTCTTGCAAAAATGCGAGCCCGGTCTTCAGGCAGGACTCGCTTCCGGACGTGGCTTAGAAAGTGAGCCGAAGATTCGCCACAAAAACACGGTTGCCGTAAAAAACTGCCGGAGTGGTAAACGAATTCCCTCCGCCCGCGGACGGAGCGGTAATGCGGCCGAAGCTGGTCGAATCGATGCTGGTGGTGGGATTCGGGAAATGGGGCGTATTGGTCGCCGAGATCGCGTCCAGGCGGAACTCCATCGTAACCTTCTCCTTCACTGTGAACCGCTTGAGCAGGTTCATGTCGAAGTCGAACAAGCTCGGTCCCTTCCAATTCGAAACCAAATCCATTGTGCCCGTCTGTCCCAGCGCGGAATTCTCGAAGAGAGGACTGCCGTTGTAATCAATCGCTAAGTCCGTACAACGGCTTTGCAGACTGAACTGATTCGTAAGCGTGCTGCAAACAGGATCTTTGACCTGCGTGAATTGGCTGGGATTGTAATAGACCACGCCGTTACCGGTGCGGACAACGTGCCCCGGATCGCTGCCCATGGGCTGGAAACTGGTGCAGGGGTCAGTGCCTCCGTTCACATTCCCGGCGCACGTGAAACTGAGATAACTTCCGGAGTTCAGCGTGAAGATGCCCCCATACTGCCAATTGCCGATGACTTTATCGACGACGCCGGCAACACCGGAAGTAGCGTTCAGGAACTGCTTACCTGGCCCCCACGGCAGCTCATAGGTTCCGCTGGCCTTCCAGGTGAATTTTTGACCGCTCGGCTCTCTTTGCGCGTTCCAATCCTGGGGATTGAGGCTAAAACCGTTCAGGCTCATGGTTTTGGCCCACACGAAGTTCCCGTCAAAGACCAAGCCATGCGAAAAACGCTTGATGAGTTCAGCCACTCCCGAGTTGTAGTTGTAATTGAGACTGGAGGTGACGTCGGTGACGCCGGAATACTGCGGATTGACTACGATAAAGTTCGCGGGTAAGCCTCCGTTCGCCAGCAGCCAGCCCTTGGCCGGGGTTGTGCCGGCCGGCCCCAAAGCCTGCGTGGTCTTGAAAAAGCCGGCCAGACCACCAGGGCTGTTGGTAGCAAGCAAAGTATACGTGCCCGAGTACTGCATTAGCGCCTGCGAGCCGGTGAGCGTGGTGCCATTGACGGTACCAATACCGGGAAAGGTGACTCCGTTGAGAATCTGGTTGAACAGGGGGGCATTCCCTCCCTGTTCGGTGACGAGGGTTGCGGCCGCGATCCCGTTTTGTTGCGTGTTGACGGTGTTCATGGCGAAGTTCCCGGGCTGGTGGGTGGTCCGATTGCCCACATAGCGAATGGCCAGCGTCAAGCTGGAAGTGAGTTGCCGCTCGAGCGAGGCGTTCCAGTTCTGTACCACGGTTGGCTTGAAGTTCGGATCGGTCACCGCAATACTCTGGGTCTTGTCGTTAATCGGCCAAACCTGCAAGGGGTTGCTGAAGGTCGGCGACAGCGGAAGGCTGATGTTGTTTAGAAACGTGGGCTGCACCGCGGTATACGTGGCGCTGGTGGCGAATTGCGTCACGTCGCCGCTGATATCAAGGAAGCTTAGAGTCATGGGGCGCGACATGCCGTATCCGACGCGTAGCACCGTCTTGTTCGCTCCGAAATACGGAATCGCCCAGCTCAGCCCTACGGCCGGCTCAAAACCTTTGAAATAATTTTTGTAGAGCGTGATGCCGGGATTCTCCGAGTCCTTTCCCACGGTTTCCATTTGCGTCAGGGAGCCTCCGGTAGCCCCGGGCGACCACTGCGCGTTGAAGTTCGTCCCGGACGTGCCGAAAGCGCCGGCGAAGCCGTTCGTCGGCAAAAGCATGCGTCCCCATTTTTCCCACGGCACGCCGGCCCAATCCCAACGCATACCGAAGTTTACCGTGAGGTTCTTGGTCACCTTGAAATCGTCTTTGATGAAGCCGTTCGCGTCACGCTGCAAAAAGGCCGCGCGCGAGGGGTACACAATCCACTGCGGGTTTTTGCCGTTGGCTACGCCGAATCCCTGCGAGATCGACGCAACCGAGCCGGTGAGATCGGTAAGGATGCTGGTCGCCAAAGTATCGTTTGCGCTAACCAGGCCTGGAAGCGTGTTGACTCCCGACACCGCGACGCTACCAGCGCCCAAACTGACGGCCGGAGTCACGTTGTTGTTGATGTTGTAGGAATTGGTCCCAGTGTAGTCCACCTGGAAGCCGAATTTTATGGAGTGGCGGCCGTGAGTCCAGCTCATGCTGTCTCCCAACGTGTAGACCGGGTCGATCAGCGCGGATTCGATGCTGCCGGGGATGGGGCTGCTAAAGCTGCTCACGCCCGGAACATAGACTTGCCCGTTTTCCTTCGGATAGGCTTGTGGGTAGGCCAACACGCCGCTATCCTGTAACAAATCCGGATGCTGGAGGCCAATTTTGAATTGGTTGAGCAGGGTCGGCTTAATGGTTGTGTCGAAGTTCACCGACGCAAACCAGGAGTGGTCCTGGTTATCCCCGGTCACCGGAAGCGTGGGAAAGACGGAGGCCGTACTAGTGTAATACTGGTGCTCGTGGGTTACTACGACGCTGAGGTGATTGCTGGCGTTGACGTAGTGATCCACTTTGAAGGTGAATTGATCGAGGTCCGCATACGAAGGGACCGCCCATGAATAACCAGCCGTATTCAGACCGTCCCCAATGGTGAAGTTATTCGGCAGCGGAGTTTCCGAGATGAGGCCCGACACCACGCCGCTGGCGTCGGCTGACTTGCGATTCGGGTCCAGCCCAAAGAGGCTGACAGTCTGTAGCGGACCGGTTGCCGTCGAGGGTTGAACCGGGACGCCGCTTGCATTGACCACAGGATTGCTGGTCGCGCTGTAATTGGAGTTAGTGGCGCCCGGAAAGTATCGGTAATTGCCTGCGCGCGCCTGCGCCGTAAGCACGGTATTAGTTGCCGTGGCCGACGTTCTCTGCCGGTTGCCGTCATAGAGAACGAAGAAGAAAGTCTTGTTCTTGCGGATCGGTCCGCCTATGCGCGCGGCGAACTGGTTGCGGATCAGAGTTTGGCGGGGTATATAGGGTTGCGAGAAATTGTTCCAAAATGTGTTGGCATCGAGGTCGGTGTTGCGGAGCCCGTCCACCACGCTGCCATGGAATTTGTTCGTCCCGGAGCGCACGATCATCGACACTGACCCCAATGATCGCCCGTTTTCCGCATCGGCCGGACTACTGGTTACCTTAACCTCCTCCACCATGTCGACGGTTTGGGTCAACTGGAACGAGAGCAGGCCGCCCGCACGGTCGAGGCGGTTATTGGAGACGCTAATGCCATTCACCGTTGTGGACAGCGTCATGGTTGAACCACCCGCCACGCTGACGCCGGTCCCGATGCCGCCGGCGAATTGAGCCTGGGTGAGAGCCAGGTTGGCGGCGTTCTGATCAATCAGGGGAAGGTGCAAAATCTCGTCCCCCGTGACTACGCCGCCCACTACCGCACTGGTTGTCAGTAGGGGAGATTCGGCGGCTGCGGTCACCTCGGTAACGGTCGTGGCGGCGCCTACTTCGAGCGTGAAGTTGAGCCGCACCTGCGCGCCGACATCCAGCGTGACGTGTTGGTAGACGAATTGCTTAAACCCGCCCATCTCCGCCGCAACCCGGTAGTTGCCTTCCTGGAGGCTGGGAAAATCGTAGTCGCCGCTAGCGTTGGTGGTGGCCTTACTTACCACGCCGGTTTCGATGCCGGTTGCTGTGACCGTCGCTTTGGGAATTAGCGCCCCGCTGCTATCCGTGACAGTGCCGCCGAGACTGGCGTTGAAGGTTTGGGCGAGAGCACATCCAGAGCATAAGGCTCCCACCAGGACAGAGATGGCAAAGTTTCTCATTGATTGCTCCTAGCGGCGGTTACGGCGCCCGCCACGCCGGAAAGCACGGCCTCCAGGGCCGAGGTAACCATGATTCGAACGGTGAATCGCATCGGTATAATCTCCTAGACAGAACCTCAGATGCACGCCCTTGTGCGGCGCGCGAAGCAACGAACTGGTTATGAAATTAGCATTGGCTCGGCGGCATCTCAACGAAGTAACCGTAGCCTCACCGTAACAGGCGGTTTCCGCGAAGGCCGCTTTGGTTCCGTGGGATCAAAGATGTAACGGTACCGCCACGGTTAAGTCTTAACCGCCATGGCTCAGGAGTGTTAGCCTGAATCCGACACAACCGTTACCCCGTTGTGTCACTGGATTTATGTCAAGAATGAAGTTCCAGGCAGAATGGAGTACTTGTAACGGTCACAATGTCTTCGGTGACCCTGGTTCGGGTTTTCTGAGCGATAAGAGCCATCCGGACGGCAGAAGGTCCGGTGTGCGCACCGAGCAGTCGCAGCAACAGGGTAGATCGAAGAGGTTTATTGTATTTTAATGGTTCTAATGGGCGAGGTTTCCAAACATCATGACTACGAGTAATCAGGCCGCCGCAACTGTGCTGGATTGCACAGACAATACGCCTTTAGGCACCGAGGCGCGAATTGCTTCCTACCTGCTGACGGAGTACCTGGAGCGGCTCGGCGTCGAGGTCATTTTCGGGCTATGCGGCCACACGGTGATTGCATTCCTGGACGCGCTGGGTAAAAGCCGCATTCGTTTCATATCGAGCCGTCACGAACAGGTGGCCGCGCATGCCGCCGACGGATACGCGCGCGCTTCGGGGAAAACGGGCGTAATGTTGAGCCACCTGGGTCCGGGCTTGACTAACTCAGCCACTGGCGTCGCCAATGCGGCGCTCGATTCCATACCCATGGTGGTGATCGCGGGGGATGTACCTTCGCATTATTTCGGGCGGCATCCTCACCAGGAAGTGAATCTTCACAAGGACGCCGATCAATTCGAAATCTATCGTCCATTTTGCAAGCGTATTTATCGCGTCGACCGTGTGGAAGATCTGCCCCGCATCGTCGAACGCGCGTTTCATCTGGCCCAGACTGGACGCCCCGGGCCCGTCCTGGTCGACGTGCCCATGGATATCTTCTCGGCCGATTTGGCGATCGACGCCTTTCAGAAGGAGCCGGCGCAAGTGGAGCCGCCGACGATGGACGCTGCCGTCGCTGCGCGCATCGTGGAAGCACTGGCCAAAGCGAAGCGCCCGGTACTTTATGCGGGCGGCGGGGTGCTTTCAGGCCGCGCGACGGCCGAACTGGCCGCGCTTGCCGAAGCGCTGGATATTCCGGTCGCCCACACGCTCATGGGCAAAGGCTGCATGCATGAAGAGCACCCGCTACTGCTCGGCATGACCGGCTTCTGGGGTACGCCCATCGCCAATGATACATGCCGCGAAGCCGATTTGATTCTCGCGATTGGGACGCGTCTGGCGGAGGCTAATTCGAGCTCATGGGATCCGCGCTTTACCTTCTCGATTCCTCCGACGCGCCTGATGCACATCGATATCGATTCGGCCGAGATAGGCCGTAACTACCCGACTGAACTGGGCGTCGTGGCCGATGCGAAGTTAGCCTTGGCCGCGCTTCTGGCAGCCGCCAGGGGAGTACCCCACGCCAACCGTGGAGACCAGCGCCAGAGGATTGCCCGCGGACGCGACGCCTTCGCTGCGAATTGGATCCATCAGCGCAGTTCCAATCAGTTTCCCATGCGTCCGGAGCGGATCTTAGCCGAACTGAGACAAGCGGTCCCGGAAGATGGATTCATCGTCACGGATGTCGGTTGGAATAAGAACGGAGTGGGGCAGCAGTTTCCCATTACGGTGCCGGGGACCTTTATTACGCCCAGCGGTCTGGCAACGATGGGGTTCGGCCCTGCCGCCGTACTCGGCGTAAAGATGGCGCAGCCTAAACGCGCCGCGGTAGCGCTGATCGGCGACGGCGCTTTCAGCAGTAATATGTCCGTAGTGGCGACCGCGATGGAGGCCGGCCTCGCGGTAGTCTGGGTGGTGATGGACAACGCGGCATTCGGCACCATCGCCGGTCTGGAGAGCATGCACTACGGATCGAGCTTCGGTTGCATGTTCGAATGCGGCGGTCAACCTTATAGCGTGGATTATGCGGCCGTGGCGCGGGCCTGCGGCGCCCGCGGAATCGCCATCCAGTCGGCCGAAGAGTTGGGTCCGGCGCTGCGCGAAGCGCTTGCATCCGATCTCCCGACCGTGATTCAAGTACCCATGGAGAATGCTCCCACGCCGACTCCCGGCCACTGGAATATCAACGATATTTATCGTCTGGGATCTTGATTCGGGTGGGGGCGCAGAGCGGGAACTCAGATGGTGTGCCGCGGCTAAACGTGGGGCAGACCCCCTGGTCCGCGGCCGACTCCCGGTCGGCCTTTCGGGACCGACCAGAAGCTGTTTTTGCCGAGCGAAGAGCGGGTCCAGGGGGACCCGCGCGGACCAGGGGGTCCGCCCTACTTTGCTCAATCGATTTCGCGCGGGGGAACGCCGTCGTAGGTGACGGGAAATTTGATGCGCATGGCTTTCTCGCGCGCGTACTCCTCCGCCACCTCGGCGGTTAAACCGGCAACTCGCCCAATAATGAAAACCAGCTTGCCGAAAATTGGAGCGAATCCCAGATCGTAAAGCACCGCCGCCAGGGCGCCATCCACATTGATGGGAAGAGGCTTGATCTTCTCGTGCGCCGCCTTTTCCAGCGCCTCCATGAAGGCTACGCCTTTGCCCGCAATGCCATCCTGCCGCGCCATGGTGAACAGCACGGCTTTGCGCGGATCGGTGGAATGGACCCGGTGTCCCAATCCGGGGATGCGCTTCTTGTTCGCTACGGCGTCCACGATCATCCGGTGGGCCGCTTCCTCTATTGAGATGGCGTCTTTCCGCGCCAGCTCGGCGCCTGCTGCGATCATCTCCATGCAGGCGGATCCCGCGCCGCCATGCTCGTCGCCGATGGCGAGGATGCCGGCCGCTACCGCGGCGGAAAGGGATTGCCGGTTTCCGGACGCGGCTAAACGCGCGGCCGCGCAGGAAGGCGCGCCCGCGCCGTGATCGGCAACCGCAATAAGGATGGCATTCAGGATCCGCCTCTCACCATAATTGGGCAGGCGTCCCCGATGCAGCAGAAAGATAGTGTCGGTAAAATCGGCTCGCGTCATCAGAGCCGTGACGTCGTAGCCGTGAATCCAAATGTGCGTATCGTCGGAGGCCGCGATCGCTGTTCGCCAGTTATCCATGAATCTCTTGATTATCAGCCCATTCCGCGCGGGTCTGACGAATTTAGGAGTGCATTTACGGTAACGGCGCCGTTACACAGCCGGGGAAGTAGGGCAAGCGCGCCGGTTAATCCCGGTGCTCGGTGATGGTCACAGGGGCGCGCAGGCGGAAAGTGATTCTGGTTTCGGAAGGGAGCGTGACCGGCTTACGCGAGAGCATCACGCCGCCCGCGCCGGCCCCGCCGCCAACGCCGGCTCCGATCGCCGCGCCTTTGCCGCCGCCGGCGATGCCGCCAATCACCGCGCCGATCACGGCTCCAGCGCCAACTTTGGTGACATCCTGTGAACGGTCCGGCTCATTATGCTTTTCGAAGCGGTCGGTCTGAATGGCAACATCCTGCCGGTCGGAGGTTTGCACGCGAGTCAGTTCGATGCTCAGCGTCTTGGCGGCGGCATCCGCCGTCACCACCTTGCCCTCCACCCGGGCGCCGCGCTCGGCGATGACGAAGCCACCCGCATCCAGCTCGCTATCGAGCGTGGCGGCGAATAGGTCGCCAGCATGACTCCGTTCCAGCGAGAGGCTGTCCACAAGGCGCACCGGGATCAACATGCCGGCGTTCAGCGTCACCGTGTGGGGCTCAGGCGGAACTGGAATCTGCGCGGGAACCGGAGTCACGTCCCGCGGTTCCATATTCCCGGGTGGAGTCTCCTGAGGCTGCTCGGGCGTCAGCGGCGGAGTTTGTAGCGCCGGCGGTCTGGCCGGCGGCGTCACGGGTGTTTGAACCTGCGCCACCACAACTGGGGCGGGCGCCAGGGCAACGGGCGGAGCTACGTAGCGGCGTTCGACGGGATGGAGGAATGGCACGCGCCTTGGCGCAGCGATCGGGACGCGCCGGCGGGGCCTGGCGGCGCCAGTGGTCTTGCCGCCGGTGACTTCCGCAAGCGGCGCAGCAGCAGCAGGTTCTGCGGGCGGCGCCGCAGTTGGTTCCACCGCAGGGGCCGGCGCCGGCGCGGCTGGCTCAGCGATAGCTGGGGGCTCTGCCGGCGCGCTCTCTACGGCGGCGACTTGCGCCGGATGCGGCCGCTGCACCACCTTCATGATCACCGCGCCGCCTATGGCGCCGGCCAGAACCAGCAAAACGATGTTTACCGGCTTCATGCGTTCTTCCTCAAGTCCGACTGACGGCGCTTATGGCAGTTCCGTTTCTACCCGCTAACCGTTAAAATTAAGTAACCCGAGTTTATGCCAGAGTTTCCCGAGAGTTTTGCAATTGGTGACGTGCACGTCGCCCCGGCGACAGTGCTCGCGCCCATGGCCGGCGTCACGGATACGGTGTTCCGCCGTTTTATCCGCAATTTGGATGGCTGCGGGCTCATCATGACCGAGTTCACCAGCTCACATGGCGTCAGCGCGTCGCTGGGAGCGCGTAAGCCCACTAAGACCATCGTGAAGTATCTGGCATTCGAGCCTGAAGAGCATCCGATCTCGGCGCAGTTATTCGGTTCCGACCCCGCCGTGATGGCCAGCGCGGCGCGCGTCTGCCAGGATTTGGGTTTCGATATCCTCGACATTAATTTCGGCTGCCCGGTTAATAAAGTCGTCAAATGCAATGGCGGTTCGGGGCTGCTGCGCGATTTGCCGCTGGTGCAACAGATCTTGCGGGAGGTGCGCAAGGCCATCACCATTCCATTCACGATGAAGTTCCGCGCCGGATGGAGCGACGAAGAACTGGTGGCGGTCCGTATGGCGCGATTGGCAGAAGATTGCGGCCTGCAAGCCGTCGCGTTGCACCCGCGCACGCGCGAACAGGGTTACAGCGGGCAAGCCGATTGGACGCGCATCGCGGAAGTGAAGGCGGCGGTGAAGATTCCGGTGATCGGCAACGGCGATATCGTAACGCCGGAGGATGCAATCCGCATGGTGCGCGAGACGTCATGCGACGCTGTGATGATCGGCCGCGCGGCATCGTCGAATCCGTGGATCTTCCGCCAGATTCGGCAGTATCTGGCGCATGGACGCTACGACGAGCCCACGCAGCAGGATCGTTACGGCATGATGCGGCAATATTACGCTATGCTGATCGATCGCGGCGAGAGAGACTCCACCGGAAAGATGAAGCAATTCGCCACATATTTCACGCACGGCGTGCGCCACGGCTCACAACTGCGCGCGTCCATTTATAAGGCGCAGGAAGCGGCGGCCATTCTTGACCTGGTGGACGAGTTCTTCCAGCAGGAGCCGGTGCTCGTCGCATGAAGAAGGTCAAGCTCATCACCGATGGCGGATGCATCGGCAACCCCGGCCCAGGCGGCTGGGCGGCGATTCTGCGCTACAACGGGGTCAGCAAGGAGATGTACGGCTGCGAGCCGCACACCACCAACAATCGCATGGAGCTGCGCGCCGCCATCGAGGGGCTGCGCGCGCTCAAAGAAGAATGCGAAGTCGAAGTGGTGACCGATTCGGAATACCTGAAGAACGGCATCACTACGTGGATTCACGGCTGGAAACGCAAGGGTTGGATGACGGCCGCGAAGAAGCCGGTGGTGAATCAGGACTTGTGGCAGGCACTGGATCAACAGGTGGCCCGGCACAAGACAATTTGGACCTGGACTAAAGGGCACGCTTCGCACTCCGATAATAATCGCTGCGATGAGCTGGCGACGCGGGCGGCGCGAGAACAGCGGAACAGCGAATAGGTGGGGCGCTTGAGTTTGCCCGCCGGGAGCGCCGTTGGGAGTATTATGAAGGCAGGGGGCGGGCTGCATGAACCTGAGCTTGACGCCGGAACTGGAAAGGCTGATCGAGGACGAGGTTAAGTCTGGCCGCTCCGTCGACTCCCGGGAGTTTCTTAACAAAGCCGTATACCATTACGTAGTAGCGCGTGATCTTGGAGAGGCATACACGCCCGAAGAGATCGAGAATCTGATCGCTGAAGGGCTTGACGATATCGAGCGCGGCGACGTTATCGACGGTGAAGAGGGATTCCGGGAACTCCGCGCTTTTAGCGATGAACGCCGCCGGATGCGGGCTTGAAACGGTTCGAGATTGCCCGCCGGGGCCTCCGCGATCTTCAGGAGATTTGGGAGTTCATTTCCCTCAATAGCTTCGACATAGCCGATCAGGTGCTTGAAGATTTCTACAGGGCATTCGGCCAACTCGCCGACATGCCTGGGCTGGGCCACAAACGCAACGACCTCACCACCCAAAATGTTCTCTTTTGGCCTGTCCATTCCTACCTTGTGGTCTACAAGGACTCCAAGCCACTTCGCATCGTTCGGGTCATCCACGGCCGGCGCGACGTAAAGAGGCTTCTAAAGAAGGGCTGACGGTCAACGCGAAGGTCATGCGCACGAAGCTGTCGTTGAGTCTACGTGGTCGACGCATCTACTGCTCATTCGGCGGGGGAAATGATCGTTCGTGGGCGGAGGGAAGCCATCACAGGTTTATCTAGACCAGGGACGGCGCATGGTACAGCAGGACGCTACAGCTTTTTGGCCCTGAAGATCGAGTGTGGGTGAAGATTCCAGATGTCGGGTTTGTCGGCGTTGGTCGGGCGACCGTCAGGGCGCAGCCAGCCTTGAATTCACACTGTCAACTCCCACCGGGGACGCACCGGCGTTGGAGATACTTATTGGCGCGACCTACCATAGGCAGTTTGTGGATGATCCCGAGCGGTGTGAATATTTCGTTCCGATTCGATGGCTCCAAACGGTACCAAAAGAGCGAGCTTTCTATGAGGCTGGGCTCTTCGGAAACCGTTTGAAGCAGAAGTTTCCTGAATTCGACAAATGAGCGAACGGGAGCAATGTGGCCGCGTAGTAGACAAATTTTCGAGTTTGGCGCATCCGCCGGAAGCCAGATATCGTCAAGATCGGTTTCAGCTTCTCCAGCGACACCGTGCGCCATCAGGGAGTCTGCGCCAATTCAGCTATCAGACGAGCGCGGCCTCGCTCCCGAACCGCAGCGGCCTGTTGCTGCATGGATTCCTACGAAATGACGCGACCTTCGCCACGAGCAAGAGAGGCACGGGCGTGATCGAGCGTAGCCAGAAATTCCACGCGGCGGCGTTCGCGGTCTTCCCACAGGGCGAGTGCTTCCCGTACCGCCTCTTCCTCACCATTTAGCCTGCCGTTCTCAACGGCGCGGCGGGCAAAGGCCTGCTGATTTAACGTAAGCTCAACTTCCATGGCTGCGGCTCCTTCTCCTGGAGTACGTAAATTTAATTGACCACAGAAAAGGGCCGCGCTACCTCTCCGCTGTCCCCGGATCCGCTATCGCCAGCAAAGTCACGCTCTCCTGCTCATTCGGATCTGTCCGCGCGATTAATCCCGTGCAGGCCGCGTCCTCACTCGGGTTATAAGGCAGATGCGGCACATTCGCCGGAATATAAACGAAGTCGCCGGCCCGCATCCACATGTGCTCGCGCAGATCTTCGCCGTACCACATGCCGGCTTCACCGGACAGTACATAAACCGCGCTCTCATGGTTCTCGTGCAGGTGCGGCTTGGCCCGGCCGAGCGGCGGAATTTCGACGACATGCAGGCACAGCGCCTTCGACCCGGCGGTCTGCGCCGATACCCCCTCGAAATAGTTGAGGCCCTGCTTACCGCGATGGCTCGCGGCGCGCTCGATTACGATGCACCGCTCGGCTGCTTTTCGTTGCACGGCGTCCTCCTAGGAAATCGGTCCACCAGCGCTCTTGCCCAGGCGCGTCGAAGCGCTCAGTCCAATGCGCGCCAAATTCCTCGGCCTTTTTCGCGGCGCGTTGCTTGAGAAACGCTTGTAGCGCCCGGCGGCTGGGCGAATGCGGCATCAGCTCGCCCAGCAAGCGCGACGCCGCGACGGCGTCATTCACGTCGCCGAGCGAGGTCTGCACATTTTTCAACGCCTTCAAATGCGCCTCGAATCCGGCGGCGCCGTAGCAGGAGCGAAACAGTTCCAGCGTATACCGGATCTTCTTGCTGGCCAGGCGAATTTGGTGCAGGCGGCTTGGGGATGGCTTCTCCGCCAGCGCGGCCCGGACCTCGGCGAAATATTCGGACATCATCCTCGGCAGCCGCCGGCGCGCGTTCACCGAGGGGCTTGAGCGTTCATTCCATTCCGTATGCAGGCGGGTCATAGTTCCAGCTCCCCGCGCCACTCGTGCGCAAAATTGCGCGTTAGCCAGGCGTGCAACTCGCGGCGAAGATTTGCTGCAGCTTCGCGGCGCCGCTTCTCTACGGCTAACGCCACCCGGGCGCGTTTCGAAATGCCGGCTTTTTCGAGAAGTTCGAGCGCCACGTCGTTATCGCGTACGGCCGCGGTGAGATTCATTAAACCGGAGAGCCGCTTGCGAATCCGCTTCCACGATTTGCCTGGGAAGAACTGCGCAAACGAGCGTAGTGCGCGGCTCAGGCGCCGCACGGCCACGCGCAGATCGTGAACGGCTTCGGCGTCGGACGATTCGGCGGTTTGCTTCACTTGTGCGGCTAAGCGGAGCAGCAGCGTAGCGGTCTGCAAGCGCGCGAATTCACGCATGGTAATCCTTCTAGTCCTTCGCCTTTGCAACCGTGACATTGCGGTTGTATATCTGGCGGAACGCTTCGCCGGCCCGCTCGGCGCGCCACTGTTCCAGATCCAGGTCACCGCCGGAATGGATTTGCAGCACGATTTCGCCGTCGCGCGTGCGCACGTCCACGCTTTGAATGCGCTGGTCGTGGCTGCCATCCAGATTATCCGCCAGACGGATGATGGGGATCAACTGCATGAGCGTGCGCCGCTCCTCTGGAGTGAGGGTCTGGTAAGCGCCGTGGAGCGCGCTGGGCAAAGATTTGCGGTGGTAGCGGCAAAGGCTGGCGATGAGCAGGCGCTCGCGGTCGGTAAATCCGGCGAGGTCCGAGTTTGCCACCACGTAATAGGCATGCTTGTGGTGGCTGGCGCTGCTGACATAATGACCCACGTCGCAGAGGTAGGCCGCCGCTTCGAGTAGCTTTCCGGCGGCCGGCGGCAGCCCATGAATCGGCTGCAGGGCGGCGAAAAGCAGGTTCGCGTCATGCGCCACTTTGCGGGCGCGTTCCATGGGCACGCCGTAGCGCCGCGCCATTTCCTCGACTTCGCGGCGCTGGTCGCGGCTCAACCGGGAAAGCTCCGCGCCCACGTTGCGCGCGGCCAGGTCGGCGATGATGCCGTCGCGCACGCCGGCGCGCGAATAATAGACGGCGGGCATGTGAAATTGGCGCAGGAAATCGAGCAGCACGGCGATCCCGGGTACGATGATTTCGGCGCGGCGCGGACCGATGCCGGTCACCTTGCGGCGCGCCGCCAGATTCAATTGCGATACCCTGGCGTACAGCCGCCTGACTTCCGCCGTGGAGATGCGCAGCCGGTCGATTTCGTCGCGCTTCGAGCGCGGCACGCGCGAAACCGCGCTGGCAACGGCGGACGCGGTGGCCGACGTCGCAATCGCGCGATCCCAACCCGCGGCGGTCCCCATGCGCCGCAACGGGCTCAAGAGCTTTTCCTGTATGTATTCGTGCAGCTCCCGCAGTTGCCGCGCCGTCGGAGGGTCGTCCTTAAGAAACATTTCATTCAGCCGCACGGCGCCGAGGGGTTTGGAAAATGCTTCGCGCAACTGGCCATCTTCGGCCGCGATAATTTCGGCGCTGCCGCCACCGATATCGATCAAGAGCGTGCGCCGGCCGGTCTGCGGCCAGACGCTTTCCACGCCGAGGTGAATCAGCCGCGCCTCTTCGCGGCCGGAAATGATTTCGACGCGCGTACCCGCGGCTTCGGCGGCGCGGTCGAGAAACTCTTTCTGGTTGTGGGTATCGCGAATGGCGCTGGTGGCCACAGCGCGCACGCCCACTACTTCGAGCTTGCGGTAGAGCGCGGCCATGCGCGCCAGCACGGCACAAGTGGAGCGCAGAGCCTCTTCGCTCACGCTGCCGGAGCGGAAGACGCTTTCCCCCAGGCGTGTGACTTCGCGGTCCGACGCCAGCACGCGAATCGGCTGTCCGGGACCGACTTCGGCGGCTTCCATACGAATCGAGTTGCTGCCGATATCGATAGCGGCGTAGCGGGGCACCCCTACATGCTAAACGATGAGAGAGCAAGATTTCGACGCGAAGACGTTTTCGGTTCGCTCGGCGTCTCTGCGTCGAATCGCACTCGCTATATTGAATAGATGGCGATACAGGAAACCGCAACTCTCGGCGGTGGCTGCTTCTGGTGCCTCGAGGCGGTCTACCAGGAACTGGAAGGCGTTCTGTCGGTCGAATCCGGATACATGGGCGGGCGCATGGCGAACCCGACATACGAACAGGTTTGCAGCGGCAAGAGCGGTCACGTGGAGGTGACCCAATTGGTCTTTGACCCGGCGGTGGTTTCGTTCCGCGATATTCTGAATGTGTTCTTCACCATTCACGACCCCACAACGCGCGACCGGCAGGGCAACGATGTCGGCCCGCAATACCGCTCCGCGATCTTCTACCATGGCGAGGAGCAGAAGCGCGTGGCGGAAGAGGCCATTCGAGAAATCGATGCGGAACGTATCTGGAGCAAGCCAATTGTGACCGAAGTGCGCCCGGCGGAGACGTTCTATCGCGCCGAGGATTATCATCAGGAGTATTTCCAAAACAATCCGAATCAGCCCTATTGCGCCTACATTGTGGCGCCGAAGGTGAAGAAGTTCCGCGAGAAGTTCGGCGCGCGCATGCGGCGGTAGTGCAAAGGTAGGGCGGACCCCCTGGTCCGCGCGGGTCCCCCTGGACCCGCTCTTCGCCCTGCAAAATCAGCGTCAGGCAAGTCCTGGCAGGCCGGCCGGGGGTCCGGCCGCG
>Ga0302325_10007297_pt1 | contig 24579 bp, 21 predicted proteins | sample Palsa_T0_2_FD_201948 | JGI IMG/M metagenome (GOLD analysis project Ga0302325, IMG submission 201948) | Peat permafrost microbial communities from Stordalen Mire near Abisko, Sweden - Palsa_T0_2 | ecosystem: Environmental > Terrestrial > Soil > Palsa > Peat permafrost | place: Sweden: Abisko... | reverse complement strand
TTTTGCGTACTCTTCTTCTCGAATGATCGACGAAAGCTTCGATATCGTTCACGATCAGGGCCTCTGCTCCTTCCGCAAGAACGTCATCACCGCACATATCTGCAACAAAGCATGGGCAGAAGCGCGACACTGTTCGCCTTGGCCGGAACGCATCTTTAATTTCGTAATCGGAAAGCTGGAGCGCTGGCAGTATCACCGCTCGAAGGCGCGGATCGTAGCGGTCTCGCAGCGCGTCAGCCGCGACCTGATGCGATGCTACCGTGTGCAATCGCGCGTCGATGTCATCCATCACGGCGTGGATGCGCAGGCATTTCGCGCCGGCCCTTGTGAGGGCAAGGTCAACACGTTTCTCTTTGTGGGAGATTTCCGCAAGGGCGTTAAAGCTTGCATTCGCGCGCTTTCGAAGCTGCCCACGGGAACCTTGCGCTGCATCGGCTCCACGCCGCCTGAACCTTATGCGGCCTTTGCAAAGGAACTCGGAGTCGAAGAGAGAGTCGAATTCTTCGGGGCTACGCGTCAGATCGCGTCGCAGTATCGCTGCGCCGATGCTCTGTTGCTGCCGACGCCCTACGACGCTTTTGGCATGGTGGTGCTGGAAGCGATGGCGTCCGGACTGCCCGTGATTGTGAGCCGTGAGGCGGGCGCCGCGGAATTGATCACTCACGGAGATAATGGGCTGATCCTCGACCGCATCGAGGAGTTGCCGCAACTCATGAAACAGCTGCAAAGCGACCCTGCACTTTCGGCGAAACTCAGCGCGCGCGGACGGGAAACGGCTTTGGCGCATTCCTGGGATGAGGTGGCGCGCGAGACGATGTCTATTTACAAGGAACTCTGCCGGTCATAATAGTGAAGTTCTTTGCCGGCGAAAAACTACAGAATTCTCGCATTTGCCACCCAAGGCGCGGGCGGCCATGACGAAGCGCGTCTGCGCGCGCTGCTCGGTAACTTTTCCGTTACATTTTTCCCGTTTGACAGAGGCAACAAGAAGGGCAGCTTTTTCGCGCTGCGGAAGGCGCTTCGCGAGTGCGATCTCGCGATTATGGAAGGCTCGGGACTGGCGGGCGGACTCGCGCTGATCGAAAGCGGCAAGCCCTATATCGTCAGCAGCGGCGACGCGATTGCGCCGTTTGTTCGAGCCAAGCAGCCGCTTCTGGCGCCTCTTTTCGCGCGCTACGAGAAGTCCTTGTATGCCAACTGCCGCGGTTTCATCGGTTGGACACCGTACCTCGCCGGCCGCGCGCTTACTTACGGCGCGCCCCGGGCGATGACTGCCGCTGGCTGGGCTCCATTCAACGGACCCGGCACTTCGCTCCGCGAGAGTCTGGGTATCCCGGTGGAAGCTCTCGTGATCGGCATCATTGGGGCGCTCGATTGGCATCCGCGAATCAACTATTGCTATGGCGAAGAGCTTCGCCTGGCCTTCGAAAAGGTCAAGCGCACCGATGCCTACGCGCTTATCGTTGGCGGGGGCACGGGACTCGACCGGCTAAGGGGAAACCCACGGGTCATTTTGCCGGGCCCCGTTCCGCGCGAGCGCATCCCGGACTACCTCGCGACGATGGATCTAGCAAGCTTGCCGCAGAGCTGCGATGGACTCGGCTCTTTCCGTTACTCGACCAAGCTGCCCGAATATATTTCTACCGGGTTGCCGGTTGTAACCGGCCAACTCCCGCTTGCGTACGATCTGGATTCGGGCTGGATGTGGCGTCTTCCGGGCAACGCGCCTTGGGATCCGGTCTATATCGACGCTCTAGCCGTCCTTATCGACCGCCTTTCGCGCAAAGATTTACCCGCGGTCCCCAAGCGCCTTCCTATCTTTGACCGCGAATCGCAAATCGCGCGTGTTACGCACCTGGTCGAGGACATACTGGCCACGTTATGAACGTGGCGCTGCTCTGCGATTCGCCCGATGAAAATTGGCCCAGCATGGATCTTGTGGGCCAGATGCACGTCGCCCAGATGACCGCTCTTGGCGCACCGCATCAGGTTTTCGCTCCGCCGATCCGTCGCCGCACGCCTAGTTTCGCGCTGGACCGCCTGCTTTTCCGCTTCGGCGACTATCCGGCCTTCGCGCGTCGCCTCAACTTCGATGTTTTCCACATCATCGACCATAGCTATTCGCAAATCCTGCATGTGCTCCCACCTGGCCGAGCCGTCGTGACCTGCCACGATATCGATACATTCCGGTCCGTTCTGGAGCCCCAACGCGACCCCCGAGGCGCGGCTTTCCGCTTCATGACCAGCCGAATCCTCTCCGGCTTCCGGCGGGCCGCTCACGTAGCGTGCGACAGCATCGCCACTTACGACGAAATTCGCAAGTTCGACCTCATTCCCGCCGCGCGGCTCTCCGTGGTGCCACTTGGCGTTCATCCGTCCTGCACCCCGGAGCCAGAAGCCATAGCTGACCGGGAAGCCGAGCGCTTACTGGACGGCTTTACCGGCCCGGCGCTGCTCCATGTCGGCAGCACGCTCCCTCGCAAACGCATCGACCTCCTGCTGAGGGTATTTGCCGCCGTCCGCTCACGAAACCCCGAACTCAGGCTCATTCGCGTTGGAGGACCCCTCACCCCGCCGCAGCGCGAATTGGCCCGCGAACTCAATCTCGACGGCTTGATCTTCGAACTTCCATTTTTGGAAAGAAACGTGCTAGCCGCCACCTACCGGAGGGCGACACTCGTGCTGCAAACATCCGACGCGGAGGGCTTCGGGCTCCCTGTTGTCGAGGCAATGGCGTGCGGAACGCCCGTCGTGGCTAGCGATCTCGCGGTTTTGCGGGAAGTGGGCGGCAGCGCCGCTGTATATTGTCCGCCCGGAAATGAGTCAATTTGGGCCAGCGAGGTACTGAAACTGATCGGATCGCGGCTCGATTCCCTAAGAAAAGCCTCCCTCTCGCAGGCCTCTCATTTTTCTTGGTTTACCTACACGAAACGAATGTTGGACGTGTACAATGGTTTGCTTAACCTCTAAGAATGGTTACGACAATGATCCAAGCAGGCAGCAGGTCGAAATAACACCTAAGCCCGATGCTTACTACTCCACGCACCCTACCCTCCCTCAACTTACCCTTACAGATTTCGCCAGCTAAAGGCAGCTCGCGCGTACGCGTGCTACACGTGGGTAAATTTTACCCGCCTGAACACGGCGGCATGGAAAGTCACGTCCATGAACTGGTTTCGGAACTGAGGGATTCGGTGGAGCAGAGCGTCGTCGTGGCAAGCAAAACCCGCCAAAGTTCGAAGGAAACGGTGGACGGTATTCCCGTCACCCGCCTGGGCGCGCTGCTCGATTTCTTCGGAGCGCCGGTTTGTCCCAGCATGATCAAGGCGATTCGCTCCGCCGACGCTGACATTCTACACATTCACCTGCCGAATCCGATCGCCATCATGGCCTACCTGGCCAGCGGATTCACCGGAAAACTGGTTTTCACATATCACAGCGATATCGTTCGTCAAAAGCTTCTGGGATCGGCGTTTTCCGCGATTCAGCACCGCGCACTGAACAAGAGCGACGCGATTATCGCCACTTCTGAAAACTATCTGAAAACATCGCACGTCCTCTCCGCGCATCTGGACCGCTGTCACGTGATTCCGCTGGGGATTCCGCTCGAACGCTTTCGCTACCCCGATCCGCACATCGTCGATTGGATTCGTAACCAATACGGACCCTCGATCGTTGTGGCTTTAGGGCGCCTGGTCCGCTACAAGGGTTTCGACCATCTGCTGCGCGCCATGACCAAGGTGGATGGACACCTGCTGCTGATCGGCAATGGCCCTCTTCGCGAAGAGTTGGAGGAGCTTTCCCGCTCGCTCGGTATCCATGACCGCGTGACGATCCTGAGCGGCGTCGCCGATGTGGTGCCGTACTATCATGCAGCCGATGTATTCGTTCTGCCCTCGATCAATCGCAGTGAGGCGTTTGGCCTGGTGCAGCTCGAGGCGATGGCTTGCGGAAAGCCGGTGATCAACACGGCTCTGAACTCGGGTGTTCCGTTTGTCTCGCGGCACGATGAGACGGGATTGACCGTTGCGCCCTCCGATGAAGATGCGCTGGCCGGAGCCATTACAAAACTATTGCGGGAGCCCGATTTACGCGCCCGCCTGGGAGCTGCCGCCAAGGTTCGCGCCCAAACGGAATTTAACGTGGAAACCATGGCCCGCCGGACACTCAGCCTCTATGAATCCGTACTGCGCGGCCGCAAGCCAGCTTAGTGAGCCTTCCCGTTTGCCCGGCTTGCAGGAGCACTGAAACCGGCGTTTCCGAAACCCTTCCTACCGCCGCTCTCGCGGAACGTTGGGCACGTCTGCCGTTTCATGGCGCGGCCACTCCCGCCGATATCGCCCGCTACGTGCGGGAGGATATCGCCAGCGATGCTATCGCCATCGTCTCATGCTCTTCGTGCGGCCTCGAATTCGCATCTCCTTCGCGCACATGGTCCGCCTCCCACTATCCGCAGGAGGAGCATCAGCTGGGCTGGGACCACGAACAAGCTCTCGCGGAGCTCGCGGGGATGCCGCCGCTTAAGCTGCTCGATGTCGGGTGCGCCAATGGCCAGTTTTTGGCCCGCGCCGCCGCTCTGAGCCATACGGTAACCGGCGTGGACTTTTCTCCGGAAGACATCGCTGAATGCCGCAGCCACGGCTTCGAGGCCTATGTCGCCGATCTGAGCAAGCCGAACGCGCTGGTCGAAGGCAATCGCCGCTTCGACGCGATCACACTTTTTCAGGTGATCGAGCATCTGGAGACGCCCGATTTGGTTTTCGAGCAGCTGAGCCGCCTGGCCGCGCCCGGCGCCACGCTGATGCTCGGCTGCCCTTCTTCGCGCCGCTACACGCGCGCGTTTCAGCATCCCGACCGCATCGGCTCCAGCGATTTTTGGGATTGTCCACCGCAGCACTCGCTCCGCTGGACTCCCGCCGCGCTAGAAGCATTCACCGCCCGGCACGGATGGGCTGTTCGCCATGTGTCGTTTGAACCCGTAGAGCCCGTGCACGGCGCTGCTCACCTGGCGGGTTTGTCCGAATACTCTTCGAAGTGGACCCGCCGCGCCGCCACGCTCTATTACCGGCTGCGCCTGCGCCTCGGTTGCGCCACCGGAATCCGGCTTTACTTCCGCGCCGTCAGGGCTTCCGCGCAATCAAAGTAATCCCGTCTCGCAAATCGCCCGGCAATAGCGCACAAAGCGCGTCGTAAATGCTCTTGCGATATCCCGGCGATTCAAAGAAATTCGTTAACGTAGTTTCCGAGACTCTCAGGCTCGCGCTCTCGGCCGCCTGCCCCAATTCTTTAACCGTAAACTCACAGAAGTGGCCGGGATTTATTTTTTCCTCGCGAATCATACAGTAGGGATTGTTTCCTCGCAGCATCGACGTCCTTCGCCCCAGGCTGACTGCATTTGGTGTTTGAAGAATGAGCGTCCCGCCCGGACGCAACAGACTCGCGACAAATGACAGCACCGGGCGCGCCGCCGTGTAAACGTGCTCCAGCACCTCCGCCATCACCACCAGGTCGTATGGGGTCTCCGGGGCGGGCCAGCATGCCGGGTTCGCGCTATCGTTGAGGTCGAAATCGATGTGCCGGTCGCCTTCGCGCCCCGGAAATCGAGGGTCATCGAAGCCCAGGGTATCGATCACCGAATCCGGATAGACTTCGCGCATCAGGCTCGTCTGGAATGAGGGACCAATATCCAAGATCCTTTCGTGGTCCGCCTCGCCAACTTTTCCCAGCAGAAATACATACCTGCTCGCGTGGTAGCGCAGGTATTCTTTCAACCCGCTATCTAGTTGATGTTCATCGAAATAGCGGAAAATTTCGTTTTCCGTCCGGAGCCGCGGGTTGCGGCGCGCATCGTTCATCGGATACCCTAGTTGTTGCTCTTATCGGCACCAAGTGCCACGTCGTACTTCCTGGAAGCCCGCAGATACTAGACTATGAAAAAACACGCATGGGGTGGCGACTATCTCTTTTTGCTCACGAACCTGATGCAAAAAGATTTCAAGATTCGCTACCGAAACATGTCGCTAGGAGTTTTTTGGTCTCTCCTCAACCCCCTGGTCACCATGGGCGTGCTGACCTTTGTTTTCACCAAAATCTTCCCCAGCAGCCAGCGGGCTTATCCGGTCTTCGTCCTCTGCGGCCTCACCCCGTTCAACTTCTTTAGTTTGGCATGGGGCTCGGGTACGCAGGCCATCGTTGAGAGTACCGCGTTCGTCAAGCGAGTGGCCATTCCTCGCGAAATTATCCCGATCGCTTCCGTCTTGAGCAACTGTCTGCATCTGGTCATCCAGATCGCCTTGTTACTGTTCGTGACGCTGATCTATAACAACCCGGTGAATAAGAATTGGCTCTGGCTTCCGGTAATCTGGGGCTTCTTTATCGTGTTTGTAACGGGTCTGGTAATGATCACGTCCGCGATCAATGTATTTGTGCGCGATGTTCGCTATCTTGTGGAATCTTTCAACGCGGTGCTATTTTGGCTCGTGCCCGTGATGTACCCTTTTTCCTTTATTCCCAAGCAGTATCACGAGATCTACGAACTGAACCCGGTGGCCGCCATGGTGATGGCGCTTCGGAACATTCTGATGGAAAACAGCGCACCCGGCGGCCACATTCTGCGGAACATGGCCCTGGTATCCTCTGTTACTTTTATGGCCGGCTACACTATTTTCCGCTCCGTGAAGCGCAGCTTTTACGATTACCTCTGACCTATGGCGCTGATTGAATTCGAAGGCGTAACGAAAACTTTCAGGACCGGAACATCGGCCAAGCTGATCATCGGTCACATTCAGGATCGCCTGCACCGGCGCGAACGTTCTCTGTTCCACGCGCTGACCAATGTCTCATTCCAGGTGGAACGCGGTGAGAGCCTGGCTATCGTCGGCCGCAACGGGGCAGGGAAGAGCACGCTGTTGAGTCTGGTGGCGGGCCTGGTGGATCCGAACGAAGGCCGCGTTTTGGTAAATGGCCGCGTGGCCGCGCTGCTGGAACTTGGCTCCGGTTTTCACACGGACCTAACAGGCGTTGAAAATCTATGGATGAACGCCTCGCTTCTGGGCCTCACCCGTAAGCGCACTGCTGAAGTCTACGATTCGATTGTCGATTTCGCGGGCATCGGCGATTTCATCAATAAGCCGTTGCGCACATATTCCAGCGGCATGGTGGTGCGCCTGGCGTTCGCAGTGGCCGTACACGTAGATCCCGACATCCTGATCATCGATGAAGTGCTCGGCGTGGGCGATTCCGCTTTCCGCCAAAAGTGTCTCGATAAGATTCACGAATTTCACAACCTGGGCAAGACTCTGCTTTTCGTCTCGCATGCCGCCGGAAGCCTGGGCGCATTTTGCGATCGCGCCTTATGGCTCGATCACGGACAGGTGGTGGCCGATGGGCCGCTCGACGAGATCGTTCCGATGTACGAAGGAGAAGTGCCCGTTTCGGTCCCCGAGGCGCACAGCTAGTCGTTGCCTGAGTGCGTGGTTACGGTAGTAGTTCCAACGCTTTTGGCCGGTCCAACTCTGGCCGCGAGCCTTCAATCGTTATCCATTCAAACGCTCCACAATTTTAACGTAGTCGTCGTCGATAATAGCGGGAAGGGTTTGGTGCGGAATGCCACCATTCCGGGGATCGCGATTATCGAAATGGATCATAACGTAGGGTTTGGAGCGGCCATCAACGCCGCAATTGCTAAGTCCGATGTGCCTTATCTCGCCACTCTCAACGATGACGCTGTAGCGCATCCCGAGTGGCTCGCGCGCATGGTCTCTGCGATGGAAAGCGACCCGCGCATTGGTTCGTGCGCCTCGCAGGTTCGTTTATATGCCGGTGCGCCGCAACTCGATTCCGCCGGAATGCTGATCTGCGCCGATGGCAGCAGTAAACAGCGCGGCCACCTGAGCGCGCCATCCGAATTCTCCGCTTCAACAACGGTGCTGATGCCGAGCGCGTCCGCCGCTCTCTACCGCCGCGAGATGCTGCAACAAACCGGCGGCTTCGATGGCGATTTCTTCCTCTACTGCGAAGATACCGATCTGGGCTTGCGGGCGGCGCGGCTTGGCTGGACCTGCCGTTACGTTGCGGACGCTATTGTCGATCACCGCTATTCGCACTCCGCCGGACGCGTCTCAACGCTCAAGGCTTATTACGTGGAGCGGAACCGCATGTGCGTTGCGATCAAAAACTTTCCTCTCGCCATGCTCATCGCGACACCTTTCGTAGCAGCGCTGCGCTACTTCTGGCACGTGACGTCGCTCTTCGGCGGACAGGGCGCCGCGTCCCAGTTCCATCAAGAAGGCAACGGCGGATGGCGTCTAGGCTGGTTCGTCTTGAAAGCTCACTTGGCCGTGATCGCACGCTTGCCGCATTTGTGGAAACAGCGCCGCCAAATCGCAACTACGGCGCGTCTGGATAACCGCTTCTTCACCGCATTGCTCAAGCGCCATTCCATCTCCGCCCGAAGGGTTGCGGAACTCTAGTGGCGAAGGTCCCGCTCGAACCCGTCTCCGGCGAAAAGCTCCTGGTGCTGGTGCCCGCGTATAACGAAGAGGGCGCGATCGCGAGAGTGGTCAAGGCCGTTGGCGAAAGCATGCCCGGTGTTCCAGTGCTGGTGCTTGACGATTGTTCGGCCGATACTACCGCCGCCACCGCCAGCCTCGCCGGCGCGCACGTAGTCAGCTTCCCCCATCACCTCGGCCTCGGGGGGTGCGTGCAGACCGGCTATCGGCTGGCCTTCGAACTTGGCTACGAGTACGTCATCCGCGTGGATGGCGATGGGCAGCACGATACGCGCGACATCCCACGCATCTTCCAGGCGCTCAAGGAATCCGGGTGCGAGATGGTCATCGGTTCGCGCTTCGTCGAAGATAACGGTCAATCGACTGGGCCCGTCCGCTCGCTCGGCATACACTTCTTCCGTGCCGTGCTGCGGCCTATTCTGGGCAAGACAGTGCATGATCCGACTTCCGGTTTCGTCGGCGTCAACCGGCGCGCACTTGCGGTCTTCGGCAAGAGCTTCCCGCTCGAATACCCGGAGATCGAGGCGCTGGTCGTGCTGCAACGGCGGCGTTTCCGCTTTCTCGAAATCCCGTGCAAGATGCTGCCCCGCACCACCGGCCGCTCTTCAATCACAGCGATCAAATCCATTTACTACATCGTCCATGTGCTGCTAGGCGTTCTGGTCAATGTGCTGAAATACGAAAGAGGCCGCAAAATAGTGGAGGATAAATAATAAAGTGGAACGTCTTCTACACTGCACTACAGCGCTCAGCATCATTCTGATCGTCATGGTCCTGACGTCGGTCCGGCGCGCGCACATTCGGGTCGAGTACTCGGTGAGTTGGTTGCTGGCCTCTATTGCGCTACTCGGCGTCTCGCTGAATCCATCGATTCTGGCCATGGTCTCGAACCTCTTCGGCATCGATTATTCTCCGATCGTTTTGCTTCTGATCGCCGGAGCGGTCTTTCTGCTGGTCTTCTTCCGCCTCTCCGTGATCATTTCGAAGTTGAAGGACGACAACATCGCGCTGGCGCAGCGCCTCGCGATTGTGGAGTTCTATCTGCGCCACGACCGGGAACAAGCCTAGGGCCTTTCGCCTTGACTCGATGAAGACGGCCCCGAAGAACAGACATCCCCAAGCGAAGACTTCACCAGCCCCCCACGCACCCGCTCCGGTTGAAATTCCTACGCCCCCGTGGGTACCTTACGCGCTCGGAATCTTCGCAGTATTTGTCTGCGCGTTCATCGTGTATTCGACTTCGCTCGAAGGCCAGTTTGTCTTCGACGATCTCGGCATGCCATATGTCAATCCCAATGGGCGCAGCTGGTCGATCAGGATGTGGCTCGGCATACGGCCCTTGCTGATGACCACGTTCTGGGCCAACATGCACCTGGCCATGGGGACCTCAACGTTCGCATTCCATGCGGTGAACGTGTGCTTCCACGCCATTGCCGCTGTGTTGTTGTTCTTCGTGTTGCGGCGCCTTCTGGAATGGTCGAAGAGCCGGAATCGCGACATCCTCGCGATCTTTGGCGCGGCGGTGTTCCTGCTGCATCCGATTCAGACGGAAGCGGTTTCGTATATCGCGCAACGCGGAGAATCGATGGGTGCGTGCCTTTATTTCGGCGCGTTCTGCATCTTCCTTTATCGCAAACCCGGACCCGTTTCATGGGCAACCGCGTTGACCGTCTTAGCGCTATACGGCTGCGCGGTGATCACGAAGGAGCACACCGTTACGCTGCCGGCAGTGTTGCTGCTTACCGATTACTTCTTCAACCCCGGTTTCTCCTTCGAAGGCATCAAACGCAACTGGCGGCTCTATTCGCTCGTTGCCGCGGGCTTTTTATTAGGGCTCGGCATGGCCGTTCGTTATCTGCTGGACGACAAGAGCAGCGTCGGGTTTCAACTGCCGGAGTTCAACGCGCCGCAATATCTCTTCACTCAGTTCCGCGTCTTCTTCGCCTACCTGGGCCTGTTCATCTACCCGCTCTGGCAAACGATCGATTACGATTTCCCGATCACGAAGAACCTTTCGGATCCCGGCTCGCTAATCGCGCTTGCCGTCATTCTCTTTCTTGTCTTTGCGGCATTTCGTTTTCGCCGCCAATACCCCCTCGCGGCGTTTGGCTTCGCGGCATTTTGCATCCTTCTTTTGCCCACCAGTTCGATCATCCCGATCCGCGATGTGATTGCCGACCGGCGTCTTTACCTGCCCATGTTCGGGCTTATCCTGATCGTCCTAGAGTTTCTTCGCCGCTGGAACCCGAGCCGCGTCGCGTTGATCGCCGCTCTATCGTGCGTGTCTGCCCTGCTCGGGGCCGGAACTTACGAGCGCAACGAGAAATGGAGCAGCGCCGCGGCTCTGTGGGCCGACGCGGTTGAGAAAAACCCGGACAAAGCCAGAGTTCAATTCGGGCTCGCTGCTTCCGAATTTCAAGCCCATCAATGCCATGAATCGATCCCGCATTATCGGCGCGCCATCGAGCTCAGCAAGCCCGACTATCAACTCGATATGAACCTGGGCCTGGCGGAGCAGTGCGACAACCATCCGAATGAAGCGATCGCCGATTTGAAGAAATCGATAGCGATCAAGCCAACCGCTCAAGCCTGGTCGTCGATCGGTCTGGTCCTCGCTCAGCAAGGCAAGCTTGAGGAGTCTCTGGCCGCGTTACATGAAGCCGAGACGGTCAACCCGGCCTATGTGATGACATTCATTTATCGCGGCGGAATCACGCAGGCGGCAGGCCGGATGGAAGAGGCCCTTCGCAATTTCCAACACGCGCTGGATTTGGAACCCGGCAATGAGGTTGCGAAAGCCGCGCTGGCCCAAGCTCGCCGATAGATGCCCGCCATGCACATTGGCGTGAACGCGCTCTACCTGATTCCCGGCGGCGTAGGCGGCACCGAGATCTATCTGCGCAGTCTGTTGCGGGCTCTCGCCGCGATCGATCGCGAGAACTGTTACACCGTTTTCACGAATCGCGAAACCGGCCCCGACCTGGTGCCGGCCCAAGCAAACTTTCAGATAGCCCCGCAAGCCGTCTCCGCGCGGAACCGCCCGTTTCGCATCGTCTGGGAGCAGACCGTGCTGCCGTTTCGGGCTGCCCGCCAGCGTGTCGATGTGCTTTTCAACCCCGGCTTCACCGCGCCCGTGTTCAGCCAGTGCGCCAGCGTCACGGTGTTTCACGACCTGCAGCATAAACGCCACCCCGAGCACTTCCGCTGGTTCGATCTTCCGGTCTGGCGCGTGATGCTTTATGCTGCCGCGCATCGCTCGCGCAGGCTGGTCGCTGTTTCCGAAGCCACCGCGGCCGATCTGAAACACTTCTACGGCATCCCCAGCGAACGCATCGACACGATTCCACACGGCGTTGACGAGCATTTCTTCAATCTCGCTAAAGATCGCACGTCCCAACCGATGATCTTGTGCGTCTCCACACTTCATCCGCACAAGAATCTGGACCAGCTTCTGCGCGCCTTCGCCCTCTTCCGCGCGGCCAATCCGCAGTACCGGCTTACCATCGCGGGCCTGCGCGGCTTTTTCGCCGGGGAACTTGAACGCCTGCGAGCGGAGTTGGGCCTTGAAGAATCTGTACGGTTCACCGGCTGGATTCCGCGCGAAGACCTTTACCAGCTCTTCCGCGAGGCGATTGCCTTCGTCTATCCATCCCGCTTCGAAGGCTTCGGCATGCCGATTCTCGAAGCGCTCGCCGCCGGGATACCTTCTGCGTGTTCCAATGTGGAACCGATGAAAAGCATTGCCGCGGATGCCGCGCTACAGTTCGACCCTGGCAGCGTTGAAGCCATCTGCGGCGCTTTGCAATCCGTAGTTACGGATGAGGATCTGCGCCAGCGCCTATCCGCTGCTGGCCCCGAACGTGCAGCCAAATTCTCATGGCGAACCGCTGCGCAGGCAACCTTAAATAGTTTACGATCCGCCCTCTGACATGCGCCTCTGCCTAGACTGCGTTCCCTTCCTTGTACGTAGCGCCGGTGTCAAAGCCTATCTCTTTCAGCTCCATATCCATCTGCGGCGTACGGCGGGAACTCACTTCGTGGAGTCCTTCCCCTGGCTCGACGATGTCCGCACCTTCCATCACGAAGGCTCCGTGATTTCGCCTCTCGCCACCACGGCGCGCATCGCCTTTCTCTACTTCATCAACATTCCGGGCAATCATATCCTCGACAAGGTATGCCGCGACGCTGACGTCTTCCATGCGTCGAACCAGGTGCGCAATCCTCCGCGCAAGGCGCTTCTCACCACCACGATTCACGACATGACGGCGTGGTCGCACCCTGAGATGCACACTGCCGCCACCGTGCTTGCCGACCAGCGTTTCGCGGCGAACATCATCAAGCCCGCGCGCGGCATTATCACGCCGTCCGAATCCTCGCGCAAGGATGCGATCGAACGTCTCGGCCTGAACCCGGACCGCGTTCGCGCCATACACCACGGCATTTCCGAAGCCTATTTCGAATCGCCCGATCCCGAACGCGCCCGCAAGCACTTTAAACTCGACAAGCCATACATCCTCTTTGTCAGCACCATCGAGCCACGTAAGAATTTACCGCGCCTGCTTGATGCTTATGAAGCCCTGCCCGCCAGCGTCCGCGAGGAGTATGACCTGGTGATCGCCGGTCCGCGGGGCTGGTCGAGCGAGAATACGATGCTGCGCCTGAGCTTGGCCGGCCAATCGGTTCGCTATCTAGGGTATGTGCCGGAAGAGTATCTGCCCAGCCTGACCGCCGGCGCGTCGGTGTTCGCGTACCCGTCTCTATACGAAGGGTTCGGCTTTCCGATCGCCCAAGCCATGGCCACGGGCACACCGGTCATCACGTCCAATGTGTCGTCGCTGCCGGAGGTTGCTGCCGGGGCCGCGCTGTTAGTAGATCCGCTCAGCACGACAGAACTCCGCGATGCCTTACAGCGCGTTCTGACCTCTACGTCGCTGGCGGATCAACTGGCAACGAAGGGCCGCGAGCGGGCGAAGCATTTTAGCTGGGACCGCTGCGCCCGCGAAACCTGGAACTTTTTCGAGAACCTGTAATCACGTCGCCCGAATATAATCTAATTGTGACGATCACACTGACACCGAATCAGGAAAAGGCAATAGAGGGAGCTATCCGCTCCGGTGTCGTCCGATCGGTGGATGAATTCATCGAGGCCGCGGTGAAAGCTTTGCCTCGTACAGAAGACCGTTTCGACGCAGAGGCGGCTCGAGATGCCGTCGCTCGAATTAGGGAACTCCGCAAAGGTGTACGGTTGGATCGCGGTGGTATGTCGTTCCGTGAGATGGCACATATCGGGCATAAATATTGAGACCAGCTCTGGTTCTGGATGTTTCGGCCTGCATGCCGTGGTGCTGCGAGGACGAGGCGACTCCGGCTTCTGAGGAAATGCTCGAATGGGCCGAACAGGGAATGAGACTGCATGTTCCGTCTCTTTGGCTTTGGGAAATCATCAACGTCACCAGCGTGTCGGTGAGACGCCAACGGATAACCGCCGAAAAGGGAAGAGAATTTCTGGCTCAGCTGAGCCGATTCAATTTTCAGGTTGCCCCGCCACCTACAGTGAAGGACTTGCCTCGCCTTCACCTCTTGGCTGAGAGCCAACGATTGACGGCTTACGATGCAGCTTACCTAGATTTGGCGATCCAACTGGGGTTGTCTCTCGCGACCAATGACAGCGATCTCCGAAGAGCGGCTCTTGCCGAAGGTGTTGAGCTATCTTAGGCAAACATTAAACGTCAATACGTCTGACTACTTCGCCAATTTCAAAGTGACAATAAACGCTTTCCGCCCATCGTACGAACTCAACGTCCACGTTGGACCATCCGCCTCCGCCCGAATCTCGTAATCGATATCCGGGTTCAGCCCGCTAAAGAAAAAAATCGCCCTTATCCTGAGCGATAAACGAACGAATCTGCGCTGTCCTCACGTTCTTCAACTGCAACGGGCTCCTACTTCGCTGCAAATGGGTTAGAGCTTGTTAGGGCAGCGCACGACCTATGTTGTGCCGCGACTGCGTCCGGATCAAGTTTATAACCCACGAAAAAGAAAGTGGCCTTGAAGGACCACTGGTCGTTGCGTTTCTCCATCGCCACCTCCATATTATGGAGAGGTACGTGCGTGCGCATCGAGGTCTTCGGTTCGCCCCGTTTATACTGCAAGAACACGCTTTGCTTCTCGGTGCCCCCGCTAAACTCTCCCCACACTTCCCGGCCCTCGCGCTTGGCGTACATCGAGCGGGACGCGGAATAACCCAGGACGGCGAGGCCTCTAGATTGAACGCCATTCAGCCTATCCGCCTCCGATAAACAGCGCGAGTTTAGCCGATCCCGGAATAGGGCATGCCGTAGTGATTTTCTGCCAAATAGATTCCGCGACGGCCTGCGGCTGACCTGAGGTCGTTCGTGTACGCTGGCCATTTCCGAGTGAGGCGCACAGAGCGATAAGTACGACCATGGAAACGGTGCTCATGATTCCCATGCTAACACTCGAAACACTGGCCCCCCGGCTCAGAAGCTGTCCCACAAAGGACCCGTTGCGTTACTCCGCAAACATGCTGCCGAAACACCTTCCCGCTGCGGCCCGATGCTTGCCACTTTCCTGCGCGCCGTATCACCCCGCTGGCGTCGCGGGCGAGACTTGGACGCTTCCGGGTAAACAGCCTTCCCTCTACTTCTACTTCGCCAATTTCAAAGTAACAATGAACGCTTTCCGCCCATCGTAAGAACTCAGCGTCCGCGTCGGACTCGCATGCCCGTCTGACTCCGCTCGAATCTCGTAGTCGATATCCGGATTGAGCGCGCTGAAGAAAAAATCGCCCTTATCCTGGGCAATAAACGAAATAATCTGTGCCGTCCTGACATTCTTCAACTGAACGATCGCCCGCGGCACCGGCTTGCCATTGTTGTCGATCACAATTCCCTCGACGGTCCGCTCCTTGATTTCGCCCTTTTTGCCCGTCTGCTCAGAAAATGCGAAGCCCGCCATCGCGAGCATCAAAACCGCCAATGCTCCGCGCTGAAAGGCGCCCCGTAAAAGATTCATAGCTCCCTGTCGCGCCGATTACTTCCAATCGTCGTCTTCGTCATCCTCTTCTTCTTCCTCGGCATCCTCGTCTTCATCGTCGTCGTCGAGGTCGTCCTCATCCTCGTCTTCATCGGCATCGTCGGCCGATTCCAACTCCAGCGGATCCTTGCCCAGGACCTTCAATGAGGCGCCACATTCATCGCAGCTGAGGGTGTCGCCTTCGTCTACTTCTTCTTCGTCCACATCGATATCGCCATCGCAAACTGGACAAGTCACCATAGTTTCTCTCCCGAAAAGTTTAGTCCTTTCGTTATACGATACTTTCGGCGCGGTAACCACCACTTCCTCGCTCTGCCGTGATTGTAACTTTTTCCCGCCGCATGAACTCGATAGCACCCACTATTCCAGAGTACGCGACCGCACCGCCGCGCGTTTCGCAAGGCCTTGCTATCCCTTGATATAATCGCTGGAAGCCCGTATCTAAACCCTTACATGCCCAATATCGGTAAATACGAGATCGAATCCAGAATCGGGCATGGCGGCATGGGGGATGTTTACCGCGCTTTCGATCCTACGTTGCGCCGCAAGGTCGCCATCAAAGTCCTCAAGGTGGAAGGCGATACCGAGAACCTGAACCGCTTCCGTCTCGAAGCCACCTCCGCCGGCAATCTGAACCACCCCAACATCGTCACCATCCACGATTACGGCGATTTCGAAGGCGAGCCCTACATCGTCATGGAATATCTGGAGGGCGAAGACCTCCAGCGCACCATCGATTCCGGTAAGAAATTCGACCTCGTCGAGATCACCGACATCATGTCGCAGGTCGCCGACGCTCTCGAATGCGCGCACCAGGCCGGCGTCATCCATCGCGATGTCAAGCCCGCCAACATCATGCTGCTCAGCAGGGCCGGTTCGCAGCAGAATGTCAAGCTGATGGATTTCGGCATCGCCCGCCTTGCCGGCGCGAACACGCAGCAGACTAAGGCCGGCCACCTCATCGGCACCGTGCTCTACATGAGTCCCGAGCAGTTCCACAATTTGGAACTCGACCGCCGCGTGGATATCTGGGCCTACGGCGTCATCTACTATCAACTTCTCGCGGGTAAGCATCCCTTCGCTGTTCCGGATCAGATTGTGACGATGTACAACATCGCCAACAAACCGGCCCCGCCCATCTGCTCCATCAATCAGGAGGTGCCCGAAGCCCTCGGTCAGATCGTCGATCGCTGCCTCAGCAAAGACCGCGATCAGCGCTACCACACGATGGAGGATCTGCGCTTCGACGTGCTGCCCGTGCTTCAGGATCTATCCCGCCAGCAGGCCGAACGCATGCTCGGCGAGGCGAAGAAGCAGATCGATCTCACCGATTGGGATGCCGCGAATATCATCATCAAGCGCGTTCTTGAGCTTGACGCGGGCAACCGCGCAGCCATCGCGATGCGGCGCACCATCTCCGAGGCGCTTCGCAAGCGCGAGACCGGCCCGCGCCTCACGAACCTCGTCGCCGCGGCTGACCAGCACATACAGGCCAAACAGTATGTAAGGGCCCGGGAGGTGCTCGATACCGCTCTCAAGATCGATCCCGCCGCGGAAGAGTTGCGCAAGCGCCTCGCCGAAGTGCACGATCTCATGGAGCGCGAGAAACGCGCGCAAGAGTTTCTGGCCGCCGCCCGGCACGATATCGCGACCGAGCACTTTACCGGCGCTTACCGCAATGCCACCGAAGCCTTGCGTTTCGACCCGGGCCGAGCCGACGCCATCCAACTGCTGGCCTCCGTCCAGGAAGAGTTGGGCCGCCGTGAGCGCCAACGCGTTCTACGCGAAGGTGCCGACAAGGCGCGCGCCCTGCTCAAGAACGCCTCCTATGACGAAGCCGTCAAGCTGCTCCAGGAGCTGAACGCGAGTTATCCCGGCACGATGGAGTTTTCCCAACTCCTTCGCGAGGCCGAAGCCCTGCGCGAGTCCGATCAGCACAACCGCAAGCTCAACGATGCGCTCAACGGCGTGAAGGAACTGCTCCGCAACCAGCGCTTTCCGGAGGCCGTGCAGCGTCTCGAGGCGCTCACCACCCAGTTCCCCGGCGAAGAAGACATCATCCAGATGTTGCGGTACGCGCGCGAGGAATGGAAGGTTCGTCAGCGCGCCGAGGCTCTCGGCCGCGTCAAAACGGGCGTCGTCCAGCTCCAGAATGAAGGCCGTTTCGACGAAGCGCTTCGCTTGGTGGAACGTTCGCTGGTTGAGTTCCCCGCCGAACCCGACCTCCTTCGCCTTACCCAAGCCGTCACCGCCGCAAAAGCCGAGGCCGATCGCCGCGCCGCGCTCGACCAGGTAATTCTCGAAGCGAACAGCAAGCAACAAACCGGCAATCTCACCGAGGCGCTCAAGCTGGTAGATCTAGGCATCCAGCAACATGGGCCCGATGAGCGTTTGCTCGGCGTCCGCGAACAGATCGAGAAGGATTGGCGCACCGCCCAGCGCAACCAGGCCCTTCACAAAGCCATTCAGGAGGGCAACCAGTTCGTCCGCAATCGCGAGTGGGAAAAAGCCATCTCGCATTTCCAGCATGTAGTGAAGCAGTATCCCGATGAGGCCGAACCGCGTAAGCTGCTGGCCGATGCGGAAGGTTCCTTGGCGCGCGAACGCAAAGAGCGCGCTGATAAGGATGCCCGCGAGCGGAAGGAACGCGCCGACAAGGAAGCCCGTGAGCAGAGAGAGCGCGCCGAAAGTGAAGCCCTCAGCCGCGTCGCCGCCTTCGAAGCTCAAAATCAGAAGGACTCTGCTCTAACCGAAATTCAAGCCGCTCTGAAACAGTATCCCGATTCGCAAACGCTTCTCGAAACGAAGGCCCGCCTTCAAAAGGAAATTGCCGACGCGAAGCAGACGCATGAACGGGAACTGAAACTCTTCGAGGCTCGCCGTAAAGCCGAAGAGGAGCAAAAACGCCGTGCCCAGGAACTGGAAGAAAAGGCTAAGGAGCAGCGCCGCCAGCTTGCCACCCGGGTTGAGGATGCGCTCGCCAAAGCCTACCTGGCAATTGGCCAGTCGGATCTTGGTAAAGCGGCCAAGATGATCGCAGAGGCTCGCAGGATCGACGCCAACAACCCCAGCGTCGCGCGTGCTCAAAGCGATCTGGATGCGGCGCAGAATCTGGTCAATGAGCAGACCGCGGCTCGGGCGGCACAACCCGTGGTTCCTTCGAAGCCTGTTCCCCTCAAGGCCATTTCCATCGGAGCTTGCGCAGCTTTGGCCTTAGTCGGCGGTTACTATTATTTTCTTCATAAACCGGCGGAATCTCCTACCATCGAAGTCTCTCCGCAATCCGCGAACTTTGCCTTTACAGCCGGCGGCGGCGCTCCCAATCCCGTGAATGTCACCGTGACCGGCGCCGGAGCTTTCGCGGCCCGTGCCAGCGAGTCATGGCTTTCCGTTTCTCCGGAATCCGGAACCTTGCCCTCGGCCATCGTTATTTCGAGCAAGCCTGAAAGCCTCGCTCCCGGCAATTACACCGCCTCGGTTGATATCGCCACATCCCACGCCACGAGTCATGTCACTGTAGCCTTAACAGTAGCCCCAGGCAAGAAGGTTCCGCCGGCGGTGAACGATACGCCCAAGCCACCGGACACCGGCAACAAGCCCGCGCCCGAGATCAATCTGAGCCCCGAATCGCTCAGCTTTACTTATGAGTCCGGCTCGCCGGACCCGGCTGCCCGCACCATCTACATTAGCGGTAGCGGCCGTTATCAAGTGTCCGTCGCGAATGGACAATGGGTGTCCGTCAGTCCTTCCACCGGCAGCGTGCCCGGTTCCGTCTTGATCGCGATTCATCCCGGTCAGCTTCCCCCTGGCAAGTACGGCACGCAACTGACCGCGACCTCCGAGGAAGCGGCGGCGGTGAAGAAGTTTGCCGCGATCCGCTTGACCGTGACCGAAGCTCCCAAGCCCGTAGTAGTCAAGAAGCCAGACGTAACTCCTCCCGTAACGCCGCCCGTGACACCGCCCGTGACGCCGCCATCGCTGCCCGAACCGCAAAAGTGTTCGAGTGATTCCTACCTCGGCCGCCGCATCGGCGATCTGGTTTGGAACGGTACGCTGCCGCCAAACGGAAAAGTCGCAATTGGCACTTCCGGCGTCTTGGCTGGAGGCGGCAGCGTCGTCGGTAGCTTTGTCCCCCGGCTCGCTTGTTTCGATGTTTCAAATCTTCCCGCCGGCGTCCGCGCTTCTCCCTCAGCCAGCATGCTGATCCTGACCAATACCTCCGGAGCGCAGATCTCCACAATCACTGTCCATTGGGCGGTCAAGTAGTACAATCGAGTCTCTGGAGATCCCTTTGCTGGTCAGGCAATTTCGCCTCATCCTTGTCCTTCTAGGCTGCGCATGCATTGCGTATCCGCAAACCGATACGTCTGGACGGAAGCGCCTCGCCTTGCTGCTGGGCAATGCCGCCTATCGGCATCTGCCTCCCTTGCCCAATGTGCCGGCAGAGTTGGACCTGATGAGTACAGCTCTGACCGGCGCTGGTTTCGATGTTACCCTCGATCAGGATTTCACTCTCGACAAAGGTCAGAAAACGATCCTAGCTTTTCTTGCCAAAGTCCACCCGGGTGACGACTGCTTCTTCTACTTCGATGGTTACGCCATGCAGGCCCAGCAAGAAAATTTCCTGTTGCCGGTCGAATTCGATCCCGCCGCGACGCAGCAGGATATCTTCTCCTCGGCCGTGGAATTGATTGGCATTCAGCAGAACCTCGATGCGAAGAAAGCCGGCCTGAAAATTCTTGCTCTCGAAGCATCCCGCAGCGATTCACGTCTCATGAAGCAAGGCGTCGGCTTGGCCAATCCCGATCTAAGCTCCAGCCGCGAAATCCTTTTCGCTTTTTCCGCCCGCCCGGGGACGCTGCCCCAGGACAACAACGGGGCGTTCACCAAGAGCCTCGCTGCGGCAATCCAAAAGAAAGGCCTGACTCTGCTGGAGGTCTTCGGCGAAGTTCAAAAAGACTCCCAGCCCTATGTCCTGCCATCCGTCACGCAGGAATTCTTCTTCCACGCCAAGGAAAAGGTTCCCGAGGTCATCATCACGAAGAAGGAACCGGAGCGTGAACCGGGCAGCGTCGGCCACAACAGCCGCGATAAGGAGGATTACGTCTGGATTCCTCCAGGTACGTTCAAAATGGGCTGCGTCCCCAACGACTCGAAATGCAAACCTGAGGAGAAGCCGCAGCACACTGTAACGCTCACAAAAGGTTTCTGGATGGGCCGCAACGAAGTCCGGACTCTTTCCTATGAGCGCTATGTCGACGCGGACAAAAAGGCCCGCTCCATGCCCAAGGATGGCCCGATTTGGGATCTGAAGTGGAAATTAAAAGACAGCCAGTACCCCATGGCGGAGCTTACCGCCGATGCGGCCGCCGGATACTGCAGTTGGGCGGGCGGCAGCCTGCCTACTGAAGCCCAATGGGAATATGCAGCCCGCGCCGGTGAAAAAGACAAAATCGTTCCCTTTATTGTTGTCGATGGCAAGGAAGTGGATCCGCGCGAACAAGCCAATTTTTCCGGCGTGAGCGGCAACGACAAGTGGGAACAGGCCGCGCCCGTGGGAAGCTTCAATGCCAATAACTGGGGTTTGCTCGATATGGCCGGCAATCTTTGGGAATGGTGCCTGGATAAGTTCAGCAAGACTTACTACCAAAGCTCTCCCGAAGTGGATCCGCAAGGCCCCGCCGACGGATCGCAACACGTAGTTCGCGGCGGTTCCTGGGATAGCGACGCTAAGGAGCACTTGCGCATCTCATTCCGCGAAGGCCACAACTACGGCAACACCGTGGGCTTCCGCTGCGTTCTGCCCGATGACCCGGCGACGCTGAAACTCCTGCAAGTCCACTAAAAAACTGGCACTTCCTCGCGCCCGATTGCGCTTAGTATGGTATGAAGTTGATACACATGAGACGCCTTGTACCCTTCTTGCCCATCCTTGCAGCCGCTGTCGCCTTCGCGCAGGATGCTCCCGTAGTCAACAAAGGCACAACGGAAATTGGCGGGTTCATCGGCGCCAGTTATGGCAGTCAGAGTTTTCAGGTCATGGGCGGCGGCAATGTGTCTTATGCTGTCACCAAAGCGATCATGCCCTATGCCGAATTCAGCTACTTTCCCGGCCTGCCGATCAGCAAGAGTCTCACCGGCTCAATTGGCGACGCAGGTACTACTGCCACGGCCAACTATCGGCTGCCGCTCTCGGATTTCCACGTCGGCGTACACTACCGCATTCCACTCAAGGAATCGCCTTTCGTTCCCTATGGCGTCTTTGGCGTCGGTCTACTTCATAGTTCACAATCGACTTACGATTTCGACTACACGCAGTTCGGCAACAAAGTGACCCAGATGAATACTCTCGCGTCCGACAATAATTTTGCTGTAAACTTTGGCGCGGGTGTACGTTACTATACTCGTCAAAAAGTCGGATTCCGCGCGGAGGCGAAGTTCTACCATGTGGGCGGCATTATCAACGGCATCTTCTCGAAGTACGAATTCGGCGTCTTCTACCAGTTCCACTAGACTGCTTCGAATCCTCTTCGCGCTGGCCGTTTGTTCCATCTGGATCGGAACTGCGTCCGGTCAGCGAATCATCACCACCTTCGCCGGCCGCGATTGGGTCTTCCCCCTGCAATCCGAGCCTGCCGTCAACGCTCCTCTCAGCGCCATCGAGGAACTCGCGGTCGATTCCGCGGGCAACCTTTACATCGCCGATCCCGCCAACAGCGTCGTCGTCAAAGTCGATCGCAGCGGCAACTCCACCATCTTCGCCGGTAACGGAATCGCCGGGTACACGGGCGATGGCGGCCCCGCCACCTCTTCATCGCTGAACTATCCCGAATCGGTGACAGCCGATTCCGCCGGCAATATCTATATCGCCGACCAGAACAACAACCGCATCCGCAAGGTCGATACCAACGGCAACATCACCACCTTCGTAGGCACGGGCGTTTTCGGATACACCGCCGATGGCGGCCTTGCCGCTGGCTCAGCCATCGCATCCCCGCGCCAGATGACCGTTGGCCCGAAGAACACGCTCTACTTCGTGGAAAACACGGTCTATATCCGTATGGTCGATGGCAACGGAGTTCTTCATACCATTGCGGGAAACGGCCAGCAAGGCAACACAGCCGACGGTGGATCGGCCCTGAGCGCCAGCTTCAACGACATCAACGGAGTCGCAGTCGATTCCCAAAGTAACGTCTATCTCTCTGAGTTCAATGGAAACCGCGTTCGCAAAGTGAACCCGCAAGGTATTCTCAGCACTGTAACCGGGACCGGCGCAACCACGTTCACGGGCGATGCAGGCCCCGCCGCCACCGCCACCGTCTGGGGCCCCTGGGGACTCGCGCTCGATTCCAAAGGCGACCTCTTCATCGGCGACAGCAACAACAAGCGCGTCCGCATGATCAATCCGGCCGGCATCATCTCCACCGTCGCCGGTACCGGCGTGTTCGGTTTCAGTGGCGATTCCGGGCCTGCCACCAGCGCGGTACTCGCCTTCCCGGACGGCGTCGCTGCCGATAGCTTCGGCAACGTCTATTTCGCCGATAGCGCCAATCTGCGCGTGCGCCGCTTCACCGTGGGTGGCAACATCGCGACTGTAGCGGGCAATGGACTCTATCGATACACAGCCAACGGGTCTCCCGTAAGCCAGTTGTACTTCCTGGGTCCGGACGGCCTCGCGTTCGACAACAGCGGCAACATGATCGTAGCAGACAGAAATCTGAACGCCCTCCACCTGATTCAAACGAACGGTCAAGTCACTCTTCTGGCGGGAATCTCGCCCAACGGCGGACACAGTTTCGATGGCCCCGCTTCCACCTCTCTTCTCGATGAACCCACCGCCGCCACTGTTGCGAAAGACGGAACCATCTACTTTGTCGAGCAAGGCACTTCCCTGGTTCGCAAGATCACCACGTCCGGAGCTCTCCTGACCGTAGCCGGTACGTTCAATAGCTTCAACGGCGGATACTCCGGCGACGGCGGCCCAGCTACCTCCGCAACTCTGAACCACCCCTTCGGACTTGCCCTCGATTCCAAAGGGAATCTCTACATCTCGGATCTCTACAACCAGTGCGTCCGAAAAGTGGACCTGAGCGGCAACATCACCACCTATGCCGGCATCTGTAACGCCACCTCGGCGGGTGGCTACTCGGGCGACGGAGGCCCGGCAACAGCCGCTCTATTGAATGCTCCCGACGCGCTGGTCTTCGACCCCTACGACAATCTCTACATTGCCGATCAATTGAACGGCCGCATTCGCAAAGTCACCACCGCTGGAGTCATCTCGACCTTCGCCGGAGCCGGTAAATCAGGCGCTCCCAACGGAGATGGACAGCTCGCGCTCCTGGCCAACATTCCCAATCCCGTCAGTCTCGCCTTCGACGCCGCGGGCAATCTCTATGTCTCCGAAACGAACTGGGAGGTCGTCCGCCGCATTGGGACCGACGGCAACATCTCAACCGTCGCCGGTAGCGGACTCTATGGCTATTCAGGGGACGGCGGCGTCGCGACCAATGCAGCGCTAAACAGTCCCACTGGCCTGGCGATCGATGGCGCGGGTAATCTTTATATAGCGGATCTCGACAACAACCGCATTCGCGAGGTCATCACCGTGGCGCCCGCCTTGAGCGTGACTCCCGCGAGCTTGCCGTTGACCGCAAGCGCCGGAGCCGCCGCGAACCCAAGCGCCACCATCTCGATCTCCGCCGCGCTGGGTGGCGTTCCCCAAACCGGCCTGGGTTATTCCGTGACCTCATCTGTCCCGTGGCTCGTCATTAGTCCAACTACCGGAACCATCCCACAAAACTTGACCGTCTCCGTCAACGCGGCGAGTCTGGCCGCCGGGCCCTATACGGGTACCATCACGATCGCCGCGCCCGGAGCCGCTCCCTCGTCCTTCACGGTCAACGTTTCTCTCACTGTCGCCGCCGCCAACCCGCCCCAACTGGTCATCGGTTCGCAAGTAATCACGGTCTCGGCCTTGCAAGGCGGAACCCCCACCACCTCGACCATCTCT
>Ga0302325_10007296_pt1 | contig 24580 bp, 19 predicted proteins | sample Palsa_T0_2_FD_201948 | JGI IMG/M metagenome (GOLD analysis project Ga0302325, IMG submission 201948) | Peat permafrost microbial communities from Stordalen Mire near Abisko, Sweden - Palsa_T0_2 | ecosystem: Environmental > Terrestrial > Soil > Palsa > Peat permafrost | place: Sweden: Abisko... | reverse complement strand
CTGGTAGCCAGCGGCACCGTCGAACGCCGCCCGGCGGCGAGCCTGAGCGCGGTGCCGGCGCCGTGAGCACTTCCAGTCCGCAGCTTGCGTCACAGCGCGATGAGGCGAGGGCTGAATGGCGTCGCCGCCCGGAGCGCGGCAGCCAGACCGCGCTGCACGTCATGGCCTATCTGTCGGTGCGACTGGGCCGACCGGCAGGACGGCTGTTGCTGTACCTCATCGCCGGCTATTACTTCCTGTTCGCCCCCAAGGCGCGGCGGTGCATGCGCGATTACCTGCGGCGGGCATTGGGCCGCGAGCCGCGCGCGCGCGATCGCTTTCGCCTGATCATGACGTTCGCTACCGCCATCCACGACCGTATCTACCTGCTGGCCGAGCGCTACGACCTGTTCGATGTGTCACTGCAGGGCGAGCCGCTGATGAACGAGGTGGTCGCGGCCGGCGGCGGCGTCATTCTGATGGGCGCGCACATGGGCAGCTTCGAGGTGCTGCGCTGGATCGGCGAGCATCGGGCGGGACTCGGATTGGCGATGACCATGTACGAAGACAACGCCCGCAAGCTCAACGCCATGCTGGCCGCGCTCGCACCGCGCAACCCGCCCGAGATCATCGCGGTAGGCCACATCGACGCGATGCTGAAGATTCGCGCCCGCCTCGATCAGGGTGCGATGGTGGGCATGCTGGCCGATCGCAGCTTCGGCGATGAGGGTGTGCTGCCGGTGACATTCCTCGGCGCCACCGCCTATCTGCCGACCGGGCCGATGCGCGCGGCCGCGATGCTGCGGCGTCGGGTCATTTTCATGCTCGGGCTCTACCGTGGCGGCAATCGCTATCACGTCGTGTTCGAAGCGCTGGCCGATTTCACGGCGACGCCCGCGGCTTCCCGCCAGGCCGCGATCGAAGCGGCGGTCACGCGCTATGCGGCGCTGCTCGAGCAGTACTGCCGCAGCGATCCCTACAACTGGTTCAACTTCTTCGACTTCTGGCGCAGCGCGGCGGCTGCCCCCACGCCACTCGCGCCGCAGCCACAGCCGCCGCGCGGATGAGACCGCGGCTGTGGGGGCTTGGGCTGCTGCTGGCGGCCACGATTACCGGCGCCGCCGCGCCGGTCACCGACAGCGCCGCCGGCGCCGGCGCCGGCCTGGATAGCCTGCTGACGCTGATGGCGCAACGCCGCCACGGCGAGGCCGATTTCAACGAAACGAAGTATCTATCGATGCTCAAGCAGCCGCTCGAGTCCTCGGGCCTGCTGATCTACGACGCTCCCGATCATCTCGAACAGCGCACCACGCAGCCGCGGCCGCAATCCGTGGTGCTCGATCGCGGCATCGTGACGCTGCAGATCGGTCAGCGCCGGCGCGTACTGCGGCTCGCCGACTATCCGCAGCTCGCACCGCTCATCGACAGCATCCGTGCGACTCTGGCCGGCGACCGCGCCGCGCTCGAGCGCGTGTTCGAGCTCGACTTCAGCGGCACGCTCGCGCATTGGCAACTGCGCCTCGAACCGCGCGATGCGCAGCTCGCCGCCGGCCTCAAGCGCATCGACATGCAGGGCGAAGGCGACGCGGTGCGCGAGGTGCAGGTGCAGCAGAGCGACGGCGACCGCTCGGTCATGCGCATCACGCCACACCAATGACACGCGCGCGTGGGTCGAGCCGGTCGCTGTGGCTGTGGCTGCTGCTCCTGGCGCTCACGATGCTGGTGGTGGTGCGCGCACGCTACAGCGCTGACCTGTCGGCGTTTCTGCCACGCTCGCCGTCCGCGACGCAGCAGTTGCTGGTGCAGCAGCTGCGCGACGGACTGGCGTCACGCCTGATCCTGATCGGCATCGAAGGCGCCGACGAGGCGACGCGCGCGCAGGTGTCGCACGCGCTGGCCATGAACCTGCGCGCGCGCCCGGAATTTGTCAGCCTGAGCAATGGCGAGGCCGCGAGCCAGGACCGGGATCGCGAATTCATATTTCAGCATCGCTATGAGCTCAGCGCCGCGGTCACACCCGAGCGCTTCAGCGCCGCGGGGCTGCGCGCGGCGATCGCCGACAACCTCGAGCTCATGGCATCGCCCGCGGGGCTGCTGGCCAAGTCGCTGTTCGTGAGCGATCCGACCGGCGAGACGCTGCAGGTGATCGATCAATTGCAGGGTGCCGGGCAGCCGCGGCGCGAGCATGGCGTGTGGAGCTCGGCCGACGGCGCGCGGGCGCTGCTGATCGCGCAGACGCGCGCCGTGGGCTCCGACACCGACGGGCAGGCGCGCGCGCTCACGCTGATCCGCGACGCCTTCGGCGCGAGCCTGCGCGAGTCGGATGGCGCGGCGCCCGCCACGCACAGCGCGCGCGCGCCGCTGCATCTGCTGCTGAGCGGGCCGGCACTGTTCTCGGTCGAGGCGCGCGCGACCATCGAGCACGAGGCGCTGCGGCTGTCGCTGCTCAGTACCACGCTGATCGTCACGCTGCTGCTGCTGGTCTACCGCTCGGTGCCGACGCTGCTGTTCGGCCTGTTGCCGGTCGCCTCCGGCGCGCTGGTGGGCATCGCGGCGGTGGCTCTGGGCTTCGGCGTGGTGCATGGCATCACGCTTGGTTTTGGGGTCACCCTCATCGGCGAGTCGGTCGACTATTCTATTTACCTGTTCGTCCAGTCGCGGCTCGGCCGCGCCGCCGCCCCCGAGGCGGCCGCCGTGCGCTCGCTGTGGCGGACCATCGGCCTGGGCGTGCTGACTTCGGTGTGCGGCTTCGCCTCGCTGCTGCCTTCGAGCTTCCCGGGACTGGCGCAGCTCGGACTGTATTCGATCAGCGGGCTGATCGCCGCTGCCGCGGTCACGCGCTTCGTGTTACCGCAGCTGCTGCCGGTGGGACTGCGCGTGGCCGACCTGACGCCGCTGGGGTCAGCCGCCGCGCGCCTCATCGCGCGCCTACGATCCCCGGTTGCGGCCGGCGCCGCCGCCAGCCTGGCGCTGCTGTGCGCGCTGGTGCTGTTGCATGACCGCGATCGGCTGTGGAACCGCGATCTGTCGGCATTGAGCCCGGTGTCCCCCGCGGCACAGGCGCTGGACGCGAGCATGCGCGCCGATCTGGGGGCCCCCGATATCGGTACTCTTGTGGTCGTCAATGCGGGCAGCGAGCAGGCGGCATTGCAGCTGTCCGAAGCGGTCAGTGCCCGGCTCGACGCATTGATCGGCGATGGCGTCATCGCCGGCTACGACAGCGCGGCGCGCTTTCTGCCAAGTCAGGCCACCCAGGTCGCGCGGCTCGCGAGTCTGCCGGCGGCGGCACCCCTGGACCTGCGCCTGGCGGCGGCCGTTGCCGGCCTGACGCTGCGCCCCGAAGCCTTGCAGCCGTTCGTGCAGCAGGCGGCGGCCGCGCGCCTGGCGGCACCGCTCACGCGCGCCGACCTCGATGGCACCTCATTTGCGCTGGCCGCGGACGCTCTGCTGTGGCAGCGCGATGGCCTGTGGCACGCACTGCTGCCGCTGCGGGCCGCGCCGGGCGCGACCAACGCGACCAATGGCGGCAATGCGCGCGACCCTGGCGATATCGACGTCGTGCGGGTACGCGCGGCCGTCGCTACGCTCGCGCCAGGGCAGGTACTCGTGATGAATATCAAGCAGGAACTCGACGCGCTCTACGGCAGCTATCTGGCTGAAGCCGTACACCTGTCGCTGGCCGGTTTGGGCGCCATCGTGCTGCTGCTGCTGATCGCTCTGCGCAGCCCCGCGCGCACCGCGCGCGTGATTGCACCGCTGCTGCTGGCGGTGCTGGCGGTGGGCGCCGGCTTCGCCCTGGCCGGGATCCGCCTGACCATATTGCACCTGATCGGCATGCTGCTGATCGTCGCGGTCGGCTCGAACTACGCCTTGTTCTTCGACCGGCGCGCCGCCGACAGCGACCGCGCTGCCCTGCCGCTGACCCTCGCCTCGCTGCTGATCGCCAATGCCTGCACCGTCATCGGCTTCGGTGTGCTCGCCTTCGCCCGCGTGCCGGTGCTCAGCGCACTGGGCGCCACGGTCGCCCCCGGGACCTTGCTGGCGCTGCTGTTCGCGGCGCTGCTGGCCCCGCGCACCCTGATGGCGGCCAGCTGATGCGCACCCAGATCATCCCGTGCGGACCCGCCGGCGCGCCGGTCACCCGCATCGTGCTGCTGCCGGGGGCCTATCATGAGCTCGATGAATTCGTCCGCGCCGGCTTTGATCAGGCACTGCGCGATCGCGGGCTGGCCGCGGAGCTGATACTGGCCGCCCCCGAGCTTGCGCACCTGAGCGACCGCAGCTGGCTGGCGCGGCTGCACGCGGAAGTCATTGCGCCCGCCCGCGAGCGCGGCGGCGCGCTGTGGCTCGGGGGTATATCGCTGGGAGGTTTCATGGCGTTGCGCTTCGCCGCCGAAGCCCGGGCTGCGCTCGACGGCCTGTGCCTGCTGGCGCCGTATCTGGGCAGTCGCATCGTGGCGGCCGAAGTCGCCGCGCACGCAAGCCTTGCCAGCTGGCAGCCCGCGGCGCTCGCCGAGGATGACGATGATCGGCGCATCTGGGGCTTCGTACGCGGCCTGCGCGCGGCGGCGGCGGCGCCGCGCGTGTTTCTCGGTTTCGGCAGCGAGGATCGCTTTGCCGACACGCAGCAGCTGCTGGCGCGCGCGCTGCCGGCCAGTTCCACGCAGGTGATTCCCGGCGGCCACGACTGGCCGGTCTGGCGCCGGCTCTGGCACAATTTTCTCGACCTGCTCGGGCAGCGCGGCGACGCGCCCGACGGAGGCCGCCCTTGAGCCCAGCACCGCCGCCAGCACCGGACGAGCATCGCATCGCGGCCGATCGCCACGAGCCGCCGGCGGGGTTGGACGCGCGGCACTGGCGCCCCGCGCCGCTGCTGCGCGCATCGGCGCTGCTGCACGGCGGCGCCCTGCTGCTCACGGCGCTGCGTCCGCATTGGTGGCCGTGGACACTCGGCGCGGTGATCGCCAATCAGCTGCAGCTCACTGCGCTGGGCCTGTGGCCGCGCAGCAGCGGCCTGGGCTCCAACTGGACGCGGCTGCCCGCCGCGGCCGCGGCGCGCGGCGAGGTCGCCATCACGCTCGACGATGGACCGGATCCGGAGGTGACGCCGCGGGTGCTGGCGATCCTGGCCGAACACCGGGTGCGCGCGACGTTCTTCTGCATCGGCGAGCGCGCGCTGCGCCACGCGGCGTGCGTGCGCGAGTGCGTGCAGGCCGGCCATGAGATCGGCAATCACAGCCACCGGCACGAGCACAGTTTTTCGCTGCTCGGCCCGACGCGGCTGCGCCGCGAGATCGCGCACGCCCAGCAGGCGCTGGCGCAAGTCAGCGGCACGGCGCCGCGCTTCTTCCGCGCGCCCGCGGGTCTGCGCAATCCGCTGCTCGATCCGGTACTGCAGCGCCAGGGACTGCAGCTGACCAGCTGGACGCGACGCGGCTTCGACACGGTCAGCAGTGATGCGGCGAGGGTGCTGGCGCGTCTGTGCCGCAATCTGCGTGCCGGGGACATTCTGCTGCTGCACGACGGCCATGCGGCCCGCAGCCCCGGCGGCACGCCGGTGGTGCTGGAAGTGCTGCCGCGCCTGATCGAGGCGATCGCGCAGCGCTCACTGCGGCCGGTGACACTGCGCGAGGCGCTGCAATGAGCGCGGCGGCGCTGCCGGCCGAATTACTGGACGCCGCCCGCGCGCCTTATCGCATGGTGGGTCGCTTTGCCTACCAGTTCGCACGCGGCAAGCTGGCCGGCGATCCGGCCTATCGCGCCATCCTCGAGCACGGCCTGCTGCAGGGACGACGGCGGGTGCTGGATCTGGGCTGCGGACTCGGGCTGCTGGCCGCCGTGCTGCGCGCCGCGGAGCACTGCGGAGCGGAAGGGGCCTGGCCCGCGGGCTGGGCGCCCGCACCGCGCGGGCTGGCGATCCGCGGCATCGAACTGATGCCACGCACCGTGGCGCGCGCGCGGCGCGCACTGGGCGATGCGGCCGAAATCGTGCAGGGCGACATCCGCAGCGCCGAATTCGGCGCCGCCGATGCGGTGGTCATCCTGGATGTACTGCATTATATCGAGGCCGATGCGCACCGCGGGCTGCTGGCTCGCGTGCGCGCAGCGCTGCCGCCGGCCGGACTGCTGCTGTTGCGCGTGGCCGATGCGGCCGGCGGCCTGCGCTTTCGATGCGGCCAGTGCTGGGATCAGGCGGTGATGCTGGCACGCGGGCGCGGCTGGATCCGGCAGCATTGTCGCAGCCTCGGCGCGTGGCGCGCGCTGCTGCTCGAGTGCGGCTTCGACTGCCAGGTGATGTCGATGAGTCAAGGAACACCATTTGCGAACGTACTGCTGTGCGCACGGCCTCGATGACACCACTGCAGTTGACCCATTGCACCGCCACCAGCTGCCTGGGTAGCGGACTGGCCGCGACGCTTGCGGCGCTCGAACAGGCGCGCGGCGGTCTGTCGCCGTGCGATTTCGAAACCGTCGAGCTGCAGACCTACATCGGCGAGGTCGCGGGCATCGACGCGATTCGCCTGCCGCCGCACTTGCAGCGCTTCGATTGCCGCAATAACCGCCTGGCGCAGCTCGGACTGGTTCAGGACGGCTTCGATCGCGCGGTGCGCGCGGCGGCCGAGCGCTTCGGCCCCGGGCGCATCGGGGTGTACCTGGGCACCAGCACCTCGGGCATCCTGACCACCGAAATCGCCTATCGGCACCTCGATGCGGGCAGCGGGGCGCTGCCCGCCGGCTTCGACTATGCCGGCTCGCATAATGCATTTTCGGTCGCCGATTTTGTCGGCCGCCTGTTCGAGCTCACCGGTCCGGCGGCGGCCGTTTGCACCGCCTGTTCCTCGAGCGCCAAGGTATTCGCCGCCGCGCAGCGCATGATTGCCGCCGATCAGATTGACGCCGCGATCGTCGGTGGCGTCGATTCGCTGTGTCTGACGACGCTCTACGGCTTTCATTCGCTGCAGCTGACCTCGCCGGCGCCCTGCCGCCCGTTCGACCTGGCGCGCGACGGCCTGTCGATCGGCGAAGCCGCGGCGTTCGCACTGCTCGAGCGCGCGCCGGCCCGGCTCGATCCCGAGGCCATCATGCTGCTGGGCGCGGGCGAGTCGAGCGATGCCCATCACATGTCCAGTCCGCGTCCCGACGGCGCCGGCGCGCGCAGCGCCATGCAGGCGGCGCTGGCCGCCGGCGGGCTTGCGCCGGGCGATGTCGATTACATCAATCTGCATGGCACCGGCACGCCGAGCAACGATCAGGCCGAGAGCCGCGCGGTCACGGCGCTGTTCGGCAATGCCACGCCCTGCAGTTCGACCAAGGGCGCCACCGGCCATACGCTCGGCGCCGCCGGCGCGCTCGAAGCGGTGATCTGCGCGCTCGCCCTGCAGGCCGGCCTGATGCCCGGTGGCCTGAATCGGCGCCAGCGCGATCCGCAGCTCGAGCTGAATTATCTGACCGAGAATCGGCGCGGCCCGCTGCGCCGCGTGCTCAGCAATTCATTCGGCTTTGGCGGCGCCAACTGCGCGCTGCTGTTCGGTCGCGCCGCGTAGCGCCGCTGATGAGCACCCTGACAGGCTGCATCCAGGGATTGGGGCTGCTCGGACCGGGGCTCGCCGACTGGAGCGCTGCGCGCGCCGTGCTCAGCGACGAGACACCCTACGTAGCGCTGCGCACCGTGCTGCCGCTGCCCGACGTGTTGCCGCCGGCGGAACGGCGTCGAGCCGGCCGCATAATTAAAATCGCGCTCGCGGTGGGCGCGGAAGCGGTGGCCCGGGCGCAGGCCGATGCCCGTATGCTGCCGACGGTCTTCACCTCCTCGGGCGGTGATGGCGACAACTGCCATGAGATCTGCGCCGCGCTGGCGAGCCACGAGCGGCTGATCTCGCCGACGCGCTTCCACAACTCGGTGCACAACGCAGCGGCGGGCTACTGGACCATCGCCCACGGCTGCACGGCCGGCTCGACCTCGCTGTGCGCCGGCGATGCGAGCTTCGCCGCCGGGCTGCTCGAGGCCCTGGCGCAGCTCGCCTGCGGCGCGCCGGCCGTGCTGCTGCTGGCTTACGATGCCGATTATCCGCAGCCGCTGCGGGCGAAGCGGCCGATTCCCGACGCCTTTGGCACCGCATTGCTGCTGACCCCCGCCGGCCCGGCGGCGGCGCTGCCGCGGCTGCAGATCGGCTTGAGCGCCGCACCGGCGGCGACCATGGCCAACGCCGAACTCGAGTCGCTGCGCCGCTCGATCCCGGCCGCGCGCAGCCTGCCGCTGCTCGAGCGCCTGGCGATGGGGCGTAGCGGCACCGTGGTGCTCGATTATCTGGAGCGTGCGCGACTGGCGGTCGAGGTGTTCGCTTGAAGCTCGATCATGCCTGGATCGCGGCCCATATCCCGCATCAGGGCGGCATGTGCCTGCTCGACGAGGTGCTGTCGTGGGACCTGCAGCGCATCGCCTGTCGCAGCCGCAGCCATCGCGCCGCGGATAACCCGCTGCGCGCGCACGGCCGGCTCGGCGCCGCCTGCGCCATTGAATATGCGGCGCAGGCGGTGGCCGTCCACGGCGCACTGCTGCAGTGTCCGCCGGCCAGCGGCAGCCGCTTCGGCATGCTCACGAGCGCGCGCCGGGTGGAGTTCGCGGTCGATCGCCTCGATGACCTGTCCGATGAGCTGCTGGTCAGCGCCCAGCGCCTGCACAGCGATGCCTCGAGCGCGCTGTATTCATTTGCGCTGCACGATGGCGGGCGGCTGCTGGCGCAGGGGCGGCTGAGTGTGTTGCACGGCGCGCCCGCGAGCGCCAGCCTGAGCGCCGCATCCGGCATGCCGGCCGGCGAGCCGCCGTGACGGGGCCTGCCAGGCGCGCGCTGGTGACCGGTGGCAGCGGCGGTGTCGGCGCCGCCATCTGCCAGCGCCTGGCGCAGTCGGGACATCACGTGTACGTGCATGCCCACCGCGCGCGCGCGCAGGCCGAAGCCCAGGTGCAGCAGCTCAAGGCCGGCGGCCTGAGCGCCGAGACGCTGTTCTTCGACGTCACCGACGCCGCCGCCAGCCACGCGGCGCTCGCCGGCATGCTGAGCGCGGGCCCGATCCAGATCCTGGTGAACAACGCCGGCATTCATGACGATGCGGTATTTCCGGGCATGACCGCGCTGCAATGGCAGCGGGTCATCGATGTTTCACTGCAGGGGTTCTTTCACGTAACGCAACCACTGCTGCTGCCCATGCTGCGCACCCGCTGGGGCCGCATCCTCAACATTTCCTCGGTGGCCGCGCTGATCGGCAATCGCGGCCAGGTCAACTATGCGGCCGCCAAGGGCGCGCTGATCTCGGCCACGCGCGCGCTGGCACTGGAGGTCGCTACCCGCGGCGTCACCGTCAACGCCATCGCGCCCGGCATCATTACCACCAATATGACAGAGGGCAGTTTCGACGCCGCCGCCATCGCGCGGCTGGTGCCGATGCAGCGCGCCGGTACGGGCGCGGAAGTAGCCGGGCTGATCGATTTCCTGGCCGCCGACGGCGCGGGCTACATCACCGGCCAGGTGATTTCGATCAACGGTGGCATGTATTAATGCCGCGGCACGAAAGCAGCGCCCCAGGCACGCCAATCGCGTCGCTCGCCCCGCTCGCGCCACCCGCAGGATCAGTGGCGCTGACTGCGCCGGCCGACAGGGGAGCTCGCAGCCGCCCGGCAGTTATAATCCCTGGATGCCTGACTCAGGTTCACATGCAGTTCTGGCCGGCTTGAGCTCGACGCTGGTATTGACCGTGCTGCTCGCAGCGCTGCCCGACCGGGCGCTGGCGGCCGACACGCAAGTAACGGTGTTCCAACCGGCCATGCAGCCCGCACCGCCGCCCAAGGTCCAGCCGACGCCGCCGCTCAAGCTCCAGCCCGTGGTCCCGCCGAAGGTGCCGTCAACACTGGCGCCGGCGGCCGGCGGCAAGGGCACGATCACGCCGCAGGCGCTGCTCAAGCAGCGCTCGACCGCGGTCCTCAAGCAGCGCACGAATGCGGTGCTCAGCGAGCGCACGACAGCCGTGGCCAAACAACGCACCAGCACGGTGCTCAAAGCGCGCACCACCGTCCTGGGGTCCAGTGCGGCCCAGCCGGGGAAGATCATTGGTGGCACCGGCGCCCCGCCGCCCAAGACCATCGTGACGCGACGAATTCTTCCTAACTAACACATTGATAAATAAGTATTTTATCGGCTGTCGCCGAATGGCGACAGGGCGCGGTGACGCGGAAAATGTTAAAATGCAGTCTGTTGGATAACGCGTCGAGGGATGCATCAATGACTCGCAGACGACTTCGGCTCCCCGCAGCAATCGCGTTACTCGCCATGGCCGCACCCGTTCTGGCGGCGCAGCCGGACTACGGCGCAGCGGGTTCCAGGGTAGCCACCATCCGCAGCAGCGCCCGCCACTTCGGCGTGGCCGTCAGGCAGCGCTCAGCCGACGCCGGCCGGCGCATCGCCCACGGCGCGCGCCAGGCGGCACAGCAGTTCAACGCCGACATGCACCAGGTGGGCCGCAGCTTCCATCACTGGTGGGATGGCGCGCGTAGCAGCATCGCGCGGGCCTGAACCGGCCCGCCTGCCTCGCCAGGCCCGGGGGGTGCCCAGGCCGTTCAGTTCGACGCGGGTTGCCGCTCCGGCAGTTCGTCGGGGCGCGCGGCTTTCCAGCGCCGGTGCACCCAGGTCCAGTCGGCCGGATTTGCCCGGATCATCTGCTCGACCAGGCTCGCGTAGCGGGCGGTAAACACTGCCGGATCGGGCCGCTCGCCGGCCGCGCAGATCGGCAGAAAATCCACCTGGTACTGGCCGCGGCTCAGGCGGCGCATCGGCACGAAGAAGGCGGCATAACCGGTCAAGCGGGCGATTTCGGCCGGCCCCGGATAAAAAGCGGTATCGCGGCCGAGAAAGCTCAGCCACTGGCGCCGGCCGCTGGAGGACGGCATCTGATCGGCGTGCAACGCTACCGCATGCAGCTGGCCGCGGCGGCGCACCACCTCGCGCACCAGTCTTTTGGCCGCGATCAGGTGCGCACCGTATCGGCAGCGCAGCTTGCGCAGCTCACGATCGAAGCCGGCGGCGTGCAGCGGCTTGTAGGCCGCGTTGATCGGCACCCCCAGATACAGCACGGTCGCCTGCAGCGTCCATTCCCAGTTGCACTGGTGCGCGCCCAGCAGCAGCACCGAGCGACCGGCGCGGGTCTCGGCATCGACCCGCTCGACGTTCTGCACCTGCAGATGTGCGCGCAGCTGATCGGCCGACATATCCGCCATCTTGATGAATTCGGCCGCCACCTGCGCCAGCTGCCGGTAGTACTGATCGAGTAGCGAGTCGATTTCGGCCTCGGTGCGATCCGGAAAGCAGCGGCGCAGATTATCGCGCGCCACGTCGACGCGAAACCGCAGCACGGTGCGCAGCAGCCACATGATGGCCGCGGTCAGCCGGTAGAGCACGCCGAACGGCAATCGCGACAGCGCCCGGATCCACAACGCGGACCGGCCGCCGTCCGACCCTCCGCCGTCGGACTGGCCGCCATCGCTCGCTGCGTCGTGCGTTTCGGATTGCGGCGTCATCTGGAGGGATAGCTTAAGCGCTCCGACTCGCGCTAAGGTGCGATTTCATGCTCTGGATCAAAGCCCTGCATCTGATTGCCGTGATCGCGTGGCTCGCCGGACTGTTCTACCTGCCGCGTATCTTCGTGCACTACGCCGAAGGTCGCGCCCAGGGTGAGGACGTGCGCCGGCTGGTCGTGATGGCACAGCGATTATTCGGCTTCATGACGATCATGGCGGTCCTCGCTGTGCTGTTCGGACTGTGGCTGTGGCTCGGCTTCCAGGACAGCGGCCGCTGGCTGATGCTCAAGCTGGTGTTCGTGGCCGGCCTCGTGATCTATCACGTGGCTTGCCGCGTGCTGCTGAGGCGGCTGCAGCAGGCCGGCACGCTGCCGAGTTCATTCGCGCTGCGGCTGTTCAATGAGGCGGCGTTGCTGCTGGTGGTGCCGATCATCCTGCTGGCGGTCGTCAAGCCGTTCTGATCATGCCGTGCGGCTGAACAGCGCCTTGTCGGGGATGCGGCGCGCCAGCCGGGCATCGAAGGCCATGCAGATATTGCGCAGATACCCTCGTCCTTTTTCGGTCACACGGCAGCTCGCGGCCCCGAGTTCCACCAGGCCATCGGCGGCCGGCTCGGCCAGGCGCCGCGCGACCGTGTCGAGGTAGTCGGTGTAGTCCGCCGGCTGGTCCCACTGCGTCTCCAGCCGCGTCATGAGCCGCAGGATGTGCCGGCGCAGGACCTGATCTTCGGCATCGAGCAGGTGACCGCGCTGGATCGGCAGCTCGCCGAGCGCGATGCGCTCCTGGTAGCGCTGCAAGTCCTTTTCATTCTGGGCGAAGGCATCGCCGGCATCGCCGATCGAAGACACGCCCAGGCCGATCATCGGCCGCGTGAAGGCGGTGGTGTAGCCCATGAAATTGCGGTGCAAAGTGCCGCCACGCAACGCGCGCCACAGGCTGTCGGTCTCCAGCGCAAAGTGATCGAGTCCGATCTCGCGATAGCCCTCGCCCTCGAGCCGCTCGCGGCCGAGTTCGTACAATGCCCGTTTCTGTTCGCCTTCCGGCAGATCAATCTCGGTAAAGCGCCGCTGTCCGGGTTTAATCCACGGCACATGGGCATAGCCATACAGGGCAATGCGGTCGGGCCGCAGCCGGCACACCGCGTCCATGGTGGTCTCGATGCTCGCGCGCGTCTGCAGCGGCAAGCCGTAGATCAGGTCGAAATTGACGCTGTCATAGCCCAGCGCGCGCGCGGCGTGCGTGACTTCACGCACCTGCTCCTCGCTCTGCACCCGATTGACTATGGCCTGCACGCGCGGATCGAAATCCTGCACGCCGAGACTGATGCGGCGAAAGCCATAGCGCGCCAGGACCTGAAGCTGCGCGGCCGTGGTCACGCGTGGATCGACTTCGATCGACGCAATGGCGCCCGCGCGCGGGGCGACACGCCGGAACAAACCGCTCAGCAGCGACTCGAGCTCCTCGGTGGTGAGGAAAGTCGGCGTACCGCCCCCGAAGTGCAGCTCGCCGAATTCCAGTCGCGCGACTCCCAGTTGCCGCAGATACAGCTCGAGCTCGGCGAGCAGCGCCTGCAGGTAGGGCGTGACGATGCTGTGCGTGCGGGTGATGCGGGTGTTGCAGCCGCAGAAGGTGCACAGCGCGCGGCAGAACGGAATATGCAGATAGAGCGCCGCGCCGTGATCGCCGGCTTGCCCCAGGGCGCGGCCGATGCGCTCGACCCACTGCCCGGCGTTCGGCGTCGCCTCCCAATACGGTACCGTCGGATAGCTGGTGTAGCGCGGTCCGGCGACATCGTATTTCGCTACCAGGGGATCGGCCACATCTGCGCTCACCCGAACATCTCCCGCTGCACCTTGAGCACCAGCCGCACGTTGTCTTCGGGGGTGTGCTGCAGCACCCCATGCCCCAACCCGCAAATCCATGCCCCGCGCCTTGCCGCCGGCAGCGCCAGCACCGCGGCGAACAGCGCGCGCAGGCGCGCCTCCAGATCCGCGGGCGGCAGCAGCAACCACTGCGGATCGATATTGCCCTGCACGCCCCAGCGATCGCTTTGCCCCAGCAGGGTCGCGGCCAGATCGTGCCGCCAGTCGATCCCGAGACACTGCAGATCGATGTCGTGCAGCGCCGCCCAGTGCGCCGGTCCGGTATCGCGCGAGTAATAGATCAGCGGCGTATCCGGGCAGCGGACGCGAAACTCCCGCACCACCGCCGCCAGCGCCGGCGCCGCCTGGTGCGCGAACTGCTCGGGGGTGAGCGTACCAGCCGCTGTGTCAAAGATTGCCACGCAATCGGCGCCGGCCTCGGCCTGCAGCGCCATGTTGGCGGCCAGCAGCGCGCGCAGGCGCTCGTTGAAGCCGCTGTAGAGGCCATTGTCGAGCCCGGCGATGCCGGTGCGCGCAAAACCCTCGTGCGAGCCGGCGACGGCATAGGCGTAGAGGGTGAACGGGCCGCCGACGAAGCCGATCAGCGCGCGATCGGCCGGCAGCCGGGCCCGCAGCCGCGTGATCGCCTCGGCCTGGAAGGTCATGTGCGCGGCGCGGGCCGCACCCGCCTGCAGCCGCGCCAGATCCGCCGTGCTGCGCAGATGCCAGTCGAGCTTCGGTCCGGGTTCATAGCGCAGGCCCATGCCCATCGCCTCCAGCGGAAACAGCAGATCGGAGAACAGGATGGCCGCATCGAAGCCGAAGTCCTCGATCGGCCCGAGCGTCACCTCCACGGCGAGCTCCGGCCGCTTGCACAGATCCATGAAATCGTGCCGCGCGCGCAGCCGCTGATAATGGCGGTGATAGCGTCCGGCCTGGCGCATGAACCACACCGGCGGACGTCCCGGGTTGCGGCGCGCGAGTGCCTGCTGCAGCAGCGACTGTGTCGGCGGCTCAGTCATGCGTGACCTCGGTCAGCAGGTAGCCCACCCCGCGAATGCTGCGGATCACACGCGGATCCGCGGCGTCGATCTCGATCAGCTTGCGCAGGCGGACGATGAAATTGTCCACCGTGCGCGACGTCGGGAATTCATCGGTAGACCAGGCGCGATCGAGAATCTCGTCGCGACTCACCGCCTTGCCGACGCGCTCTGCCAACAGCCGCAGCACGGCGCATTCCTTGTGCGTCAGCGCCACGCTGGCGCCGTCGACCGTGGCCGCGAAGCGCTCGAAATCCACCAGCGCGCGGCCGATTCGCACCTGGCCGCGCATGCCGCCCGGCACGCGCGCCAGATCCTGCGCGCGCTTCAGACATTTCTGAATCCGCAGCAGCAGTTCGCGAAAATGAAATGGCTTGCCGATGTAGTCGTCGGCGCCGAGCTCGAGGCCGCGGATGCGCTCTTCGGCGGCCGCATGGGCGGTCAGGAATATGATCGCCGTACCCGGTGCGCGCTCACGCACCACGCGCGCGAGCTCGAATCCATTGCCGTCGGGCAAACCCACATCGAGCAGTGCGAGCTCGAATTGCCCCGCGCCGATCGCGCGGCGCGCGCTGGCGAACGAATCGGCCCGCGTGACCTGAAAGCCCGCCGCGCCCAGGCGCTCGATCAGCGTCTCGGCGACATTGCGCTCATCCTCCACCAGCAGCAGTTGCGCCCCCGGGCTCATGCGCCGACCCGAAACCACAGCTCGGCACGAAAACCCTCGCCCGGGGCGGTATCGAACAGCGCCCGCCCATGCATGCGCTGCATCAGGCGGCGCACCAGATACAGTCCGACGCCGGCGCCGGGAGACGCCTGGCCGCGGCCGAACAGGCGGCCGAGCCGGCCGGTGCCGGCGGCAACACCCAGGCCGTTGTCCTGATACTCGAGCACCACGAAGCGCCCGTGCCTCGAGGCGGTGAAGCGCACGCTGACGGGAGTGACCCGGGAGTGGCGCACGGAGTTCTCGACCAGGTTGCGCAGGATCAACTGCAGAGCCGCGGCATCGGCCTGCACCGGCGGCAGGTCGGCATCCAGATGCGCGCGCAGATCGAGACGCTCGCCGTACGCGCCGCCGATGTCATGGATCGAATGGGCGAGCCAGGGGTGCAACGGAATCTCCTGGTCGGACAGAGAACCGCCGCCCTCGATGCGCGCCAGCTCGAGCGTCTTCTCGATCTGCGATTCCAGGCGGTGCGAATCCTCCAGCAGCCGTCGCGCCAGCGCTGCGCGCTGCTCGCCCTCGGCGATGGCTTCGGCCTGCAGCCGTATGCTGGTCAGCGGCGTGCGTAGCTCGTGAGTCACCGAGGCGAAGAACGCCTGCATGCTGCGAGCGCGCCGCTGTTCGCGCCAGTACAGCCAGGCGAGCAGCAGCGATACCGCCAGCAACAGCGCCAGAAAGGTGCTCGACTCGCCGACCAGCATCAGTCGCGTGCGCGACCACTGCGCCGCTCCCAGATCGGGTGTCGCCCCGTTCAAGGCCTCGAGCGCCGCGATGCGCCGCGCCTGGCGCTCGATCACCGTCGCCCACCACACCACCAGGACCAGCTGCAGCCCCAGCCACAGCAGCGCAGCGCCCGCGATCAGCGCCGTGCGCCGGATCGGCACGATGCTCAGTCCGCCCTGTCCTGCACTGCGAATCAAACGCCCAGCCATTGGCGCCAGTGCGCCGGTTGCGGGAACACCCGCAGATTCTGCACCCCGGCGCGGCGCAGGTGTTCATAGGTCTTGCCCGGACCGCAGGCGTGCTGCGCCCCGGGACCGACGGCAGCGCGCCAGCGTTCGAACTGCGCGCCGCTGAACCAATAAACGTGGGTGGCATCGGCCGGCGGCGCCCCGGCCGCGTCGTCCGCCGCGATGCGCTGTGCGTGGCGATAGGTCGCGATCACATTGCCGGCGCCCCAGCCGGCGGCGGCCCAGCCGGTGGCGGCATCGGCATGCGTGAGCACCGTCCATTGATCGCGCTCCGGCAGCTGCAACAGCGGCGCGGCCAGCAGCGGCTCGAGCGCGGCAAAGCCCAGGCCTTCACCGCAGCCTTCCACCCACACGCCGCGTTCGGCCAGGGCCTGCCAGGTGTCGGTGCCGGGGACCCAGACATGAGCGGCGGAGTTGATTTGAGGGGAATCGCCCTCGGGCAGCGCCCGGCGATGGGTGACGAACAGGGCCGCGGCCGTCCTCAGCTGCTCGGCGCAGCGCGCACTGCCCTCATCGATCGATTCGACCCCCGGGCGGGCGGCCCGGCTGCCGTCCCAGGCTTTGACCGTCCGCCCCGGCGGCTCGAGCGGCGTCCCGGGCGTCCATCGCGGGTGCCGCACACCGGCCTCGGGCGGCGCGTCCGGCTCGCCGCCATCGCGCACGTACAGCAGCGCGCCGAGGCCGGGCAGCTCGATCTGCGTGGCGCCGAAGCGCTGATGACAGCCGCCACCGCGTTGTGCGAGCAGCGCGCGCTCCACCGCGACCGCGGCGCGGGTCGGCGCATGATCGATGGCGCGCAGGCACGCCGCGGTTGCGGCATCGTCCTGGCGGCACTCGAGCGCCAGCGCGCCCTGCGCCGGCGCGGCCGGGCAGTCCGAGAGCGGCAACACCATGCGCGGCAGCCCCGAGAGCAGCCTACGCAGCAGCACCCGCCCGGCGTCATCGGCCCAGAGCCGGGCAAGGCCAGCGAAGGCGAGCACAACGCCGTCCAGATGCCGCGTGGACCCGCGCGGCTCGCGCAGGCGGGCCACGCGCGAGTCAACATTGCCGCGCAGATCCACCAGGCGCACGCGCCCGAGCGAGCGGCGGTCCGCGGCGCGGCGCGGCAGCACGCGCTGCAGGAATTCGGGCACGAAACTGGCGCGACGCGGCGAGGAGCTGCCGATGAGCAGCTCGTGACCGGCTGCCAGCCGCTCCGGTACGTCGGCGGCGAACAGCGCAATGTCGTGCGGCAATTCGCGCCTGGGCACCGCGGCGAGCAGCAGGTGCGCGGAGCGCTCGAGGCTCAGATCCTTATAGGAGTGGACCGTGAAATCGATCTGGCCGGCGAGCAGCGCGGCGTCCAGTTCATCGGTAAAGAATTCCTTGCCCTCGACGCTCGATAACGGCGCATCGAGGATGCGGTCGCCGCGGGTTTCGATGCCGACCAGCTCGACCGTGAGGCCCGGGTGCAGCTGTTCGAGTTGGCGCGCCACGGCCGCGCTTTGTGCACGTGCGAGCGCGGAGCGGCGCGTGCCGAGCTTCAATGCCGGCGGCGCCATGGCTCAAAGATTATCGAAGGCGGCGAGATCTTCCCAGCTGTGTGGGTGCGAGGAGCTCGCGCCGAGCGAGCGCAGCAGGGCTTTCTCCGAACAGGCGCGGTGCGCGCGCTCGAACTGACGCCGCCGCAGCTCCGACTGCGCCTGGAGCATGTCGAACAGGGCCCCGAGGCTCACAAGCTGCGGCAGCTCCTTCCAGGGTGCGGCGACTTCCGCGCCCAGGCCCAGATGAACCAGCCGGCCACTGCGCCCGGCACGCTCGCGCCACGCGGCGACGCGCGGCGCGTCCCGCGGCGCATCGCTCGGGATACAGACGATGATGTTGTGCGCGCCGCGCCAGGCCGCGAGCTCCGCCTCACGATCGGCCTCGATGACACGTACCGGGCGCGCCGGATCGCGCTTGGCCAGTTCGCGCGCCAACTCGTGCGCGCGTTCCGTGGTGCGGTTCCAGAGCCATAATTCGGCCCCTGCGAGCCAGGGCGCGACCGATTGCGCGAGCTGGCCCGCGCCCACCAGCAGTGTCGGGCCCTCGTTGGCCTCATCGCCCAGCAGCCGGCGTACCTGCGAGCCGTAAGAGGCGCTGCCCAGATTGCCCAGATACTGTGCGCGCACCGCCTTGGCATCCTGGAACAGCAGCTGCACCCACGGGGATAGCTGGCGCGCCAGCGGCGAGCCGCGCTCGCAGAACTCGCGCCAGGCCTGCTTGATCTGGCCGAAAATCTCGGTCTCGGCGACCAGTTTGCTCTCCAGCCCAGCGGCAAAACGCAGCAGAAACGCATAAGCGTCCGCACCCTGGAAGCTCTCGAGCGCACCGTCGGCCGGAAACTGCTGCCGCGCACGCTCCAGGGACCCGGTGCCCCCGACCACCGCGACGCGCCGCTGGCAGGTATCGACCGGGAAGCAATCTGGGTCAGACTGAGCCGCGGGCGCACTGGCACCAGCGACACGAGCGCCGCGCCAGTGCAGGACGTTGATTTCGCGTAACTCCACGCTCGGCAGGCTAGCGCCGCCGGAGCCCAATTTGTCATGACCGTGTCATCGCCGGCGCCAAAAACGCTGACCGAAACGAGTACTGTGATCGGGTCAGGGCCTGCCGAAGCCGGATCGACGGCGGGGCGGTGGCGCAATGCCGCAGGGCGGGGGCGGCGGGGCGATCCGAGGATCGAATCAGCCCAGGAGGGCGCGGACCTGGTGCGTCGCGCCGTCATCGACCAGCGGCACCAGCGCCGGCTGCGGGCTCAGCGCGTGGCCGTCGAGCTGCAGGCTCGCGATGCGCCGATTGGCCCCGGCCGTGCCCACGACCGAAATCTCATAGCGCGCGCTGCGGTAGCGCAAGCTGATTTCGAATCCCTGCCACTCCCGCGGCACGCACGGATCGAGCAGCAGGCTGGCGCCGCGGATGCGGCAACCGAGCAGCCATTCGATGCCGGCGCGGTACAACCACGCCGCCGAGCCGGTGTACCAGGTCCAGCCGCCGCGCCCGACATGCGGTGGCTCGGAGTACACGTCGGCGGCCACCACGTACGGCTCGACTTTGTAGCGCAGGGCATCGGCGTGGGTGCGCGCGTGGTTGATCGGATTGAGGATCGAATACAGCTCGGCGGCCTTGTCCGCATTGCCCTGCAACGCGAACGCGATGACCGACCAGATGGCCGCATGCGTGTACTGGCCGCCGTTCTCGCGCACGCCGGGCGGGTAACCCTTGATGTAGCCCGGGTCGGCCGCCGAGTGATCGAATGGCGGGGTGAACAGCAGCACCAGGCCGGCGTCGCGACGCACCAGGTTCTGATCCACCGCGGCCATGGCGCGCCGCGCGCGCTCCGGATCGGCCGCCCCTGAGATCACGCCCCACGACTGCGCGATCGAATCGATGCGGCACTCGCTGCTCGCCGCCGAGCCCAACGCCGCGCCATCATCGTAATAGCCGCGCCGATACCAGTCGCCGTCCCAGCCGTCGCGCTCCAGCGCCTGCTGCAGGGCCAGCGCGTGCGCCTGCCAGCTCGCCGCGCGCGCGCCCTCGCCGCGCGCCTGCGCCAGCGGCACAAACCGGGTCAGCGCATCATGCAGGAACCATGCGAGCCAGGTGCTCTCGCCGCGACCCGCGGCGCCGACGCGGTTCATGCCGTCGTTCCAGTCCCCGGTGCCGATCAGCGGCAGGCCGTGTGCGCCGACCAGCAGGCTTTGCTCGAGTGCGAGCGCGCAGTGCTCATACAGTGGGGCGATCGCGTCTGCCGGCGTCGGGTCGAAAAAGCGGTCCGATTCATCTGCGCGCAGCACCGGGCCGTCCAGAAACGGCACGCGCTCGTCGAGAATCGCCAGATCGCCGGTCACCTCGAGATAGTGAGCCACGCAGTAACACAGCCAGGCACGGTCGTCGGAGACGCGCGAGCGCACCCCGCGGCCGCTCTGGGGCAGCCACCAGTGCTGCACGTCGCCTTCGACGAATTGCCGGCCGGCGGCGCGCAGCAGGTGCGCACGCGTGAGCGCCGGCTGTGCTACCACCAGCGCCATGGTGTCCTGCAGCTGATCGCGAAAGCCATAGGCGCCGCTCGCCTGGTAGAACGCGCTGCGCGCCCACACGCGGCAGGCGATGGTCTGATACAGCAGCCAGCCGTTGAGCATGAGGTCGAGCGCCCGATCCGGGGTCTTCACGACCACCGTCTCGAGCACGGCGCGCCAGTGTGCCTGTACCGCATCCAGACTCGCCTGCAGATCGGCGGTGCGCCAGCGCGCGATCAGCGCCTGTGCCTCGAGCACGCTGGCACTCTCGCCCAGCAGGCACACGATCTCCAGAGTCGCGCCCGCAGGCAGTTCGAACGCGGCCTGCAGCGCGCTGCATGGATCGAGGCCGCCGCCCACGCGGCCGGACAGCGCTGCCGTCGCGGCCAATGCCGCCGGCCGCACGATGCTGCCATTGCGGCCGAGGAATTCGCGGCGATCCCCGGTCCATGAGCTCTGCCGCCCGCCAAGGTCCACGAACGCGATCGGGACGGCGGCGCCGCTCCACAGATTGCGGGCGAACATGGCGCCGGTCTCGGCATCGATGTCGGTGGTAATGAACGGCGCGGCAGCGCTGCGGGACGCGCCCAGCACCCATTCCACGTAGGCCGTCACGGACAGACGCCGCGTGCGCCTGGACAGGTTGCGGATCTTGAGTCGGGATACTTTGATCGGGCTGGCGAGCGGCACGAACTGCAGCAGCTCGAGCGCAATGCCGCGCTCGGTGTGCTCGAACTGGCTGTAGCCCTGCCCATGTCGGGCCACGTAGGTGGCCCGGGGGTGGCGGATCGGAGATGCCGTCGGGCCCCAGATCTCGCCCGAATGCTCATCGCGCAGATAGATGACTTCACCGGGGCGGTCGGCGGTGGGATCGTTCGACCAGGGCGTGAGCTGATGGTCACGACTATTGCCCGCCCAGCTGTAGCCGGCACCCTCGGCCGAGACCTGGAAGCCAAAGTCGGCATTGGCAATGACGTTGATCCAGGGCGCCGGCGTGCACTGCCCGTCCCGCAGGATTGTGACGTACTCGCGCCCACCGGCGCCGAAGCCGCCAAAGCCGTTGAAGAATTCCAATGCGGGCATGACCGGCGGGGCTTCGGGCGCCACACGCGCCGGCGCGCCGCCCGCCGGGGGCGCCAGACGTTGGGTGTTCTTTTCGAGCTGTTCGAGCTGCTCCACCAGGCTGCCGCGCCGGCTGAGCAGCACCGCACGGGCCGCGGCCAGCAGCGTCTCGCGCGTGGCGCTCGATATGATGTCGCCGCGCAGTACGAATACGTCGCCCTGGGCGGCCGCACCGGGGATTCGGGGCCGCGACAGGCGTGTGCGGATCAGCACCTCGAGCGCGGCCTGCAGATCCTGCGTATAGGAGGGTGCTCGTTCGTTCAGAATCACCAGATCGACATTGAGCTGCTTCAGGCGCCAGTACTCGAATGCGCGCAGCAGCTGGCGCACGAAGTCCAGATCGTCGGTGTCATCGATGCGCACCAGGACGATCGGCAGATCGCCGGAGATGCCGTGCGCCCAGAGCGCCGCCGCGCCGCCGATCATGCGGCGCAGCACCTCGGACGAGGGTCGCAGCGTCCGATCGCTATAGAGTATGTAACCGGCGAGCAGCTGAAACAGGTTGGCCTCATCGGCCGTCACACCGAGGTGGTGCAGCTCGACCTGCGCCTGCGTCCACGCCAGCGTGGTCGCCCGCTCGAACGCCGCCGTGTCGTGATGCTTGTCGGCCAGATCCAGCACCGCAGCGCGCGATGGCGCGATCAGCGTCCAGAAGGCCATGCGGGCCGTGGCGCCCGGGGCGACCTGCACGCAGCGGCGCAGGCTGAAGATCGGATCGAGCACGGTGCCGACGGTGCCGGACAGGGCCTGCTCATCGGTGACGGCGAGCGCGGCGCGCAGTTCGTGCGCGCGTCCCAGGAAGCGCGCGCGGTCGGTCTCGAATTGCAGCTCACCGACGGATTCGCCTTCGAGCACCGCCAGATGCGCCGCCCAGACTTCAGGTTCCGAGGCTGAGCGTCGGCGCCGGGTCGCCAGGATGACGCCGGGATCGGCGACGAATTCGGTTTGCACGAACAACTTGGAGAAAGCCGGATGTGCGTCGTCGGCCGCGGGCGGTGCCAGGACCAGCTCGGCATAGGATGTCAGCTCGATCTGCCGCACCAGATTGCCGCTATTGGACACGGACACGCGGCGAACCTCGGCGTCGCTCTCAGCCGAGACGTACACCTCCAGCACCGTCGTGATATCGCCATCGCGCCGCACGTAGCGGACGTGATCCTCGTTGAACGTGACGACATAGCTGCTCGGCTCGATGCACATGGGCTGATAGCCCGCCGACCACAGGTGGCCGCTATCCATGTCGCGCAGCAGGATGTAGGAACCCCAGGCGTCGCAGGTCACATCCTCCCGCCAGCGCGTGACCGCGAGGTCGCGCCAGCGGCTGTATCCCGAGCCCGCCCCCGTGAGCATCACGGCGTAGCGGCCATTGGACAGTAGCCGCGTACGCGGCGTGGCATCGTGCGGCGAGTTGATGCTGCGCGATATTACCGGGATCACTTCATCGCGCGTCGCGACGGCCCGGGTCTCGGCGGCTCTTACATGGGCCACCGCCACGTCGCGCGGCGTTCGCTCCTGCAGCAGCAGCTCGGTGGCCTGCACGCGCGCTTCGCTGTGGAAGCGGGCGCGCATCACGCCGTGCAGCAGCGTGTTGGCGAGGGCGACGATCGTCATGCCCTGATGGTGCGCCATGTAGGCGCGTACGATCGCGACGCTGCGGCCCGCGGGCAGGCGCCGCGGGGTATAGTCCAGGGCTTCATAGAAACCGTAGCGACCCAGGGCGCCGATGCCGGCCAGGCGCGCGAAGTTGCGTGCCGCTGCCGCCGGCTCGACCATGGCCGCGAGCGCGGTTGCGTAAGGCGCGACCACCGTGCTCTCGCCCAGGCCGCGCTTCAGTCCCAGGCCAGGCACGCCGAAGCTCGAGTACTGATAGGTCAGATCCAGATCACGCGCGTTATAGGCCGACTCGGAGATGCCCCACGGGATCCGCAGCTCACGAGCGTAGGTCTGCTGTCGCCAGACCACCAGGCGACTGGTCTGCTCGAGCAGGCTGCCGGCCGGCGCGCGCATGACCAGCGAGGGCATCAGGTACTCGAACATCGAACCGGACCAGGAAACCAGCGCGGCACCGCAGTGAATCGGTGTCACGGCACGTCCGAGCCGGAACCAGTGGCGCGCGGGCAGATCACCGTTCGCGATGGCCACGAAGCTCGCCAGCCGGGCTTCGGAAGCCAGCAAGTCGTAGCAACTCGGGTCCAGACTGCCCTCCGCGACGCGATAGCCGATCGAGAGCAGCTGGCGCTCCGGATCGAACAGAAAGTCGAAGCGCATCGCGCTCGCCATGCCCAGGGACTGCTGTGCAATGGCCGCCAGGCGCTGCTCGATCGTCGGGGCCGACTGTGTCGCTGGCGCGCACAGATCGCGCCGGTGGCTCGCGACCGATGAGTGCAGAACCTGAGCCCACGCCGCCATTTCCGAGCTGACCGTGTCCGAGCGCTCCAATGCCAGGGCGGCAGCATCGGCAGCCGCGCTGGCGCTGAGCGCTGCCAGCGCATCCAGGCTCGCGGCGAGCTGCACCGGGGTTGCCGGTGATGCCTGCAGCGACGCCTCGATGGCACCGAGGGCGCGCTCGAGCTCCAATTGTCTGTCGCCAGGTGCAGCGCCATCGTCCACCAGCTCTGCCATGGATTGGCGGACCAGCGCCAGCGCGTCCTCCAGCCCGGCATACAGCCTCGCGCCCGCGGCCTGCTGCCCGATCAGCTGGCTGCAGCCGTTGGCCAGGGCGATCAGGTGGGCGGCCAGATTGCCGCTATCGACCGAGGAGATGTACTTCGGGTCGAGCGGGCGCAGGTCCTGCGTGTCGTACCAGTTGTAGAGATGACCTTTGAAATGCTCGAGCCCTTCGATCTGCTTGAGCGTGCCTTCCAGACGCTCGACCATGTCGAGCACGCCGATCCAGCCGAAGTCCCGGGCATTGAGGATCGAGAGCAGGTACAAGCCGAGATTGGTCGGCGAGGTGCGGTGGGCCAGCACCGGGCGTGGATCCTCCTGGAAGTTGTCCGGTGGCAGCAGGTGATCCGCGGCAGTGACGAAGGTATCGAAATAGCTCCACGCGCGCCGTGCGATCAGCCGCAACGCGAGGGTGTCGCGCGCACTCAGGTGCAACGAGCCAGCCGCCGCTGGCGAGCGGCTCACCCAGCGCGCAACGACGGGCGAGAGAATCCACAGCAGCGCGAACGGCACAGCCAGCGCGGCTCGCGCATCGCCGGCAGCGGCGAGCACGATGACGGCGACGCCGATCGCCACCGCGCCGGCCATCTGCCGATAGAATCCAAACAG
>Ga0302325_10007295_pt1 | contig 24581 bp, 24 predicted proteins | sample Palsa_T0_2_FD_201948 | JGI IMG/M metagenome (GOLD analysis project Ga0302325, IMG submission 201948) | Peat permafrost microbial communities from Stordalen Mire near Abisko, Sweden - Palsa_T0_2 | ecosystem: Environmental > Terrestrial > Soil > Palsa > Peat permafrost | place: Sweden: Abisko... | reverse complement strand
GGCCGGGTCCTTCCAATCCACTGTCATAATGAGCCTCCTTGCAAAGGCCCACAGTATGACAAACGGTTTACGTCCGCGCTACCGAACAAGCGCCGAACAGCGCGCGAGATTTAATTGGGAACCGTATTAGGTCGGGCATGGTGGGGCCCGGTGACGTTCGCAGCATCCTCCTGCAAATGGCGAATAGAATTCCCGCCTGCGGCGGCCGGTGCTGATGAGTTTCGAGCAACGTGCTCGACCTCAACCGTCCAGAGCGACGCCCACTTGCCCGACCTCGCCTGGAAGATAGATTCTTCGTGTTTTTCCCGCTCACGGGTGGGTCGGACAAGGTGGGCTGTCTTGCGGCGGTTGAGGTCGAACTCGAGTTCGAAACTCCTTTGCCCCTGACGCCGCAGGCGTCGACTCCTCGCCACGCTGCAAACGGATGCTCCGACCGTAACCAGGCCCACCAAGCCCGTTCGAATCGGCAAACGGCCCAAAGATTCGAGTCCATGCCCGCGTTCGGCATCGCGCTCGCAACGATAAAAATGATTCTCCATTTCACCCGTCACATTCCACAGATATTCCCGAACTGGGAATAAATCATAATCTACTCGGTAGGCTTGCGGCACAGGACGAGATATTGGCCGCCAAGGGGGATTCGGTTGAATGCGGGTTCCAGCCATCGCAGCCAACGGAGGGATCTTGGGAAGAAGAAAAGGAATCGGGTGAAAAGAATCTCAAAGCCTGTGGATTGGGCGAGGCGGCGGGATTCGGGTGGGGAGAGGGTGATTGCATCGCGATCGAAGGGGATGCGGCTCATGACGTAGCGGGTGCCGGGGTTCCAGGGATTGTTTTCCCAGAGGGCAAAGATGCCTCCGGGGCGGAGGGAATCGAAAATGTATTTCATCGCCGCGGGGCGCTCGGTGGGCGGGATGTGGTGGAAGACGCCGTTGCAGAAGGCGATGTCGATCGAGGCGGCGGGGGTGAGGGATTGGAATGTGGCGAAGCGGGCGCGAGGCGTGGGATTTTTTTCGGCGGCGATTTTCAGGGATTCGGGGGAGATGTCTACGCCGGTGATTTCCTGCGCGCCGGGGAGGGCAAGGAGGAGGGGGATTGAGGCGCCGGTGCCGCAGCCGAAGTCGAGGATGCGGGTGGGTGTGTGGCCGAGACGGGTGAGGACTTTCTGGAGGAAGTGGATGCGGCCGCGGGCGAAATAGTCGGCGGATTCTCCGGTGGCGGTCAGACCCTGGCTGAGAGCGGATTCGTATGCCGCGGCGTAGTTGTCGAAAGTGGATTTAGTAGGAGTGGTCACGAGTTTTGGGCGCGCGTCGTATTGCCGCAGATATTTTACCGCAGAGTGCGCAGAGAACGCAGAGACATGCGGAAGAACCGCGAAATTGGTTTTTTCTCTACGTCCACCGCGAACTCAGCGGTTCAATTGTTTATCTGTTGGTGGTGATTTGGTTGTGTCGGATTTGCAGACGATGTCGTGAATGAAGCGGATTTTTTCGATCGTGGGGGCGGGGAGAACGAAGGGGTAGGCGTCGGCGAGGCCCATGCCGCGGTTCAGGTTGTTCAGGATGTAGGTCAGGGCGAACCAGTCATCGATCAATCCGCTGAAGGGGGTGTTGGCGGATTGCTGAACGGGGGGGCGTTCCATGGAGGGTTCGTCGGAGCGGTCGGGCTTGAGGGAGAGGCCGCAGACGGCGGCGGTTTCGAGGGCGTCGCTCATGTGGAGGTAGTGTGCCCAGGTTTCGGCCCAGTCTTCCCAGGGATGGACGGAGGCGTAGGCGCTGACGTAGTGCTGCTGCCAGTCGGGCTTGGGACCGTTGCGATAATAGGATTGGAGGGAGGTGTTGTAATCGACCTGTTCGTCGCCGAAGCGATCGCGGAAGCCGTCGATGTCTTTGGAATCCCTGATGAGGAGGTCCCAGTAGTAGTGGCCGATCTCGTGGCGGAAATGGCCGAGGAGGGTTCGGTAGGGCTCGTGCATGGAGACGCGCATTTTTTCGCGTTGGACGTCGTCGGCTTCGGCGATGTTGACGGTGATGATGCCGTTGTCATGACCGGTGAGGACGCGCGGCCCGCCGGGAGGATCGCCGAGGAAGCGGAATTCGAGGCCCATGAGATTTTCGCGGGTTTTGGGGGCGATGGGGAGTTTGAATTCGAGGAGGGAATAGACGAGGCGGCGTTTGGCGATTTCGAGTCGGCACCAGAGTTCGTTGTTGATGGAACTGGAGAGATCGGGAATCACGTGGGTGAGCTGGCAGGACTGGCAGAGGGTTGCGGGGTCGTCGGCGGGGATGGCCCAGTTGCAGACGTTATATTTAGTGTAATTGTTGCAGAGGCGATAGGATTTTCCCTTGGCGCGGGGGATGGGGGAAGTCCAGAGAGTGGGAAGCGGGCCGCCGACTTCACTGGAGCGTCCGCTGGCGGGATCGAGGGATGCGATGACCAGGAGATCGGGTAGGTAGGCGAGCTTGTGGCCGCATTTTCCGCAGAAGGTGTTTTCGAAGAAGATGGCCTGACCGCAGTGGTCACAGTGGAAGATGCGCATGGGGTCCTCTGTTTTTGTGGGGAGCGGCGAGCTGCGCTCGCCCGCTAAATAGTCGATTGAAAGAGAAATAGTGTTCGGCGGGGGCTGGATGGTGGAGGATGTCGTCGCGGATTAATTGGGCGGCGATCATGGAGAAGGTGATGCCATTGCCGCCGTAGCCGAGGGCGAAGTGGCAGCCGGGGTAGGCGGGGAGCTGACCGATATAGGGGAGGCCGTCTTCGGTCTGGGCGAAGGCGCCGGCCCATGCGGTTTCGATCTGGACATCTCCCAAGGGGAAGAGGCGATTGAAATGGCGCAGGAGCTTTTGGGATTTGGCGGGGATGAGGGCATCGCGCTTGCGGGGATTGGCGAACGGCTCGTCGAGTCCGCCGATGATGATGCGATTGCCGCGCGCGGTTCGGGCGTAGAGATAGGGATCGCCGGTTTCCCAGATCAGAGCTTTTTGCGGCCAGATGCGGCGCGCTGGGCGGGTGGCGATGACGTAGGTGCTGTTGATCTGGCAGACTTTTTTTATTTCGGGGAATTGCTGGGGGGTTTCGTAGCCGGTTGCCCAGACGACATGGTCGGCGGCGATGCGATGGCCGTCGGCGGTTTGGTGGAGGAGATGTTCGCCGGGGATGGGGAGCAGCTTGACGCCGGGAAAAATTCGCGCGCCCAGTTTCTGGGCGGCGATGAGCAGTTCGCGGGTGAAGAACCAGGGATCGAGCTGATAGGCGATGTGGGAGAGGATAGCGCCGGATCGGCGGATGGAAAAGTGTTTGTGCAGCGAGGGGCCGTCCAGGAATTCGACTTCGATGCCGGTGTCGCGGCGGGCGGAGCATTCGGCCTTGAGCATGGGGAGATCTTTTTCGCTATGTGCGAGAAAGAGGCTGGGGCGCCGGGCGAGATCGCATTTGATCCGCAGTCGTTTGACGAGGTCGGCGGTTTCGGTGACGGACTGGCGGGATAGGCGATAGACGGCGTTCGCGCGGTGGGGGCCGATTTTTTTGCGAAGTTTGATCAGCGGGGTATCGATGTCGTATTGGATGAGCGCGGTGGAGGCGGTGGTGCTTCCGGTGGCGAGGTTGCGGCGATCGACAACGACGACATCGACGCCCTGCTCGGCAAGATGGAAGGCGATGAGCGCGCCGGTGATGCCGGAGCCGACGACCAGGACCTCGCAGCGAATGGAGCGATTCATGGGCTGAACGGCGGGCGCGCGAGGGGGGCGGTGTGCGTCGAGCAGGGTCCAGAGGGATTTTCCGGTGTGGAGGTCCACTCATTCCTTGACGTAAATTTTGACTTCGCTGGGACCGAGGGAGTCTTTAATCTGGCCGCTGGTCATCTGGAATTTGCGGCCGGACAGGTGCTCGTGCCAGTTGCCGTCTTCGAGGCCGACTTTTTCGACGAGGAATTCACCGGCCGGGGTGTCGTTGAGATTGGCGACGACGACGGCGACACCGCCGACGTCATTCCATCGCTTGTATCCGAATAGATGTCGGTCTGCATCGTGGAGGACGACTTGGAAATTGTCGCAGCAAAGCGCGGGCGTATCCCGGCGGAGTTTGATCAGTTTGGCGCAATATTCGCGAAGATCTTTATTGTCGTGGTTGGCGAGCAACGACCAGTCGATCGGCTGGGGCTCGCTGGCTTTGGGATTGGCGGCGCCGAATTCCTGGCCCATCCAGATCATGGGGAGGCCGGGCGAGGTCAGGAGGAGGCCGAGGGTCAGTTTCACGCGGCGGAAGGCGGGGTTGCCGAATATATGAACGGTGTCGGCGATGTCGCGGAGGATTCGCTTGTGGTCGTGGTTGCCGATGAAATTGACGGTGTGATTGCCGGAGACGTATCCGTTGGTGACGGGATTCAGGCGGTGGGCGAGGGCGTCGAGATCGAAGGGCTGAGCGCCATTATATTCGCGCTGCATGGCGACGGCGCGAAGCTGATTGGCGAGGGCTTCGTGCCAGGCGGCGATCACCGGCCCTTTAGGATATCCGGTGATTGAAGGGTCTTCGGGGACATGTTCGGCGACGGTGAAGAAGGGTTTGCGGCCGTCGATTTTGGTAAAAGCGGCTTCGGAAAATTCGCGGAGGACGTCGAAATTGGCGATGGCGCGGGTGGCGTCGAAGCGGATGCCGTCGATGTGGAAATGCTCGACCCAGTACATGATGGATTCGAGGGCATATTTGCGGGCGGGATGGATTTTGAGTTTTTCGTCGTAATGCGCGTAGTTGAATTTCGGGCCCCACTGCATCTCAGGCGGGTCGGGATTTTTTTCGTAGAACCAGAAGGCGTAGTCGATTTTGGCCAGGGGCGAATCAGCGTCGGCGTGGTTGAAGACGCCGTCGACGATCACGCGGATGCCGCGGGCGTGGCACTCGTCCACCAGGTGGCAGAGTTCTTCGGGGGAACCGTAGCCGGAGTCGACGGCGAAGAGGCTGCGGAGGTTATAACCCCAGGATTTTCCGGGGAATTCCTTGACAGGCATAAGCTCGACGGCATTGATGCCGAGATCGCGAAGGTAGTCGAGTTTTTCGGTGACATCGGAGAATTTGCCCCTGAGGCGCATGTTGCCCGAATCGCCGCGGCCGCCGCTGAAATCACCGACGTGGAGTTCGTAGATGATGAGTTGATCGTTGGTGGGCAGGGGCTGGGCATCGTGCTGCCACTGGTATTCGATCCAGAAGCGCTTTCCATTTTTTACGCGGAGGATGGATCGCTCCTGCTTGTCGTCGGTGATGGCGATGGCGTAGGGGTCGAATACTTCCAGGAGCTGATCGCGGGCAAAATAGCTTTTGGATTTGACGATGAATTTGTATTGATGCTCGCCGTCGGGGAGGGCGGCGGAGGTTCGCCACCAGCCGTCGTCGCCTTTGGTCGTGGGCTGGGGCTGCCACTTGTTCCAACTGGAAATGAGGCGGACTTCGTCGTTGTAGGGGGCGAGGAGGCCGATTTCGATGGGATCGGGATCGCTCATGTCGAAAATGTCAGTGATTAAAAAACCGAAAACCGAAGGGGAGGTTTCCCAGCCTTCGGTTTTCGGAAATGACAGTCACGGCAATCGGATTAGAACCAGGACGACAGATGGGACTTGATCCGATCGACAAGCTGCTCGCTGATGCTCTGATCACCCGCGGCGCCGACGCGGATGTTCACTTTGCTGACATCGTCGCCGGCCTGGGAGATATCGATCGTGACTTCGGTTCCATCGGCGGTCTGGGCGGTCACCTTGCCGTCAACTTTGGAGCCGTTGCTGATGATATTGCTCAGCTTGAGGTCTTCGCATGCCTTGGTGGCAGCGTTGGTGACCTTGTCGGGCGAGTTGTCAAAGTTGGTGGTGTAGGTTCCCAGCGTATTGGTTGCTCCGGGCTGATCTGTGGAGCAGCCGTACTGGACCGAGGTCATAAGGCCGAGGCCCAAAAGGGCCAGAATCAGAAGTGCGTTTTTCATAAAGTCTCCTTTTTTGTTATTTCTGCGATGCCGAAACACGCGTTCGGCGATAAGCAGTTGGTGATTTTGAAATAGTGAACCGAAAATCTTTTTGATAGAGTGACGCTCCTTTCGCGTTTACCGTTCCCTCAAACGCAATGAAATTCTCCTTAAAGTGCCGGGGGTAGCGGCGGTTTGCGGCCTGAGAATAGGCCGAGCAGAAGGCCGACGATCATCAGCACGAGGAAGATGAAGAAGAGCACGCGGGCGATGTAGGCCGCATCACCGGCGATGCCACCGAAGCCGAGAACCCCGGCGACGAGCGCGATGACCAGAAAAATAAGTGTCCAGCGAAGCATAAAAACCTTTCTTCAAAAGGGGGCGAGCGGAGTGGATCGTCCTACTCATGATCGCTCGTTTCCAATTTTGAGATTAGAGTTGATATAAAAATACTGGCATCGGGGATTTGCTGATTGCGGACGTCGATTTTCCTGTAGGGGGGTGGGGTGGAGGGATAAGTGGGCTTTTAGCGTAAAAAAAGACACGGCGACTGAAGTCGCCGCGCCGCTTTTGATTGCGAGATATTCTTTTTTCAGGCTTTTTTGCCGCCCATGCCCATCAGGAGCATGATGATGCCCACGACACCGAGGGCGATGCCGCCCAGGATGTACCACATGGTGTCGCTGGTGAATTTGCCGGTGAAGGTATTGCTGACCTGGTCGGCGACGGAATGTGAGGCATTCATGCCGAAGATCAGCAGTCCGACGCCGCAGACCAGAAGAACGATTCCGACGATTCCTTGTGAACTCATGGCAGACTCCAATCAGGGGTAAGGGGTTTGGTTCAAGAGATTTTGATTATTTTCCGAGCATTTTGGCGATGAAGAAAATCACGACGGCTCCGCCGAGCCCTCCTCCGAAGAGAAGATAGATCAGCGAATATCCGATGGCGGCGACGGGAGCGATGGTGTGAATCATGTTGGTTCTCCTGTTACGGTGAATGATGCCAGCGCGGCGGAATAGCGGGCATCGGCGATTGGATGAAAGGGACCTCGTGCGTTATCGGAGGGGAGATGAGGGATTTCCTCATGCGGCGAGCGCGGCTTTGCGGAGACGAGGGAGCGAACCGTCTGGATGAGGGTTTCGGACGCGCCGGTTTTGCTGAGATAGGCCGCGGCGCCGGCGGCGCGCATGGCGCTGCCCATTTCGCAATCATCGTGCATCGACAGGCCAATGATGAGGGTTTGCGGCAACTCGCGGGAAATTTGGGCGGCCGCCTGGATTCCGCTCATTTCGGGCATGCTGACATCGAGAATGACAATGTCGGGTTTGAGCTGCCGGGCGAATTCGACCGCCTGGGCGCCGTCGGCGGCTTCACCGACGATGGTGAGGTCGGGCTCCTGGGAGAGGAGATGGATGACGCCCTCGCGGAAGAGTTTGTGGTCATCGGCGACGAGAATTCGCGCGGGGCGGTCGAGGAGCGTGGGGGAGGGGTCGCGATTTTTCTTTTCGCCGGCGGTGGCCACAGGGCGGGTTGCGGCGCCGACGGGGACGGACATTTCAACCGCTGCGCCCTGGCCGGCAGCGCTGCGGATGTAGAGCAACCCGCCGAGGAAACCGAGCCGCTCGCGGATGCTGAAGAGACCGAAGGATGATTCATTTTTTCGGGCAGCGCCACGTGCGGGTGTTTCGAAACCTTTTCCGCTGTCGGCGACGGTGAGGCTGAGCAAACCGGGCGAGGGAATTTTCAGGGTGAGGGACGCCTGGTTGGTTTTCGCGTGCTTGACAACATTAAAGAGCAGTTCGCGGGTGCATTCGAAGAGCAGGGTACGAACCTGCTCGCTTTCGGGCTCGGCGGCGGGATCGCAATCGAGGGCAATGCGCAGGTTGTAATCGGTTTCCATTTTTCGCGCGAGCCACTGGAGGGCGGGAATCAAACCGCCGTCGGAGAGAACGGGGGGGCTTAGCTCGGTGGCGAGGGTTCGCGAAGCGTCGAGGGCTTCTTCGAGGAGTTCCTCGGCACGCTTGAGGGTAGTGATGAATTTCTCGTCGGTGGCCGCGCGGCGAACGAGGCCGGTTTTTAATTTTGCGGCAGAGACGAGCTGCTGAAAATGATCGTGGAGCAGGTGGGCGAGACGTTTGCGCTCGCGCGATTCGGCGTCGGCCAAGGCGAAAGCGAGAGAGCGGAGCTGATGGGCGCGGGCCTCGGCCTCGGTGGTGCGCTGCTGGACTTGTTTTTCGAGTGCGTGGTTGAGCTTGAGAAGTCCGGCGACGTAGTGGCGAAGGGCGTCAATGACCCAGGCGTCGGGGTGGGTGTCGGGATTTTTGGGTTCGTCAAACATTGGGACGCGCGTCGCAAGCGACACGGCTAAACAATTGTCAGGCCTGGGCGAGGGACCATTCGATGGCGTAGCGCAGGAGTTCCTGGCCCGTTGTGAGGTCGAGCTTGGTTTTCAGATGCTCGCGATAGGTTTCGATGGTCTTGACGCTGAGGCAGAGTTTTTCGGCGATCTGGGAGGTTCCGAAGCCTTCGCCCATGAGCTGAAGGACTTCCAGTTCGCGGTCGGAAAGTTTTTCGATCGGCGAGCCGACGGGGGCGGTGGAATTTCCCGCGCCGACGAGCTTGCCGAGCAGGTGTTCGGACATCGCCTTGCTTAGGAACATTTTTCCCTGGAGGACCTGCTGGACCGCTTCGAGCAGGACGTCGGGGTTGGCCTGTTTCATGAGATATCCCTTGGCGCCGGCCCGCAGGGCTCGCTCGGCGTAAATGGATTCATCGTGCATCGAATATGCCAGAAGGGGCAGATTCGGGTGCATGGCGGAGAGATTCTTCATGAGTTCGATCCCGTTGTTTCCGCCGAGGGAGACGTCAATGATCATCAGATCGGGCTTGAGTTCGGTGGCGAGGGCGAGCGCATCGGGCATGTTTCCGGCCTGGCCGCAGACGTCGAATTCGTCCTCGGCGGTGAGGAGATCGGCGATGCCCTGCCGGAGCAGGGGATGGTCGTCGACCAGCGCGACGCGCTTTTTGGTTTTCTTTCTGGAGGCGGTTGCTGTCATATGATTGAAGGTACTGGAGCGGACGGGGTTTTGGGTACGGCAGAAATATGAGTTGGGTGGCTGTCCGATAATCGGCTGCGTTTTCGGCTTAGGCGGTAGATTCCGCCAAATCCCTCCGGTCAATCAGCGAATCCCCGATATCCCAATTTCACAGGTTGGCTATGCTCGAAATTGTTGTAAGCGCTATAGGGAATACAGATTTGGCGCGAATTTTTCAGTGTTTTTCATCAAGGAGAATAGCCATGCAAGAGATGCCACATGAAATGGGTGATACCGAGAGCCAGCCGATGCCGCACCAGATTGCCGAGACGGTGAATCATCTGATCGAGGTGTGCCGGGACGGGCAGAACGGATTTGAGGCGGCGGCCAAGGCGACGAAGGACACATCGCTGCAGGCAGAGCTGATGCAGTACAGCCTGCAGCGGCAGCGATTCGCGGCGGACTTGGAAGCGGCGATGTATTCGCTGGGCGAGCCGTTCCGCGACAGCGGCACGGTGGGGGCGGCGCTGCATCGCGGATGGATGAACATCAAGGCGATGATCTCCGACGATCGGCTGGCCGTTCTGGAGGAATGCGAGCGCGGCGAAGATTCGGCGGTCACGGCGTATCGCGATGCGATGTCGAGCACTATCGGATCGACGATGGGGACGCTGATCGAATCGCAATATGAGCAAATCCAGCGCGTGCATGACCGGGTGAAGGAACTGCGGGATGCGGCGCATGCGAAGTGAATAACATTGTGCCGGGCATTCCTGTAGAAGAAGCGGGACCTTCTCCTGCGGCAGCGGGAGAGGAATCTGGGGCGAAGCGCACTTGGTTGGGATTGCTGGGGCCCGGGCTCATCACGGGGGCATCGGATGATGATCCCAGTGGGATCGCGACCTACTCGCAGGCGGGGGCGGGGTATGGGGCGGGGCTTTTGTGGACGATGCTTTTTACGTATCCGCTGGTGGCGGCGGTGCAGGAAATCAGCGGGAGAATCGGGCGCGTTACGGGGCGGGGAATTGCGGGGAATATCCGGAAATTTTATTCGCCGTGGGTGCTGTATCCGCTGGTGGGGATGCTGGTGATGGCCAACGTATTTAATATTGGCGCGGATATTGGCGCGATGGGGGATGCGTTGAAATTGATCGTGGGTGGGAACGCGCTGGCGTATTCGGTGGGGTTTGCGGCGCTGTGCGTGGTGCTGCAGGTGTTCGTCTCATATTCGAAATATCGGCATTATCTGAAATGGCTGACGCCGGTGCTGTTCAGTTACGTGGCGACGGTGCTGATGGTGCACGTGAACTGGAGTGAGGCATTGAAGGGGACATTCATTCCCAGGCTGGGAAAAACGGGAGATTACTGGGCGACGTTTATCGCGCTGCTGGGGACGACGATCAGCCCGTATCTATTTTTCTGGCAGGCATCGCAGGAGACGGAGGATATTCGCGACAAGGCGGAGGATGAGCCGCTGAAGAAGGCGCCCCAGCAGGCGCCGGAGCAATTGTCGCGGATTCGGTTTGATACGTATGTGGGGATGTTTCTGTCGAACGTGATCGCGTATTTCATCATATTGGCGGCGGCGGCGACGCTGCATCGGCATGGGATCACGACGATTGATACGGCGTCGCAGGCGGCAGATGCGCTGCGGCCGATCGCGGGGCGATTTGCTTCGACGGTGTTCGCGCTGGGGATCGTGGGAACGGGATTGCTCGCGGTGCCGGTGCTGGCGGGATCGGCGGCGTATGCTTCGGCGGAGGCGCTGCAGTGGCGATCGGGAATGGATCAGAAACCGCGGGCGGCGAAGGGATTTTACGGCGTGCTGGCGGTGGCGACGCTGATCGGGCTGGCGATGAATTTTCCGGTGGTGCAGAGCCACACACATCTGACGCCGATCCGGGCGCTCTTCTGGAGCGCGGTGCTGAACGGCGTGGCGGCGTCGCCGGTGATGGTGATGATGATGATGATCAATTCGAATCCGAAGGCGATGGGGAAGTTTTCGGGGATATCGCCGTGGATGCGATTTTTCGGATGGACGGCGACGGTGGTGATGGCGGGGGCGGTGGTGGGGTTGTTCTGGACGTGGAATTCATAAGGGGGAAAAAATCTTAATGATTTCTATGCTTTTGCTTTCCATTTGTAAGCTTCCAGTAGATCGGTAATTCTCCGCGCAGTTGGTTTTTAATACAAATGCAATGCAGGAGGGGCGAGGGAACACCAGATCAGGCCCCAACAGTTTTTCCCTCGCCCCTCCCGCACCCTCCCCACTCCTTTTCCTTTTCCCCTCAACCGTCGGCGCGAGGGACGGGACGCGTATAATGCTCCCCTAATGCCGCGAAAGATCGAACATTATCTTCACATCATTAAGCTCACTGGCGTGGGCAAGTTTGCAGTTAAAAATGGCAAACAGGTCGTGGTCCGTGTTCCTGTGGAATGGCCGTTCGAGTATCGCAAGCCATATTTTGCTGAGGCATACATCGACAAGGGTGGAACGCCTATCTGGGGATTTGGGCCGTATTTGAAAGTTCCGAATCAAGATTCGCGGGATGGTGAAAAGTTTGTGGATCGGGTGTTTTGTCCGTGGGGTTACCCGCCACGGAAATTGCGTGTTCAGAGAGCCCCGTTATCCGTCGATTTGATCTCAGTGGGACTTGAACGCTCGGAGTCGGGTGTGTGGGAGTAGGTGCTGACGATTCAAAAGTAGATGCAAGCTGCCCGCAAAATAGTCGCGAGGTCAGCGGTCGGCGTTTTGGGCGTAGGGGGCGGTGGACTCGGTGGTGTAATGGGCGGTGCGGAAGAGGTACTCGCTGAGGGTTAATGCCAGGAGAAGTGTCAGCCAGAGGAATGCGGCGCCGGCGAAGATCCAGGTGAGGCGGGAGCTGTGGCGGACGTGCATGAAGAAGAGGATGACCAGCAGCGCCTTGGCGACGCCGATGGCGAGGGCGACGACGACGTTCCAGGGGCCGAGGTTGAACCTTGCGGCGGATAGCGTCGCGACGAGCAGGAGCAGGAGGATGAAATAGATCAGCAGGTAGAGGCCGATGGGGTCGATTTTTTCTTTTGATGTTTCCATCATCGCACCAGGTAGAGAAGGGGGAGCAGGAAAATCCACACGAGATCAACGAAGTGCCAGTAAAGGCCCATGAGTTCAACCGGGGCGTGTTTTTGCGGGGTGAAACGGCCGCGGCGGGTTTCCATCAATAGCCAGGTGAAGAGGCCGATGCCGACGAGCATGTGGAGCGCGTGCACGCCGGTCATGAAGAAATAGAAGACCCAGAAGAGCTGGAACTGACGGCGGAGAACGACTTCGGACATATGGCTCCGGGCGGCGTCGCGGCGGAGGTCGGCGGAAATTTCGTCGTCGGGATGGAACACGCCGTAGCCGGGCACGACGCCCTCGTGATATTCGTGGGTATATTCGGCGGCCTTGATGGCGAGGAAGGCGATGCCCAGGATGAGGGTGAGCGAGAGCATGAGCGACAAGGTGCGGTTGTGGCCGAGCTGTGCGGCGCGGACGCCGATTGCGACGGTGAGGCTGGAGGTGAGGAGGACGGCAGTGTTCCACCCGCCGCTGCCGACGCCGAGCCAGCGGAAGTTGTCGCAGACGAGGCTTCCGCGATGCCATGCGGTGAAATAGAGGAGTCGGTAGACGCAGTAGCCGCAGATCATTGCGCCGAAGAAGAGGACTTCGGTGGCGAGGAAGGCCCACATTCCCAGGGTATCGGCCTCGGTTTGCTGGGCGAGGTCATCGAATTGTTCGGCGACGAGTTCAGACATCGGAAAAATCCATTTCGTGATAGGCGTAGGGTTCACCGGCGATGGGGGTTTTGAGGAAGTTGTGCTTGGGCGGCGGCGAGGCGGTGGTCCATTCGAGGCCGGCGGCCTTGAAGGGATTATTGCCCGCGGGTTTTCCGTATTTCAGCGACCAGAGCAGATAGGCGAACGGCAGAAGGTAACCGATGGCGAGGATGGATGCGCCGCAGGAGGACATGACGTTGTACACCTGGAACTCGGGGGCGTAGGCGTAATAGCGGCGAGGCATTCCGAGATAGCCGAGGATGAACTGCGGGAAGAAGGTGAGGTTGAATCCGAGAAAAAGGATGGCGGCGGCGACGCGGCCCCAGACTTCGGGGTAGAGTTTGCCGGTTATTTTCGGCCACCAGAAATGAAGGCCGCCCATGTAAGCCATGACAGCTCCACCGACCATGATGTAATGGAAATGGGCGATCACGAAGTAGGTATCGTGCACGTGCATGTCGACGCCGAGGGTGGCGAGGAACAGGCCGGTGAGCCCGCCGATGGTGAACAGTCCGATGAAACCCAGGGCGTAGAGCATGGGGGTGTCGAGCTGGATGGAGCCTTTGTAGAGGGTGGAGGTCCAATTGAAGACTTTGATGGCGGAGGGGATGGCGACGAGAAAGCTGAGCATGGAGAACACCAGTCCGCCGTAGATCGAGATGCCGGCGACAAACATGTGATGCGCCCAGACGAGGAAACCGAGGACGGCGATGGCGAGGCTGGACATTGCGATGAAGACGTATCCGAAGGGTGATTTGCGGGAATAGCAGGTGATCAGTTCGCTGATGACGCCCATGCCGGGGAGGATCATGATGTAGACGGCGGGGTGGCTGTAGAACCAGAAGAGGTGCTGGAAGAGAATGGGATCACCGCCGAGCGCGGGATCGAAAATGCCGACGCCGAGGATTCGTTCCAGCGCGACGAGTGCGAGGGTGATGGCAAGAACCGGGGTGGCGAGCACGAAGATGATGCTGGTGGCGTACATGGACCAGATGAACAGGGGGAGTCGGAACCAGGTCATGCCGGGGCAGCGCATTTTGTGGATGGTGACGATGAAATTCAGGCCGGTGAAGATGGAGCTGAACCCGACGATGAAGACGCCGGTGATGGCAAGGATGACGTGGGTGTTGCTGAAGGTGCTGCTGTACGGGGTGTAGAACGTCCAGCCGGTATCGACGCCGCCAAGAATGAGGGAGGTGAGCGCGAGGGTTGAGCCGCTGATGTAGAGATACCAGCTTGCGAGGTTGAGCCGGGGAAAGGCGAGGTCGCGGGCGCCGATCATAAGGGGGACGAGGAAATTTCCCAGAGTGGCGGGGATGGAGGGAACCAGGAAGAAGAAGACCATCACTACGCCGTGGAGGGTGAAGAGTTTGTTATACGTTTCGGCTTCGACGAGGGTGGAATGCGGAGTGAGAAGCTGGAGGCGCATGATGACGGCGGCGGAGCCGCCGATGGCGAAGAGTATGGTGATGGAGATCATGAACAGCACGGCGATGCGCTTGTGGTCTTTGGTGAGAAGCCAGGAAGCGACGGTATGCCGCTCGTTGAGATAGATTTCTACGGTGTACTCGGGGATAAAGGGGATTGAAGCCATAGTTATTCCAGAATCAGATCATTGATTGGTCCGGTAGTTGGCGAACGGTGGATTGTTGATTTTCGGCTCGGCGTCAGTCGGCTGGGTGGCGGGGCCGAGCGAAGGGCCCTGATAGGGGCCGACCACCGCAGCGCCGCTGAGCGATTTGATAAACTCGATGAGGTCGAGCACCTGCTCTTCGCTCAGGGTTGATTTGAAGCTGGGCATGCGGTTGGGATAACCGACGACGATTTTAACGCTGGGGTAGAGAATGGATTCGCGGAGATAGGCTTCATCGGCGACGACGGTGCGGCGGACGCCGTGTTCATCGGTGACCTGAACGGGGGTTCCATAGAGCCCGGCGAGAGTGGGGCCGTATTGTCCGTGGCAGGATTCGCAGCCGTACATGGCGAATAATTTTTTACCGGCGGAAGAGGGGGGCTGGGCGGTGGGATCGCCGGCGAGCCAGTGCTGATAATCGGCGGGGGATTGGACGTAGACGATTCCCTGCATCTCCGCATGCTTGGCGCCGCAGTATTGGTCGCAGAAGAGGTGGTATTCGCCGATGCGGGTGGGGATGAACCATTCGCTGGTGTATAGGCCGGGGACGACATCCTGCTTGAGGCGGAAGGCCGGGATGGAGAAATCATGGATGACATCCTGGCTGGTGAGGGTGAGCTTGACGGGCTGGCCGAGGGGGACATGGAGCGCGTTGATTTCACGGCGGCCTTCGGGATGCTGGATTTTCCACATCCACTGCTTGCCGATAACGAAAATTTCCATGGCGTCATCCGGCGGGTGGTGGGCTTTGACGAAAATGTCGGCGCCCCAGGCGAACATGACGACGGTGATGAGCAGAGGAACGAAAGTCCAGGTGAGTTCCAGCGCGGTGCTGCCCTCGATTTTTTCAGGGCGCTCGAAGGGGGACCGGCGGCGGTAGCGGATGATGAACCAGAGGATCGCGCCGAAAATGAGCAGGATGAAAAAGAGACTGACGGCGATGAGGAAGAGGACGAGGTCATCGACCTGGCTGGCGATCTGCGAGGCGGCGCGCGGGAAAAGTTGGAAGCCGGTGTCCACAGTCAGGGTCCTTGTGTTGGGTTGAATTTCTCACGGCGCAGGCTGGTGAGGACGAAACCACCGATGGCCAGGACGGTGAGCACCCCGCCTGTTTTCAGGAGGCGGGAGATTGCCAGGCCGTATTTTCCGGTGGCGGGGTCGTAACAGAAGCAGTAGAGCAGGACGGCATCGGCGATGCTGCCGGTCTGGTTGTTGCCGGCGGAGGCGAGTGCGATGCGGAGGTCTTTGGGGGCGTAGTCGATGCCGAAGAAATAGCGGGAGATTTTCCCAGTCGGGGTGAGGACGATAATTCCGCTGGCGTGGGCGTAGACCTGGAATTTGGGGTCCCAGACGTATCGGAATCCGACGGCGCGGGTGATGGCGGCGATGGAGGTTTGCGGGCCGGTGAGGAAATGACAACCGACGTCTGCGCCGGGGCGGTTGTACTGGGCGAGATAGGTTTTTTTCTTGAGCAGGGCGAGATCGGGCGTGTCGCGGGGATCGAAACTGACGGTGATGACGTCGAAATTCGTTCCGATGTTTTCGGGCATCGCGCGCATGGTGCGGAGGAGATCGTTGAGGACCATCGTGCAGAGCATGGGGCACTGGTAGTAGACGAGGACGAGAACGATGGGGCGATTGGTGAAAAGATCGCCGATGCGGATGTTGTTGCCGTGCTCGTCCCAGAATGGGAGATCGGGGGAGATGGTGTCGCCGATATTCTGGTCGATGCCGACCTGGTCGAGGATGGAAGGGGAATTAGCGGGGTTTTGGATGATGGTTTGAGCCCGGCCGACGGCGGAAGCAGCGCACAGGGTTGCGAGAATGATGGGGAGAATAATTTTCATGGCATACCTCCGGGTCCGTGAGCAGCGCTGGCGGGGGGCTCACCCGGCGGCGCGCTGGGCTGGGTTGCGGGGAGAACGTCGGGCAGGCCGCGGGTGACGGCCAAGTCAATCGCCTGCTGGATCGGGATGCGGGCGAACTGATGCGAGGAATCGACATATCCCCACGCCGATGGGCCAATCAACGATTGCTGGCGCGACTGGACGGCGTGCAGATCGACAATCGGAAGCTGATCGTGTGACGGCTCGGGCTCGAGGCGCGGATCGGGCGGAATTCCGGGCATTTGCTGCGAGAGCGTGTTGGCCGGGAAGTCGGCGCGGTACTGGAGGTCTTCGCGGGATTCGAGGAAGCGGAGCGATTTGAAGGCGAGCCAGTGGACGAGCACCAGGACAACGAGCAGAACGATTGCGAAGATGAGGACGGGGCGCGGCGACGCGTCGCGGAGTTCGTGGCCGAGATTGGCGTGAGGCGTTTCAGGCATTGGCGGGTCCATAGGAAATTCGGGTTTCGGTTTCGGAGCTGGGGGCGAGGAACGGCGCGCGCTTGAGATAACGCGAGAAAACCGTCCACCAGATTCCGCCGATGCCGAGCCACGCGAGGATATCGAGCGGAGAGAGGACAAAACCGCCGTGGGGATCGTCCTGTTTCTGTGGGCCGACGTTCCAGTAGAGATCGAGGATGCGCAGGAAAAACAGGGCGGCGCAGATGAGGGAGAGATTGTGGATGTTCTGTTTGAGCGGGCGCATCAGCAGCAGGAAGAACGGGACCAGAAAATGGATGAAGATGATGATGCCGGCGAGGAGTCGCCAGCCGGCATAGGTGCGCTGCACGTACCAGGCGATGTCGGATTGCTCGTTGCCGGTCCAGGTGATGAGGTACTGCGCGAAATTCATGTACGCCCAGAGGATGACGAACATGAGCAGGAGATTGCCGAGATCGACGAAGGTCTGGGGCTTGGCGAAGGAGGCGATTTCAGGTTGTCGCATGCGATGACGGAGGATGAGGAGGATGAAGCAGAGGGCGGTCAGCGCCTGGGAGACGACGGTGACGAAGCCGAAGACGCTGCTGACCCAGTGGGTCTGGCGCGACATGATCCAGTCGACGCCGGCGAGGGTCATCAGGACGACATAGATGACGAGGCCGGCGGCGCTGATGCGGCGGCGGATGCCGGGATCGGGGACGTAGGTAATCGTCCACGCCAGGATCGTCCAGACGAGGAAATAGAGGAGAAATCGCAGGAGGAAAAAGAGCGGGTTGAGATAAATATGGGCGTGGGCGAGGATGGGATCGGCGGCGACTTCATTTGGGCGAGCCCATGGGAAAAGAATCGAAAGCCCGAGGAATATCGGGAGGAACAGCAGAAAGAGCACGGGCAGGGCGAGGGCGGCGGAGTTGGCGATGGGGCGGATGAGCGCGCCCCAGTCGCCGCCGGTGAGGTGGTGCATCATCGACAAGGCCAACGCGCCCAGTGAGATGTTGAGCCAGAAGAGCCAGGCGAACATCCAGGCGTTGAAGAAGCTCCGGTGCATGGGGGTCCAGACGCCGATGAGGATGCACAGGCCAAGGGAGGCCGCGCCGGCCCGGAGGGCGTAGCGGTCGAGGAAGTCGAACCATTCTCGCGAGCGTCCATTCATGGCGAATCCTCCAGTTGCCGGCGCTGCGGCGCATCGAGCTGCTGCGTGGGGATGGCCTGGCTGAGCTGCAGAGTTCGGATGTAGGCGACGATGGCCCAGCGGTCGGCGGGGGAGATGCGGTCGCCGTAGCTGTACATCGCGCCGTAGCCGTTGGTGATGACGTCGAAGAAATGTCCAACGGGCGCCTCGCGGAGCCGGTCGAGATGGTACGACGGCGGCGGGAAGAACCCACGAGCGGGGATGATGCCGCGGCCATCGCCGGAATCGCCGTGGCACATGGAGCAGTAGATGGTGAATTGTTCCTGCCCGCGCGAAAGGACCGCGCGAAGCTCGGGGCCGCGGGTGGGGAAGGGGCCGTCGGTTTCGGTCGGATAATGGGGTGGAAAGGTGGTGGCGAGTTTTCCGTTTTCAAAGCCGAAGTCGAGATGGGGATCGAGTTCCAATCCGCCGCGGGGGATCGTGCCGACAACCTGCGGGCGGGCGGTGGCGCCATCGGCGAAGAAAACGCTGGAGGTTTCGGGTTTGGCCTTGGGTTGGGACGACATGTTTTCGCGCCAGCAGCCATTTGTGAGTAATAATGGAATTAAGAATAGGGCGCGGAAAATTTTTGAAACGAACGGTGATCTCGATTTGGCGCTGAATTGTGCAGACGTTTTAAGATGAAAATTCAAATGCAATGCAGGAGGGGCGGGGGAAAACCATATATGGTCCCAAAAGTTTTTCCCCCGCCCCTCCCGCACCCTCCCCACCCCTTTTCCTTTTCCCCTCAACCGTCTGCGCGAAGGAAGATGCCATCCACTGCGTCGAAATGAAATTGGGTCATTGGAGGTCATCGGGGGACCTCGGTGATGGAGGATGGGTTCAGGGATTTCAGGAATGTCGTTGTCGCTGCGAGGTCGAACTTTTCGTCGGTGGATTCGATGAGCAGGAAAAATTTGGTCTGGCTGGCGAGGTCGAACTGCGGGACGTTGAAAAGCGGGTGATAGTGTTGGGGGAGACCGTTGAGGATCAGCATGCCGAATGCGCCGGACAGGCCGGCGCAGAGGATCGTGAGTTCAAAGGTGATCGGGATGAATGCCGACCAGGAGTAGTGCGGGCGGCCGCCGACGTTGATGGGGTAGCTAAAGACGCAGGAGTAGACCTGCATGCCGAAGCCGAGGAGTGCGCCGAAGATTCCACCGATCAGGAAAAGGAGGGGAACGCGGGTGCGGGGGATTTTCATGGCTTCGTCGAGTTCGGGAAGCGGGAAGGGGGACATCGCGTCGATGCGGCGGTAGCCGGCGTCGCGGGTTTTGCGCGCGGCTTCGATGAGACGATCGGCGGAGGCGAATTCGGCGAGCAGGCCGTGGAGATTCATGCGGCCTCCTTGTGCTTGGAGGCTTGCTTATGGACGAGTTCGCGCATCTCGGCGATGGAAATGGCCGGGAGGATGCGGACGAAGATGAGGAAGCAGAGCGAGAAGAACCCGATGGTGCCTAGGAGCGTCGCGTAATCCCAGCGGGTGGGGTAGTACATTCCCCAGGAGGAGGGGATGAAATCGCGCTGCAGGCTGGTGACGATGATGACGAATCGCTCCATCCACATGCCGAGCTGGACGATCAGCGAGATGATGAAGAGGATCCAGACGCTTCGGCGAACGAAGGAAAACCAGAGGAATTGCGGGGTGACGACGTTGCAGAAGATGAGGGTCCAGTAGCAGATGCGGTAGTTGCCGACGGCGCGGTTGATGTTCATGTACATGTCGAATTCGTTTCCGCTGAGCCAGCCGTAAAAGGCTTCGGCCCCGTATCCGTAGGCGACGATGAGGCCCGTGACGAGCATCAGCTTGGCGCAGTTTTCCAGGTGTCTGATGGTGATGAAATCCTGGAGTCCGTAGGCCCAGCGGAGGGGGATGGCGAGGGTGAGGACCATCGCGAAGCCGGAGAAGATCGCGCCGGCGACGAAGTAAGGGGGGAAGATGGTACTGTGCCAACCGGGCAATTGCGCGGCGGCGAAATCCATACCGACGACGCTGTGGACGGAAATCACCAGCGGAGCGGCGAGGCCGGCGAGCAGGAGGTAGGCGCTTTGGTATCGCTTCCAGTGATGGGCCGAGCCGCGCCAGCCGAGTGCGAAAAATCCGTAAGAAATGCGGGCGAGGGTGTGCCTGGCCTTGTCGCGCATGGTGGCGAGGTCGGGGATCAGGCCGATGTACCAGAAAACGAGGGAGATGGTGAGATAGGTGCTGACGGCAAAAACATCCCACACAAGCGGGCTGCGGAACTGGGGCCAGAGCCACATGGTGTTGGGATAGGGCAGAAGCCAGAAGAATTCCCACGGCCGGCCGAGGTGCAGGAGCGGGAACATGCCCGCACAGGCGACGGCGAAGAGAGTCATGGCTTCGGCGAAGCGGTTGATGCTGGTGCGCCAATCCTGGCGCATGAGATAGAGCATGGCGCTGATGAAAGTGCCGGCGTGACCGATGCCGATCCACCAGACGAAGTTGATGATGGCGAATCCCCAGGCGACGGGGATATCGATGCCCCAGATCCCGACACCGCGGAGAAAAAGCCAGGAGACGGCGGTGGTGAGAACCATCACAAGCAGGAGGGCGATGGCGAAGGCGACGCGCCAGGGGATGCCGGGCTTTTTGGTGAAGATGACGGAGGTGATTCCCTCGGTGACGGAAGCGTAATCGTGCCCCGCGGCAAGGACGGGCGAGCCGGGGGAGACGGCGATTTCGGAGGCGGCGTCGCTCATGTGTCCTCCTTCGCCAGAGCCGGGTTGGGATTTTGAATGCGGGCGAGATACGTCGTGCGCGGCTGAGTGGTGAGATCGGCGAGCAGCGAATAATCGAGCGGCAGTTTTTTGAGCTGGGCGACTTCGCTCAGGTGATCGCGGTCGTAATCGTGGATGGGATCGACGGCCGCGTTGAGGTTGCCGAAGATGATCGCGCGGGTCGGGCACGCCTGCTGGCAGGCGGTCTGGAGGTTATCGAGAAGTTTTTGGCGCTGCTGGGCGCTTTGCTGCTGGATGGCGCTGGCTGCGGCGGGGTCGGCGGCGGCGCGGGCCTGGGCATCCATCTGCACCTGAGTGATTTCCATATCGAGGCGCGTGGCGGTGATGCGCTGGATGCAGTAGGTGCATTTTTCCATGACCCCGCGGCTGCGAACCGTCACCTCGGGGTTGCGCATGAGCTTGAGGCTTTCGGTTTCCGTGTCGCTAAACTGGAGGAAGTTGAATCGGCGGACTTTGTACGGGCAGTTGTTGCTGCAATATCGGGTTCCGACGCAGCGGTTGTAGACCATGTTGTTGAGCCCCTCGTTATCGTGAACGGTGGCGCCGACGGGGCAGACGAGTTCGCAGGGGGCGTTTTCGCATTGCTGGCAGGGGACGGGTTGGTGGAACGTGGCGGAGGGGGATTCGGGGGTTCCCTGGAAATAGGTGTCGATCCGAATCCAGTGCATCTCGCGGCCGCAGGCGACTTGATCCTTGCCGACGACGGGGCTGTTGTTTTCGGTTTGGCAGGCCATGACGCAGGCGTTGCAGCCGATGCATGATTGCATATCGATGGACATGCCCCAGCGAAGGTTCTGCTGGTAGATGTTTTCGTAGCCGGGGTAGAGGGTGAGATGATGTTTTGTTTCGTCCTCGTCGAGTTTTTCGACGAAGTGGGGATCGTCGATGTACTGAGATAGGGTCGCGACGCGAACGAGCTTGCGGTTATCGATGTTTTCTTCGCCGGGGCGCTGGATGGTTTGGGCCTGGAGATCGTAAAGCTGGCGATCGGCGATGGTCTGATGGGTGTGGGTGGCCACGAGCGGATAGGTTGCGCCGGTGCGGATGATATCGGCGGTTGCGAACCAGGGATTTTGCGTGGTGCGGAGCTTGTAGGCGTTGAAGCCAGTGCCGACGGCGGTCTTGCCGCCGCGGGTGCGGCCGTAGCCGAGGTGGAGAGTGACAGCGCCGTCGGGTTGACCGGGGAGAATCCAGGCGGGGATTTCCAGGGTTTGGCCGGCGGTGGTGATCTGGAGGATGTCGCCGTTTGCGGCACCGAGATCGCGCGCGGTGGTGGGGCTGATGAGGGCGGCGTTGTCCCACGTAAGTTTGGTGAGAGGCTTGGGGGTTTCCTGGAGGAAGGCGTTGTTGGTGAAGGAGCCGTCCCAGATGCAGGGGTCGGGGCGGAAGGAGATTTCGTAACCGGTGGGGGTGGGGGAAGAACCCACGGAAGCGCCGTGGGCGTTTGGGGAGGGGGGGATGGGGGTGAAGTTGCCTAGCCAGATTCCTTTTTCTATGGAGCGCTGCCAGAGGGTTTCGAAATCGGGGCGGGCGTGCTGGTGGGACCAGGAATCGCGGGTGATTTCGTAGCCGTCGCGGAGGGTGCCGGTGAGGAGGAGATCGAGCAGCTCGATGGGGGAGCGGCCTTCGTAGAGCGGGGCAATCAGGGGCTGGGCCATTGAGATCGAGCCGTCGTAGGCGCGGGCGTCGGACCATTCCTCGAGGAAATGGGTTTGGGGGAGATGCCATTGGCAATTGAATGAGGTTTCATCTTCGAATAGGCCGAGACGGAGGGTGAGGTTGCGGTCGGTTTGCTTCGAGAACGATTCGAGGGCATCGGCGAAATGGAGATCGATGGGAGCGGTGTAGGAGGGATTGCCGCCGAGGATAATAAGCGTGTCGAAATTGTTGCGATTGAGTTCGGCGGTGAGCGCGGCGAGATCGCCGTCGGGGTCGCCGTGGGGCGGGGGGATATAGTTTACGGCGGAGCCGATGTTGCCAAGAGCGGCATTGAGCGAATGAACCAGGGCGTGAACGGCGGGCGGTTGGTTTGGGCCGGCGATGATCAGCGATTTTCCGGGGGCGTTTTGCAGATCGGCTGCGATGGCGCGCGCCCAGTCGGGAGCGGACGCGGGATTCTGGAAGGCGGCGGAAATCGCCTGGGCGGCGGCGGCGATTTGGCTGGGGCGCATCGCCCAGCGGTGATCAGCCTGGGTGCCAGTGATGGAATGGGTGCTTTCGATGACGTAGAGGCGATTCATTGAATTGGTGCCGACGCGGATTCGGCGGCGGTCGATGAAATCGCGGGCGTAGCGGATGTGGCCGGGCTCTTCGCCGAGGAAATCGCAATCGAGGGAGAGGATCACATCGGCCTTGGAGAAATCGTAGATGGGGACGATTTCCCGGCCGGTGGCGGTGCGGAGGCCGCCCTGGATGTTCTGGCGGGAGAGGGGATCGTGAACGTACCAGCGGGTTTCGGGATATTTGGATTTGAGCGCGGCGATCTGGCTGAGGAGCGTGGGGGAGGTGATGGTTTCGGTGAGCAGGGCGATTTTGGGATTGCTCTGCAGGCGCGGGCGGAGGGCGCCGATGAAACTGTCCCAGTCGGTGGGGATGCCGGCGCGCTTAATGATGGGGGAGCGGTCGGGGTCGTAGAGGTCGTAGATGGCGGCCTGGAGGAAGACATCGCTGGAGCCGAGGGTGGCGGGGTGATCGGGATTTCCCTCGAGCTTGATGGGGCGGCCTTCGCGGCTGGTGGCGAGAACGCCGTGCGCGTAGCCGGAGAGGGTCATGGTCGTGGCGTAGAAGAGCGGGCGGCCGGGGATGGCGCCTGCGGGCTGGCGGACGTAGGGGACGATCTGCTCGGTGATTTTCGGCTTGCAGCCGGAAAGTCCGGCGACAACGGCGGAGGCGGCGAGAGTTTTGAGGAACGTGCGGCGAGTCGGATTTGCCGGGGCGGCGTCATCCAGTCCTGTGAATTCATCGACGAGGGATTGGCGAAATTCGGGAGTGTCCTCGTATTGCTCGAGGCTTTTCCAATATCGCGGAGATTGTTGTGCGGGTGGTTCCATGGTGTTCAGCGGTGACAGGTGTAGCAGTTGGTGATGCGTCCATCGGTGGGAATGTGGTAAAGGTCGATCAGGGCGAAGCCGAGCGAATCCTGGTCCGTGATCGGATGATCCGGCGTGGAGAACTGGGCGCGGATATCGTCGTCGAGCGCGTACTGCATGTTGAAGACCTGCTCGCGCGGGCGGAGGTATTTCTGGGGACTGCGGTGGCAATCGAGGCACCAGCCCATGCGCAGGTCGGCGTTCTGGAACATGAGGGGCATCTGATCGACGCGGCCGTGGCAGGTGATGCAACCGACGCCTTTGTTCACGTGGATGTCGTGGGGGAAATAGACGAAATCGGGGAGGTTGTGTACGCGCGTCCAGTGGAGGGGGATTTCATCGCTCCAGCTTTGGCGCACGGCCTGGAGGACGGGGGCATCGGTCCAGATGCGGGAGTGGCAGGTCATGCAGGTTTTGGTGGCGGGGAGACCGGCGAAGGTGGAATCGGTGACGGAAGTGTGGCAATAGCGGCAATCGATGCCGAGTTCACGGACATGGTGCTCGTGGCTGAAGGGGACGGGTTGATCGCGCACGACGCCCTGGTAGGTGACATAGGGGGAACCTTCGATCAACCAGCCGAAGACGGGGAGGGACACCAATGTCAGAAGACCGGCGCAGATGACCACTTTGGCGATGGTGTTCATGCTGGGGTGGAAGATCTGTGACATGTGGGATGCCGAACATGATCGGGCGATTCGCGGGGATTAGGGAACGATCAAAACGCTGAAATTTTTCGTGAAATTTGTCGTACGGTTGGGTGGGACGGTCCGGTTTTGACGTTGTGGGATGGATCGATGGAGAGGTAACTTGGATGTC
>Ga0302325_10007294_pt1 | contig 24585 bp, 24 predicted proteins | sample Palsa_T0_2_FD_201948 | JGI IMG/M metagenome (GOLD analysis project Ga0302325, IMG submission 201948) | Peat permafrost microbial communities from Stordalen Mire near Abisko, Sweden - Palsa_T0_2 | ecosystem: Environmental > Terrestrial > Soil > Palsa > Peat permafrost | place: Sweden: Abisko... | reverse complement strand
CTGGCCTTTGCGCAAGCCGGATCGATTCTCGTGATGCAGAACCCTTTTGGACTCACCGGCGGCGAAGAGGGCCTCGCGCTCGGCGCAAATGCGCTGCCGGCATTCCTGGTCGGGGTCACGAACACGCGCAACCTCTACTGGATCGCGCTCGCCTTACTGCTGGTCGTTTCCGCCGTCGGATGGTGGGCGGTCAATTCCGCGCCGGGTCGCGTCTGGCAAGCGATTCGCGAGAACGAGCGCCGCGTAGAGGTGATCGGCCTCAACCCATATCGCTATAAACTCGGAGCCTTCGTGCTCTCCTCGTTTCTGGCATCAACCGCCGGGTTTGTCTATTTGCTGATCGAGGGGAGCGCGAGTCCCGACGTCACCACCGCGAGCTTCACCCTGGTGCTGCTGGTCATGGTGGTGCTTGGCGGGGTGGGAACACTGTGGGGAGCAGTGCTCGGCGGCATCGTCTACGAATACCTCGACTTTCGCCTTGTGGTGCTTTCGAACGCAACCGGATTACAATCGCTGCCGGCGTTCTTGCGCATCCCGCTCTCGGAGCCCCTGTTCATCCTCGGCGTCCTCTTTATCATCCTGGTCCTCTTCGTCCCCGGTGGACTCGCCGGCGCACTGCGCCGGCTCAACCCTGCCTTCCTCGCTTCATCAGGGAGTCATTAGTATGCGTCTATCACGAATCGTATCTGCTACGTGCGCAGCCATTCTGCTCTGCGCACCATTATCGGCAGCGCCCGCAACCGCGGCCGATACCGCGCCGATCCACATTGCGGTCATCACCGACATGAGTGGTGTCTACGCCTCGATCTCCGGGCAAGGCGCCGTCGAAGCAACGAAAATGGCGGTCGAAGATTTCGGCGGCAAAGTCCTCGGACGTGAAATCATCGTCGACACCGTCGATCACCAAAACTCCGGGCCGACCGCCGAGGCCAAGGCCCGCGAAGAATTCGACAACGGCGCCGAGCTTGCGGTCGATTTGACCAACTCTGCGACAGCACTCGCGGTCGCGGCCGTCGCCAAAGACAAACACAAGATTGCGATCGTCAGCGGCGGCGGCACGTCGGCGCTTACCGGCGCGAACTGCAACAAGTACACCTATCATTACGCGTACGATACCTACGCGCTGGCTCACAGTGAAGGCGTCTCGGTCGCAAAAACCGGACTGAAGACCTGGTACGGCATCGTGCCGGACTACGCGTTCGGCAAGTCGATGCTGTCCGATTTCACCGACGCCATCGCGCCGTTCGGCGCGACCTTCGTCCACGCCGACACGATGCCGCTCGGCACCACGGATTTCTCGTCCTACATGCTCGCGGCAAAGAACGCGCACCCGCAGGTCCTCGCCCTGCTCAACGCCGGTGCCGATACCGTGAATAGCATGAAGGCGGCCAAAGAATTCGGACTCGACAAGCAGATGAAGATCGTCGTCGGACTCTTCTTCCTGCCGCAAGTCGACACCGACCCCTCCCTGTGGGCCGGTGCGAAAGTTGCCGACTCATGGTATTGGAATCAAACGCCCGAGGCGCGCAAATGGGCCGACCGCTATTCGGCGCGGATGAACGGCGCGCGACCGGGTTCGATTCAAGCCGCCGATTATTCGTCCACGATGCAGTGGCTCAAGGCGGTCAAAGCGGTCGGTTCGGTCGACGCCGATAAAGTCGTCGCCTATCTCGACGGGCGCAAGTTCAGCGACTTCTACGCCCAGAACGCCGAATGGCGCGCACGCGATCACAGCGTCGTTCACGACATGTACGTCTACGACATCCTTCCGCAGTCGCAAGTCAAAGAAAAGGACGCCTGGTATAAGCTCGTCGACACCATTCCCGCGAGCCAAGCTTTCCGTCCGGTCGCAACATCAACGTGCGACAAGACCTGGTAGCGTTTCACCTACGATGAGCATGGACTACATCGCGTCCCAGCTCTTCAACGGCCTGGCAAGCGGCGCGTTTTACGCGCTGCTTGCCCTGGGCCTCTCGGTGATCTTCGGCACGCTGAGGATCATCAATTTTGCCCATGGGGCGATGTACATGCTCGGTGCGTTCGCAACCTATTACGGCGCACAGTATCTCCACCTCAATTTTTTCGTAGCGCTGATCCTTGCGCCGCTCGTCGTCGCACTGCTCGGCATGCTCTTTGAGGCGCTTTTGCTGCGCCGGCTGCAGGGCGCGGATCCCGTTTACGGACTGCTCTTTACCTTCGCTGCTACGCTCGTCGTCGTCAACCTGGTGCGCCTGGTTGCCGGCGCGATGGGGTCGCCGTACAACATTCCCGACGCGCTTTCCGGCGCGACGAATCTCGGATTCACGCTCTATCCGACCTACAAGTTGTTCGTGATCGTCGTATCGGTGATCGTGTGCGGGCTGATCTGGTGGTTCGTCGAACGCAGCATGACCGGCGCACGGATCCGCGCCGCAACCGAGAATCCGGTGCTGGTGCGTGCGCTCGGCATCAATACGCGCCGTTTGGTGACGCTAACCTTTGGTTTGGGCGTGGCCATCGCCGCGCTCGCAGGCGTGCTGGCCGCGCCGACCACCAACGTCGCGCCGTCGATGGGCGATGACATCATCATCTACACGTTTGCGATCGTCGTCATCGGCGGACTCGGGTCGATCACCGGCTCGATTCTGATGGGGTTTGCGCTGGGTGTGCTGCAGACACTCGGCGCGGTGTACTATCCACCGATTGCGACGACGCTGATCTTCATCGTGATGGTCGCCGTGATCGCACTGCGGCCCAGCGGCCTCTTTGGAAGGCCGGAGCTGAGTTGATGGACCGCCGCCTGTGGATTCTCCTCGGGATCGTCGGCCTGGTCGCGCTCGCATTGCCCAAGCTGATCTATCCGATCGTGGCCATCGACATTCTGTGCTTTGCGCTCTTTGCCGTCGCGCTCGACCTCCTCTTCGGTTTTGCGGGATTGCTGTCGTTCGGACAAGCGATGTTTTGGGGCGGATCCGGCTACGTGGTGGCGATCCTCGTGCAAAACCTTCACTTTGACGGCGCTGTTGCGCTGGGAGCCGGAGTGTTATACGCGGCGGTTCTGGCAACGCTGGTCGGTGTGCTCGTCGTGCGGCGCAGCGGCATCTATTTCGCGATGATTACGCTCGCGATCGCGCAGATCGAATATTTCGTCGCCGTCCAACTCAAAGATCTCACCGGCGGCGAGAACGGCCTACCGATGGATTCGCGTGGGAGCTTCTTCGGCGTGCACCTCTCCAATGACACGGCGTTTTATTTTGTCACGCTCGCCATCGTGGCGCTGTGCGTCTGGATCATCATCCGCGTCGTGGGCTCACCCTTCGGCACCGTGCTCCGCGCGATTCGCCAGAACGAAACGCGCACGATCGCGCTGGGCTATCAGGTGAACCGCTTCAAGCTTGCGACATTCGTGCTTTCGGGCGTTCTGTGCGGACTCGCCGGGGGGCTGTACGCGCTGGGCAATCGGCTCGCCGGACTCGAGATGATCGATTGGCATACCTCGGGCGCCGTCGTGATGATGGCGATTCTCGGCGGGAGCGGAACGATCGTCGGGCCGATCATCGGAGCAGGCATCTATCAGGTCATCGAATATTTCGTTTCAAAAACGGCGATCGGTCAGGAGACCGACCTCGTGATGGGGCTGGTCTTTGCCGTTTGCATACTCGCGTTTCGGCAAGGGATTGCCGGAGGAGTGCTTTTAATACCATGGCGCAAGACTTCGACCTAGAACTCCTGCGCGGACGCCTGCGCGCGCGTCGCTTCGGAAGCAGCCCCGGCGTGCCGGCGCTTTGCATTCCCGGTCTTTCGTCCAATTCGCGCGTGTTTACCCGGCTCGGCGAGCAGTTCGCGCGCAACGGTCGCACGCTGATTGCGTTCGATTTGCGTGGCCGCGGATGGAGCGATATCACCGAAAAAGGTACCTATGGCTGGGAAAACCATGCGCGCGACATTCTCGAAGCCGCGCAAGCCATGGGCATCGAGCAGTTCGATTATGTCGGGCATTCCATGGGCGCATTCATCGGAATGACGGCGGCCTCGATCGATCGCGGGAAGCACATTCGCCGCTTGGTCCTCATCGACGGGCTCGGCGTGCCTTCGCAGACGGCGATCACCGCAATCCTCGCCGGACTCGCGCGCCTCAAAAGCACGTTCGCGACCGCGGACGAGTACATCGCCGCCGTGCGCGAGATGGGGCTGGCTGCTCCCTGGAACGATCTGTGGGAGCAGCACTACCGCTACGATTTGATTACCGAGAACGGGAGCGTGCGCCCGCGCACCGACGCCGCTGCGGTCACCGAAGACGCGGTCTACGGCTCGACCCAAGATCCTCGCGCGGTATGGCCGCTGCTCACGATTCCCACGCTGCTGCTGCGCGCGACCGTCCCGTTGGGCGGCCCCGACGGCTTCGTCGTCACCCAAGCAGACTATGACGACTTCCTCGCGGCGGTGCCGAGCGCCACGGGTGTCGAGATCCCGGCGAATCACTTCGGCATCATGGCCGCGCAGGAAACGCTGGACGAGATCGAACGATTCCTACAATGACCATGGCTGAGGGTTTCTTTCTTCCGTTATCATCCGGGCGCATCCGCGTGGAACGCTTCGGAGCACCGTCCGCTCGGGCCGTCATCTGCGTGCACGGCATCTCGTCGAACGCGCGCGTCTTCACCCCGATTCGGGATGCTCTTGCGACGCAGGGCCGTCAGGTCATCACGCTCGATTTACGTGGCCGTGGCCTCAGCGAAAAGAGCGAAGCCGGCACGTACGGATGGCTGCGCCACGCCCGTGACGTCTTCGAAGTCGCGGAACGTTTGAAGCTTGCGGAATTCGATCTGGTCGGTCACTCGATGGGCGCCTTCGTCGGCATGAACGCCGTCGCGATCGACAAACGCAAGCAAATCGGCAAGATCGTGCTCATCGACGGGCTCGGCCTTCCCAGCGCCACCGCCGCCGCCGCGCTCGCGCGAAACGCAACGCGATTGAACTGGATCTACCGCAACGCGGACGACTACGTGAAGGCCGTGCGAAGCTTGGGGCTGGCTTCCCCATGGACCGATCATTGGGAACGGCACTATCGCTACGAGGTCGAACCGACCGAGCGCGGCGTGCGCGCGCGCACCAAACTCGGTGCGGTTCTCGAGGATGCGGCCTATGCCGCGACGCATTCGCCGAGCACCTTGTGGGGATCGCTTTGCATTCCCGTCCTGCTCTTGCGCGCGTCACGCCCACTTGCTGCTCCCAACGGATTCGTCGTCACGCGACACGACCTCTCCGCCTTTTTGCGCTCGACACCCGCGGCGATCGTGCAAGAAATCGACGCCAATCACTTTGGAATCGTCATGCACGACGACGCACTCTCCGCGATCAGAGGGTTCTTATGCTAAGCACGATGCCGGATCGGCCGCTCTCGATCCACGCGATCCTCGAACATGCCGCGCGCGCACACCCGCATAAGGGCATCGTCTCGCGCGACGGCCCGAACATCGTTCGCATCAACTACGCGGCCTTTGCCAAACGCGTGGCCAAACTGGCGTATGCGCTTGACGAACTTGGCGTGCGGCCCGGCGATCGCGTCGCGTCGTTTGCCTGGAACGGGCACCGCCACATGGAATTGTACTACGCGGTGCCGATGATCGGCGCTGTGCTGCACACGGTAAACATTCGGCTCTTCCCGGATCAGGTCGCGTTCATTTTGGACCACGCCGAGGATCGCGTCGTTTTTTTCGACGCCTCATTGACCAAAGCGGTTCAAGCGGCTCGTGCGCTCCAGCCGCAGGCGCAGCGCGTCTTCGTCGCAATGGGCGCGCTGACCGTACCGTTCGAAGGCGCGCTCGATTACGAGACGCTCGTCGCTGCAAAACCCGAGCATTACGAATGGCCGCAGGTCGATGAGCGCTCGGCCGCGCTTTTGTGCTACACCTCGGCAACCACCGGCGATCCCAAGGGCGTGCTCTTCTCGCATCGTTCGACCTACCTGCACGCACTGGCCAGCGCGCTGCCCGATTTCCTCGGCGCGCGCGAGCGCGACCGCATTCTGCCGATCGTGCCGATGTTTCACGTCAACGCCTGGGGATTTCCGTTCATCGCTCCAATGGTCGGCGCCGATCTGATCATGCCGATGGATCGTCTCGACGCACCGGGCGTGATCGAACTGTGCAAGAACGAACGCGTAACATTTTCCGCCGGCGTGCCGACGGTGTGGTTGGCCGTGCGCGACGCGCTGGTTGCGAACAACGATCGCTTGCCCGATCTCAAACGCGTCGTCATCGGCGGCTCGGCAATGCCGCGCTCGCTCTACGATTCCCTCGAACAGCTCGGTATCGAGGGCGTTCACGCCTGGGGCATGACCGAGATGTCGCCGATCGGCACGGTTAACTCGCCCGCCTCGGAACTTGCGGACGACCCGCAGCGCCAGCACGTCGAGCGCTACAAAGCCGGGCGCTTCGCGCCGATCGTCCAATGGCGATTGATCGACGAGCACGGCGACGACGTCCCGGCCGACGGCGTCTCGCGCGGGGAACTGCTAGTGCGCGGCTACGCCGTCACGACGAAGTATTACAACAACGACAGCGCGACCGCTGCGGCGTTTACACCCGACGGCTGGTTCCACACCGGCGACGTCTGTACGCTTGACGAGTTCGGATACCTCGACATCGTCGACCGCACCAAAGACTTCATCAAATCGGGGGGCGAGTGGATCTCCTCGGTCGAGGTGGAGAACACGATCATGGGTCACGCGGCCGTGCGCGAAGCGTGCGTGTTTGGACTGCCACATCCAAAATGGCAAGAGCGTCCGGTCGCCGCCGTCGTGATCCGCGAAGGACACGACCTCGATGAGGACACCTTGCGCACGTGGCTCGCGCAACATCTGGCGAGTTGGCAAATCCCGGATCGTGTCGTCTTCATCGACGCGATTCCCCGCACCGGCGTCGGTAAGTTTCTCAAGCGTGAACTGCGCGCGCAATATGCCGGCTTGCTCACCGCCGAAGCACAGAAAGCATGAAGACCGCGATAACATCCTTCGCCCAGGTCGCAGCAATGCGCGGGACCCAAATTCAAAGTGACTGGTTGACCGTCACGCAAGACGACATCGAGCAGTTTGCCGACGTCACACGCGATCGCCAATGGATCCACGTGGACCGCGTGCGCGCCGCCGCCGAATCTCCGTATGGAACGACGGTTGCCCACGGCTTCTTCACCCTGAGCCTGCTTCCCACGCTGATCTCGCAGAGCCTCACCTTTGGGTTTGCAATGGTGCTCAACTACGGATTCGATCGGATCCGTTTTATCGGACCCGTTCCGTCGGGCTCGCGCATTCGTGGCATTTTCGCGCTCGAGGACGTGCAACCGGCAGGCGAGGAGGCGGCGACGCTCACCTGGCATGCCGAAGTTGAAGTCGAAGGGGCCGACCGGCCCGCTCTGGCCGCAACCTGGCTGCAGCGCGCGTATTTCGCGTAGCCGTATCCGTCGTGAGTATGAATCGGCCGGTCGACACCTCGATCACGCACATCTTGCCCCTCAGTGTCGACCCGGGCCTGCGGCGTAGCTTCCGCTTTGGTTTGCTGCTCGAAGTTCTCGACCGCCTCGCCGAACAGACCGCGCTTGCATACGCGGGGCCGGGAAGTGGCGTAGGTTTCGTTACCGCGGCGATCGATCAGATCCGCTTACGTGGAGCGCTGGACACCACGCGCGACTTGACCATGCTCTCGCGCGTCAACTACGTAGGCACGAGTTCGCTCGAAGTCGGCATCCGGGTCGAGCAGCCCAATGAGACGCACTTCGGTTCGTGCTATTTCACGATGGTCGCGCAGCCGCGCGGCAGGGAGCTGCTGCCGCTCCATTACCACGACGAGACCGATCGTCGCCGCAAAGCTGAAGCACTCCAGCGGCGCGCTGCGTCTGCGAGCGAAGGCAAGCCGATCGCGCCGCCGACGCGTGAAGAGCAAGCGCTGCTCGCTGAGTTGCACATGGCGCTGGAAGGGCGCGGCTTTGACGGGCGATTGGTTTGCGATTTGGTATCGCGCGGCTACGAACGGCCCGATCTCGAACACGAGCGGGCTCCGGCAAGAATCTCCGGCGGTTTCGTGACCCATCGCGCCTATCTGCACGCGGCAACGTGCGCGGAGCTTGTCGCGCCGGATAAGCCGCTTCTTGTGGCAGTCAACCGAATCAACTTCTTGCAACCGGTACGCGCCGGCGACACGCTGCATTTCACCTCGCGCGTTACGTATACGGGCGAGACGTCGATCTGCGTTGAGGTCGATATCGTGCGTGAAAGTAGCGACCATAGCACCGCGGCGCTGTGCAACACCTGCACGTTTACGTTTCGCAACGTCGACGCGGCGCTAGGCGGTCGCCCGGTACCGACCGTGTATCCGACGACTTATGCCGAAGATCTACGCTATCTCGCCGCTCACCGGCGCCGTGCTATTGCGCGAAATGAACATCCGTTGGCGCCTGCGGCGGGGTCTTGATCGAGATAAACCGCAACGGCATCGACGACGTCTGAACCAAACCGGCATGATTAGTGCCCATTGGGATGACGATCATCATTCCGGGCTTGAGCGGGACCTGGTCGTTGCCGAGCCATTCGGTTCCCGTGCCCTCTAGGACGACTTGGATTTCATTTGCATCGGCGTGGTAGTGCTTGAGCGCGGTCCCGGTTTGAAGCGCAAGCGTCATTCCGTCGGTGACAACCAGCGTCTTTGAGCGCAGGTTTGGAAAGGTCGTCGACGGCGCGGGCATGGAATCCGCCGTGATTGCCAGCAAATCGATCGCGGCCGGCTGCAACTTTATCGTCGACGCCGGTGCGACTTGCGAACCCGCTAAGAGATGGATATCGGTCGGCGCTTGAGGCGGCGTCTTGAACGCCACCAAACGCAACTTTCCGTCCGACGTATCGACGATGCCCGCGTGCGCGGTATCGGCCGGGACAACGATCAACATACCGGGCCGCAGCGGTACCTGACGATCGCCGAGCCACTCCGTGCCGCTTCCATCGAGAATCAATTGAATCTCGCTCGAGTCAGCGTGATAGTGCTTGGGCGCACCGCCGATGGAGAGCGCGGCCGTCATGCCGTCGGCCGCCACCAGCGTCTTCTGATGGAGGGTTGGAAAAGCGGGGGACGTCGGCATCGAATCCGGCGTGATGGTCATGAGATCGATGGCCGCGGGGGCAAGCGGCGCGGCTGCACCGATCGCAAGCACGATCGCCGCGACAGCGATGAGATGCAGAGGGTGTATCATCATTGGCTTCATCCGCGAACTATCAACCGCTCGCCTCCGGAATCCCTCCGTTCACGTAGGCGCGGCCGTAGGTGCGGCGCACCGCTCGGTCGCTATTTGCGGCGATCGCGGGTACAAATCCAGCATGAATACGCTCGTAAAACTCATCTTCGGGACGGCACTTGCCGTCGGAGTCATCTTTTGGAGCGCAGCGGCGGGCGCGTCGCCCGCGGCGAGCGAGGCAAATCTCGGTTTGGCCTCATCGCTGATTGCCAGCGGTGGCGGACCCGGAAGCTATTCGACCGTGCGTGCGTTCACTTCAATGATCGGCGAGGACGCGGTACTCGCGAACGAGCGGCAGATCGCCGCTAGCTTCGGGCAAAGCAACGAAGATCGCTTCGTGCACATGTTTGATTACGCGATCGCCGACGCGTGGCAGTTGGCCGGAAAGAACAACGTCTCGCTTCCGCCCCCGTCGCAAACCGGTGGCCACGCGCTGGCGACGCTGCTCGTGCAAGCTGGTGTAGGGTCCGGCGGAACGTTTGACGCGACGCGGATGCTCACAACACTCTTCGGCGATAAGATCGCGAGCCAGACGATGGAGGATCTCAACGCCAAATATGGGGCCGGCGCATCGGACAACTTCAACCGGATGGCCGATCAATTCTTCCATAACATTGGCCAGACGGTCGGGATGAACGTCTAAGTTCCCAAAGCACGGGAGCGCGTGCGCCGCCCGGCGAAGGGCGCGCGCATGCGCCGCGTGCAGGTTCCCGGTCCTGTGGCACTTGCCGCTCTTGGCGTGGTGTTTGGCGACATCGGCACCAGCCCACTCTACACGCTGACCACTTGTTTTAATACCGCGAACGCCGCACCGACACTCGAGAATACGCTCGGCATCATCTCGCTGCTTGCGTGGGCGCTGATCGTCGTGGTCTGCATCAAATATGTGACGGTGCTCATGCGGGTCGACCACGAGGGCGAGGGCGGTATCCTTGCTTTGCTCGCACTCGCGTCGCCGCCGCGGCTCCTTGGGAAAATCCACGGCACGCGTTGGCTGATTCCCGTCGTCGTCGTCGGTGCCGCGATGCTCATTGGCGACGGCATGATCACGCCGGCAATCTCCGTGATCTCAGCGGTCGAGGGATTGAACGTCGCCACCACCGCGGCGCAGCCGTTCATCGTGCCGATCTCGGCAGCGGTGCTGCTCGCCTTGTTTCTCATTCAGTATCGCGGCACGCAGATCGTCGGGTCGGTCTTTGGGCCCGTCATGCTGCTCTGGTTCGTCGCGATCGCCGTCGTCGGCGCGCAGGCCATCGCCGCGCATCCAGCTATCGTCGCGGCGATCAATCCGCTCCACGCCCTCAATTTTGTTTTTCATCACGGCATCTACGGGTTCTTGATCTTCGGCGGCGTGATTTTGTGTCTGACCGGCGCGGAAGCGCTCTATGCCGACCTCTCGCACTTCGGCCGGATTCCGATCACGTGGGCCTGGTACACGGTCGTCTTCCCCGCGCTGCTGCTCAACTATTTTGGCCAGGGCGCGATCGTGCTCGGCAATCCCAAAGCACTCGATTCGCCGTTCTACGCGCTCACCACGGGCTGGACGCTCATGCCGATGGTCGTGCTTGCGACGCTCGCGACGGTCATTGCCTCGCAGGCCTTGATCTCCGGCGCGTTTACGCTTACCGAACAGGCCATCGCAATGAACCTCTGCCCGCGCATGAAAGTCGTGCACACCTCGCAGTCGCAGCGCGGCCAAGTCTACATTCCGTTCGTCAACGTCTTGCTGGCGGTCGTATGCCTAATCTTGGTCTTCACGTTCCGCAGTAGCGCGCGCTTGGCCTCAGCCTACGGTCTCGCCGTCGCGTGCACGATGCTCGCGACGTCGCTCGCCTTTTTTGTCGTCGCCACCACGGTGTTCAAATGGCGCAAGCGCTATGTAATCCCCGCCATCAGCCTCTTCGTGCTCATCGATACGCTCTTCGTCACGTCCGGCTTGCCGAAGTTCATGGACGGCGCATGGGTTCCGATTGCGGTCAGCGCGGTCATCGCCTTCGTGTCGCTCACGTGGCTCAAAGGACGGCGTACGCTCGCGCGAGCGCTCGCCGCGGACCAGCAGCCGGTCGCCGAATTTATCGCACAGCTACACCCGCCGTCCGGTGCACCGATCGGACAAACCGTGATGCTGACCAACGATCCGAGCGGCATACCGTTCGTGCACGGCCACCCGTGGCTTCCGCACTTTCTCAACGACAAAAGGATCGTGCTGCTCACGCTCGATCCCGCGTCGCGTCCCTACGTCGAACAGACGCGGCGCGTAACCATCGAGCAGCTCGCCCCGACGCTCTTCGTGCTTCGAGCGAGTTTCGGCTACATGGAAGATCCGTCGATCAAATACGTTCTGCGCGCCTGCAGCAAGCTCGACTTCAAGCTCGACGACGAACACACCACATTCTTCTTCTCCGCCCCGGCGATCATCGGACGCGCAAAGGATGGCATGCACCAAAGCCAGCGCGCGCTCTTTGCGTGGCTCTCGCGCGTCTCGCGTTCGCTCGTCGACGATCTAGAAATCCCACCGGATCGCCGGGTCGGCATCGGTGTGGAAGTGGAGATTTAGCCGGGGGATTCTCGATCTAGGCACGAATCGTAGCCTTCCCCTGCACGGATTGGAGAACCACGTGTTTCCAGCCCAGTTCGATTATCAGCGCGCCCGCTCGATAGACGAAGCGCTCAGCGCGCTCGCAACGCACGGTGACGACGCACGCATCCTCGCCGGCGGTCAGAGTTTGATCCCCGCGATGCGCTTCCGGCTCGCCCGTCCGGCCCTCCTTATCGACATCAACCCGATTGGCGACTTGGACTATCTCCGCGAGAGCGACGGCTTTTTACGGATCGGCGCCTGTGCGCGCGATTTCGCGCTCGAAGTCGCGCCGTTCGTTTCTTCCACCTATACGCTCATCGCCGACTTGTCGGCGGTGGTTGCCGATCCGGTCGTCCGTCAGTCGGGTACCGTCGTCGGCAGTTTATGTCACAACGATCCCTCCGGCGACTGGCCGGTCGCTGCCCTTGCATCGCGCGCCGAGCTCACGGTCCGTTCGAAAAAAGGCGATCGCGTCGTGCCGATCGACCAGTTCATTGTCGACTCGTATACGACCGCGGTGCAGGAAGGCGAAATGGCAATTGAGGTGCGCTTCCCAACGCCGGGCGCGCGCACGTCGGGCGCGTATTTCAAAATCGAACGCAAGGTCGGCGATTTCGCGACCGCCTGCGCCGGTGCACAGCTCACGCTCGGAGCCGACGGCACGATCACTAATGCCGGTGTCGCGATCGGTGCGATGGGCGCGACCGCGCTGCGCGTCGTCGAAGCCGAGAAGCTGCTCGTCGGGCAGAAGCCGAGCAAGGCCCTCATCGAAACGGCGAAGCGCGAAGCCGAGAAGCTCGCCGATCCCTCGCCCGACAACCGCGGCTCGGTAGAATACAAAAAAGCGATGGCGGGCGTTCTCGTCGGCCGCTCGCTCGTTCGCGCTCTCGATCGTCTCGGAGTGAAAGTAGCATGAAGATCACGGTTACGGTTAACGGTACGCCCTATGAGCGCGACGTCGAGGCGCGCACGCTGCTCGCGTACTTCCTGCGCGAAGACTGCGGCTTGACCGGCACGCACGTCGGCTGCGACACCTCGCATTGTGGCTGTTGCGTCGTGTTGCTCGACGGCGATCGCGCGGTGAAATCATGCACGATGTTCGCCGTGATGGCCGACGGCCACGAGATTACGACGGTCGAAGGACTCGAAGTCGGCGGCAAACTTCATCCGTTGCAGCAAGCGTTCTGGGATCAACACGGTCTCCAATGCGGCTACTGCACGCCGGGCATGCTGATGACGTGCACTGCGCTCCTTAAACACAACCCCGACCCAACCGAGCACGAGATCCGCGAGGGTATCTCCGGCAACCTCTGCCGCTGTACCGGGTACAACAATATCGTGAAAGCCGTGCAGCAGGCCGCGAGAGTTTCGGCCGAAGCCAAGACGGAGGTTCCGGCATGACGACCATCACCGACGAACTGCCCGAACGCCACGCAATGGGCAAGTCGATGAAGCGCAAGGAAGATCCGCGCCTCATCCGCGGCAAAGGCAATTATCTCGACGACATCGTCCTTCCGCACATGCTGTATCTTGCATTAGTGCACAGTCCGTATCCGCACGCGCGCATCAAGAAAATCGACAAGACCGCGGCGCTCGCCTCGCCTGGCGTGAAAGCGGTCATTACCGGTGAGGATTTAGTCGCCGCGAAGCTCGGCTGGCTGCCGACGTTCCACAGCCTCGATCAACAGATGGTACTCGCAATCGGCAAAGCACTCTATCAGTACCAGGAAGTCGCCGGCGTCATCGCGACCTCGCGCAAGGCCGCGATCGACGCGGTAGAGCTCGTTGACGTCGAATACGAACCGCTCGATCCGGTCGTCTCGCCGTTCGATGCGATCAAAGATAAGATTCTCGTGCGCGAAGACCGCGAAGCCAAAACCAACCACATCTATCACTGGCAGGTGGGCGACAAGGACAAGACCGAGGCCGAGCTTGCGAAGTCGGATGTGCGCATCAAGGAGCGCATCCTCTCACCGCGCTGTCATCCCGCACCGCTCGAGCCGTGCGGGGCGATTGCCGACATGAATCGGGCGACGGGGCGTCTGACCGTTCACCTCACCTCGCAGGCGCCGCACGTGCACCGCACCGCGTTCTCAATCGTCACCGGGATTCCGGAAGACAAGATTCACATCATCTCACCCGACATCGGCGGCGGATTCGGCAACAAGGTGCCGGTCTATCCCGGTTACGTTGTCGCAACGGTTGCATCGGTGATCCTCGGTGTTCCGGTCAAGTGGGTCGAAACGCGCACCGAAAACCTCACCTGCACGGGCTTTGCGCGCGACTACCATATGGACGTCGAGATCGGAGCGACGAAGGCGGGCAAAGTCACGGCGCTCAAAGTCTCAACGGTCGCCGATCATGGCGCATTCGACGCCGTAGCCGACCCGACGAAATACCCTGCCGGCATGTTCGGCATCGTCACAGGGTCGTATGTCTTCCCGACCGCGTTTGCCGAAGTCGACGCGTACTTCACGAACAAAGCGCCGGGCGGCGTTGCTTATCGCTGTTCCTTCCGCGTCACGGAAGCCTCGTATGCGATCGAGCGCGCGATGAATATTCTCGCGCAGAAGCTCGGTCTCGACCAAGTCGAGTTGCGGCGCATGAACTTCATTCAGAAAGACCAGTTCCCGTATCCCTCACCGCTCGGGTTCGTCTACGACTCCGGCGACTACGAGATGACCATGGACAAAGCGCTCGGTATTATCGGTTACAAAGATTTGCTCCGGGAGCAAGCCGAGAAACGCGCGCGCGGCGAGTATATGGGCATCGGCATCTCGACCTTCACCGAGATCGTCGGGGCGGGCCCGGGCAAGAACTTCGACATCCTCGGGATCAAGATGTTCGACTCGGCGGAGATTCGCATCCATCCCACCGGCTCGGGCATCGTGCGCGCCGGCACGCGCCATCAAGGCCAAGGTCACGAAACGACGTGGGCGCAGATCGTCGCCGAAGAACTCGGTCTCGATCCGCAAGAATTGCTCGTCGAAGAGGGCGACACCGACACCGCGCCCTACGGATTGGGCACCTACGCGAGCCGCAGCACACCGGTCGCCGGCGCCGCGCTCGCGCTTGCTTCGCGGAAGATTCGCGACAAGGCACGCAAGATCGCCGCGCATCTGCTCGAGGCCTCGGAAGACGACGTCCAGTGGCAAGATTATAAGTTCTCGCTCAAGGGCGTACCCGGCAAAAGCGTGACGATGAAAGAAGTCGCGTTCGCGGCCTACACCAATCCGCCGCCCGATACCGAGCCCGGATTAGAAGCGACGTATTACTACGATCCGCCGAACCTCACGTTTCCGTACGGCACCTACATCGCCGTCGTCGAAGTCGACGCGGAGACGGGTGCGGTACAGGTCCGCCGCTTCCTCGCCGTCGACGACTGCGGCACGATCATCAATCCGATGATCGTGCAGGGTCAAGTCCACGGCGGCCTCGCCGAGGGCTTCGCCATAGCGTTCATGCAAGAAATCAAGTATGACGATGAAGGGAACAACCTCAACACGGACTTCACCGAATACTTGATTCCGACGGCGCTCGAGACGCCGAATTGGGAGACCGCCCACACCGTGACCCCAAGCCCGCACCATCCGATCGGCGCGAAGGGCGTCGGCGAAAGCCCGACCGTCGGATCGCCGCAGGCCTTCACCAACGCCGTCATCGACGCGCTCTCGCCGCTCGGCATCACGCACATCGACGTACCGCTCACCCGTGAAAAAGTCTGGCGCGCAATTCGGGAGGCGCAAGCCAAGTAGATGGATCTGCAGTGGAACGGGCAGGAGCAGATCGCCGCCGGTAAGGCGGCCGTGTGGGCGTTCATCAACGATCCTGCCAAGGTCGCCTCGTGCCTGCCCGACGTGCTCGACTTTGACGTCAAGGACTCGCACAACGTCGACGCGACCGTGCAAGTTGCGGTCGGACCCGTGCGCGGCAAGTTCAAGTTTGCGATCACGCTGATTCCCAGCGCCGATCAGAGCCACATGGACTTAAAGATCAGCGGCGGCGGCTTCGGCAGCGTCGTCGATCTCAACGCCGGCGCCGATATCGCGGAAAACTCCGATAAGTCAACGACGCTGAACTGGCAGGGGAAAGCAACGATGCGTGGGCCCGTCGCGACGATCGGCGGACGCGTGCTCGATTCACAGGCGCATCGCGTCATCGGCACGACGTTCGAGAATATCAAGAACAAGGTGAGCGCCGCGGCATAGGGATGAACGCACTGCAGTTTCGTCGACGTATTGAAGAGCTAGAAGGCAACCACGAGGCTTTCGCGCTTGCCACGGTCGTCGTTCGGCGCGCGCCGGTTAGCGCGCATCTCGGCGACCGTGCGATCGTCCGCGCCGACGGAAGGATGGAAGGCTTCGTCGGCGGTTCGTGCTCGCGCGACATCGTCAGACGCCAAGCGCTCGATGCGATTCGCACGGGGCGCGCGCGCCTGCTGCAAATTCGCCCCGACCTCGACGCCGCGCACGACGGGGACGCCGAAACCGTCGTCATTCCGATGACGTGCACTTCCGAAGGAGCCGTCGACGTGTATATCGAGCCGCATCTTCCATCGCGCACGGTCCTTGTCATTGGTTACACACCGGTTGCCGAGGAGTTTGCGCGCATCGCTGCGCTGCTCGAGAGCTATCGCGTCATCCGCGTCCTCGCTACCGAAGAGCTGCGCGACCTCGCGCCGGATGCTGCCGCGAGTGCAATCGCATTGAGCGAACTTCCCGCGCTGCTCGCCAAGCTCGATGGAGCAGAACGTGCGCGCCTCACGGCAGTCGTCGCCTCGCAGGGCCACTACGACGAGCGTGCGCTCTCGTCGCTGCTGACCGGAGCGCCGCTCGGATTCGTCGGTCTGCTCGCCAGCCGTAAACGCGCGGCAACGGTATTTGGCGTTCTCGCACAGGAGGGCATTCCGGGCGAACGCATCGCAAGCGTACGCAATCCCGTCGGCCTCGATATCGGTGCGCGTCAGCCCGGCGAGGTTGCGATCTCGATTCTCGCCGAAGTCATAGCTGAATTCACGGCGCGCGCCCCAGCGCCGCCCACTCCGGAACTCGCCGTCGCGATGGCGCTCGATCCGATTTGCGGCATGGACGTCGAGATTGCCGGCGCTTCGCAGCGCGCGCAGCACGGAGGGCGCGACTACTACTTCTGCTGCGCCGGCTGCCGAACGAAATTTCTTGCCGCGCCCGAACGTTACGCGAGCGCGGCACCGAGCCCGTGACCGCCGACGAACTTCGCGAACGTTTCGCCCAGCACGGCTACATCGCCGATGACGACGTAGCGACAACCTTTGAATTGATGCTCGCGCTCGAGAAGCCGCTACTGCTCGAAGGGCCGGCAGGCATCGGCAAGACGGCCAGCGCATCGGTCCTCGCGGCGGCACTTGACACGCGGCTCATCCGCCTTCAGTGCTACGAGGGACTCGACGCCTCAAGCGCACTGTACGAATGGAACTATCCCAAGCAACTGCTGCACCTGCGCCTCACCGAATCGGACGGCAGCTCGGCTTCGCAGCGTGAAGCGCAGATATTCAGCGAACCCTACTTGCTTCGTCGTCCGCTGCTCGAAGCGATCTCGCAAGAGCGTGCGCCGGTACTCTTGATCGACGAGATCGATCGCGCCGACGAAGCCTTCGAGGCGTTTTTGCTCGAGGTCCTCGGCGAATTTCAAATCACGATCCCCGAGATCGGGACGTTCCGCGCCAAGCAGCGCCCCGCTGTCATCGTGACATCGAACCGCACGCGCGATCTTTCCGACGCGCTGCGCCGTCGCTGTCTGTACCTAAACTTGACCTATCCATCGTACGAACGCGAGGTGGAGATTCTCCGCGCGCGCCTTCCCGACATTGACGAGCGCCTCGCGCGCCAGATCGCACGCTTCATGGAATTTCTGCGCGCGCAGCCTTTCGAGAAAGTGCCCGGCACAGCAGAGAGTTTGGACTGGGCGCTTGCGCTTGTGCGTCTGCATCGCGACGCGCTGACCGAAGCGACCCTTGAGGCAACGCGCGGCTGCGTCCTCAAAGTCCAGGAGGATTGGGAGCTGCTGCGCTCGATGCGGGCGCGCTACGCACCGCTCCTCGATCGCGATCCGAATGCACCGGCCGAGCGCGTGATCCCCGAACCCGATTACGGCCTCGGGACCGTGACCACACACTAAGCGATGGCCGATCTCACGAGCGCGCTCGTCGACTTCTGCATGGTGCTGCGGGAGGATCATGGCTTTGCCGTCGGGCGCGACACGGCGTACGACGCCCTTGCGGCGCTCGAACGCCTCGGCACGGACAACCGCGCGCGAATGAGGGCGCGACTGCGCGCGATCTATTGCACGCGCCCCGAGCAGATCGAAATCTTCGATCGGCTCTTCGACGCGTACTTCGATTCGGGATCCGTCGGCGCGCCGCAACCCAAACGCGCACGCCAAAAGCGCCCCGATGACCGCGGTGCAACGCCGGAGAATCGCGACTCGCGATTCCAGCTTGGCGAAGAGAGCGCCGCCGACTCGTGGATGGCGTTGCGTGCGCGCTACAGTCCCGTCGAGGGGGCGAGCGCGCCGCCGGCGGTTCCTGTTGAAGGCTACGCCGATGCTGACGCCCTCGTGCGCCGAATGATCGAACGCCTGCGGCTTGGCCGCGCTCGTCGTCTGCGCGCCGCCGCGCGCGGGGCGCGGCTCGATCTGCGGCGCACCGTGCGCGCAAGTTTGCAAACCGGCGGAGAGATCCTGGCGTTGAAACGGCGCGAGCCACCGCTGCGCAATCCGCGCTTCGTGATCTTGATCGACGCAAGCCGCTCGATGATCGAGCATGCCGGGCCGGCGTTGCAGATCGCGCATGCACTCTGCCGCCGCACGCGTCGAGCAAGCGCCTTCGCCTTTAGCACGAGTCTCCGCGAGATCACGCACGAGCTGCGAGCGCTGCGGCTTCAGGAAGGCCGCTCGCTCGACGGCATCGGCGAAGCTTGGGGCGGCGGCACGCGCATCGGGGCAAATCTCAAAGCCTTCGCGCGCAACTTTCGCTCAAAGCTCGACGATCACACGTATGTGATCGTGGTAAGCGACGGGCTTGACGTCGGCGACCTCTCCGACTTGCAGCGCGCAACGCGCGAGATCGCGCGGCGCAGTGCAGGCATCGCGTGGGTCAATCCGCACGCTGCCGAGCCCGGTTTCACGCCGACGGCGGGTGGCATGCTGGCCGTGCTGCCGTATCTGACGTCCCTGACCGCCTGGAGCGGGCTTACCGATGCGTGAGGTCTTTGCAACCGCCGCCGCATGGCTCGAGGAAGGTACGCCGGTTGCGCTCGCGACGCTGAGCGAATTGCGCGCCGCCAAGACCGCGCCGATCGGCACGACGATTGCCGTCGGCGGCGATGGACGTATCGTCGGCAATATCGGTGCGGGCTGCTATGAAAGCCAGATCATTGAAACCGCGCAGCAAACGCTGGCCGACGGGGTCGTGCGCACCCTCGACGTCAACCTCGACAACGACGACGAACTTGACGGAGGAACCGCGTGCGGTGCGGTGATGCGTCTGGTGATCTGGCGCCCCGAGGCGCCTTTCCTCGACGACGCGCGCGCCATTGAGAGCGGCGTGCGCGCGGTCACGCTACGCATCGGCAGCTTCGAGCACGTGATTCCCGCGAAACAGACGTTGATTCTAGTCGGGGCCACGTCGCTCGCCGCCGATCTGGCAGCGATCGGTCGACGCATGGATTACAACGTGATCGTGGTCGATCCGCGCCCGGCGTTCGCAACCGCGCAGCGCGTGCCGGATGCGCACGTCATCGCGCGCGAATGGCCCGACGACTATCTCCCGCAGGTGCTCTCGTCGAGCACGGCAATCGTTGTACTCTCGCATGATCCCAAGTTCGATCTTCCCGCATTGCGCTGCGCGCTGCGTTCGAACGCGTCGTATATCGGACTGTTGGGAAGCCGTCGCGCGCAAACCGCACGGCGTGCGGCGCTGCGCGCCGAGGGCTTCGACGACGCGGCGCTCGAGCGCATTCATGGCCCGGTCGGCCTCGATATTGGCGGCGCCACGACCGCCGAAACGGCGATTTCGATACTCGCCGAGATCGTGGCTGCGCGCAGCGGCCGTCGCGGAACGTCGCTCCTCTCCGCAAGCGGCGCAATCCACTGAAAACCGTGCGCGACGCGGACTACGCGCTGATGCCTCTGCTCTTTGGCCTGACCTTCATCTCGGGTCTCGTCGACGCGGTCAGCTTTTTGCGTCTCGGTCACACCTTCGTCGCGAACATGACCGGCAATCTCGTCCTGCTCGGCTTTGCTATTGGAGGCGCGAACGGCATCTCGATCGTTGGTTCGATAATCGCAATCGGGTCGTTCATGATCGGCGGCATCATCGGTGGACGGCTCAACCGGCGCCACGGCGAGAATGGAGCACACCTGCTCTCGGTGACGACCTTCGTCAAGATATTTTTCATGTTGGGAGCAGCCGCGATCGCCTGGTTTTTCGGTTATGACGGTTTTGTCGCGTACGTGCTGACCGCGGTGCTCGCTATCTCGATGGGCCTGCAAAACGCGGTGGTGCGCGGCATCGGCGTCGCCGATATTACCACGACCGTCGTGACTCAGACGATCATCGGCATTGCCATGGATTCGACGCTCGCCGGCGGAAACAACACGCGCGTTCGCCGCCGCGTGACCGCGGTCGTGGTTATGTTTGCCGGCGCACTCATCGGCGCCCTGATCGTTCTGCGCTTGGGCGTCCCCGCCGCGCTTGTTGCGGCCGCAGTCGCCCTGGCCATCGTCTCCGCTTGGGCATGGAGACTGAAACAGACCGCAACCCTGACACAATAATCGCGGGTCGGGGCGGATATGGCACAAGATCAGATCGTTCGCTCCGCAAACGTCAAATGGGTTGGCGACGTGGCCAAGGGCCACGGCGACATCACCACCGCAAGCGGCAAAGTTTCGGCCTCGTATTCGTTCGGCACGCGCTTCTCGACCGATCCCGGGACGAATCCCGAAGAACTGCTTGCCGCCTCTCACGCCGCGTGTTTCACGATGGCGACCAGCGCCGTGCTCACCCGCGCCGGCCGTGCGCCGGCCTCGCTCGACACAACCGCAACGGTATACCTCGAACGCGCGGGTGAGGGCTACAAGATTCCCAAGATCGAGCTGGCGATCACCGGCGTCGTTCCCGGTGTCTCGGCCGACGAATTCTCAACCTACGCAAAACAAGCGGAGGCATCGTGCCCGATCAGCAACGCGCTGCGCACGGTACCGATCAGCGTTCAAGCCACGCTCGCGTCCTAAGTGTCGCGCGCGTGCGCGCGCCCGCCGAATTTCGCGAGCTGCACCGGCTTCTCTCGGTGTACGAAATCGATCTTCCGGAACAACTTCGGCATGGCTCGGTGCCGGAGGTATCGGCGCTCGCGTCGCTCTACGCCGCGCCCGATGCCGCGTTCCTCGCGCGACTCGACGACATCTGCATCGGCTGCGTGGTGTGCAAAGCGCAGGACACCGCGACCGCCGTACTCGCCCGCCTCTACGTCGAACCGCACGCGCGGAAATCGGGCGCAGGCCGTGCGCTCGTCAACGCAGTGATCGATTTCGCGCGCGGGGAGGCCTTCAAACGTCTTGTACTCGATACGCACAGTGAATTGCTTTCGGCAGCCTACCGGCTCTATGCCTCGCTCGGGTTTACGGAATACCAGCCCGAATGCGGCGCCGAAGACGCGATATGCTCGACGTTTATGGAACTGCGGCTCACGTCTTGATGAACCACGAGGCGATCGTGCCGCCCGCACTGACCAGCATCAACCCGAACGCAAGCCACAACCACACCCGCGCCGCGCGCGAAACCACCCACTTGCCGAGCGTGCCTTCGTCGCGCGCAAGGCGGATGATCGCATAGATCAGCGGCACCGCCGCGACGCCGTTGAAGACCGCCGACCAGAAAAGCGCTTTGATTGGGTCGACATGAACCAGGCCCATAATCGCACCAGCCAGCACGCCCGCGACGATGATGGCGTAGAACTCGCGAGCGCGACCTAATTTGACGTTGAGCCCTTCGCGCAGTCCCAGCAGCTCGGCAAACATGTAGGCGGTCGCACCGGCCAGCACCGGAACGGCCAGCAAGCCCGTTCCGACGATTCCGAGCGTAAAGAGGGCAAAGGCAAAGTTTCCCGCCAGCGGTCGCAGCGCTTCGGCAGCATCTTGAGCCGTGCCGATGTTGTGAGCGCCGTGCGCACCGAGCGTTGATGCCGAAGTGACGATGATAAAAAACATCACCAGGTTCGAATAGATCGCGCCGGTATTTGCGTCGCCATGGACGGCGCGAATGCTGCTCGTGCTTGCGCTATCCGAACGGCCCTCGCGTCCGCGTGCCTGCCGCTCCTCGGCGGTCATCGACGTTTGCCAAAAGAATAGGTACGGAGTAATCGTCGTGCCGAGCGCGGCGGTGAGCGTTGTCAACCAACTGCGATTCCACTCGAAATGCGGAACGATCAAATTGAAGAGGACCGCCGGCCAGTGCGGATGGACGATGAACGCAGTGACAATATAAGCCAATAGCGCAAGGCACAACCAGCGCAACACGTTCGCAAACTGGCGATAGTCGACGAACACTTCGACCACGATGATGATGGCCGCGAAGATGATGAGCCAGACGTTGAACGGCAGCGGGGCGAGCAAGTGCGCGGAGCCTGCCATCGCGTCGATGTCGGCGCCGATGTTAAACGTGTTGGCCAAGCCGACCAAGATCGCGAGAGCAAACGCGAGCGCGCGCGGCATGCTGCGCGCCAGGGACCACATCAGTCCCTTGCCGGTCACCAAACCAATGCGCGAGCACGTCCCGTCGAGGACCGCCATCATCGGCGTGGTGATGAGCGCGGTCCAAAGCATCGAGAGGCCGGTCGATGCGCCGGTGATCGAGTAGGTCGCGATCCCCGACGGATCGTCGTCAGCTGCTCCAGTGATCAGCCCGGGGCCAAGCGATTTCGCCCAACGGCCGATCCGGTGTGGAATGTCCAGGTCCGCGGCGTTGCTCATTTCGTAGCCCTGCATACGTGGCACAGGGTATGCGAACCTTGGAACCCAAGACATCGTCATGGAGCGGGTCGTCCGTCAGGATGTTTTTGCGCGTTGTCCATTTTCGGCGGCAATCGAACGGTCGGAAGTATTCCTGCGCGGCGCGGCAGAGCGCGAAAGAATCGACGAATTGGTCGTCGCGAGCGCGGTCAACGTAGTCGTCGTCGAAGACTACACCGATAGCGTCCGGCGCCACGACGCACTGGAGTTCCGGTGGCGGCCTAGATCGCGTGCTTTCCCCGTCGGCCATGCGCTCTTGACCGTGCGGCCACATGCGCCGCAAGGCTCGCAATTGCAATTCACCGTTCGATATTCACCGCCGTTCGGCGCGGCCGGTCGTTTGTTCGACGCATGCATCGGACGATACATCGCGTGGATAACGACCGCACTGCTCCTGCGCCGTCTTCGGCGCGAGGTTGAACGCCTATAGCCACCAATGCGCGCCGAGCGCCATATTGAACGTCGCGGCATAGGCGCAGTACATCAGCCAGATCCCGGTTACCAGGTGGAAGAATCCGAGCGGCTTCGAGGAGTGCACCACGCCGAACCGTTCCAACCCCTCCGAGATGTACACCAGCACGAGACCCAAGAAGATCAGCGCCACCGGAATGTCACCCGCCGTCCAAAAGACGAGCAGCCCCAGCAGCGAGATCAAGGTGAACGCGATCGTCATCCACGCGTCGGGCGCAGCGTCCCCGGCAACCAAGCGGCGTCCGGCTAGCGCGAACCAATGCACGCCGTAAGCCGTGAACGCAAAGCCGGCCATATAGAGCGGCGCGTCCTTGAATACTTGGAACCAAGTTAGCCCGACGAAAATGTATGTGCCGGCGATCAACTGCATGAGGCCGGGCATCATAATGCCCCACAGACCCATGCTCCGGTCGACCTCGGGTGTCGAGCGCGGCCAGCCGAAGAACTCTTGACCGCCAAAAATAAAATAGCCCGTGGCAAGCCCGAAAAAGCCAATCGCCAACGGCACGTACGATGACGGCTGGAGTGCGAACATAGACATGGGCCAATTATACCGCAGGACAAGGCAACTAAACCAACCCCCGCGCCTAGGAAACGTGCAACACGGCGGCTCCCCGCAGCTCATCGTGCTTGAGCATCGAGAGCGCGCGATTGGCTTCGTCGAGCGCCATCGGCACGGTAAAACTCTTGATCGGGATCTCGCCCGCGATACGCAGAAATTCTTCGCCGTCGGCGCGCGTGTTGGCCGTAACACTACGCAGCTCGCGTTCGTAGAACAGCTCACGCTCGTAGTCGAGCGCCGGGATGTCGGTGAGATAGATCCCGGCGATGGCGAGTATGCCGCCGCGATCCAGCGCGCGCAGCGCCGGCGGTACCAGTTCACCGGCAGGCGCGAACATAATGGCCGCATCGAGCGGTTGTGGCGGCGTATCCGAAGCCTCGCCGATCCAATCTGCACCGAGTTCGTTTGCCAGATCCCGGTGAATCCCGGCACGGCTCATCACGTAGACGGTGCACTTCCAGTGCTTGAGCACCTGCAGCGCGAGATGCGCCGAACCGCCGAAACCATACAGCCCGACCGTCATACCGGGCACGACGCCGGCCCGTTTGATTGCACGAAAACCGATGATTCCCGCGCACAGCAGCGGGGATGCCGCTTCGTCACCAATCGCGTCGGGAAGCGCATACGCGTAGGCCTCGCGCACGGTTGCAAACTCGGCGTAGCCGCC
>Ga0302325_10007292_pt1 | contig 24588 bp, 26 predicted proteins | sample Palsa_T0_2_FD_201948 | JGI IMG/M metagenome (GOLD analysis project Ga0302325, IMG submission 201948) | Peat permafrost microbial communities from Stordalen Mire near Abisko, Sweden - Palsa_T0_2 | ecosystem: Environmental > Terrestrial > Soil > Palsa > Peat permafrost | place: Sweden: Abisko... | reverse complement strand
CGCCCCCGGTTTTGCTTAGTTGATAATGCCCAGTCGCAGCGCGGTCGCGACTGCGGCGGCTCGATCCGAGACCCCAAGCTTGCGGTACATGTTCTCCATATGGGTCTTGACCGTGGATGCCCCGATGGACAACGATCCGGCGATCTGCGGAGCGGCGTTTCCCACCGCGGCCAGCTGAAGGATCTGAAGCTCTCGCGGGGTCAGTCGCGGCGGCGCGAGCTCGCCACGTCGACGCGAGAAGAACTCTCCGAGCTCGGACCCGATTGCCGCGAGCGTTCGGGTGAGCCGATCAGGATCGTCCTGCTCGCGGGAGTAGAACTCCAGCACGGCCAGCACCTCCTGCGCCTTGAGGGCCGCGAACGCTATCCCGGTGTGCAGGCCCGCAGCACGCGCGACCTCGCTGCGTCGAAAGCTGGGCTCGTGGCTGACATCGACGATGATCTCTGGCCGTTTTGACTGCCACGCCAGTCCGGGAAGACTACCCCCGCGCGGGAGTCTCAGCGCGAGCGTCAACGACTCGAACTCGGCGATCTCGACCCAGGGCTCGCTCCAGATCAGCTCCGCCGCCAGGACGTCGCCGTGCGGAAGCCACAGCGCCCCCACGCTGAACTCGCACGCGTTGCCCAGGTCACGCAGCAGTCGCATGGCGCTGTCCTCAAACGAGCCCCATCCGATCAGGGCCGCGGAGACTGCGACGCGCGCCGCGAGCTCGCGGCTGGCCACGCGCTGATCAGTCACGTCCTGAACCATGCCGACGATTCGGCGCGTGCCAACCGGGCCTGCGTCGACGCTGGTGATCATCGAACGGAGATAGCGGACATCGCCCGCCCGTCGCTGGATGCGGTACTCGATCGCCGGCGGGTCAGGCGTCCGCCAGCCTGACTCGAGCTCTGTTTGCAGCCGCTGTCGGTCGTCCGGGTGGGTCCGTCCCAAGACAAACTCACGGGTCGGCGTGATCTCACCGGGCTCGACCCCGTAAATCCGGTACAGATTGGCTGACCACACATGCGTGTCGGTCTCGGGCAGCCATTCCCAGCTGCCGAGGTTCGTCACCCGCTCTGCCGTCTCCAGCAGATCGGACGCCCGCCGCATGGCGAGCCCGGTCAGAACGTCGCCGCGGGGATGCTCGCTGCTCTCGCGCTCCGCGCGCAGGCGTGCCGCGTCGGCGCGCAGCGCGGCGTTCTCCTGCTGCAACAGCGCAACCGCCCGCTGCCGCTGATCGGAGCTGCCGAGCATCGAGTACCCCTCCCCGGGAATCACCATCGCGTGGCGTTCGCAGATCTGCTTGAACGCATCGGCGCTCCCCTCGCGTGCGAAGGCGCGGAGCGGATACGCGCACAGCCTCGCGAGTTGGTGCGTCGACTCCAGGTCGTTCAAGAGGCGCTCGAGCACGAGCGTCGACGCCACGTCGCCGGAGTCCCACAGCAGCGCCGCCATCTCCCCGAAGACGCGCAATCGGCGACCGCCGGTGGTCACGCGCTCGATCAACGGGACCATGACGTCGCGGAAGCGCTGTCGGTCGAGCGTTCGATCGCACATGAGCTCGTCAAGCAGGACGGCCGCGTCGAAAGCCACGTAGCGATCGGCCGCGCCCGCCACGGTCACGTCGATGCCCAACGCGCGCAGCGCCGCCTCGATTGCGCTGGGTCGCGGTTGCCATGACAATCGCGGCATCCCCGGCCAACAGCGCCGGTGCGACGAACTCGCTGGCCGTGTCAACCAGGAACCGCTCGGTGTCATAGAACTGAACCAGATGCTCGCCGTCGCAGCCCTCAGCAAGGGGTACGGGCTGCACCATCATCGACCTAAGCGGTTCCGTTGAATTGAGGCCGCCGCCGCCGACACACAAGCCGTTCTCATGGCCCGGCCCTCGGAGGCCAAAGCGACCGCATTACACCGCTTATCGGCAATCTGGGGTGGGCGGAACATCGGCAGACCGGACATCGCCATCATCCGACTTCTATCTCTCTTTGTAGCACCACATCGGGCTGGCGCACGACAATTCGGGCATCGAGCCGGGTGGCGCCTCCACCGTTTGGTGGACGTAGCTCGCCGTTGATCTCGCATCCGATTACGGATGACTCGATGGCGCACTGACCGACACTCGGTTCGCGGTCCGGTGTCCTACCGGGCGCAAACCAAGAGTAAGCATCGCTCGAGAAGCGGCACCCCCGTCGTGAGGCGGGTTCGCAAAGCCACGGGACTCGATTGAGTCAGCCGGGCTACCGAAGGCGACGTTTGGTTGGGGATGCTGCTCGCAATCCAAGCCAGGGGCAGCAATGACCTTAAACCAACACTCTCGCGGGCTCGCCCATCGTCTGAACCTCCGCCGTTCGACGGCACATTCCCGGCCGAAGATGAAGAAGGTGGGCGCGGGGCTGGTCTCGGTCGCGTCGCTGAGTCTGCTGCTCGCCGGTAGCGCCCAGGCCGCCAACCCGCCGGTGGATCTTGGGTCCGCTGCGAGCTTCTCGGTCCTGGCGGGTTCGACGGTGACCAACACCGGTCCGACGACGACTTCGGGGACCTGGGCCTGGACCCGGGCTCCTCGATCACGGGCGCTCCGCACGCACTGGGAACGACCCACGTCGACGACGCTGTCGCGCTGAGCGCCAAGAACGCGCTCGTCACCGGCTACAACGACGCTGCCGGTCGGCCGGCCACCAAACTGGCCAGCGCCGACCTCAGCGGGCAGAGCCTCACACCTGGGGTGTATGACGCCTCCTCGTCGCTGCTGTTCTCGGCGGGCAACGTCACTCTCAACGCGCAGGGGGACCCCAACGCGGTGTTCATCTTCCAGGTCGGCAGCTCGATCACCACGGGTTCGGCCACGAAGGTTCTGCTCGTCAACGGAGCCCAGCCCTGCAACGTGTACTGGGAGGTCGGCGCATCCGCCACGTTGGGACCAACTCGACATTCGCCGGGACCGTGATGGCGCTGACCACGATCACCGCGAACACTGGCGCGACCCTCGACGGCCGGCTGCTGGCGCGAAACGGCGCGGTCAACCTCGACACGAACACGATCACCACCTCGACGTGCGCAGCGGGTACCGTCGGCGGTGGCGGCACCACCGGGACCCCGGTGACAACCGGAACCCCGGGCACGCCCGGCACATCGGGCACGCCAGGCACCACCGGCACGACTGGTAAGCCGATCGGATCGAAGAACACGACGACCAGCAAGAGCGAGGCGGCCAAGAAGCGGGCCGCCGCTAAGAAGCGCGCCGCCGCCAGGAAGCGCGCCGCCACCAGGAAGCGCGCCGCGGCCAAAAGGCGCGCGGCGGCCAAGCAGCGCTCGCACGGCTCACCGGCGCGCCCGCCGACGAGCACCGGCGGGTTCACCGGCTGAACGGGCCCGGTGAATCGACATGGCAACCATCACGCAGCGTTCATCCAAGGCCGGCGCCTCGCGCCGGTCTTGGAACGCGCACCGGCTGTACACCAAGCTCGCGCTCGTGCTCACACTCGTGTGTGCATGGAGCGGACTGGCGGCCGTCTCTGACGCCGCCGCGAGCCCGTCTACCCACATCAGCGCCACCCAAGAGCTGACCGGCTTGCTCTACGAGCATCGCGCGTACCAGTCGCCCCGGACCAGCGCTCCGCTGCTCGTTTCGCTGCCGGCGCATACGCCCATCACCGGCGAGCAGACCACGCTCCCCGTCATCGGACAAGCCAACGGGCGCGGCGGAACGCGCTGGCTGAGGGTGATGCTGCCCGGACGCCCGAACGGATCAACCGGCTGGATCGCCAGAGGCGGCACCCGACAGCTCTCGACCAGCTGGCACATCGTCGTGAACACCTCGCAGCGTCGGGTCTGGGTGTACCTCCACGGCCATGTGGTGAGAACCTTCCCAGTGGTCGTGGGCGCGCCCTCGACGCCAACCCCGACCGGCGACTTCTTCGTTGAGGAATCGGTGATCATGCCGGCGTCAGAGCCGGGCGGGCCGTTCGCGCTCGCGCTCAGCGCACGCTCGGACGTGTTCCGGGAGTTCGACGGGGGACCGGGGCAGATCGGGATCCACGGACGCGACGGCCTCGGCGGCACACTCGGGACCGCGGCCTCCCACGGCTGCTTCCGGCTTGCCACCCCGGACATCGACTGGCTCGCGGCGCGCATCGGACCCGGAGTACCGGTGAACATCGACGGATAGCCAGCCGAGCTTACCTCGGGGTCAACCCCTCGACCGCCAGCCCGGCAGCCACGTCGCGTTGCAGACCGCTGGGACGTTGGCGTAGCTCGTGAACACGGCGGCCATCACACTTCCCGGCACGAGGCTGTGCTTGTGGCCGAGGAGGTGACCCGTTTCGTGGATCACGGTGAGGCAGAACATGCCCCAGTCGCTCTCCATCTGGGTCCACGAGGCCCATTGCCAATGGGCGAGGGAGATGACGCAGTTGGCATACGTGGAGGCTGGGGCGTCGAGGTTGTCAGCGCCAAGCGAGGATTCGAACGTGACCCACCCGTCGGTGCTGGAATCCAGCCCGGGAGCCAGCGGCGCGTTGGCGATGATCTTGACCTGCCCCGCGCACGGTACGGCACCCCAGTACCCCTCGGCGATCGCGAACGCGGTGGTGACGGGATTGCGGCTGGTCACCGAGGCGCGAGTGTGTTTGATCTGGTGGGTCTTGGATGTCCGCGCGGCCGGCTTGGGAGCGGCGCCGGCGACGGATGCGGGCACCAACGCGGCGGCCGTGACGAGAGCGACAGTCAGCAGGCGGTTCATGTGTTCATGATGCGGCCCCCGACCGTCTTTCTCGTCCCACGCGGCGGGTGATCTTTGGGGTAGCCGGGGGACGTAGACGGGTGGGGTTGGCATCACCCTTCGGCCGGGTTGCGCCGATGAACGAGCTGCGGGCCACCTGCCCGCCGAGGCCTCAATGCACACTTCCAAACCGATCCCCGTCGTCATCGCCCGCTTTGACGACCTCCTCGCCCGCGGCCTGCGCGCGGTGATCGAGAGCGACGCCAGCCTCGAGATCGTCGCCCAGGACATCGAGCTGCATCGCGTCGGGGTGATCCTGCGGGCTCAGCGCCCGCGCGTAGCGATCCTCGACGTCGATGCCCTGCCCAACCTGGCTGAGGTCCGCCAGCTCACCCAGCAGTATCCGAACACCAGGCTGGTACTGCTCGCCACCCAGCCCACGACGGCCGAGTGCTCGCAGGCGCTCGCCTTCGGCGCGAGCGCCTACCTGGGCCGGAACACCCAAGCGCGTGATGTCCTGACCGCGATCCACCTCGCATCACGCGGGCTTCAGCTCATCCCGCGACCCACCCCCAACCCCGGCGGACCGCCGTCCCCGGGATCGCACCTGCTCACCCAGCGCGAGGCCGAAGTGCTCCCAATGCTCCAGCAGGGCAGCACGAACGCGCAGATCGCGCTCGCGCTACACGTCGGAATCGAGACGGTCCGCAGCCACGCTCGCAACATCTACCGCAAGCTGGGCGTCTCGTCGCGCCGTCAGCTAGCCACGCTACCGCCCCAAGCTCCGCTCCAAAAGGCTGATCGCGAAACCCCGCAACCGGCACCTCGCCGACTGCTGGCGCCGCGCGACCGGCAGCGGCGTCCCGGCGCACTTCGCAATTAGTTTGAGCCCGCGCGGGTTTGTGTGGGGGTGGTATTGGGCGCGTCGTCTGTGAAGACGGTGTCGATCGGTGAGGGGTGGCCGATCGCGTAGCCCTGCGCGTAGTCGACCCCGTATTCCTCGAGTAGTTCCAGCGTGGCTTGGTTCTCGACCCCCTCGGCGACCGCCTCGCGCCCAAATCCCTGCGCGAGGTTGACGATCGCCTTGACGACGTGCTGGTTTTGGGGGTTTTCCACGAGGTCGCGGACGAACTCGATGTCGATTTTGAGCGCCGTGATCGGCAGACGCTTGAGGTAGGCGAAGCCTCCATATCCGATGCCGAAGTCGTCGAGCGCGATCTCGCAGCCGAGCTCGCGGAGCTCGTCCACGAACGCTTCCGCGACGGCCTCGTCGCCGGCGAGCGCGGTCTCGGTGATCTCGCAGACGAGCAGCCCGAGCGCAGCGCCGGTGTCGCGCAGTCCGCGCTCGAGGTCGCCGATCAGCTCGCGAGATCCGAGTGACTTGGCAGAGATGTTGAAATGCACCTTGTGCCCGCGCCCGGCCAGCTTGATCGCTTGCCCGAGCACCCACCGGTCGATCTCTTCGATCAGTCCGTACTGCTCGGCGGCGGTGAGGAATCTAATCGGTGCGATGATGGCTCCGTCGCGGTCGACCATCCGCAGCAGAAGCTCATGCGCGACCACCGCCCGGCTCTGTACGTCGATGATCGGCTGCGCGTAGAGCATCAGGCGGTCCTCGTCCAGCGCATCGCGGATCCGGCCGATCCAGGTGAGCCCGCTCGAGCTCCTGCTTGTTGCGCTGCTCGCCGGCGCGCCGGGCGCTGACGTCGGCGAATACGACGGCGATCCCCTGGATCTCGTTGTCGATGGTGATCGGCGCTGCGCTGTAGGAGACGGCTAGTAGCCGGCCGTCTCGGCGGGTGAATGTATCGTCCTCGACGCGGACGGTCGTGCCGGTGCGGAGCGCGGCCTGCAACGGGCAATCGGCTGCCGCATAGGGCGAGTGGTCCTCGTGCTGGTAGTGGACGGTGTCGTGGATCGAGCGGGCGGCGAGCTCGTTCTTGGTCCAGCCCAGCAGCTTCTCGGCAGCGTGGTTCATGTAGCTCACGCGGCCATCACCGTCGAGTGCGAACATGCCCTCGACCATGCTGTCGGTCAGCGTGGCGACGAAGTGCTCGCTCTTGCCCAGTTCCACCGCCTGGGCCTTTGACGCGGTGATGTCGGACAGGATCGCCAGCCCGCCGGTGTGCTTGCCCTGGCGGTCGGTCAACGCGTTGTGCGACACCCGCGCCCAGCAGTCCGTGCCGTCCTTGCGCACGAAGCGGTTCTCGACCACCCCGAGCGATCCAGCCTCACGCGCGGTGGCCATCTCCTCCTGGGCGATCTCGAGTTGCTCAGGGTCCATGAACTCAGACAGTGCACGGCCGAGCATCTCCTCGGGGGCATAGCCGAGCATGCTCGCCATCCGCGGGTTGACGTAGTCGGTGCGCTCCTGGGCGTCGACGCGCCACACGCCGTCCGGGGTGGTGTCAAGGATCTCGTGGTAGCGCTCGTCGCTGTCGGCCAACGCGCGCTCGGCCCGCTTACGCGGGGTGATATCGCGCGTGATCGTCGTCACGCCGGCCCCCTGCCCGGCGGCGTCGATCAGCGCGACCGCGGTGATCGCCACATCGATCAAGGTCCCGTCCTTGTGCCGCCGCTGGGTCTCATAGCGGCGCACCTCTCCGCCGGCCACCATCCGCTCGCGCAGCCCCCGGCTTTCCAGTGAGGCGTCAGCCGGGATCAGCACGTCGCTGGACTCGCCCAGCACCCCCTTGGCGGTGTAGCCGTAGACCGCTTCCGCTCCGCTGTTCCAGCTCACGATCCGCAGCTCGGCGTCCAGCGTGACGATCCCGTCATACGACGAGCGCACGCGCGCGGCGAGCCGCGCGCGTTCCACCTCGTCACGGTCGCGCTCGGTTACTTCCCGCCAGGTCAGCACGAGCAGCTCCCCCGCCTTCAGCGCCCGCACATCGAAGCAGCGTTGCTCGGGCTCGCCGCCCCGCCGGCTGGGCTGGGCGAAATCGTCCAGCGCCAACGACTCGCCAGTCTCACAGACCGTCACGTACGCCTCGAACAGTCCCACCGGAGCCAGCTGCGTGACCCGCTCGAGCACCCGCATCCCCACCAGATCCTCGCGCGCGAGCACGTTGCTTTCACACGCCGCATCATTTGCGTACTCGTAGACGAAGTCCACGATCCGGCCGGCCTGGTCCCGAACCGGTCGCAGCAGCACGAACGGGTCGATCAGCGTCTCGATCGACGTGTGAAAACACTCCTCGCACCTGGCGAGCCCGGCCGCGAGCCGGTCAGCCCGGCGATTGCTCGCCCCGACTCCGCGAGAACGACTGGACTGGTGCTGCTGCTGGACTTCATCGCATGCCTTCCGTTCGAGGTTGCCCTCCGCGACAGAAGAGCTCACCGCTCAGGACACCGTCAGAACCGGCTGACACGCAGCGCGTCGAGACCACCATCAACGCTCGCCGCGCTCGCTGTAGGTATGACGCAACACGCGAACCCCATCAACGCCTGGCACCAACCGGTATCGACAGTCGCCAACGCGGGCATGAGCCAGCGTGCCATTTCTGGACGCGGCAAATCGGATACGAGTTCGGCGTTCAGCCGACGCCCTGCCGGTCGGCACGCTCAGCCCGCAACCCACAACGACCCACCCATCCGCCGATTGACGGAGGTAGTCAGCGCCCGACGCTGCTGTGGTCGATTACGGCTGACTCATGTGCCGTTCTGAGCGATAGTAGGTGCGGTTCGGTGTCCTTACCGGACTAATCAGGACAGAGCAAGCATCGCCCGAAAATGGCATCCCCGTCGCGAGGCGGGTCCGCAAAGCCACGGGACTCAATGAGTCAGCCGGGGTTACCGAAGGCGACGTTTTGGGTGGGATGCTGCTCGCGATCAAAGGAAGCAGAGCAGCCATGACCTCCCACCAGCACCCACGCGGGCTCGCCAGCGTCTCCCCATCGCGTCACTGCGTCAGCAGCCGTTGGGCGAAGGCCCTCCGCTTCGGCGTGCTCGCCGGCGGCCTGCTGATCGCGGGGTTCGGGCCGGGCGTCCCGTCCGCCCACGCCGCTTCGCCAAGCATGGTGGACCTCGGTCAGGCGTCGACCTACGCGGTGTTGAGCGGCGCCTCGGTCGGCAATACCGTCAGCGCCCCCGGCGCCCCGTACACCACCCTACGGGGGGACCTCGGGGTCGCCGCGAGCGCGCAGCCGACCGGCTTCCCCCCCGGCGTGGTCACCGGCACGGTCAACGTTGGCAACGCCGCCGCCACCCAGGCGCACGCCGACCTCGTGACGGCCTACAACGAGGTCGCAGTTCGGACGGGCGGTACCGCACTCGCGGGCGCGTTGGCCGGCGCGACCATCTCGCCGGGGCTGTACACGATCGCGGGCGCCGTGTCGAACACCGGAACGGTGACCCTCGACGGCGGCGGCGATCCCAACGCCGTGTTCGTCTTCCAGGTCGATGGGGCCATGGCCCTGGCCGCCGGAAGCGATGTCGTGCTGACCAACGGCGCCCAGGCGTCCCGAGTGTTCTGGCAGGTCAATGGCGCCGGCGCCATCGGCGCGAACGCCGATTTCGCGGGAACGCTGATGGCGCTCAACGCCGTCGCGGTAGGTAACGGGAGCGTGGTCAATGGCCGCGCGTTCGCTCTGAACGGCGCCCTCACGCTGGATGCCGATGAGTTCTACAGCGCCCCACCGGTGGTCACCATCGCCGGTGGAGACACCGCCGTCACCAACGACCCCATCCCGACCATCAGCGGCACGACCGATGTCGAGCCACCGGGGGTCGTCACGGTAACGATCGCTGGGCAGACCCTGACCGCAAACGTCTCCGGCGGCCTATGGTCGGTGAACCCGGCGATCCTGGCCAACGGCACCTACCCGGTCGTGGCTTCGACCATTGACGGGGCCGGGAACGCCGGTAGCGCCACCCAACAGCTGACTATCGACACGGTACCGCCCGTCGTCACGCTTGACGGCGGCCCATCGGTGATCACAAACGACCCCACCCCGACGATCGCCGGAACCAGCGACGTTGCGCCCGCAACGATCATCGATGTGACCGTCGACTCGCAGACTCTGACCGCGCTCGTGCAACCGGGCGGAACCTGGAACGTGACTCCGACTGCACTGAGCGACGGCACCCGCACCGTCACCGCCTCGGTCACCGATCCCGCCGGCAACCAGGGCACCGACAGCCAAGTGCTGACCATCGACACCGTCGCCCCTGCCGTGACGATCACCGGTGGGCCTAACGCGCTGACGAACGATGCCACACCGGACATCTCCGGGACCGCTAACGTCGCGCCCGGCACAACCGTGACCGTGACCCTCGCCGACCAGACGCTGACCGGGCTGGTCGGGGGCGACCGGGCCTGGTCTGTCACCGCAGCCGCTCTCGCCGACGGCCCGCATCGCGTCGTCATGTCCGTCTCCGACGCGGCCGGGAACCTGGCCACCTTCACCCAGTGGCTGACCGTCGACACGGTGCCGCCGATCGTCACGATCACCGGCGGGAGGACCGCCACGACGACCGACCTCGACCCGACCATCACCGGGACCTCCAACGCTGCGCCCGGCACGACCGTCACGGTGTCGATCGCGGGCCAGACGATGACCACGTTACTCCAGACCAAAGGCACGTGGAACGCGACCCCGAGCGCGGTCGGCACGGGCATCTGGACGATCGTCGCCTCAGTTCCGGATCCCGCCGGCAACGTGGGACGCGCCACGCAGACCCTCACCATTGGCACCGCCTCGACCCCAGCCTCCCCCTCAGTCACCGCTCTGACGCAATCGGCCGCGGTCTGGCGGGAGGCCAACAAGCTCGCCCAGACCAGCAAAGGCAAGCCGCCGATCGGCACGACCTTCTCCTTCACGCTCAGCGAGCAAGACGCCGTCACGCTCACCTTCACCCAGACCACGCGCGGTCGCAAGCTCCAAGGCCGCTGCGTCACCCAGACCGCCACGAACAACCACAACCCATCCTGCACCCGAAACGCCGTCGCGGGCCGACTCAAGCTCACCGGCCACCAGCACGCCAACAGAGTCCACTTTTACGGGCGCTTATCTTCCAGCAACACCCTCAAGCGCGGGCGCTACACCCTCACAATCACCACGACCGACGCCACCGGCCGGCGCGCGACCTCCAGGTCACTGAACTTTACGATCGTCAAATGAACAAGCGCGACCAGCCATGAACCCGATCCGTCCCGGGTCCAAGCGGCGCGGACCCGGCCCGTCAGCACGACCCCGAGAGACGAGTCGGGTGGCCGGGGCCATTGCACCAGCAGGACCGCAAGACCGCTAGCTGCGATCGTCTCGGCTGCAAGCACCAGTGCAAAAGCAGGAGTCGCTCGCAGCTCGCCGACCTCGCACCCAGGCTTGCGTTATCGCGCCTACGGGCCATTTGCCGTTCGCGCCGGCTGTCGGGACGATCTATCGCGGGGATGTCACCTACGCGCCCACGCGGAACTTCAAGCTCGTGTTCGAGCAGGATGGCAACCTCGTCCTGTACGGGATCGACGTTCTCGATCCACCGCTTGATATCAGCACGGCGTCTTACTCAAACGTCGTGTGGGAGTCCGCGACGGGCGGTGCCGGTGGCTCTCACGTCTCAGGCCTCACTCCATCAATTGGATTGTCGATCGAGTTCGCCATCGGCGCCGAAGGTGCCGGCGCGGTCGAGTTTGTGCAGGCTGCAACCTTCGTCGTTGCGAGTGGTGGCAACCAGATCGCGGCGAAGTCGATCATGCTGGCCGAGATCAGTGGCTTCAAGCAAAGCGACCTAGCTGGGTGACCCCTCGGACGAGCATATTGGGGGCGGCACCGTCGAGACTGCCAACACACGCTACGGCACCTGCCCTCGACGTCGAATCATCGGACAGTGCAGACCTTCTCTCTCTCAACCGAGCAGCAGCACTGAGGCCCAGAGGTGGCTCCGAGCCACCGCGAACTGCCACGCTCCTCGCGCCCGCTCCGGCGACCGACCCTGAGCCGGGCATGCGCTGACGGGCATCTGGGCGGCGCGTTCTCACGCGACCGCCTCCCCGCCGATGGCTTCCGGCAGGAACTCCATGTAGACGACGGCTGTCACGGGTCGGGTGAGCCGCTCGAAGAGCCTACGCTTCCACCCCCAACCCGACAGGATGATGCGCTCCGCTTGCGCGCTTGCTGGGCCCGCCGCTAGAACGCGGCCGCGCACCGAGATCGGAGCCGCCAACGGCTTGCCGCGAAACGTGCATGCAGCGACGAGCGCTGCGGGGTTGTTGCGCAGACGTTTGGCCTTATACGCGTTCGCCTCAGTCCACACGTACATCCGGCCGTCCTCAAACCCTGGCCAGACGGGCTGAGCCACCGGGCGCCCGTCCTTGCGATAGGTGACGAGCAGGCAATATTTGTGTCCGCGGAGCCTCGTCAGGACCTCCTTGTTCGCCCGAACGACCGTCCGTTGCAGAAAACTCATGTCAGGTACCTCGCGAGGAACTCCGTTTGATCGGATACATGGGATAGGTGCGGATCACGACGCGCGGTGCATGGCCCGGGTGCCTCCGGGATTCAGGCCGGGACGAGGTTTTGTTCGGTGACTCGTCGTTCGAGCTCGTGCAGCGTTTGGGTGGCGCAGATCGCGTGGCCGCGCGCGTTGAGGTGGATCCTGTCGGCGGAGTAGATGCTGGCGTCGGCGGCGGCCGGGTGGATCCGGAAGTCGATGAGCACAGCGTCGTGACGGCAGGCGATGCGTTCGGCTAGGTTGCCCAATTGCTCGATCAGCGATCGCCAGGCAGGCTTCCTCTGGTCGGGCAGGAGCTCGGACTGGCTCAGGTCGAAGGTCGCGAGCATGATCACCTCGCTGCCGGCGGCGCGGAGTGCGGCGACGATCGCGTCGACGTCTCGCTCGACCGCTTCGGGGTCGTGGTCGGGCCGCATGAGATCATTGCCGCCGCATACCACCGCAGCCAGGTCGGGGGCGAAGGCCAGCGCACGCTCGCGTTGCGTCGCGCGGACCTCGGCGGCGAGCAGATGGCGTCTGCCGAGGTTCAGATAGTCCGCCCCGAGGGTGCTCGCCACCCGATCGGCCCATCCGAGGTGCTCGTAGCCCGGCGCTGGGTCTCCGACGCCCTCGGCCAAGCTGTCCCCGACCACGACGAATCGCCTCCACGGCAACGATGTCGCCCCCTGTTTGGGGGCGTCGGCCTCGGTGACAGCGGGCGCAGTACGGAGGGTGAGCCCGAGGCCGACGATCGCTGCGCAGAGAATCGCAAGCGTGCAGAACAGGTACACGTGCTCGAACGTCGTGGCGCTCCCTGGGTGACTGGATTCGATCAGCGTCGCCAGAGTCGCGATCCCGAGCGCGCCACCCACTTGGCGCGCAGCCTGATTGAGGCCGGTGCCGGCGGCGAACGCGGTGGGCGGCAGCGAGAGCGCGGCCGCGCTTGAGGTTCCGGTGGTCACGAGGCCCATGCCGGCGCCGAGAAGGAGTCCGATCGGCAGCCAGTAGCCGAGGAAGTTCGCGTGGTGGGGAAGCGCGGTCGCCAGCAGGCCACCGCATGCGGCCATCAGCAGCGCGCCCGCTACGGTCGCGTTGCGTGGACCGGTCGCCCCTCGGGCTCGACCGGCGAGCACCGCGGCGAGGCTGGCGGTGATCGCGCCTGGCGTCAGAGCGAGCCCGGCCTGGAGCTCGGGGTACCTCCACAGCTGAGTGAGGACGAGGACCCCGAGCAGCATCCAGGCATACAGGCTCATTCCGTAAAGCAGGGAGGTCGCGTTGGCGAACGCGAAGGTGCGCTCCTTCCACAGCCTGGTCTCGATCGCGGGCACAGAAACCCGCCGGGACCGAAGCACCGCGATGATCGCCGCGGTCACACCTCCCGCGAGCGCGACGATCGTTCGAGCGTCGTCCCACCCCCACCGGCTGCCCTGCGCAAGTCCGAGCGCCGCAAGGCCAACACCGATCGCGATCAGCGCCGTTCCGACGGGATCGGGCAGACGTGAATCCTTGCTGCGGGGATCATCGCCGCAGCCGAGCAGCAGCACGGGCAAGCTCGGCGCCATTGCACATGCCGCTGACTCGAGGAAGGCGAGGAACGCGGCACCGCCGGCGAGGACGAGCGGGCGGGCAGACTTGATCATCGGGGCTCTCCTTTTGGTGACTGGCAACCACGCACAGTGGTCGCGGCGCCAGTGGCGACATCGAGTGCGACCTTGCCGAACGGCCTGTCGTCGATGAGATGCTGCAGGGCAGCACCTGCTTGCTCGAGCGGGTATGAACGGTCCTGAGCGGGGGCGGTGCGACCGTTGGCGAGGAGCACTAGTACCTGCTCGTAGGCGGCGGCCTGGTTTGCGGCGGGTTCGGGCACCAGTACCTCGCCGCCCTCGGGGCCGCGTCACCAACATACGCTCGGACGGAGCGCATCGTTGATGCGGTCATGCGGGCCTCCTCTCACCATGACTAATACGATCGTACTATTGCCGGAAATGCGCAACGTACACGACGCCGAGCGCCTTGTCTAGTACGATCGTCTTACGAGTCGGCTAAGGTATGAGCGTGGCCAGCGACACGCGGCAGCAGATGATCACCACGGCGGCGCGGCTGTTCCAGCGCGAGGGGTATCACGCGACGAGTTGGCGGCGTCTGGTCGAGGAGGCTGGGGCCCCGTGGGGTTCGATCCATCACCACTTTCCAGCCGGGAAGGAGGAGCTCGGTGTCGCCGCGATCGAGGCCGGGCGGGATGGCGTCATCGCTTTGATCGATCACTGCTTCTCAGAGGGATCGGTTGCCGCCGGCGCCGTGGGGCGCTGGTTTGAGATCAGTGGTCGCCTGCTCGTCGAGACGGGGTTCGAGTCGGGCTGTCCGGTGGCCACGGTCGCGCTGGAGATGGCCGCGGCTCGCGGTCCCGTTCAAGACGCGACGCGAGCGGCGCTGGCCGCCTGGGAGAAGCGGCTGGCGTTCCATCTTCGGCGAGCAGGGGTCAGCCGCGGCGTGGCCGCGGATGCGGCGGTATCGGTTCTTTCGCTGATGGAGGGCGGGTTGCTGTTGGCTCGGGTTCGAGGCAACGTCAGTCCGATGCGCGTTGTGTCGCGCCATGCTCAGGCGATCGTTTCAAACGCGGTTGGGGGCTCCGCCGTCGTCGCTGCGTGACAAGGTGTGACGTGGCGCGGGCCCAACACAAATACGCTCCCTCGCCTGAATCGGAGGCGCGGTCGCGTGAGCGCCCGCCCAGCGGGCCCTAGGGAACGCAACACCTCGGGGCGGACCGTCCTGTTCGCCGGCAGCACGGCCTGCATCCGCTGCTGGGCCAGTTCAGGGCGGCAAGATCGGTCGACACGCTCGCGACGTCCATCGCGTGGGTGAGCAGGCTGATCAGCGAGGTCGCGATCACCAGCGCCAATGCCGAGCTCAGCCCGATCACCACGACCGCGGCCAACAACCATCCCGCGACCACCATCCGGCGATGCTTGAAACTCCAATGAGCCAATCTGATCATGACCGCCACTCCAATGCCCGGGGGGGTTTGGTACGCCCGCCGATTGTCGGCTTGACCCGGCTCGGATACATCGGCTCAAGGACCGGACTTTCACCAAGACAAATGACGCAGTCCCTCGTCGGTATGACGTAGGCCTCACGACGGGAGGCCTGGTGAGACCTGAGCGTTGACCCCGATCTCGATGACGGCGTGCGCGGAGGGCCTGAGCCAGCGCAGGACCTCGAGCAGTCGCGGATCCGGTAACGCCACGCAGCCGTCCGTTGCCCCACCCACCCAGCTGTGGAGGAAGATCCCGGAACCGGGCGCGTGCGAGCCCCCGACGATTGGATTCACGTTGAACTGGATGACGGCGAAGGACGGGTAGGCGATTGTCTCGGTCCAGAGCGGCTCGGACCAGGCGGCGAAGGCAGGGGTGACCCCGCACGGCGCATGCACGAAGCGGTTGTACTGCGGTGAGAACGGGTCCTCGTCCCACCAGTCGCCGCAGACCAGCTGGTGATAGGCGTAGTGCAGGCCGCCCGGATTGGGTTGGTCGCCGTACATGGTGGGCCCGATTGCGAACACCCCAACCGGGGTGGCATGGTCACCTTCATGGCGGAGCGCGGCAGCGAGCAGATGGCCGGATCCAGTCTCGGCGGGCCAGGCAGCGAACACGGGCCGCCACGGCGACCGGGCGTTCGCGCGTTCAAACGTGCGTAAGGTGGCGAGGTAGCCGGGTGCCGGCGGGTCGTCCGTCGCGCCCGACACGACGATCAACTCTTGCGCGCGGCCCGGGATCACGAAGCGCGTGCTGCGACGCGCCCTCCGCGAGGCAGTCCGGGGCGCCGCCAGCTGCGCGGCACGGCCAGCAATCGATCCCGTCGAACCGGCGACGGCGGTCACGATCGCAACGATCACACACGCCCGGGTCAAGATCTCAGAGAAGCTACCCGAGGCGACCATCGCGATTGCGAGCACCGACCCAGAACCATCCCCGGCACGGCGAGCGGCGCTCACCACGCTCGTGCCCGGGCTGACCGGTCGCCCTCAGCCGCGGATGACCCGGACGGCAGTTGAGGGCCGGCAGCGCGTGTTTCACGCTCAGGCGGGCGGGGTCCAACATCTGTTGAGACCGAGCCCCCGGGGTTGAGGCGTTCGGCCCCAGGGCCGATGGCCAGCTCATGACCGACCTTTCCGAGCGGAGGTGCTTCAGGGCGCGGCTGCGCATTGGGCTAGCGGTTTTGGTCCTGACCCCGCTGCTCGTGTTCGCCGGCCTGGCCGCCTTGGCCACCGCTTCCCCGGTTCAGTACTGCGCCCCGATTCCGATCGTTGGCGGGATTCCGCCCTGGGGCTTCCACTCGGGTGCGCCGATCACGGGAGCGACCGGCAGCTACGCCCGCGGCCACGGTGACATCAACCTGGCCGCCAACACCGTCTCCGGGATCCTCTGCCAGGCCAACCGTTTCCGCCACCAGCCCGACCGCCTGATCATCATGACGGTCGAACACCACCTCGTCTACCACTCACACGAAGCCGTCATGTGGGGTGTGCCCGGGAACATCATGAAGATCATCGTCCGCGTGCAGAGCAGCACCGACCCGCGCTGCAACGTTGGCACCCTTGGCCGCGTGACGCTGTTCGCAAGCTACAACGGCGTGCGCAGTGACAGCGTCCAGTTCACCTTCCCGGCCGCCTGTACGGACCACGACCACCTGTACCACGGACCGCAGGTCAATAACCAAGTCCCACCGGCCTAGCCCGCGCGCTGCTTGCGCCGGAGAGACGCGCTACTTGTCGCGAGTCGCCCGACGCCGGGACACGAGCCGGCCGGCTACGAAGCCGACCGCGCCGCAGACAACGATGACGACGATCAGAGGCATCCGATTGCTGGCAATGAGCAAATGGATCGTCACCGTCTGGCTATTGAGGACGGCGAAGAGGACAAACAGAGCTCCGAGCACCGCAGCGGCAATGCCTGGCGGCGACGGCTGGCGTCTCGCGCCGGGGGACGGCTTCTGCGTTGAGGGAGCCCGATTGAACTGAGCGGTGGTTGACATCGCGCGGCGCTCAGTCGGCCGCATTGGCCGTAGCCAGCCGCGCGCCGGTCGGACCGCCGCTGGCTTGGTCAGTTGGGACGGCGTGAGGTACGGCGAACTCGAACGGATTGCTGGCGCGCAATCGCGACGTGACGTCTCCGACGAGGTCGGACTCACCGTTGAGATCGAGCTTGAGTGCCGGTTGTCCGGCCGAAAGATCGAGGTCGGCTATGTGGATCCAGACGATGTTGGGGTCTGACGTGGACTCAAAGAAATACACGCCTGAGGTGAGGTCTGAGACCGTCCGCCAGAGCGTCGGCGCGATGTTCGGGCGGTCCGGATCGCTCATCCCGAACGGCTGCGAGGTATTGCGCATCACGCTAAGGATCTCCGCGACGGCTTCTCGGTCCGAGCGCGGTTCGGGCAGCCGCGCGACGTAGTAGGCGGCCCGCACGAACCGATCGGCCGCCTCGTTGGTGCCCGGCAGCGGTGCCTGGCCGCCGAACCCCTCAAAGCGCCGCAGATTCTCCAGCTGCTGGTCAAACGGCGGCGAGTTGGTGACCACATTGAACGACGGGTCATGATGGATGCGCGTCCGGCCAGCAACGTACTCAACGATGGCGGAGTCTCCGCCGGCGTCGTCGAGGACCAGGTGAACCGTGATGTCCTCGCCGCTGACCGGATCGATCTGCGCCACGATTTGTACCGGCGTCCGCTCCAAGAAGGTGACCGCCTCGGCCACCGTGGCGAAGTTGTCCACGAAGTACTGCATCCAGATCGATGGCGCCAGCGCAGGCCGGGCCGGATCTCGGTCGACGTAATCCGACTCAGCCAACCACAGCAGGTGCGCCCCGAGCCCCGCATCGTTCATGCCGTCAGAGGCGGCGATGTCGTAAGCGGTCGCGACGACGCTACCGAACCGCGACGTCCAGGACAGACCGCCGGGGACGAGGCCATCGTGCTGCATCCCCGCCGGCAGCGCCCAAATGTTGGTGCGCATGTCGTGCTCCCAATCCATGGTCCGGCCCACGAAGACCGCGCCGCCCAGGGTCGTCCACATCGCTCTCGTGCACATCGTGCTTCCTTCAGTCGTTTAAGCCCCTATCGACGCCAGTCCGGCAACACACAACCCCTCCTCGCAGATACGTTGGTCCACCGGCGTGCAGCTCCGCGGTCAAGACAGAGCATGTGGCTTGGCTACGCAGGCAGATCCACTCGGGTCGGCTGCCTCGGAGCGGCTCCGGGTACGCTCGTTCGACGACGCTGGCCGGTTCTATCCTCGAGCCGCCTTCTGGCCGATACACCAGTCAGGCGGCTAACCGACCGCCGTGCAGACGACGAAGGTCAGCTGAACAATGCGCGAACTCAATCCCGCCAGAACAGTCGAGCGTGCTCGCACACAACTCCAGGGCACCGCCGCCCGCGGCTCAGAAATCATCGTGCCGCGGCTGCGTGGCGTGTCGCACGCGGCGGCGTTTTTCCTGGCGCTGGCCGCAGCGGTGATCATCGTTAGCCTGGCGCCGACCGGTCGGGCGACCGTGGCCGTGGCGATCTACGGCGCCGCTCTGGCCGCGTTGTTCGGCGGCAGCGCCTTGTATCACCGTTGGCCCGGTCCGGCACGGTTCAAGCCGCTGTTGCAGCGGATCGATCACAGCACGATCTTCCTCTTCATCGCCGCGAGCTACACCCCGATCGCGCTAATGGTCCTGCACGGAGCGCTCGCCTGGGTGATCCTCGCCATCGCGTGGGCGGGGGCCGCAGCCGGGGTGGCGTTCTCGCTCGGGTGGATCCATGCGCCGCGAGCCGTGCGCGCCGGCAGTTACCTGACTCTTGGGTGGCTGGCCGTGATCGCCGTGCCGCAGATGCTCGGTGAACTCGGAGTGGCCCCACTCGTGCTGCTGGGTGCCGGTGGCTTGCTGTACTCGGTTGGCGCGATCATCTATACCCGCCAGCGTCCCAACCCGTGGCCGCGGACTTTCGGGTTCCATGAGATCTTCCACGCGCTCGTGATCGCCGCCGCGGCCGCGCAATATGCCGCGGTGGTCGGTTGGGTGCTGCCCGCTGCACACGCCTGAGCGGGCCTCCGCAGGTCCTGGCAGAATCATCTGCTTGTCCGAGCACTACCAACGTCCGGGATGGTTCACGACCAATGTCTTCAATCGGCTCATCGCCGCGTCGACACGGGTTGGCGTGAGCGTGTACGGCTCGCGCTTGCTCGAGGTCAGGGGCCGGACATCCGGCGAATGGCGACAGACGCCGGTTAATCTCCTGCGTTACGACCACGGCGACTACCTGGTCGCGCCGCGCGGCCACACGCAGTGGGTCAAGAACCTACGTGCGAGCGGTCAGGGACGACTGCGGGTCGGCAAGCGAACGCAGCCGTTCACGGCGGTCGAGCTGTCCGACGACGAAAAGCCACAGCTGCTGCGCGCCTACTTGAAGAAGTGGAAATTCGAGGTCGGGGCTTTCTTTGCCGGCGTCGGGCCCGACTCTTCGGATGACGAGCTGCGCCGGATCGCGCCGGATCATCCGGTCTTTCGAGTGACTGAGAACTGACCGAGTCCTCGCCCTGGCGGGAGAGGCCAGGGCCGGTAAAGTAAGCGCGTGGGCGGCTGGGACGATGTACGTCGAATTGCTCTCGATCTGCCGGAAACCAGCGAGCAGTCCTCGCGCGGTCTCGCCTTCTGGCGGGTGCGCGACAAAGGGTTCGTCTGGGAGCGGCCGCTGCGTTCGACGGACCTCCGCGCCCTCGGCGACGCCGCGCCGGAAGGGCCGATCCTGGGAGCTCGTGTCGAGCACCTCGGTGCGAAGGAGGCGCTTCTCGCCGATGACCCGAGCGTCTACTTCACAACGCCGCACTTTGACGGGTACCCAGCGGTCCTCGTGCGCCTCGATAGGATCGCCGTCGACGAGCTCGAAGAGCTCATCGTCGAGGCGTGGCTTGCCCGCGCACCCAAGCGGCTCGCCAAGCAGTACGTCGACACCCACCTAAAAGCGGCGCCCACGCGGACCCTGCGCGCCGATGGATGAGAGCGAGTCAGCCGGTTGTGCGCGCCTGATGCGTCGAGCGCTTGAGCGCCTCCGGGTGATCGGACGGCCGGCGGATCGATCGCGAGCAAGCGATCGGCGTGTCGCGGTCCGCGGTCGTTTACGAGCGTGTCGCGGGTCGGCGGAGTGCGGTCGCGCTACCGTATGAGTGCTGGCAATCCCTGAGCAGGTCCGGGCGCCAAGGAGGGTAAGGATGACCAAACGAGTGATAGCGACGCTCGCGGCAGGAGCGGTCGTGATCGCAGGATGCGGAAGCACGACTCATACGACGCCCGGAGTATCGACCCGGGTGGCGGCCGAAACGGCAACGCAGACGACACTGGCGCCCACGCCCAAGCTGAGCAGCAGCACCGCGACGCCCGCGTCCACGACGACAACGCCGACCCCAGCCAGCTATCCGACGGCCGTCACAGCGGGCTTTCTCCGGGCTTGCGGCTCGGCTCTCTCAGATGTTGAATGTCAGTGTGTGGTCAAGACGATCGAGCTGACCGTGCCGCTGTCGACGTTTGCAGCCGAGAGCGCGCTGATCGAGCGCGGCGACAACAACTATCCGAGCTGGATGCTCAAGGCGATCCCGAATTGTGAGTAGAGGGATGCCTCCACCCTGAGCGGACGGGAGGAGGTTGGAGGCGATGCGTTCACAGTTTGCGAGCTCCGGCGAAGCGCTGCCCAGCGGCGAGTCTGAAAGTGCCGCCTACAATGACTATCGGGCCCGCCCCCATGGTCTAGCGGTCAGGACGCCTGCCTTTCACGCAGGAAATCGCCGGTTCGAATCCGGCTGGGGGTACTACTGAACTCCCTGCAATAGAGATATTTTAGGTAAGCGTTCATCTCCCGGGGCCGGGGCTCAGGCGAGCATAGGGAACGGATCGCCGCGGTTATGAGCGGTGATCAGGTCACCGAGATAGGTGAAAAGTGAGCGGCGCTGCAGCCGGCAGGTCCCGGCGGCGGAGAGAGCGCGTTCGGCGAACCGCTCGCCTTTCTCGCTCTGTGTGCCGAGCGAGACTTTGCGGTGGATGACTGGCGCGCGGAGCGCGCGTTCGGCGGGGTTGTTCGTCGGCTCGATGCCGTCAACGGAGACGAACGTCCAGAGCGCGGGCCAGATCTTGAGGAGGTTGTTGGCGAACTGGCGGTGCCAGCGGTTGCGCGCTCGTTTCGATGAGGCGGCCCCGAGCAGCTGCTTGAGTTCTACCTGGATCGGGGCGATCTCGGCCTGGAGTCGGTGGCGGTCATGGTGCTCGTGTTGGTAGGCGCGCCAGGCGGCGAATACCCGGCGTGTGAGCTCTGATCCTTGCTCGCCGAAGGGCTTCTGCTCGCCGAGCCCGTCAGCGTGTCGGCGGAAGTCGCGTTGGATGTGTGACCAGCACGCCTGCCGGCGGTTGGGATCCAGATGGCTATACCCGTTCCAGCGGTCGGAGATCACGATCCCGGGGTAGCTGACGCCGATCAGCGCGTTGAACTGCGCGCGGTTGCAGTGCTCGGCGATCTGCAAGAACACGGCGTCCGGGGTGGTCGCGGTCCACAACGCCCGACCGTCGCCCTGGGTACGCCAGCCGGTCTCATCGACATGCACCGCCGGCGCATCCAGCACCTGGTCCTGGAGGTGCAGGTACGGTCCAGCCAGCGCCTCAGAGGCATGCTGGCAGATCGCGTCGGCCGCGCCGGTCGACATGGTCACGCCGAACAGATCCCGCGCGATCTCCCTGATCCCGCGCCGCGAGACACGGTACGCAGCGGCCAACGTCACCAACGCCGCCTGCAACCGGCACCCGAACGGCGAGGAGCCGATCTCCTGCGGCAACCGGGCGCTGGTCCGCGCGCGGCAGTGCCGACAGCGCAACTGGTGCGAGCGATGCTCGGTGAAGACAACGCTGATCGGCGGCAACTCCGCGACCTGATGGCGACCGAACCGACTGGCCGGCCGCTGCCTCTCGGGCGCAAACCGAGCGCCGCAGCCACCGCACGCATCCGGGAAGTGATCGACGATCTCATCCATCTGATCAGACGGCTTCAGCTCACGACCAGCGCCACGATGTCCGGGCTGCCCACCTTGCGCCCGGCGCTCTCCCTCTCGACGCATCAACTCTTTCGCCTTCGCGCGCGCCTCCGCCCGCCGCTGCGCCCGCGTCTTCGGCGGATCGGCTGACGGCGGCTTGGAACTCGTCCGCGAGTCCTGACGCGCCGCAGCCTCCAAACGGCTCAAGCGCTCATCCATCTCCCGCACGCGAGCAGCCAGTTCGAGAATGAACTGCACACACGCCTCACGACCTGAGTCGTAAATCGCCTCCGCCTCGGCACGTTCCACGCCTGCAAGATTCGGTGCACGAACAAGGAATCCCTGCACCTGGCCCCGACGACTGAACGCTTACTATTTTAGAGCGCGACGGGCTCGGCCAAATTCTCACCGTGTTCCCCAGCCGTGTTCCCTGCGTCCTGGTGAGCGTCCCGCGACGGGGGCGTCGTGCGTGTCGCGGCTGGCCGTGGATCCGCTGCCCCGGTTGAGGCGTCGATTGGGAACTGCTCGGCTGCGCGAAGCTGATGCTTGTGCTCTTCTGCGGCAGGGCTGGCGAGCGGCCGTGCCGGGCCGGGAACTCGCGCGTGTCGCGACGGGGCCTCGCCGGTGCGACACGGCTGTGAAAGCGGCAACATTCAGGGGCGCGGACCTGGAGGCTGCTGCTCGCGCTCGATCGGCGCGCTCGGGATATTTGACCGTGGGCGAACCGCGAGGGTCGGTGCCCAGTGAGCCTGGCGCCGCCTGCTCCCAGCTGCCCCTGGCTTGCACCGTGGGACCAGGGGCGGAGCGCGGGAGGATGCGCCCGAGGCGGTGGCTTAGGATCCGGTGAGCGTGACGTTTCCCGCGAATCGACTAAGGGTCCCGCCGTGCGCTGAAGATCTGCTGGCCGCACGGTCGACGTTGGCTTCGTGAGCGAAGTTGACGAGGAGGTTCTTCGGTACGTCGCCCATCATCCGTTCGTGCTGGTCAGCCACGTGCAAGCACTACTGGAGCTCCAGGAACAGGCGGCGGCCGAGCAGCTGGCTTCGCTCTCCGCGGACGGTTTGATCAGACTCGCACCCGGGCTCCGCAACCAGCTTGCTGGCTATCAGATCACCCGCTCCGGCCTGGCTCAGATCGGCAGCGACCTCCCGGTCCCCCGCGTCGATCTGCGCCGATATTGGCACGACATCGGTGTCGTGTGGCTGTGGCTCGCCGCCCGCAACGGCGTTTTCGGCGCGATCGAGCGCGTGTTCTCCGAGCGCGAGATGCGAGCCGCCGACAAGGCGGACGCCGCTGCCACGTACGCGTTCGACCTGGAGCTGTCGCCGGCGGTGCGCGCCAAGGCCGCCGACGCCTCGTTTGGCGCGACCCTCGAGAGCGACGTTCCAGGCGATCCGCCGCGGGTGCAGTATCCCGACCTTGTCCTGGTCGTTCCGTCGGGCCGCATCGCGGTGCAACTGCTCCTCACCGGGGTAGGCCGCGATCCGCTCGAGGCGATACTGAGCGGATATGCGCTGAAATCGAGCATCACCGACGTGCTCTGCCTCGTCGACAGCTCGGCAGTCGCCCTCGCGGTCCACGTCCAAGAAGTTCGCCTCGACCGCGCGATCCGCTGACCAGATCCCCTCGCCCGCGGCGACAACATTGCTGCGCTCGGCTACGGCTCGCATCGTGAGCGCACTGCTCACGCTCGTTCGACCTCCTATCCGCAGAGGATTGATAGGCAACCGCAACGGGGTCCCGGCGATGGTTTGCGCGGCTTTTCTATCTCTAGCGGGGGCGGGATTCGAACCCGCGACCTTCGGGTTATGAGTTACAAAAGGTTGCTCTAGTTCTCGCAAATTGGGCGAGATTTCGGCCACAAAAGGCCCGCTTTGGGGTTGTTTTTGGCCAGTTTGGTACTCAAAGTGGTACTCCACGAAGAGTGGTACTCTGCTGGTACTCCACCGATTTCGCCCCTTCGTGTGATGCCTCCAACAGACCCCGTTCCGACCGCCGCGCTGATCGTCGTCGAGCAGCGCGGCGAGGTCCACTACGAGGCGAAGTTCCGCTACGGCGGCCGCCAGGTCAAGCGCCGCATCGGACGGGCGTGGCTGACCCCGGATGGCGCGGGCGGCTGGCGGCCCCGGCGCGGCCGCGTGGCCGAGGGGTACCTCGACGAACGGCGTGCGCACGTGGCCGCCGCGGAATTCGTCCGCGCCTACGTCAAGGACTTCAACGAGACAGAGCGCGTCGAGCGCGAGCGCCGCACACGCGGGGTCACGTTCCGTGAGCTCGCGCACGGCTACCTCGAGTGGCTGGAGAAGGTCCGCGGCGCCAAGCCCTCGACGATCCGCTCACACCAGTCAGATCTGGCCGAGCCGGGGACACCGCACAAGCGGGGCACAGGCACGACGGCGGG
>Ga0302325_10007290_pt1 | contig 24593 bp, 20 predicted proteins | sample Palsa_T0_2_FD_201948 | JGI IMG/M metagenome (GOLD analysis project Ga0302325, IMG submission 201948) | Peat permafrost microbial communities from Stordalen Mire near Abisko, Sweden - Palsa_T0_2 | ecosystem: Environmental > Terrestrial > Soil > Palsa > Peat permafrost | place: Sweden: Abisko... | reverse complement strand
AGCAAATATATTGCGTTTCCGCAGCGCACCCCGGGCAAAAAGTACATTCGAAGTCGCAACTATATTCCTCTCCGCGAGCCGATAGTCCCTGTCCGCACGAGTCACAAGTGGTCTTCGCGCCGGATTGTTGTCCGCTTCGGTTGTCCGAGGGCATTATGCTCCTTGATTGTTCTGCGAATTCCCCCCTTGCTTCTCGCGAAACAGGGGCATGGCCGCGATTCGATGGTACTCGCGGAGTTGATCCGCGCGAAGCTGGTCACAATCCGCCTCATGACTTGGCCCGGCCTGTCACCGATTTCTCGCAAACCTTTTCGCCGCCGGCCCGTCTATACCCGTTGTCAGGTGAAACGAGCGGAGTCAACCACAATGGCCGAGTCTTTCGTCCGCATACCGCGCGAGCAGCCGAATGGATCACTGATTCGCGCCATTATTGCAGATGATGAGCGCCTTGCCCGCGAGAAGTTGCGCATTCTCTTGGGTTCCGAGCCAGAGGTCCAAGTTGTGGCAGAGTGCCCGAATGGCAAACAAACGGTTTCCGCGATTCGCAGTTTTCAACCGGACATGCTACTCCTCGACATTCAGATGCCGGACCTAGATGGCTTTGAGGTGTTGAACGAAATATCCTCCGACGAGATGCCTCAGGTCATCTTCACCTCAGCCTACGACCAATATGCAATTCGCGCGTTTGAAGCGCATGCGTTGGACTACTTGCTGAAACCCTTCGATCAGGATCGGCTGCATGCTGCCATCGAGCGGGCTAGTGTTGAAATCCGGAAGTCTAAGGATCAAGATCTCACCAATCGCGTTCTTGCGCTTCTATCGGCGGTCAGGTCCGGGAAGCGACCCGTTCCTCAGTTCGACGAGCGCCTGACATTTCGAACAAATGGTCGAGTCGTGTTCTTGAACCTCGAGGAGATTCATTGGATCGAGGCCGCCGCCAACTATGTCCGGCTCAATACCGGGAAGGATTCCTACCTCTTCCGGGAAACCATTTCTCGAATTTCAGAACGCCTGAATCCGTCTCAGTTCGTCCGCATTCACCGCTCCATGATCGTCAATGTTGCCAGGATCAAGGAATTGATACCCGTCAACAGTGGAGAATATGTCGTGGTTCTGCACAGTGGAAAGGAGCTTTCCTGCAGCCGTGGCTACCGCTCCAACCTGCAACACTTGATCGGCAAGAATTTCTGAGGGCCACGTTACCCGCTATTCCGTCTTAAGCCCGTAGGCCGCTGCTTCCTTTTCGGGAACATTAGCGCCACAACAAAGAATCCAGCCAGCAAGAGAGCAAAGTTAACCACGCTCCCCTCCGGACCAATTGTTCCACCAGTAAGCCAGCGCGGGCCGTGCAGGTTGGAATTGAGAAGGTGGACACTAGCCAGCATTCCGCTGTCGGGCACCGAATAGATGAAGGTTTCAGCGTAGTCGCTGGCGGCGTGGAATCCGATCGCGAACCACAGGTTCCCGGTGCGTACCAAAGAGAATGACGCGAAAATGCCGAACAGCATCACCGACAGGGCACCCACCCAGCCCTCGCCGGGGTTCCCCAAGTGCACGGCTCCAAAAAGCGCCGAAAGCAAGACGGCGGATGGCCAAAAGCCGATACCATTACCTAATGTAAACTGCGCATAACCGCGAAACAGGAACTCCTCGAAGACTCCCACCATGGCAAAACCCACCGCCCACAGGAGGACAAATGTCGTAAGAGCTGTGCCCGCCAACGACAGTGTTCCAAAGGAAAACCCCCCCATCGCGGCAATTGCCAATATCTCCGTCGTCTCGAAGAGCAAACCGATGGTGACTCCCAGCCAGAAAGTCTTTCCGAAAGCGCCTTTTAGTGGAATGCCGTAGGCGCCGAATTTTCGGTTTTCAATCCTCGACATGATCCACGCCGCAACAAAAGCAGAGCTGATGCCCACGCCTTCGATGAGAAATATGGTATTGGGGCTGAGCGTACCGTGGCTGGCAAGGCGAATGATTGCGGCGAGAGCAGGAATCCTAAGAGTGGCCTTCTGAATTAAGAGGGAAAACACGACAAACATGAAGACGTAGATGATCAGGCGCCACCCCGCTCGGATGCCACTGGGGGCCCAGAAAACCTGACGCCATAGGCTGGCCTGCGTCGGGATGGCCGCAGAGTTGATCGGGCTTGTGTTCTCGCCAGTTAGACCTTTTTCCGGGACACTCATTCTGCTACCTTTCGATCGAATCCAACTTTATCAAGCGGTCCTATGCTTTTTCGATAGTGGGCGACATCTGGGACAGTTGCACGCATAACTGGGACAAAAGGTATGTGGAGATGAACGAACCCCGTGCCACTACGCCACGTAACGATCTCCGAGTGAGTAAGCTGGCTTGACTTTCTCTCGCCGCTCGCGCTTAGCTAAGCGGAACTCCAAAACGCGAGGCAACGCGCACTCATGAATAGGCTGAATCAGTATCCGATGACGGCCTTGAGGTGGGAGTGATGAAAACGCTGATCCGGGATGTTCGATACGGTTTGCGCAGGCTGCGGAGGTCGCCGGGTTTTACCTCGACCGCGGTCATCACCCTGGCGCTGGGCATTGGCGGTGGTTGGTATCTACGGTGTGATTGCGTATTCCGTGGGTCAGCGACTCGCGAATTCGGCGTGCGGATGGCTCTCGGCGACTCAAAGACATCAAGCGCTTTGGGTGTTGCTCAGACAGAATATCCGGCTGATCACGTGGAAACTTTCGGTTGGGCTGGTGGCAGCGTTTGAGCTGACACGGCTTATGGCGAATTTGCTCTACCCAATCGTTCCCGGGGATCTGCTAACCCTGATGCTGATGGCAACCATACTGATGGTGGCGCTGCGCTACGAATGAGACGAGGATGACAAGGGAGACTCTGCTGCAGGATATTCGCTACGGCTTCCGCATGCTGCGACAATCCCCGGGCTTTACGGCGGTAGCGGTCATTACTCTGGCGTTGGGAATTGGCGCGAACACGGCGATGTTCAGCGTCATCAATTCCGTGCTGTTTCATTCCCTGCCTTTCCGGGACTCCAGCCGCGTGATGGTACTGTGGAAGACGATGTCGAATGGCAACGCCAACGCCTTTTCTACGCCAGCCTTTCTGGAGATGCGCCAGCAGGGAGATTTTCTTGCCCATCTCGGTGCGTTTACAAGTCTAGGAAAAAATCTTGGAGGCAAGGAGCTTCCAGAGCGGATCGCGGGAGGAAAGGTCAACTACGACTTACTGCCTGTGCTGGGAGTGCAACCGATCCTTGGCCGGATGTTCTCCTTGGACGAGGACCGCCCAGGAGCAGGCGCGGTTGTGATTCTGAGTCACGCGCTATGGTCGACACGTTTCGCATCGCGTCGCAACATATTGAGCGAGGTTGTGGATTTGGATGGCACGCCTTACACGGTGGTGGGTGTGATGCCACCGGGATTCCATGTTCTGGCCGACACTGAACTATTCTGGATTCCCCTTCAACTGGAATCGATGAATGCGCGAGCTTCTGCGCGTAACGTTCATTGGCTGTTTGCTTTCACTCGGCTTCCCGTCGGACGCAATCAGAAACAAGTACAAGCCGGGTTGGATGCGATCGCAGCGCGATTGAAGGTGCAGGATCCTGCTGGGGAGGGCGGATCCGGAGCGACATTGCAATCGGTCAGTGATTTCGTGAACGGAGCTGTAAAGCCGGTACTGCTGCTGCTGATGGGAGCTGTCGCCTTTGTCTTGCTGATCGCGTGTTCGAACGTGGCCAACCTGTTGCTGTCGAGGAGCACTACGCGGGAACGCGAGATTTCGATTCGTACCGCGCTGGGCGCTAGTCGCTGGCGGATGATCCGCCAGTTACTCACCGAGAGCGTACTGCTGGCGATGCTGGGCGGCGGGCTTGGTTTGGTACTCGCAGAGATTGCGATCAAGTCGCTGCGGTCGGTTCATCCATCGAGCATTCCCGCCTCAAATGCGATCGTTGTGGATCCTACCGTGCTTGCCTATACCGCCATTCTATGTGGAGTTGTGGGAATTCTTTTTGGCCTTGCCCCGGCGTGGGAAGGATCTAAGGCGAGCGTGGGTGAAAAGCTGAAAGACGGATCGCGGGGCAGCAGCGGAAGCTTCGGAAAGCATCGCGCCGTGCTTGTGGTCATGGAAACGGCATTGGCGTCAATGCTGTTCATCGGCGCCGGTCTCTCGCTCCGAAGTTTATGGCGTGCGGAGATGGTGAACCTTGGATTCAATCCGGACGGAGTGTTGACGTTTCGCATCGCGGCCCCCACGGAGTTTTCCGAACAACGTATACCACTTTTCTATCAGCAGGTATTGGACCGGGTGCGCTCGCTGCCCGGTGTGCAATCGGCTGTCCTGGCGAGAAACCTCCCCATGAGCGGGACGGATCCATCGATGCCGATCACAATCGAAGGCACACCGCCTCCTCCGTCGGAGACCCCTATCGTCGCGCGTCTTCGCGCCATCGGGCCGAACTACTTCAGCGGACTTCAGACGTCTTTATTAGCTGGACACGAGTTTACGGAGCATGATACTGCAGCCTCCCCGCGGGTCGTAATTGTGAGCGAGAGTCTGGCCAAACTGCATTGGCCGAATCAGAATGCGCTGGGCAAGAGACTGAAACCCGGAATGCCCGGAGGGGACTGGTGCGTGGTGGTTGGAGTGGCTGCCGATGTTCACCACTGGGCGGCCGATGTCGACATCGAACCGACAGCCTACTACCCATACACGCAAGTGCCTTTAGCGTTTTTGCCGCTGCTGGAAGGGAATATGGGTATCGCCGTGCGCAGTCAGAATTCAGATGGCTTGCTCAGCTCAATTCGAACAGCCTTGGGTGAGGTGGACAAAACAGTGCCGGTTTATGACGTCAAGGGCATGGAAGAAATGGTTGCGGAATCAGGATCGTTGCGACGCTTCGATATGTGGCTGATCGGAACGTTCGCCGGCCTGGCGTTGACTCTGGCAACGGTTGGCATTTATGGAGTCATGGCGTACGCAGTTTCGCAACGGACACGCGAGATTGGCATCCGGATCGCACTGGGCGCACAACGGAGGGATGTGCTGCAACTGATCATGGGACAAGGCGCGAAGCTGGCTTTGGCCGGAGTGATCGCGGGGCTTTTTGGCGCATTTGTGCTCTCGAGGTTGATGTCCAGCCTACTGTTTGGAGTGAGTCCGCGAGACTTGGTAACGTTTTCGGTCGTGCCCTGGATGGTTTTGGTATTGATTCTGGTCGGCTGCTATATCCCAGCAAGCCGCGCGACGAGGGTAGATCCCGTCGTTGCCCTGCGCTGCGAGTAGGAGGTTCGGACATGAAGGATTTCTGCAAGATCAAGCGTTACGCTCTGCGTCAGTTGCGAAAGGCACTTTCAGGAGTGAGGTCCAGCTTTCTCGGTCCTGCGCGGTTTGCTGCCACAGTAACTGAGAGAGGGTTTCTATTCGCCTAACTTCGCCGCTGCGGGTCATAGCTTTCAGAGTTCGAATAATCGCTGCGTCTGCGGATCCGTAGGCGGCAAGCGAAAATGAAAAAGATCCCCGGCGAACAATGAGCCGATGGATATCATCCGTGGATGCGGCGCCTCCCGCCTCCAAGAGCGCGATGCGGCAAGCACGCGTAAGTGTGACCTGCAGGTGGCGTGACCGGCCTGACGGGGAAGACCCCATCCGGCCACCTGCGTCTCCGCGCGATCGAGTGTAATTCTGAGGCCTTGCCGGCTCCTTCGCGCACGCCTGTGCCGGGCGTGCCGAATCGCAACCCATGAAGGTCTCAACGGTCGCGAAATCTCTCAAGCCCTTCATCGCCTTGTTAAGGCGTGAGATTCGTCGATTCAGTTGCCTGCGCCGGAGCAAAAGCTCGAGAGCCTTTGCCTTCACTTGCTTTAAAGTTTCGGAGATAGCAATCTCGCTCGCTCCCACCGGCGTTTGAAGTTGATTCGCGGACATGGTATTTGTTGCGTTGGTTGACGCGGCCCGCAGCGCGCAAGTTATCCGGGAGGGGATGGACACAGAGAATTCGGGGACGAGCTGCGCGATTCGAGGCGCTGCAGCTCGCACGCCACCCAAGCAGAGCCCACATTTTGGATGCAAGAGGCGCAATTCTGTCCTTTAAGCAACCGGCCCTGAGCCCTTCCTGTCGGGTTCATGCCTGGATCTGCTATCGTGCTCAGTCGCCCACAGCCAGACACGTTGCCCGCGATCTCCAAGTGACGCCGTCGCCTCGCCATAATCCTTAAGTCGACCCAAAATAATACTGATCGTTGCCATCGGATTTCTGTTTCGGGCCAGGAAGTCAGGCGCCGTCCGCTGAATCTCATCGCACACGTCACGTGCGCTCATCGGTCGTGTCGCGTCCATGAGTACTCTCCGGCACGCTGAGGTGATACCGGGCTGGCGCGAACCTTTCTTACGATCGACAAAATCCAATAGAACGGCGTCCAAAATGTCGTCACCAAAGAGCTTCGCCAGACCCAAAATGGTCCGTTTGACGGTGCCAATGCGCTTTCTAATTTCCGCTCGTTCTTCGATCAATTGACATAACTCTTGCTCGGCCCGTCGCACCACGTCGGCCACGTGAGGGTTAGCATCGCCCGCTCCCGGTCTACCAGGCGTCCGCGCATGATCCATCGGAACTGCATAACACGCTTGTCGTTTCGCGTGGTGCGTTCTGGGATAAACGCCACCTCGATCGGGACCAGTAGACACTAAGGCCGCGCGAAACGCTTTTGGCGCTTTCTCGTCTCGGTCGTCATTTCAGCACGTTTTGGTGGAACAAAATGATTTTCTCTGGTGCAGAGGAATTTAGCTACAACTTGACAAACCTCAAGCGAGCCACAATTATTGGCGAATTCACCGGGGTTGGTGCGCATCCTGGCCGATCATCGCATTGACGGTCACTTCACGATAGAGATCCCATTCGACTGCGCCATCAACCCAGTATCAAAGACAAATTGGGAAGGCACCGGTCTTACACCGGATGTTCCCGCTAACGGTTCCGAGGTCGATGTGGCGGAAAAATTAGCAATCGCCAACATTCAATCGAGGTGACAGGCGGTAGAATGCGCCTCTTCATGCATAGCCCTTCGCCCTAGCCCTACGTGGCGTGACTATTCTGTGCCTCGCGGCTCGTTGTGATGAGGGGTGCGGCACTGAACGTTCCTGAGGCTTTCCTGTCGGTGATGCCCATAGCTGGTCGCAAACTGTTCAAGCGGCCATCCCCAACGCAGGCACTGGTCCCGCTTTCGTCGGTACTTATCCCTTCCCTGAGGATTGGCGACGCGACTCATGCTACGGTAGCGAAACTGAACGCTGTTCCAGTTGTCGACTTCAAGATGGCTGCGCCAATCCAAACGGTACGTGTTGGAAGGTCTTCGTCGTTCGCTGCCCCTATCGTGTTGAAGCCATTATCTTCGAAATCATGTGGCATGGCCACAGGTACGACATAGCTACTGCTTCAGATGCATTCATCTAACTCGGGAGGCGTCATGAAATGTGTACAAGAGCCGATTCTGATACTCGGATTGGGTCTGGCCACCATTTGTTCGGCCAAGCCCGCGTCAATGCGGCGTGCACCGTCGGGCGATGGTGGGTTTTCCAACGCGAGCACCGACACGCAATCCCGCCATCAAGGGGTCGAGGCTGCGAAGGGAGTCTATCTCTTCTCGTCACCAGATTTCGACAGCATCGAAGTCAATGGCAATTCGATAGCCGTAGTTTGCGACCACGACATCCTGGTCTTCGATACCAACGTGCTGCCTTCGTCCGCAGCTCGTGTTCTGGATGAGATCCGCGAGATCTCCGACAAACCGGTCCGCTACGTCGTAAATTCTCACTGGCATCCGGACCACTGGGATGGTAATGAGGTTTACGCAAAACGTTTCCCGGACCTCGAGATCATTTCCAGTACTGACACGCGCCGCTTAATGGAGAACTCAATGCACATCTATGGAAAGACCATCGAGAAGCTGTCGGCTGGTCCCGCCAAGGAGATGCAGGAGTCGCTGCAAACCGGCAAGAACCCCGACGGTTCTGCGCTCAGTAATAGTGATCGCAAGGAGTTTCTCGAAGACTTGCAAATTCAGAAGCAATTCATAGCCGAATATAACGCAATGCATCCCGTGTTGCCGACGTTGACATTTGACCGTCAGCTTACTCTCTATCACGGCGGGCGAGAGATCCGATTGATGCAGTTCGTGGGGAACACTGCCGGCGATACCGTCCTGTACCTGCCCAAGGAGAAAGCCTTGGTAGCAGGCGACTTAGTGACTGTCCCTATTCCGTTCGCCGCAGACTCACATCCCAGCCAGTGGATCGCGAGCTTAAAGGCGTTGAGAAACCTCGATCTCGAAGTGATCATTCCCGGACATGGCCCGGTTCAACATGACAAGGGGTGTTTGGAATTGTTGATTGCCTCGCTCCAGTCGGTAGTTGATCAAGTTCATGACGCACTCTCGCGCGGTCTCACGCTGGAACAGACGCGCCAATTCGTGAAACTCGACGATATCCGCAAAAAGTTTACCGGTGGTGATGCCACTCTCGATGCTGAGTTTGATGGGAATTTTACGCAGCCCATCGTGCGACAGGTTTATGACGAGGCCACCGAGGAACTGGAGCTGTACCAATAGGCACCTTGGCCCTTGGTCGGAAATTCGGGGTCCAGAGGGCGGCGGTGGCTCTCATAACTCAGACAGTCCAGCCACAGACTGACACGAGAACTCGATAGAAGGTCGGCCGACAGCAAGTCGGAACGTCGGTCTTCTTCGCTGCGACAGCCTCATGATCTTCCGATTCTCACACGCACGCGACTCCCGAGATACGAAATGATGTAGATGCGGTATGCCGCTCGCCGCCTTCTCCTCTGGGATGACGCAGTTTCTGTATCTTATTACACCGCATTCCATGTTGCTCGTCCCCGAATGGAACCTAGTCGCACCACGCACTTGCAGACCTCACAAGGCGGCACGATACCTGCTCGTCCATGTCTGTGCTGGGCGAAGACGGCAAAAGTCGCAACGAGCACGGAGCATAGCTTTCCTTCGGAGGAATTGAAGATGAAAACCCTATTTAAGCTGGGCGTGGTGGCCGTTGTTCTCGTTCTTTCCTTCGTCAGTGCGGTGCTGGCTCAGGAAACAACTGGCGGCCTGCAGGGAACCGTCCGAGACCCTAGCGGAGCACTTGTTGCCAAGGCAGAGGTAATGCTGAAAGGTACCTCGCTCGTGGGTTCGAAGAACTTGGAAACCGACAGCACCGGATACTATCGCTTCGCGAACCTGCCCCCCGGAATCTACACCATCGTGGTAAAGGCCGCCGGATTTTCTGAGTTGAAGCGCGAGGGCGTCGTCATTGAAGTAGGCCACCTTCCCACGGTTGAGCTGACGCTGGCAGTCGGCGCGTCTGGGACGGTAGTCGAAGTTTCCGGCGCGGCTCCGGTCATAGACGTCACCACAAATGCGAACAACACCAACATCACCAACGACGTGATCGCCGATATTCCCCATGGCTACAGCTTCCAGTCAGTCATTCAGTTCGCGCCCATGGCCCGCCAGGAGCCTCTTGCCGGCGGGTCTGCCGGACTGACTGGTAACTCCGGCGGCTCCGCGCCCGGCAGCGCTGCCAACGGTGGGGCCGTCGGTTTCTCCGTCGGCGGCGCTGCTGATTCGGAGAACACTTACCTCGTGGAAGGCCAGGACACGGAGAATATCTCCGGCGGTGCTTCCAATGCCAACGTCCCCTTCCAGTTCATTCAGGAAGTGCAGGTTAAGAGTTCGGGTGTCGAGGCGGAACACGGTGGCGCCCTCGGCGGCGTGGTCAACGTCATCATGAAGAAAGGCGCCAACGCTTACCACGGCTCGCTGTTCACCACCTATGAATCCGACGGGTTGGACGGTTCTCCGGGAGAGAACCTACGTTACGACCCATTTCCAGTTGTTACCACTCCCGACATTGATTCCCAGTTGTACCAGCCGAAGAAGGACCACTTCAAGATCGGTCAGTCCGGCTTTACCATCGGCGGCCCGGTCGCAAAGGACCGTTTATGGTTCTTCCTCGGTTTTGCGCCGCAGTACACTGCCAGATCCAGAATGGTGGATTTCACTCCTACCACGAATGTGACCAATGTGCCTCTAAACCTTGGGAACCAACTCTTCAACCAGGACAACCAACAGTACTTCACCACCTTCCGCCTTGACGCCACTCTTACGCAGAAGATCCGTGTTTTCGGTTCGTGGCTCTACCAGTATTCGCGCGAGTCCGGGGATAGCTTGCCCAATCCCGATTCGACAACTGGCCTCGCGAACACCGGGGGGCTAATCATCGGTCAAGGGCTTGTGACCGGAATCGATGCTCCCATCACGCAGTACGCACACGGCCTCGGCTTTTCGAACCCGAACGCGACTTTCAACCTCGGCGCCGACATCACCCTGACCCCGAAGATCGTTGCCACCACGCGCTATGGCTACTTCTTCACGAACTATCACGACTTCGGCTGGCCGACAACGGGACTAAACCTTGTGGCAAATGGCGTCTCCAGCACTCTGGATAACACCGGCCAACCCCTGCCCGCCGCTCTGGCATCCCCACTTGGCTCGAGCACTGCTCCCTGGGATCCAACTTTTACCAGCGTGAATGCCAGTAAGCACTACCAGTTCGACGAGGATGTGGCGTTCTTCAAGAGCGGCTGGGCGGGCACGCACAATATCAAAGCCGGCTATCAGCTAAACCATCTATCGAATCTGATTAATCAGCACGGCAACGTGCCCTTCGCAAACGAGTATCTTGGCGCGGGGGCATCCTACGGGGCGGGCACTTCGTTCGGGGCGGGGAACTGCGCGTTACTGGCGGCGGAGTGGAATGGCAACTGCGCCGGCCAGTACGGCTATCTGCAAATACAAGATTTCGCGACCGTCCTGAAAAACTCCGCCGGCATTCCGGTAGCCGCTACGGATTGGAACCATGCATTATTTGTGCAGGATGCCTGGACTGTCGGGCACGGTCTCACCCTCAACCTCGGCCTCCGTATCGAGAAAGAAAGCTTGCCTGCTCCCGCGGGAATCGGGATTGCGGGGATCAAGTCGATCAACTTCGGATGGAGCGACAAGGTCGAACCTCGTTTGGGAGCTGCCTGGGGATCAGCAAACGGCAAGATGAAAATCTTTGGCAGCTATGGCGTCACCAACGACGTCATGAAGCTGCTGCTGGCCCAGACTTCCTGGGGCGCGCAAGGATACGAGCAGTGCATGTACCCTCTTGGTCCAGATGCATCCGGCACGTTCGTAAACTCAGACCTCAACACCCTGCAATTCACCTCTCTCGGTCGGGCTTGCCCGACTGGTGTGGCCAACATGGGAGCGAATTTCCAGGGCGGCATCGTCCCGGCAGCCCTCACGGACGCCAGGACCGGCGTTTCGCTGATTGAAAACCTCAATTTCCGCCCGGAGGAACCGGTCTCGCCTGGCGTGAAACCTTATCGCCAGCATGAGTACGTCGCTGGCGTGGACTACCAGATCGCCAAAGACTGGGCCTTCGAAGCGCGCTATGATCGTCGCCGCCTCGACCACGTAATTGAGGACGCGTCGCTGTCCGACCCGAACGCTCTCGAAATCTATACCATCGTCAATCCAGGCCAAAACGTAAACAAGACCCTCGACGGTTACGCCAACTACTTGACCTCGATTGGGGATGCGTATGGTCCTGGGACAGCCGCGTTTAACCCAACGGGTGCCTTCGGCACTTGTCCCACGTGCCCAAACAACCCCACAGCGATCCGCAACTATGACGGCCTGGAATTCCGTATGACCAAGACGCAAGCCAGGGGATGGTCGGGGTCGTTTAGCTATACCTGGAGCAGCCTGTGGGGCAACTATACCGGTCTTACCACCACCGACCAGGTCGACGGTGGCGTGACCGGCCGCAACTCGCCCGACACTACCCGTTCGTTCGACGAGCCGTTTTATTATTTCGGAGCCAATGGCAAGTCAAACGATGGGCCGCTGCCCACGGATCGTCCGAACGTGTTCAAGGGATACGCGTATTACACGCAACCTTGGAAGGGCCACTTCAACACCAACGCCACTACCCTCGGGATCTTCCAGGTCGCCTACCAGGGCAGCCCTATGAGTTCGTTCGGTGACGTAGGATTAGCAAATGGCATAACCCCCCTTGAGTCGGTGTACATCTTTGGGCGCGGCAAGTGGGTTAACGCGACGACTGACCCGGTCACGAACAGCGTCGACTTTGGCAGTGTCTATAGCCGCCGCACACCGTGGTTCACCCAGACCGATTTCAATCTGCAACATTCCATCAAGGTCAACAAGAATAACGAGCACCAAATGCTGGCCTTTAGCGCAAACTTTATCAACCTGCTCAACCAACGCGCCGTCACCGCTTACTGGGGAGGATTCAGTTCGAATAATCTCGCGAGTTTTCTCACGCCTCTCGGAGCCTGTGGCACTGGCGGTGCCACAGCCGGGTGCAATCTCTTTAACGGTGCGGCCTTCTACCAGGCAGCTGAAACCGGGTACGACGTGCAGGCGGCGGCCACTGCCAACAACGTGGTACTCAACTCACATTACGGCTGGCCGAACCTCTGGCAGGCCTCGCGCAACATCCGCCTCGGGGCTCAATTCACCTTCTAGCCGGCTGATACGGGCATAGTAAGGGAGCCGCTCGGGTGCAGCGTTTTCTGGCTTAGTGTATTCACTATGATATTAGCTAAAGGTATGGCCAAATTTCTCCCTGGGCACGCTACCGCGCACCAGCTTTGACCTTGCCCTCGAGTTCCGTCGGGTTGGTCGGCAAACAGGAAATCATGCTGTTGTTGGTGAAGAATCGCGGCCACACTCCTTGACCGTGTAGAGAATTGAGGAATTTATACACCAACTCTGTACTTCCTCTCACGCTCACCGTTTGCCAATTATTTCTAGGTATCCTCGTTCAGTTATGTTGTGAAACTTCGATCTGCACCGCGCGCTCTTTGTCAGAAGAGACGCGCCCGTTACATAAGCGGAATGGCAACATAATACGGTCGAGTTCGGCTAGCTGACCTGATACCGCCAGTGGCCGAGGTATTCCTGAAAGACCAGATGGCGAAGGCCTGAATCGGTGTCAAAATGATCGGTTCGAAGTTGCTGGCTGTGGTGGACCGTTCCATCGAGTCGCAGGATCACCCGGGCCGTTCGCCATCACACCCGCAACAGCTTCTCCAGCAAGTCTGCGGCTGGTCTTCCAAAACGGCGCGTGGTCCGACGCAACAGCTCCAAATCGAGGGGCTGATCGGAGGTCTTGAGCGCTTGGACCGCATCGGCGATATCTTGAGGACCACCTGCAAAGCACTTCATTGCGACAAAGTCCTCCCGCCCAATCACACGCAGGGAGCCACCGAGAAAGGGCACGGTGATCGAGCGCGACAATGCCAGTCGGTCGAGGCCGCGCAGTCCCGCCAGCAGATCCACCCGATTTTCGTGCCGGTCGCTTACTGAGAGCAGTGCGGGAATGGGATCGTCCGCATCCCCGCGACGCAACTCCGTCGCAAATCCCGCTTTCTTGAATATTTTTTCGAGCTGCCCGAGCTTGGCGATGGAAACGGATAGCAGGGCGTCTGCATCTGTCGTCGCACGTATGGCGCCATACACCGCTGCGGCCATGGCACCGATGACGGCGTACTCGACGTCGTTTTCTCCCAGCACCGCGCTTACCTCGAGCAACAGATGCGCAGATTCACCTGCCCCGCGCGCTTTCATCGAGCCCCTCTGCTCTTTCGGCCCGCCCGCTGGAGTGCGACCATCAACTGGCTGTGTCGGGCATGCGCTTCGAGCCGTTGTTGCGGAGTCAGATTTCTCGCATCCTCGCTCAACGCCTGATGTGCCTCATCGGCAACCTTTGACCTCAAAATCCGATTCTCCTGAAGTGGCGCGCCCGCCACGAACACTCCCGCTTCTTCCGCATCCTTGCCGGTTTGCAGCACCACCGGCAATTCGGCACGCACTGCAATGCGGATCAGCAGCTCGAGGGAAAGCTGCGAGACTTTGCCGTGCATGATCTGGCTCACAGTCGGCTGCGGGACAGCCAGCCGCTTAGCCGCGGCGACCTGGGTTTGGCCGCTACACCTGATGTGGCGCGCGATCTGCAGCGCCAGATCGCTGCGCAGCGCCTGGACGGTGCGGGTATCGGAATTCGCGGTCATAGTGTATTCACTATAACATTAGCGAATACACTATGGCAATCGGGGAATTGGCTCAGGCTAAGTCAACCCCCCTCGCTGCTCCGCCAGACCATCCACTACGACCTCGCAATCACCGAGTGGTTCTATTATCTTTACTCGGCGCACATCCGTGACCTGGCCTATGGGCCGGTGATATATACCCAGCACATACCCGGATTGTCGATCAGTTTTTGGAACTCGCCCGCTGCTGACCGGTCCATCGCCTGACTCCAGGTATGAGATGCGTCGGAGTCGAATGAGGCGAGCACTCCGGTCGGATTCGGATGAGCACGATTTAAACCGGGAAGGTGAGCTCATCAGCCTCACGTTTCTCGAAATTAGCAAAGACCTCTTGGGCAAGACCAAAGTGAAGAAAGAGCATCCCGAAAATCTCAACCTCTTTATCCGGGGCTGAGATCATGGCTAAGCGCGTCTAATGCAGCCGCGCCAAGGCCGCGCGAGCCGCCGGATATCAGAGCCACTTTACCGGAAAGAGAAAGAGTGACGGACATACGTGTCGGATACTACCCGTCCGGTCCTTCCAGCGGAGTTCGCACTTGAATAGAACATTTACCACCGCGTTGCTGGTTGCACTTGCACTTGCCTCCGCCTCTGCGCAGACTTCGACCAGACAGGTGTCGACCAGCCAGGTTTCCGCGAGCCAGATCGACTCCATTTTCTCAACGCTTAAATCCAGCGACGCCCCCGGAGCTGCCGTTCTCGTCGTCCGCAACGGGCGTCCGGCATTTCGCCGCGGGTACGGCGTCACCGATCTGCGCACCCTGCATCCCATCGATGCGAAGACCAATTTCCGCCTGGCATCGTTTACCAAGCAGTTCACCGCGGCCTGCATCATGCTGCTGGTGCGTGACGGCAAGTTGCACTACGACGATCACCTCACCGACTTCTTCCCCGAATTCCCTGCCTACGGCAAGGCGATCACGGTCCGCAATCTGCTCAACCCACACTTCCGGCCTCGAAGATTACGGCGAACTGCTGATGAAGCAATATCCCGACACGCCGCCCGAAAAAGTTCCGCAGATACTCGACGCCGGCGTGCTGAAGTTGCTCGAGCAGCAGAGCAGCAGCAGGTTCGCGCCGGGCACGAAGTGGGAGTACAGCAACTCCGGCTACGCCGTGCTGGCGATGATCGTGGAAAAAGTTTCAGGCCAGAGCTTCGGCGAATTTCTTCACCAAAGAATCTTCGTTCCCCTCAAGATGAGGAACACCCGCGCGTATGAGAAGGGCAAGAACGAGGTCTCGTATCGCGCCTTTGGCTATACCAAGGAAAAGGGTGGTAACTGGCAGGAGACCGATCAGAGCCCAACCTCGGGCGTGCTGGGTGACGGCGGAATTTATTCGTCGCTCGACGATCTTGCAAAGTGGGACAGCGCCCTCCGAGAGCACACGCTGCTGAGCGCGAGCAAATGCAGCCCGCACTCACGCCCGTGCGACCCCCAGACGGTCCGGCTAAGTTTTCCGACGGCCGGAACCTGAGTTATGGTTTTGGCTGGTTTCTAGATCCCTACAACGGCCACAAGCGCATGTCGCACGACGGCGGCACCATCGGCTTCCGCACCACCATCCAGCGTTTTCCCGACGACAACCTTACTGTCATCGTGCTGGCCAACCGCGTCGACCTAAATCCCGAAGACCTGGCGCTAAAGGTAGCCGACCTATACCCGGGAACAAAGCCACAGTGACGAAGGCCCGCTAAGGATTAAGCGGGAAACGGCGGGACTATCCATCTGGACAAAAGGAAGGAGGTTTATGCGGACAGGATCCATTCCCCAGGCCGATGCCATATCCGCTCCCAATGAGGGCGGGACTGAGCGAGCGGCGTATTGGTATAAGTTAAAGAGGGAACACAGAAACCTTGCTGTAGCTGCACTCGATGAGGCTGGCATGGGATAGCGATTCTTGGGTCCCTCTGGTATTGCTGATTTCATCGGATCTTGGCATAGCATCCTTCATTCCAGCAATAAGGTTCTTGAGCCAAAGCCAGTGTCCGACAAATCTCGTGAGATTCCGGCGGATACCAGCATTTGGCCTTTGGATTAGTTGAGAAAGTGTTCGCGAGCCCGGTCGAACAGAAGGTGATTGTCCCGGTAATCTACGTGTATTCCGACGAGAACCGGGCCTGGCACTTCGAATGCTTTGCGGAGCACGGGACCAATCTCATCAGGGGAGTTGATCATGTAGCCCTTTGCGCCAAAGGCTTCCGCGTACTTGACTACATCGACCGGGCCGAAATCGACGCCGGAGGTGCGTTTGTACTTGTTCTTCTCTTGGACAGCCACCATGTCGTAAGTTCCGTCGATCCACACCATATGCACGAGATTGAGCTTCAGCCTAACAGCGGTCTCGAGTTCCATCGCCGAGAACAAAAAATCGCCGTCACCCGAGATAGACAGGGTCTTTTCATGTGGCCTGAGCAGGCAAGAAGCAATGCCCCATGGAAGCGCTACCCCCAGTGTTTGTTGCCCATTGGTGATGAGAATCTGACGCGCCTGGAAGCTGTACAGAAAGTGAGCCATCCAGAGATGGAAAGATCCCATGTCTAGGCAAAGTGTGACATCGTCTGCCAGGAGTTTCTGCAACTCGGCGACAATTCTCAGTGGATGGATCGGATTCTCTTTGTGGTCATTCGCCTCTTTCACCCTCAGAGCCCTCTTCGAGGCAAGGGTTCTGAAGAATTGCTCAACATCTGGAGTGAGAATGACCGCCTTCACAAGAGCTTCGAGGGCCGAAAGGCTCGCGGCGATTTCACCCAGGATCTCCACCGCCGGAGAGTAGAAGTTATCGACATCGGCTCGAGTCGAGTCAACGTGGATGATCTTAGCTGCGCGTTTATGATTCCAGATAGAGGGGTCATTCGACGGGATCATAGCCAATGGTAATGATCACGTCCGCGGCTGAAAGAAGCTCATCCCCGGGCGTGTTCGCCAGCTGTCCCGCTCGTCCCGCGAAGCTTTGGAACAGATCGCTCGAGACCGTTCCAGCAGCTTGAAACGTCCCGACTGCGGGGATGCGGCTGTTCCGCGGCTGTTCCGCAAGAACGCCCGAACGGCTGCAGCGTTTTCGGGCTTGCTTGCCAGCAGCCCAAGCAGAATCACCGGACGCTTCGCACCGTTGATGATGTCAGCAGCTTGACCTAAGGACTCACGACTGCCTGGCCCGAACATCGGGCTAGCTGGTACATCCAGGACGTCACACTCAGCCTCTCCCTGCATAATGTCCATGGGCAGGTTCACAAATGCGGCGCCCGGACGGCCAGATTCGGCAGCTCGAAAGGCATTTGCCATGACCTCGGCTATCGATGCCGGAGAACTCGCTTCTGCACTGAACTTGGTTACGGGTTTCAAGACCGATACAGCCTGAAGGGTCTGATGAATCTGTTTCAGGTTTTGCGAAGTAGCAACTGACCCACCGAGCGCGACCACTGGGTCACCTTCACTGTTCGCAGTCGCTAATCCAGTCGTAAGGTTACTCTCACCAGGGCCGGATGTTGCGATCGCAATCCCAGCCTTGCCTGTCAACCGTCCGATTCCTCCGGCTATGAATGCCGCGTTTTGTTCATGACGGCACACAATCGTTTCTATCGAGGAGTCCTCGAGCGTGTCGAAAACCTTGTCGATCTTTGCCCCCGGGATTCCGAACACGTACCGGACACCGTGCCTTTCAAGTGACTCCACTACCACTTGAGCACCAGTCTTCGCAGCTTTTTTACTCATATTTTCGTTTCCATTGGGTTTAAGCGACTCAACTGCTACTTGAGCGTCGGTCTCTGCAGTCTTTGAACTCATGTTCTCCTCTCGCACTACCGTTGATGGCGTGTTCTTTTTGCGAATGTTTTGCTGTGCTGAGTGACGCATCAGCCTTCCGACTTTTGCGTCTACCGATTTCAGAACACATGCGACTGATGGTTACATTTCATGATTCCGTTCCGCACTCGTGAGATCATCTTGGGGATCACGTGTTAGATCTGCTTTCAGGAACTCTTCTGTTTCTGGCAGCGAGACATGCATCTCGTTCATCGCGCAGCCTCTGACACTCACATCGGTGGCTTTGCATTCCAAGACGTGTCCGCCTCTTTGTCGATCTGCCGAGAGAAAGTGAAAATGGTACCCAGGAACACTGAATGATCCGGCGAACGCTGGAGACCAGAGGCCAACCAGAGTCCCATCTACCTCTTTGAAGAGAAATTCTGCTTGTCTGGAAGCTGCCGCTTTAAGGCCTAATGCCATCAGGAACGGCTTTCATGACCCGGGTTTTCATAAATGAAAACCGACCCTCAATCCGGAAGGCGTAGAACAGATTGTCCGACTCACGAATCTCATCACAAACGGAAACCAGTTCGCTAAAACCATTGAATTGGCGAGTTTGTTCTGAGAACTCGTCATTGAATCGGGTCACAACGGCGTACGGGACGAGTCGGTCTCCTTGAACGATTCCAACTTTGCCATCCGACGATACCTGGTAGCAGATACCATCTAGCACTACCATTTCTCCATCGAGGTCAATGAACGTTCCGAGCCCAAAGTCTCCGTGATGAAGTAGGCGGGAGACCTGCACGGCGCCCTGATATAACCCTTCGACCAATGCCGTAGAGGTGGAAACCGAGAATAGAGTGTGGATTGGCTTTCCGAGGTACTGCGAGAGAGCCATGGACACCACATGGTCGCAGCTTTCCCTGTGGGACTCCATCCGCTTTTGCAGAGCTTTATGGATGGAGTCAGGGAGATTACAGGCTATAGATTTCACGCTTTACCTCCGTTAGTTCCTGTATGCGAGTCGCAATGACCGATCCCCATCATGATTGTTTGTCGAACTGCTGTACCCACATTCGCACGTTCATCCAAATGGAGGAAGGTGAGGAACTGCTAGCTGACAGTGATTTGACTTGCGATAAATCAGGTTTCATCTTTGGCGGATGTCAAAGTTTGAACGAGAGCGATCTGAAAAAAAGGAGAATTTCTCCTACTCGCGGGTGAATCTGCCGGTCGCCCGGTTCGGCATCTATAGTATTTTTCGCCTCGCGGCCCTCAGGCCTTTCAGAGCATCAAGGCCACCAAACTCAGCGGCACCCACAATGCGAAGATCGGCGCCAAAGCCGACAACTCAAATCAAGTAACAGGAAGCGCCGTCATCAGAACCTATCTGGTTATCAGGGCCGATCTTCAGAAGAGAGTTGGTCTTGTTCTATCCTGCCTCAGGGGATTGTGATGAAGCCTTTCATCTTTGCTGCCAGTGTTGTGTTGGTGTTTGGCAGTCTGGGCGCGCAGAAGCCTGTTTGGCAGCCATCGCCGGGACATACGCAAGAGCCAATATGGCCAGGTAGAGTGCCCGATCCCCAGCCGGTTGCTGGGCCGGAGTTCGCTGAGACAACGGCGAAGCCGTGGATGGATACCGGCAGTCCAGCGACGGGGGTGAGCAACGTATCTAGGCCCACGATGACGGTTTATTCCCCAAAAGAAAAAAATACGGGTGCAGCGGTCGTCGTCTTCCCTGGTGGGGGCTATCAGGGTCTGGCCATCGATCTGGAAGGCACGGAGGTCTGTGACTGGCTGACGACCAAGGGAATCACGTGTGTGCTGTTGAAATACCGCGTGACGGATGTGGGACCGTATCCAAAATCGGGGCCGTATCCGGAATCACCGATGGCGCTCGAAGATGCGCAGAGGACGGTGGGTCTCGTGCGCTTTCACGCAACGGAGTTGCACATTGATCCGCATAAGATTGGTGTGCTCGGGTTTTCGGCAGGAGGGCATCTGGTAGCAGCGATCAGCAACCATTTTGATCACCGTTTGTATGCGGCTGTAGATGCGGCCGACAGAGAGAGCTGTCGCCCCAATTTTGCGGTATCTATTTATCCGGGCCATCTGTCGCTGTCCGCGGCGGAATGGGATGCGAACCAGGGCGTCAAAAAGTTTGTGGTTCCTCATCCGGCGAACGCCGATAGAGAGCTTTCATTGAACCCCGATCTCCACGTCACCCGCCAGACGCCGCCTACGTTCTTGCTGCAGGCTGAGGATGACCATGTGGACAACGTAGACGACTCGTTGGCGTACTACATCGCGCTCAAGAACGCCGGCGTTCCCGTGGAGATTCATTTGTATGCGCAAGGCGGCCATGCGTTTGGGCTGCGGCGCACGAAGCTTTCGATTACGGCATGGCCTCAGTTGGTGGATACATGGCTGGGGACGATCGGAATGGTTCCGGAGTAGGTCCTCCCAGATTGCATACCGATCTGAACGATCGTTTTCAGTAGATCATAAAGGCTGTCTCCGACCGAACGCTGCGCCATTTGGTGGTGCGAAAATCGACGGTCGAGAGCAAGCAATTAGCGCCGCTCGAATGTTTCTCGAGAACCCCGAGACTATTCCCGCCCACTTGACCACTACGGCTTGCCGTCCGAAGCGGCGGTCGTACGACCGGAAAAGTGTCTTGGCTGCAGGCGGTATCCGTTGCGGGAGCGCAAGTTGTATTTCTTCGCGTTCTCACCCGCCAGCCTCACCTTGATGGCGCGCCAGCCCATGTTCGGATTCGGCTTCGGGTAGTAACTCAGGGAATACAAATGTGCCAGGTCGTTCTGAATGGAAGCAAAAGCGCGCCTCTCGTCGCGCCAAGTCTTTGCAAAGTACGCCATTCCACCTGTATCCGCTGTCATGCGTTCGAAAATCGCAGTGGAAATAGCGTCCAATCTCGCCTCCTGCGTACTGATGATGTAAATGGAAACCCCCGCCGACTGGGCGATCTCGGCGACATCTTCGGGAGGAACGACGCTTGAGTTGTCCGGCCCATTCGAGAATACGACCACGATTTTCCTGCCGCTACAGCGGGCCGCATCCTTCACAGTTAGCAGCAACGCGTTGTAAAGAGAGGCAGAATCTCCAGCCACAGTCGAACGGACGCCACGCAAAACCTGAGCACGATCAGACGTCAAGGTTGCGGACCGCAGGAGATCCCGGCTGTACGAATAGAACGCTATGGTGTTGGCGGTTCCCAAAGAACGGATGAACTCCGTGATTGAGTCTTCGGCGAACACAAAATCCCGATACATGTAATTGCTGCTGTCGAACAGAATGAAAATATTCGCCCCCGCGACCAGCGACTGCAAGGTTTGAGGTGAATTGCCCCCATGCTCTGTTTCGTGCGTGGCCGGGACGGTGACGTGATTCGCAATGACATCGTCCGTTTGCAAATCGCGCGCAGGCATGTCTCCTTCGGCAAAGGTGGCAAGCTTCTCGGGAATGCCATCTTCGGTGATCACAAAATCCTCGGGGCGAAGGCCTGTAACGTAATCACCTTTCTTGTCGGTGACGGCGACATTGAGTTGTACCATGTTGACCACAACGTGAACCGCTGAGTCGTCGTCCTGTCCTTCGGTGTGGCTAACACTCGCCGTAAACAAAAAGACGGGAATGCAGACAGCCAATAGGCAGCGGCAAATAGAAAATTGGCGGGGCATGTTCGTTAATGTCCAGTTACGGTAGCTTCCGGCTTCCGTTGCAGCATTTACACACAGCATTTAGGCATCACTTTCCAGTTAAGGATTCGAGTTCATATGGCGCAATTCGACCAAATTTGTTAAGGAAGCAATTCTTCCATTGCGGAAATCTTCACCTGTCTCACGCATCGCTCGAAGAAGCGCCGGCCAGTCGTCAAAATCAGTCGCAAAAATTCTTGCGATCATTTGCTGTGTGAGTTCCGGAACCAATCGATTCAGTGCGACCGGAGAATAACCTTGCTCGTCCGCCAGACGTGCCCAATACAGATTTGACGACTCCCAGGATTCAGCGAGCAGGCGACTGGCAAAACCCGAAAATGCAGGCATAGGAGGAGCATTGAGTAGTTCGGTCGCGTAGCTATAACTCAACGAAGGGTGCGGTATTCCGAAATCATGTGACAGACGGGCCCAAGTCACTTGCTCCGGATTTTGATGCTGCAATTTCAGCAATTCTTCTCCTGCGCGTCCGAAATGGCGAGACTCCGGATATTTGCGGTGGAATTCTCCGCCCAGGTAGAAACTGTCAGCCGGAGTGATTTCGGCAAGAACCTTCGATATCTGTCCATCCCTTATTTTCTGCTCAAGGCTTTCTAGTTGCCGCAGAGGCATGCGACCTGAAAGTACGGAGACAACTTGGGCTTGCAGTTGCGTGTCCCCCGCTGACGCTGTGAGCAGCTCTTCGCCGCTTTGCTGATAGAGTGTGGCAGCGTGCAATTCAGCAGGACTGACGTTCCACCAGCGTGGTAAAACTGCGCTAATCAATAGAGTCGGAACCAGTTCCCGCCAGATGAGGGCCTGAACATTTTTCGGAGCGATGAAGTCCTGCTCCAAATCTGCCAGCGCATAGGGCAGACCAGCGAGAGAGCCGACAAAGTGTGCGCCACCGCCGGCACTGGAACCTTCACCAAATAGCTGAGGCGCCTCCCAAACCGCCTTTACACCCTCGACCGTTCTCCCTGAGAAGTCATGCGAGCGCACAAACAGCGGATTTGCGTGCAGTGCTTGCGCTCCCGGCGGCTCGTAATACGCATAGTTCAGACCAACGAGAATGTCTCGCAGGAAGGGCGTGAGCTGACGACGAGCTTCATCAATCTGCGCGGGCGACGGTTTCGCAGACTTGAGCACCTTTGTCACTTCGGTCCGCATCTCTAAATCGGTATGATGAGTGTTGTAAAAGCTCGGAGCCCACTGCGCTCTCTCGCCATTGGTGAAGATCGGTTGCGGCATCTGGAACTCGCGAAGCTCCTCCGCGAGCGGGAACACATAGTCTGCGGGTTGATTTCCCCTGGCCTTATCTTTCAAGCCGTCGTCCAAAGCGCTGAGGGTATCGAGCGAAACGAGGCGCTGGGCATCGAGCACGGACCGGATGTTGTTGGCCAACTCCCGATGAATCTTTCTGCCCTCGGGTGTGGTCTGCTGCGGGCCGGCGAGTAATTCCACAATTTCATCCTGCGAAATTGTCGTATTCCCAGTTGCTGCATGCAAAAGTCGAGTAAGGGAAGCGCGCCCGGACTCGTACAACTCACTCGAAGCGCGCACCCGTTCAAATGGCCTGATGACGTTCTGCCAGGAATTTTCCAGCTGAGCGCTTGGGATCTCATTCTGACGAGCGAGAATTTGCCAAATTCCGATATTCGCTTGAATGATACCGAGCGCATCATCGCGCTCCGGGTTGGGGAGAGTATCCAGATGCTGCGCAACCTTCAGGAACAGCAAGATGGAAGCATCGCTCAACTCGGGAAATTCTGAAAATATTCGATACTGGTCCCGGAAATCAGCGAATTTAAGGCACAGAGCGCGAACCGTTTCAGGCGATAGTCCATGCCCGCGAGGCCGCCTGTTAGAGAGTTGACTCAGAGCGAGGTAGGCTTGAAGCGGCCCGTCATCGCCGACGTCTCGAGAAATAGCAAACATGTATTCCATCAAGTCGTCGGCCGTCTTGATATTTCGCTTCCCCAAATATCTTCCAAGATGAGGAAAAGAAGGATCTTTCCACTGCGGTAGAATCTCCCGCCAAACTTCTATGCCTCCCGGAACCAAGGGTTCGCCGTTTCCGGCCCATTGAATCTGCGAAATCAAAAGCAAGAGCCAGGGGGCTGGACGGAACACTCCGTAGGTGGCGCTGACGGGTTTAGCGGATCGCAGGGCAGCATAAAATCGCTGCAACCGCGGCGAGGTAGTAAAGTACGATTGCTGCACTCTGCTCACACTGGAAAGCGCATCGAAGTACGCGCCCAGCCAACCGTTGTCTTTTGTGAGCAATTTTGGAATGAAATCCGCAGGGTCGCGCGGGCTGGCGCCGACTACATCCTGCCATGCCAACTCCGCTTCCACCCCACCTGGAACCAAAATGCGCCCCTCACGAATGCAAAGGTGCCCTCCGTAAAAATCAAGCATAGGGCCATACTTAAGCAGATTCCTGATTCCAAGAGTGCGACGCATGTACAGACTCGTCGCAGGATCGATCTTCGAAAGCGCCCAGTACAGGCGCGCGGTATCCCGGTCGGCTAGTATATCGTCCACGATTCTCGTGCCGCTCGCGCCACGATTCTTCTTCTTTTCCGAAATAGCCCAATCAGCCTCGGAAAACAGCACGGGAACATCCATTGAAGAAAACGAATATTCGAACGGTTTGCCTGCTTGCAGCGACTGCTCGAGTTCCGTCAGAGGGAACCCGGAATCGATTGTGAGAAATGCTCTCTCAGGCGCGCTCGTCACAAGCGACAGGCCCGGTTCTCCGCAACTAGACAGAACGCGGTAACCCAGAATACGCAGGAGCGGGCCCGCATCCTGGCAACCGGAAATCCGTATCACGCCTCCTTTGCCGGCCAGCGCGGCCAATTCCCGTCCTTGAGCCACATAACGAGTGAGAAGAATCAGATACTCCGTTGGATGGTTATGTTGATAGCC
>Ga0302325_10007286_pt1 | contig 24594 bp, 19 predicted proteins | sample Palsa_T0_2_FD_201948 | JGI IMG/M metagenome (GOLD analysis project Ga0302325, IMG submission 201948) | Peat permafrost microbial communities from Stordalen Mire near Abisko, Sweden - Palsa_T0_2 | ecosystem: Environmental > Terrestrial > Soil > Palsa > Peat permafrost | place: Sweden: Abisko... | reverse complement strand
GACCTGGGCAATTGCCCTTATGTCGGCGCGCCCACAAGCAGCGGCGAGCAGGAAAATCGCTACTTCACTCGAAATGCCCCTAAGAAAGAAAACTCGACAGCGATGCTAGACGAGTAAGTCCGCAAGTAACTCAGCGTGGAACAAAACTGGATATGGGATGAGGGGATAGACCGACCGCCGCCGCAGCGCTAGTTGCGATCTGGATGAATAAGGAGACCGCGCGCTGGACATCGCTTTCATGCAACTACTCTGCATATGATTCTTTTGTTTCTGCATCGCTGTCTCTCCTAAGTTCTGCAAGAACGTTGCAAATGACGGCCTGGAAATAACTTCCACTCGCCACAATCAAACTCTGAGGCAAGCCGTCTGGAAACTTCCCCGATCGCCCTCTCTGAGGCGATTTCTTGGTGCAGTGATCGATTCGAGCCGAAATTTACGTAACCGGTTGTAGGAAACAATAGGATGAATGGCACGTCAATGACAAGAAAAAAATGAAAGAAACGACTTAAAACGATCAAATAGATGGAGATTGGTCGCCTATATAAGCAATTTTTATCCTGCGAGACGCATATTCCCCTGATTTCATCATTCTGTAGACTTGACTGAATGCTGTGGATCGCTCCGATCCCCCCTTCACAGGCGAACAGCCTGCCAAGCGCGTGGAAGTCAAAAGCGATATTGCAGAGAATTATCATCCGTTCAGGCACAATAAAAGAAGAAAGCTTCCTCGGAAGCTACAGCGAAGGCGGAAACCTAAGCGTCCTGAACGTGGCCGTGATGCGCGCTTAAGTGGCCCTTAACGCGCAGGCCAAATTCAAATAACTATCCTGTTTTGCATGAGATACTACCACTTCTTAACGTAAGTCGGTCCCCCCTTTTTTGGGGCAACTTTCAGCGTAGTTCGCGTGCTTTCTTGGCTCAAACGAGCGGCTGGCAAGTGGGGCACCAGTAAGTGCTGCGGACGTTGGGCCCTTGCAGAGCGCGCTGGATTGGCGTTCCGCATCGGCGGCAGGGTTCGTTTTTTCTGCCGTAAACCCAGAGGTTTTCACCGGGATCGGCGTTCTTCGTAGTGCGGCGATTTTTCCCGTGATATGTGACAACGGTGTCGCCAGAGTCTTCCAGAACATTGGCGGCCAACAGGCGGCGAGCAGTGGCGACGACTTCTTCGGCCTGAGCTTGCGAGAGCGTAGCAACTTCGCGGAACGGGCTTATCCCCAGCAGAAAACATATCTCCGATTTGAAGACGTTCCCTACTCCGGCGAGCACATCCTGTCGGAGCAGAACGTCGGCGATCTCCTCCTGGCCGCGGGCCATCAGGCGGCGCACAGCCACAGCAGCGTCGAAGTTTTCACTAAGTACATCCTGCTCAGAACGCGGAATTTTGCGATCGCGGGTAAGCGATTGGACGGTATGCATTCGAGCGAGGGGAATGCGAAAACCGACGGCAACATAATCCGCAGTTTCGATGACGACGCGCGCGTTGCTGGGCTTCTCCTGCCATGCTTCGCCAGGGCGATAGATATGCCAGCTCCCGCTCATAAGCATGTGCGTAGCAAGAATTGCATCGCTGGAAAAATGCATTAGCAGCCATTTGCCGCGCGCCTCAACCTGCGTCACTGTCTGGCCGATAAAGGGGTCTTCGTCGTTAGCGCTGGCCAGGTGCGCGTATTCCGTTTGAAAGCCAGTAATGGTCCTGCCCGTCAGCGCACGGCCGAGCGCGCGGGCACTGCGAAAGATGGTATCGCCTTCAGGCATTCGGGACCTTTTTGCGCATATCGGCGCGCAAATCGACGCGCGATTCCGGCCGCGTAAGCGCAGGACGATTCAACGCTGCCTGCTGCGGCGAAAGACGATCCGGATCGAGACCGTTCGCCGGACCGCTGGTCGCACCCAATGGAGGGCGTGCAGCGCGGCGCAGATGCATCCCCAGCGGACCGGCATGGAACCCAGCCTCATGCAAAGCATGGGCAATGGGATGCACGGCTACCGACAGGCCGTTGATGGTGCTGATGAGGTATCCACTGTGATGATTGCCCGTCTGCTCCTGCTGCAAGCGGTTTTGGCCTAGTTCCGCCAGGAAGCGGGCGAGGCCTTCGGCAATGTGAGAGCGATCGGGCTCGTCCACCGGCAAAAAGACCAGCAGGTTGGGATTTCCGCGGCGCAACCAGGCCACAAGCCGCCCCGCGCAGAGAACAACCTGAGCGTAAGCGGCGCGCGTGAGGACGCGGGGAGCTGACTCCGTATCTTCTGCCTCTGCCGGTAGCTCAGGCCACTTGAGCGTCGAGCCATAGGGATTGGCTGGATCGGTGGCGGCGAGGAGGACAAACTCCGGCTTGCCGCTTTCCGGGATTTGAGGCGCATTGCGCAACGAACGCAGCAGATCGATCGCGGCTGGCAAAGCAAATTGAGTTGCGCCCAGGCCTGCAACGAAGTAGCCGCGCCGTATACGTCCGCTCTCTTCAAGGGCTTTGAGCACCGGATAGACCGCACTGAATCCGCCGGGGATGTTCTCCGCTGCAACGCACTCGCGCAGCAGGATGCCGTAGCGGTTGAGCAGTTGCAAAGCAAGGGCATGGGCAGCTTCCGTGCTCGTGGGCACAGCCAAATTCTGGCCCAGGATTTGGGCGCGACTGCGGCTCTCAATCAAAGACCATCGCCCTTGCGCGGTAGCCGGAACGGTTCTCCGGGAGCGGAAGGCGCCAGTGCCGTTGCCATGCAACTTGCGATTGCCGCGCGTGGCCTCTGGCCGCGCGATGTAGGCGCGCAGCGGGTGCAGAGAATCGTTGGTGACCAGGCCACGCCAGACCAGGCTCCACAGCGCATCCAGCGACTCGCCGGGATAGCCTCCGCCTACCGACTCATGAAGCTGGGTGAAGAAGCTGGCGCCAGTTTGTCGCAAAGCGGCCAGCAACTGCACTTCTCTTTCCGACATAGGCTCAGGATTAGGTCGGGGAACGGCGAGCAGCGGCATTTTATCGGCAAGATAGAGCGCCACACGGCCATCTCGCTCGCCCAGCGGCTCAACGCCTGCCCAGCTTACTTCGCCGGCTGCGATGATCGTATCCAGATCGCCGGGCTGGTAGTTGGCGATGCGCGCGGGCAGGATTGCAGACTCAACCAGCGAGGCCGGCAGCGGCGCGCCTTGCAGATTTTCGATGGCGTCAAGCAGCGCATCCATACCTCGGCGGGGTGCAAGCAAACCTTGCCAGTGGGTGAGAAAACGAGCCAGCGTCTGCTGCTCCACCGGCTCCACTTCTTTGCGCAGTCTGGCAAGGGATTTGCGGCGGATGATGCGCAGGATTTCCTGATCGCACCACTCGCGATGAAGACCGCCGGGACGAAATCCGCCTTCTACGATGCGGTTGTCGGTGGCCAGTTGATTGAGCGCTCGCTCGGTCTGCGCCGGATCGAGGGCGAATCGGGCCGCAACTTCTTCGAGCGTGAATGGGCCGTGGGTGCGAGCGTAGCGCCGCACCAGTTCAACGACCGGCTGGGCTACCGGCTCTAACAGCGCAATTGGAATCCCCGGTGGAAGCGGGATGCCGAGACCGTCGCGATAGCGAGCGCAGTCTTCAATGGCTATGATGCGCTTTTCGCCGGCTATTCGAACCTCGAGCAGCCGTCGCGAGCGGATCAGGCGGTCGATTTCATTGAGCACTGCAGGTTCCGTGACGCGCAGGGCAATTTCGGCGCGCGTGAGGTCGCCTAGACGGAGGAGCAGATCGTGCAGGCCGTCCGCAGACCGCGCTCGGAATGGATCGATCAGGCACTGCTGCTGCTCTTCGATCTCAGCCATGGCGTCGGCATCGAGGAGTTCGCGAAGATCGGCCTCGCCGAGCAGTTCGCGGAGTTGATCCTGATCGATCGTAAGGGCTTGTGCGCGGCGTTCGGCCAGCGGAGCGTCGCCGTCATACAGAAAATTAGCTACGTAGCTGAAGAGCAGCGAGGCAGCAAAGGGCGAAGGCGTGCGTGTATCGACAACATGGACGCGAATCTGACGCTGCTCAATAGCTCGCAGCGTTTCGATGAGCGCGGGCATATCGAAGACATCGCGCAGGCACTCGCGGTAGGCCTCAAGCAGCATGGGAAATGCCGGATAACGCGAGGCCACAGAGAGCAGATCGTAGGCACGCTTGCGCTGCTGCCAGAGTGGTGCGCGCCCGTCCGCTCGCCTGCGCGGAAGCAGCAGCGCACGCCCCGCCGCCTCGCGAAACCGGCCAGCGAACAAAGCTGTGCTTCCAAGTTGACGCAGGACTAAATCCATGACCTCAGCAGACTCGACCATGAACCAATCAGAACTGGGCGCTTCGTCTGAGTCGGGAAAGCGCAGGACAAAGCCATCGTCACCCCAGAGCGTCTCCACATCTGGGCCGCCAGCAGCTCGGATGCGCGCGCTCACAGCCATCGCCCAGGGAATGTGAATGCGGCTGCCAAACGGCGTGAGTACGCAGACGCGCCAGTCGCCCAGTTCATCGCGGCAGCGCTCAATCACAATCGTCCGGTCGTCGGAGACTACGCCTGTCGCCTCTTGTTGATCGGCGAGAAAGCGCATCAGGTTTTCCGCGGCTCCCGGATCGAGGTCGTGATCTGTGACCAGGCGCGTCAAAGCGGCAGAAATGGGCAGAGCCTGGAGTTCGCGAACCATGGCGCCGATGCGGCGGCCAAATTCAAGCGGACGGCCTGGGCCTTCGCCTTTCCAGAAAGGCATTTTGCCGGGCTCGCCAGGCGCAGGCGAAACCAGCACTTTGTCATGCGTGATTTCGTCGATGCGCCACGTTGTTGCTCCGAGGATGAAGGTTTCGCCAACGCGGCTCTCGAAGATCATCTCCTCATCCAGCTCGCCCACGCGAACGGATTTTCCTTCGCTGTGCGTGAGGAAGACGCCATAGAGGCCTCGATCAGGGATGGTCCCCGCGTTGAGTATCGCGAGTCGCGTCGCGCCCTGGCGAGCCGTGACCACATTTCGAATACGGTCCCAGGTGAGGCGTGGCCGCAGCTCGGCGAACTCGTCTGAAGGGTAGCGACCGCTTAGCAGGTCGAGCACGCCCTCAAAGGCGTTGCGCGTCAGACCGCCAAAGGGTGCCGCAGAGCGAACGATCTTGTAAAGCTCGTCGACAGAGAATTCCGGGCCGGATTCGAACGATGTTTCGGTGTCTGCTTCTTCTTCGGCCTGCTCAAATTCGGCGAAGAGGCGGCTTCTTGATAGGCTCGCAGCCTTGGGTTTGACCACGCGCTTCTTCGCCTTCTCCGGTGGAGGCAAGTTTGGGGGATGGGCGACGATGGCGACCATCTGCTGACAGAGCACGTCGAGCGGATTGCGCGGAAAGCGCGTGGACTCGATGTGCAACTCGTGCATGGCGCGGGTAACGGCGGCGCAGGCGACGAGGTCGGCGCGGTATTTGGGGAAGATGATGCCTTCGCTGACTGCTCCTACGGAGTGCCCGGCGCGGCCGATGCGCTGCATTCCGCTCGCGACCGACGGTGGCGACTCGATCTGGATGACAAGATCGACTGCGCCCATGTCGATGCCCAACTCCAGCGTGGAAGTGGCGCAGAGGCCTTTGAGCTTGCCGGCTTTCAACTGCTCTTCGATAATGCTGCGCTGCGGGGCGGCGAGCGATCCATGGTGGGCGCGAACAATGTCTTCACCCGCGAGTTCGTTCAGCGCGCCGGCAAGCCGCTCAGCTACTTGGCGACTGTTGACGAAGACAATTGTTGACGTGCGCTCGCGGATAATCTCAAGCAGCCGCGGATGAATGGCGTTCCAGATGGAGACCCGCTTAGGCGCTTGCGAAGCCGGGCCCGAGGGGATTTCCTCCTGCTGGCCCAGACGCGCCATGTCTTCAACTGGAACTTCAATGCGTAGCTTAAGCTGCTTGGGTGCGCTGGCGTTGACGATTGTAACTGGCCGGTAGCGGATGTTACCGGTTTCAACGATATCCGCTGACCAGGCCGCTTCCTGAGTCACCAGATCATCAAGTATTTCCGGAGTCACGGCTGGTGCATCAGCGAGCTTGGGCGGCAATGCGGAAGCCGAACTCTCGCGCACTTCAACACCGCCGAGAAATCGAGCCACTTCTTCGAGCGGGCGCTGGGTCGCCGACAAGCCGATGCGCTGAATCGGCTTCTTGGTCAGCGCCTGCAACCGCTCCAGCGAGAGCGCCAAATGCGCACCGCGCTTAGTGGGGACGAGAGCATGAATTTCGTCGATGATTACCGTGTCCACGGTACGCAGGGATTCAGAGGACTGCGAAGTGAGCAGCAAATACAACGACTCCGGCGTGGTGATCAAAATCTCCGCGGGCGTCTTGCGAAAGCGGGCGCGATCTTTCTGCGACGTGTCTCCGGTACGGATACTGATCTCCGGATCATGCACCGCGACACCGGTGCGGCGCGCCATATTGGCGATGCCAGCCAGAGGCGAACGCAGGTTGCGCTCCACATCGACCGCCAGGGCCTTGAGTGGCGAAACATAGATGATGCGGCAGCCTGCAGTTTTCGGCCTCTCCTGCAGCATTAGCCGGTCGAGGCACCATAAGAAGGCCGTCAGAGTCTTGCCTGTCCCGGTTGGCGCAAGGATTAGTGTGCTTTCGCCGCGCGCAATAGCCGGCCAGCCGAGGCGCTGGGGCGCAGTTGGCTCCTCAAACACCTCGCGGAACCATCTCGCGGTGACAGGATGGAAGCTGGCGAAAGGATCCCTCTCGGCTTCGGCTGATGCGGTAGGATCGGCGACGGCCTTCGAGATGGATTTGCGCAGGGCCATGTCTCCTTTCAGGATAGACCCTCAATTGGGTCAATTTCTGAGCAAGAGTACGTGTGAAGTTGAACAGTTGGAAGTATTCTGGCTTGTACGGCCGAGGGGTTAGCTTGAATCAGTCTTTGTTCATTTCGGTAGCGTAATCACATATGGTCTCAGTTGGCTGGCGCGGCCGGTAGTAGCAAGTACCTCCGGCCAGCGTTGCGGTCCAGATGGTGGGGTCGGCGGGTTGCTCGCTTGAACCGAGAAAGAGCAGGCCGTCGGAGGCGAGCAGGCGATGCACATTGGCCAGGAGCTTCTTGCGCGTCTCCTGGGAGAAATAGAGCATCACGTTGCGGAGAAAGACCACGTCAAACCTGCCCATAGACGGCGAGAACGGTAGCTGATCGGCGCACAGGTTGGCCTGGCGGAAACTGGTCAGCTTGCGCAGCTCGGGTTTGACGGTCCAGCCTTCGCCGCTGTGATCAAAGAAGCGGACGATGTGGCGCGCCGGTAGCCCACGATTCATTTCGATACGGTGGTAAGTGCCTGTCTGGCAGCGATGAACCACTTCACTGGAGATGTCGGTTCCCTCGATCTTCACATTCCAGTTGGCGAGTTGGGGAAAATGCTCCAACAGCAGCATGGCGATCGAGTAAGCCTCCTGCCCAGTGGAGCAGGCAGCACTCCAGAAGCGCAACCAACGGGTGCTGCGGCGGCTTTCTATCAGCGGCGGAAGCAGTTCAGAGCGCAACAGTTCAAACGGGCGGCCATCACGAAAGAAGCTGGTTTCGTTGATGGTCATGGCTTCGGCTATCTGCCGCTCCAAAACCGGATCGCGCTTCAGGCGCAGCAACTGCATCAACTCCTCCGTGTGGGCCAGTCCATGGTTACTGAGCAGCCTGGAGAGACGCGTTTCGAAGAGGTAGTCTCGCGCGGGATCAAGTAAGTTTTGAGACTGCTCGAAGACTAACTGGCGCAGGTAACTGTAGTCGACAGTTCTAGAAGACGCGGAGGCATCGGCATCGGTGCTGGCATATTTGTTCGCGGGCGTACTTGAAGGCACATTGGAAAATGCTTTAGAGCACACGAGCCTATACCGCCGCTTCCCGAAGCTCGATGGCCTCACGCTGGCCTCGGCCTGCGAGCCGAAGGATTTCTGGAGCGATTGCGTTCAGGGGCAGAATGCGATGAGCAAGCCCAGCTTGCGCCACCGCCCCCGGCATACCCCAGACGGCGCTGGTGGGTTGATCCTGCGCGAGAACGATGCCGTTGTGTTCTCGAATGATCCGGCATCCGGCCAGACCGTCGTAGCCCATGCCGGTCAGCATAACCCCGAGCACGCGTGATCCGTAAACCGCGACTGCGTTGCGAAAGAGTACGTCCACAGCTGGGCGGCAATGATTTTCCGGAGCTCGCTGAGTGAGCCGCAAGACCGGACCTGTCGTGGGTGCGGATGCAACTTCCATATGCCAGTTGCCTTTGGCGATGTGGATAGTTCCAGGGCGAATCGGCTGATCCGCAACCGCTTCTATAACCCGCAAAGGGCAGCGGTCATCCAGGCGTTCAGCCAGCAATCTGGTAAACAACTCCGGCATATGCTGAACGACCAACACCGGCAGTGGAAAACTGGCGGGCAGTGCAGGTAGCAACACGTCCAGTGCGGCAGGGCCGCCAGTTGAAACCCCGATCAGCAAGACCGCAGGCGTGGCTCCGACGGGAATCTGGGTTTGGGCCAGCGGCGGCAAGAGGCCCTGCCTGTTAAACACCTGCGCATCATGCCCGGCGGGGAAAATTGCAGGCGAAACCAGATCAACTTCTGGCAGAGTTGAATGCGAAGCGGTGAGGGCTAATATCTTGGGCACCAGATCATGCGCCAAAATCTGCACAGCAGATTCCCGCGAGATCTGTCCGGACGGCTTAGCAACATAGTCGGCGGCTCCGCTTGCCAGGGCTTCAATAGTCACCTTGGCGCCGCGCTGGGTGAGCGAACTGCACATGATAACTGGCACTCGCTGGCCTCTGGCCTTCATCTGCTTGAGGGTGCTAAGGCCATCCATCACGGGCATCTCCACGTCCAGCAGGATGAGGTCCGGTCTCAGCGAATCCACGGCCCTTAGCGCCGATACGCCGTCGCTCGCGGTGCCCACTACCTCCAGCCGCTGATCTGAGACGACCACACTGCGGAGCAGGCTGCGCATGACGGCAGAATCATCTACTATAAGAATCCGCACTATGCGCGCGGTAGACAAAGCCATCACGAATTTAGGCCTCCACGAATCCGAGCATGGCAAGCTTCACGGTAATATCCTCATTGTCGAAGGGCTTCATCAGGTATTCGTCGGCTCCGGCGTCCAGCGAGCGGATGACGAATTCATCTTCGGCCTCCATGGTTACCATCATCACTTTCATATCGGAATAGCCCTCGGCGCGCAGATTCTTGAGCATCGCCAGGCCGTCCATCATCGGCATGTTCCAATCCACCAGGGCCAGGTCGAATGGGGCATTCTCGTACACATGCATCAGGCCAGCGTGATCATCAGCAGCTTCTTCGCATTCGATTCCCTTCTCCTCTAACAAACCGCGCAGAAAGCCTCTCACAAAGCGGGAGTCATCGACGATCAATGCACGCATTTGTTTTCCTCCGTATCTATTCCGTTTACGCTGCAATTCCAGGCCGCTTCAAGTAGCGCGTTCGCGAACAGCGCTCAGACAGCCGAAGCGGCAAGTCGCATCGGGTCAAGCCGCTCTGAGTCAAGCATGATCAGCAGACCTTCTTTCAGCTTGTAGGCCCCGGCAAAGAGAGCGCGGCGGCGCTCATCGAGAATGGATGGATTCGGTTCATAATCCGCTGTAGATACAGTGAGTACTTCGCCGACGGAATCCACCAGTAGGCCAAAGCAACCACCCGCGCTCTCAAGCACCAGAATGTCGTGGCGACCCTCCCGATACGGCAACGCGAGTAAGTGGCGCAGGCTCACAGTGGTGAGCACATCTCCGCGATAGTGCATCAGTCCACCGACAAATTCCGGAGCAAGCGGAACGGCTTGAGGGCACACGCCGCCCACAATTTCAAGAACGTGAGTGATGGGGATGCCGAAAAGCGCATGACCTATCCGCACGGAACACATCTCCAGCAACGGCGTCCCTTGCAGCGGGGCCAATTCCTTTCGAAGAGCCAAATCAGTTTTAGCGCTCATGCCATTGTCTCCGCGGCCCATTCCGAAGGCTCAACTTCGCCACCTGAACCAAGTGGAAGCGGTGCAACCGAGTCCAGGTCGACGACGCCCGTCACAGAATCGTTGAGCAGAGTGACTCCGCTGGCGCGGTGTTGCGAGCCGGCCTCGAAGAGTTCACTTCCCGCTGCAACGTCGAATACATGGCTGACCGCAATGCCCACCTGACGGTTGCCCTCGCGGCAAACAACAACGACAACCTGAGCACTGGGATCGCCGCCCGCCGCAGCCAGTACACCACCTGAGTCTTCTACCGGAAGCAGTTGGCCCTCAGAGTTGAGCACCGGGCGATAGCCGACGTACTCAATACGCGAAAACGAAATCCGTTCGATGCGCAGCACGTCACGCAGCGGAACGGCGGCGCGGCGTCCGGCAATCTCAACCAGCAAATACCGGGACCCGATCATGTCCGTTTCATGTTCGTCCTCGCGTTCTCCCTGCGCAGACTTAACCTGCTCCTCCTGCGTGCGCATGGTGACTCCAGCGCGCGAGGCAATCGAGCCAGGATCGAGAATCAGCGCCAGATCGCCTGAGCCCAATACCGTCGCACCGGAATAGAGGCCGATCGACTTGAGCACGCCAGAAAGCGGCTTGACGACAATCTCTTCGGGATCAGCCAGTCCGTCCACTACCAGACCAAATCGACGACCATCGGCGTCAAGCACAGCAATGAAGCCCTCGCCTGCGACGGCTCCTTCAGCCTTCGACTTCGCGGCCACGCTTGAGGGCCGAACTAGGGGCGAAAGCATTCGGTCCAGAAAAATGAGCGGCAGCAGTTGGCCCCGCAGCCGATAGAGCGGCGTGCCATCCATCCACTCAATCGCCGTAGCCGCCCGCTCGGAAGGAATATGCACCAGTTCCGAGAGCGAGCCCTGGGGTAGAGCGAAGCTCTGCTTAAGACTGCGCACAATCAGCGCAGGAATGATGGCCAGCGTCAGCGGAATGCGTAGCCGCAGCGTGGTTCCCTTGCCGGGCCGCGAATCGATCTCGACTTTGCCGCCGATCTTCTCCACGTTGGTCTTGACCACGTCCATGCCTACACCACGGCCGCTCACACTGGTGACAGCTTCGGCGGTTGAAAAGCCGGGCAGGAAGATCAACTGCAACAGTTCACGCTCGCCGAGAACGGCTGCGCGCTCGGTGGCGATCAGGCCGCGTTCGATTGCCTTGCGGCGCACCTTTTCCACGCAGATCCCAGCGCCGTCGTCTGAGACTTCGATGATGACGTAGCTGCTCTCCTGGTAGGCTCGCAGCCTCAGCGTGCCTTCAGGATCCTTGCCGGCGGCAATTCGAGTTTCGGGCGGTTCGATGCCGTGATCCAGCGAATTGCGCACTGCATGAGTGAGCGGGTCTTTGATCGCTTCGAGAAGACTCTTGTCCAGTTCCGTCTCCTGGCCTTCCATCACCAGCCGGACCTTGCGCTGCAACAGTTGCGAGAGATCGCGAATCATGCGCGGAAACTTGGAAAATACATTCGCAACCGGTTGCATTCGAGCCCGCATCACCGATTCGCGCAGATCGGCTGTAACCATATCCAGGCGGCGCGTAAGAATGGCGAGGCTGGGATCGAGCGATGTAGCCTGCAATATCTGGTTGCGCGTAAGCACCAGCTCGCCGACGAGATTCATCATGCGGTTGAGCAGCATCACATCCACGCGCAGAGTGCTGTCGGAAGCGGCTGAAGTCCCAGTCCTAGGCGAGGCCAAATCCGTCGCCGGCTCAAGCGCGGATGCCCCGGCAGCATCGAACATTTGAGCGACCGGTCTTGCGGCAGCCGCGTTGTTAACTGCGGCATGAACCTGAGCCGGCGCAGCCTCAGTATGCTGTAGTTCATGGAGCAGCGAGATCAGTTGAGCATCCTTATCAGCAACCGCGCCCCCATCCTCGCTTCTGTCCCCGCTCCCGCCTTCGTGGTTATGGGTTTCGATAATGCGCAAAATGCCACGCAGCGCGTCCATCAACTGCAACAGGCCGGTAATGATTGATCGATTGGCCGATAATTTTCCATCGCGCAGCAGACCGAGCAGGTTTTCGCCTGCATGGGCCAGTTTTTCCAGCCGCGTAAAGCCCAGAAACCCCGTGGTGCCCTTGATGGTGTGCACGGACCGAAAGATCTCGCCGAGCAGGTCGGCGTCCCGCGGCCTCTCTTCGAGGTCGGTCAGACAGCGCTCCATGCGGTCCAGGCCTTCCTGGCTCTCAATCAGGAACTCTCGTGTCAATTCATCCATAGTTGACCAACCGGTACCTCGCAGTTCCACATTCGAGCGTTTCCGTTCGCGACGCTCACAGGCCCCTTATCGGAGCCGCAGATGCAAAACTTGAGAGCTTCCCGATTTCCGCCTCGGAGTTGCATAGCAGCCGCAGGCGATTTAGCCTGAAACTCCGTCGCTTGGCAGAAAACGGCTACAGCGAGGAGACAATACGGAGATGGAATGGAAACTGAACAGTCAGCCATCGCGATGCAGGATCTGGTAAACGCCGCTCTTGAAGCAGCGCAGCACTCCTACTCGCCCTACTCGGGCTTTCGCGTCGGCTCAGCGCTGCTGCTTACGAACGGCGAAACCGTCACCGGCGCCAATGTGGAGAATGTGAGCTATGGACTGACAATCTGCGCCGAGCGCTCAGCGCTGGTGCGAGCCGTAGCCCAGTTCGGCCCTGAGATTCGCATCGCCGCCGCGGCCATCGTCAACCTGAACGACTCGCCCAGCCCGCCATGCGGAGCCTGCCGTCAGGTGCTAGCCGAGTTCATGGACCCCGAAGCGCCTGTCAGCTTTCCCGCCAACCGCTCAGGGATCATCGCCCCGATCACATTACCTTTCCGCGAACTGCTGCCCTACGGCTTCGATCTGAATTTGAAGTAAAGCATCAGCTTCCAGATTATCCGTCTTCAGTGAGCAACCCGGCTGTGGGACCAAGCAGACGTATGCGATCGAGAGTACCTACTCCGAAATCATCCCGATTGTCCCCAGCCAAGTTTCCACCAACTTAGGCCATCCCGTCACTGGAAACTTCGTGCGGCGCAACCCAAACGCGTGGCCGCCCTGCGCATACAAATGCATTTCCACAGGAACCCCAGCCTTCTTCAACGCAACATAGTAACTCAGTGAGTCCTCGACGCTGTCCACGTGGTCATCCTCGTCCTGAAGCAAAAACGTAGGCGGCGTTTCGTGGCTTATGCGAGCACGAATATCCGGATTCAGCTCAAGATTGTTTTTGCCAAACGACAGATGCCCGGGATAAAGAGCTACCGCAAAATCGGGGCGGCAGCTTTCTTTGTCGGCCGCATCGACAGCCGTATACAAACGTTGCTGAAAATGCACGCTCATCGCTGCCACCAGATGGCCGCCTGCCGAAAATCCGAGCACTCCAATCTTGTGCGGATCGATATGCCACTCCGCGGCGTGAAAGCGCACCAGTCCCACCGTCCTCTGCGCATCTTCCAATGCCATAGGTGATTGTGGAAATGCGCCCCAATTCGGAGACGACCTCGGAGCCGGCACGCGATACTTCAACAACACACACGTGATCCCCTCGGACGTGAGCCAGTCGCAAGCCTCCGTGCCCTCAAGATCGATGGCCAGAATCTCATAGCCTCCACCAGGAAATACGACTACCGCAGCGCCGGTATTCTTTCCAGTTGGCGAATAGACGGTCATCGTAGACTGCGAGACGTTGCTCACTGCAACCCACGGCTTACCGGCAACCAGCGATTCCTTCCCCGTCGTCGTAGTGGTCTCCGGTCCTGCTGCTGGCCGTGCATCCGGCGCCGCGCCCGGCCATATCGGCACCTGTGTATGACCCGGCGATGGCTGCCAGGCAGGCGTCTGCGCGCTTAAATCACCAGACGCAAACACGATCAAAAGAGCAAAGATCAAAGGCTTCATCACCACTCCCCACAACTTAGAAATAATCAGTCACTGCCGGAAGCCGCTGATCGGAAACTGCCAGGCATTTCTACCCAAAATATTTCTCAGGTTGAACACCTCCAGAATCCACCATTTCCAGCCCCTGGATGTTTATGAGATTGATTCCAGCATTCGTTGTGCATCGCGAATGGCCCGTTCGTGTTTATGCACATTCAGGGCAATTTCATGAACGGAAAATGTGCCTCGATTGCCGAAAAGATGACCCCAAAAAAGAGCAAAACCCCGGCGGTAATGCTTTTCTTGGCTCATCTCCAACTGAATGAATGAGTTACGATCTGTTTTCGGTATCTCTATGGGACGATTAGCCGGGGATTTGTGCCACTTTTGCGCACGTTTTGCTGCGAACGGAATGCCCGTCTGCTGTGAAACTGGAGGGTAACCGGAGTTAACTGGAAATGCTCCCGGGACGTCAAACTTTTGGGTCTATCTCCATTATGCGCCAAACAGAGTTAATTCCACGCAAACGGACGAGACGCTGGATATCGGATCGGCTGGCGCTTGCGGTAATCTCAAGTTTTAACTGAACTGAGGCTGCACTCACGATGTCCATATCCCCCAAACCTGCTGAAACCCCAATTCATGCCATCGATCTGATCCGCAAAAAGCGCGACCGCGGCGAGCTCTCAGAGGCTGAAATTCGTTTTCTGGTGCGCGGCGCTGCCAGCGAAAGCATCCCGCTGGAGCAACTTGCAGCGTGGCTGATGGCGGCATGGCTCAACGGCCTGGCTCCCGATGAAATTCGCGCTCTGACCGTGGCCATGCGCGACTCAGGCGCGAAGTTTGACCCCAGCGGCCTGGGCAAAACCGCAGTGGATAAGCACTCCACCGGCGGCGTTGGCGACAAGACCAGTTTTCTCGTCGCACCAATCGCCGCGGCCTGCGGCGTGGTTGTGCCCATGATCAGCGGACGCGCCCTCGGCCACACCGGCGGCACGTTGGACAAGCTGGAGGCAATTCCCGGCTACCGCACCGCGCTCTCGCTCGACGAATTCGACGCGGTCTTGCAGCAATGCGGCGCTTCCATCGTCAGCCAGACCCCAGCTCTGGTTCCGGCTGACCGAGTGCTCTACGCACTGCGCGATCGGACCGGCACGGTCGAGAGCCCAGGGCTGATCTGCGCGTCGATTTTGAGCAAGAAGCTGGCCGCTGGCCTCAATGCTCTGGTGCTCGATGTGAAGACTGGCTCAGGAGCTTTCCTCAGAAAGCGCGAAGACGCCGAATACCTGGCCGCGCTGATGGTTGCCACAGCCGAGGCCGCCGGAACTCGCACGGTCGCCCTGATGACAGACATGGGCCAGCCGCTTGGCGCGACCGCCGGCAACTGGATCGAACTGGTCGAGTCCGTAGAGCTATTGCGCGGCAAGCGGCCAGCCGAGAGCGAAGACCTGCGCGAGCTCTCGCTCATCCTCGCCGGGTGGATGATTCATCTCGGCGGTCAGGCCGCAACGCCCGAGGCTGGCTACACGCGAGCTGAGTCGGTAATTGCCGACGGCTCCGCGCTGCGAATTTTCATGGCCATGGTCGCGGCGCAGGGCGGCGATACTTCCGCCTTCGACGATCCGGATTTTCACAAGCCGGGCGCGACGCGGCTGGTCGAGGCTTGGGAGACAGGTTATATCGCCTCAATGGACACGACCATGCTCGGCTGGGCCGTTCAGCGCCTCGGAGCGGGACGCGAAAAAGCCGGAGAGCCAGTCGATCCGCACGCCGGCATTCACTTCCACGCCCGGCGCGGCGCATATGTAGAAAAAGGCCAGCCGCTGGCTACGTTATATGCGACGAACGCCGGCATGATGGATGAGCCTGAGGCGCTGCTGCGGAAAGCGATTGTGTTTTCCGATAATGCGCCGGATCAAGCGCCGCTAGTGAGCCGGGTGTTCGCGCGGGAGAACGCCGAGGCGCACCTATTCGGGAATCTCTAATCGGAATCTCAGCTTCGCCGTCCAAGGTTTAGCATTGGTATCAAGGAGAAAATTGGATTGCATCGTTCTGTCGCCTTCTTTTGGGCGCTGATTTTAAGTTATGTTGCTGTCGGCTCAGGAACTTTCCCTGCCCAGGCCCAAGACCTCAAGGATCTTAAACCGCGGGTGATTGTTTTCGTCCATGGCATTCACGAAGACCATGAGGCATGGCGAGCGCCAAATGGCGCCTACTGGCCGCAACTGATCCAGACAGACCCTCATCTTCAGCGATCAGATGTCGTGGTCGCCGAGTACCCTACGCCTTCCCGGCACGGCCAGTATTCGACGCAGCAGTTGTCTCAGATTTTGTGGCAAGGGCTGAAGCGGCAGAAAGTCTGGGATCACAGGGAGGTTGTGTTCATCGCCCATAGCCTGGGTGGAATCCTTACGGAAGAGATGCTGATCAACCATCCGGCGGACGCTGCCCGGGTTCGATTTGTCGTTTCCTATGCGACGCCGCATCAAGGCTCGTTCGTTGCCAATCTGGCAAAGATCTACGACAGTGACCCGTTGCTGACCGACCTGCGGGACAGCAACGACAACAGCTTCCTGATGGACCTCGAAGAAACGTGGAGAAGCACTGCAACTGTCAGCCGGATTCATCGGTACTGCGCCTATGAAGCGCTCGACACGTCTGCCGGCGAAGGCGTAGGCCGATACCTGCGGGCCCATACGCGCGTGGTGAGCTACTACAGCGCTACTTACGGCTGCGATGTGGATACAGCGCCCAAGAAGATCGTTGCCGACCACATCAACATTGTCCGGCCCGCCGATCGATCGGCGGATGCCTATACCTTCTTTGCCAGGGTTTATCACAGCAATCCAATCATCAATGTCGTCGAAAGCGTTCGGGATCGCAAGCTTCCGGATCTCGATGTGGATTGCAACAAGAAAAACTCGGCGGAGGACCTGCAGGTGCCGATCGCGCTTGACCTGAGCCTGCATGAACAACTTATCTCCGCCGAAGCTGAACTCGTGGATGGGGATAAAATCCGGGATGTCTCTGGTCCCGTAGTGGAGAAGGTCGATCCGGGAGGAATTGCGCATATTGCTTTCGCGTTCAAGGGAAAAGGAAGAAGCCTGCTGCTAGGCTGCCCGGACGGGCACGCCTCCATCCTGGTTCACTTCCATATTCGAGGCGAAGCGCCAGTGCCCGAATAGGTTTGCGACGGGGGGATTCTTTAACACGATCACCCACTCCCAGCGTCCCGCTCCCAGTTGCGTGGAATTAATCCTCTTTGGCGTATAATCGAGATAAAGCTAAGACACCGAATACTCCAGCAAGCACCCTCAGTTCCACTGCGGACCAGCGTCCATTCGCGGCAAAACGTGCGCAAATGTGTCGCATAACTCTGGCTAATCGCGCCATAGCGACACCAAAAACAGGCCGTAAGTCACACATTTATTTGAGGATAGACAGCAAGAGTAGTACCCACCCCCGGTTTTTTGCTCTTTCTGCCCATTTTTTGGCAATCGCGGGCCGCATTTTCTGTTTCTCGAATTGCCCTCATGCCATCGACTCGGGCGCCACATCAGGGCTGGGAGCACCCGCGATGCTGTAAGGTAATAAGCAATCCGTACACAAAGTTCGGCCAAGGAGCGAGCCTTTTGGAGAGATTCACTGGGGTGCTGGGAATTCTGGCCGTGCTGACCGCGGCGTGGCTGGGCTCGACTGACCGCAAAGCCATCCGCTGGCGGACTGTGGCCTGGGGGTTGTCCCTTCAAATTATCTTTGCCTTCCTGGTGCTGCGCTTGAGCTACGGCCAGCAGGCCATGCAATGGGCCGGGGGCGTAGTTCAGAATATGCTCGCGGCCACCTTCGCCGGAACAAAGGTGCTGTTTGGCGAGCTCGGGTTGCCCAACGCGGGCGTCTTTGGCGATCTGCTGGCTGCAAATGGGCACCCCAATGCTGGCTCGATATTCGCCTTTCAAGTGCTGCCGACAATCATCTTTATTTCCGCATTCTTCGCCATGCTCTATCACATTGGCGTGATGCAGATCATCATCCGCGCGCTGGCCTGGATCATGCTCAAGACCATGCGCATCTCGGGCGCGGAAAGCATGAATGTGGCCGCTTCGATCTTCATGGGGCAGACAGAAGCTCCGCTCACCATTCGCCCGTTTCTAAGCGGAGCCACGCGCAGCGAGCTGATGACCATCATGACCAGCGGAATGGCGCATGTTTCGGGCGGCATCATGGCCATGTACATCTCGCAGGGCGTTGAAGCAAAGCACCTGCTCTCCGCAGTAATCATGACCTCACCCGGCACAATTCTGATGGCCAAGATGCTGGTGCCGGAGACTGGCGTGCCGGCGACCGAGGGCAAAGTCGTCATGCCCAAGAACGAAGAGCATAAAGACGAAAACCTGATCGGAGCCATTGCGCGCGGCACCCTCGACGGCGGCAAGCTGGCCTTCAACGTAGGCATCATGCTCATCAGCTTTCTGGCGCTGGTGGCGTTGCTGGATAGCATTCTGAACTGGTTTCACCTGGGGCATCTCTGGTTCCCGGGCAGCCTGGGGCAGATTCTGGGCTTTGTCTTTGCTCCGGTGGCGTGGCTGATCGGCGTTCCCTGGCACGATGCGGGAGCTATCGGCAATCTGCTAGGCACGCGCATGGCGCTCAACGAAGTGATCGCCTACATTGCGCTGGGCGCGCAAAAGGCTACGCTCGCGCCACGTTCGTTTACGATTGCCACCTTTGCGCTGTGCGGGTTCGCCAATCTGGGCTCGGTGGGTATGCAGATTGGCGGCATCGGAGCGCTGGTGCCTGAGCGGCGCAACGATCTGGCCAAGCTGGGCATCCGCGCGATGCTGGCGGGGACGATGGCAAACTTGATCTCCGCCTCGATTGCGGGGATGTTTCTGGGATAACAAAACAATGAACAGACGACACGTGATGCTGGGGATTGCTGTAATTGCCTTGACTTTGTGGGCCGAAGAAAAAGCGCCAGCTGGACAGGAGGGACCCCAGTTTGAAGTATCTCCTCCCGTTGTTCCGTATAAGCCTAGCCGTTCGAAGTTGCCCCCGATCCAGTCCTGTCAAGACTTCCAGAAGAATCCCGAAAAGGACGTTGTCTACAAGATCGGCGAAGGAATTACACCTCCGAAGCCTACACGATTTGTAACTGTCGGTCTCACTGAACAAGGGAAAGAAGCTTATCGCACTAATCTGTTCCAAGATCCGAATGAGGTTGTTAGCAGAATTTCGGTGGTAGTTGATACTCAAGGAAAGCCGCGTGATCCTTGTTTGGTTCGGGCTGCTGGATTTGATCTGGACCAACAGGCTGCCGAAGTAGCAATTCAGTATCGGTTCAAACCGGCACAGAAGGATGGCAAGCCAGTAGCCATGCAAATGCAAATTGAAGTGCTATATCAAACGCACTGAAAGGCAATACGATGAGCTACTTCGATCAAGTCGATGAAGCTTCAGAATTCTTACGTTCTAGGCTGGGCGGTCTTTCTCCACGCATTGGCATTGTCCTTGGCTCGGGCCTCGGAGCGGTGGCTGAAGCTGTCGTCTCGCCGGTCTTTGTTCCCTATGCCGAGATCCCGCACTCCCCGCAATCGACTGTGGAGGGACACTCGGGGCGCATTGTCGCTGGGCTGCTGGGCGGCGTGCCGGTGGTAGTGATGCAGGGGCGCGTTCACTACTACGAGGGCTACACGCCGCAGCAGGTTACTTTCCCGATGCGCGTCCTTGGCCGGCTGGGTCTCACGACTGTGATCCTGACCAACGCTGCCGGGGGCATCAATCCGAATTACCAGATCGGAGACCTGGTGCTGCTCTCGGACCACATCAATTCATTGGGATTCAACCCTCTGATTGGCGCGAATGAGCCGCGCTTTGGCGATGGAAGCAGTACCGGCCTGCGCTTCTTCGATATGACGGAAGCCTATTCTGTCGACTTGCGCGCGCTGGCGCAGAAGGCTGCTCGCAGCGAGGGCTATACGCTGCACGAAGGCGTGTACCTGGCGACATCCGGCCCCAGTTTTGAGACGCCGGCCGAGATTCGCGCCTTTGGCAAGCTGGGCGCTGATCTGGTAGGCATGTCCACTGTGCCGGAGACGATTGTGGCGCGGCACATGGGCATTCGCGTGCTGGGTATATCCTGCGTGACCAACCTTGCCGCCGGCATCAGCGCCACGCCGCTCAGCCATCAGGAGGTATTCGAGACCGGCGGGCGTGTTCAGCATCAGCTGGCAGCGTTGCTCTCGAAGCTTGTGCCCGCAATTGCAGCCGCCTATCCGGAGACGAACGAGTGACCAGGGACCGGGAGATCGGGGCCGCATCCGAGACCGACCGGCTGCCGTTTCCGCCGGTGATGCTGGCAGTCGCCGGCGCCTCTGGCTCCGGCAAATCCACTTTGGCCGCGCAACTGGCCCGCACCTTGGGCGGCTTGCACTTCTCTCTCGACAGTTATTACCGCGACCTGGGCCATCTGCCGTTCGAGGAGCGCGTCCATCAGAACTTCGACGATCCGGCCATGATTGAAGCGCCCCTCCTGGCGAGTCATATAGCTGAGTTGTCTCAGGGGCATTCGATCGAGCGCCCTGTCTACAGCTTTGGCGAGTACACCCGCATGCCCGCTGCGACGGAGACGATTCGCCCTGGCTCGCTGGTGGTAGTCGAAGGCCTGTTTACGCTTTACTTCCCTGAGCTGCGCCCCTTTTACCAGCTCAGTATTTTTGTCGACACTCCGGATGATGTCTGCTTCACCCGCCGGCTCAATCGCGACGTAGAAGAGCGCGGGAGAACGACGGAATCCGTGCGCCAGCATTACGATGCCACCGTGCGTCCCTGCGGCCTGGCATTCGTGCGGCCGCTGATCGACTTCGCCGATCTGGTCATCGATGGTACGGACGCGCTGGATTTCAAGATCGAGCAGGTGCTGAACACGATGAAGAAGCGTGGTCTGTTGAGCAAGCTCGCACCTGGCGCCGCCGTCGCAGACTGAGTTTCAAATGCGATAAATCCTGTTCCTTTCTGAGCCGTTGCTAACGACTTTGGTCCAATTCAAGAAAGCTTAATAAACATTGATGTCCCTCTACTGCAACTAATCAGGGCTGCCGATACTCTTAGAGAGTATGCAGCGCCCTCCCCATTCCCGATTCATCCGGCCAGAACTCGTTTCGGGACGCGTTTCGGATCGTGTCGCCAGACATGCCCAGTCAGCGCACCGCAGCTTGCTGGCATGGCTCAAGACCGGTATGGCGCCGCGCCAGCTCGCATTTACGCTGGCACTTGGGTTTGCCATCGGCTGCATTCCGCTGCTCGGAGTTACGACCGGGATCTGCGCGCTGCTGGCGCTTGTCCTGCGCCTGAACATGCCGGCTATTCAGGCGGCCAACTGGGCGGCTATGCCTTTCCAGGTAGCGCTGCTGATTCCCTTCCTGCGCCTTGGCCAGTGGCTCTTTCCTGGCCGCTCGGTCAGACTGGATCACGGGCTGATCGTCTCCCAGATCGCTGCGGCGCCCTGGCGCTCATTCGTGCAGATGAGCGGCCTCTTCGGTCATGCGCTCCTGGCGTGGCTGATCACCGCCGGGCCGGCGCTGCTCCTGATGACCGTGCTGCTGACTCCGCTGCTGCATCGTGTTTCCAAATTGCAGCCGGTTGCGGGTGACTAGAGCAGAGCCACGGTAGCTGTATCTTCTTCCAGAGGTAGTGCGGGGGTCGACTGCCTGACCGAGTTTCGGTTAGTACGCGTCTGGCACTGGCTTGGCGCTTTCTACCCAGGCTGTGTAGATCAGGTCGCGCAATTCGCTGGCTCCGGCGGCGATGCGTTCGGCGGTGAAATCGCGAGATTCGGGTGTGCCTGCGTTTTCAAAGGCGCCCGCTTTGTCGAAGGCGTAGACCGTCTCCACCAGGGTCGCGGAATGGCGCAGGTACGCTACATAACTGTCGAAAATGTCGCCCGAAATCAGTTGCGGCGCAGTCATCTTTGGAGCGGCCTGGGCTGCGGTGATGTTTGCGGCAACAAATGGACCTTCGAACTTCCAATGAATAGTGTGGGCAGTCGTGAATCCCTTGGGATTGTCCTTCAGCGCCCAACCGTTGTAGTTGATTGTCGTGTGCAGCGGTTGGGAACCGTCACCAACATAATGGCCCAGCCAGCCGGCGTAGAAGATGGCCACCTGCTGGACTGCGGCCAGATCATTCTGGTTCGCGGTCTTGTCGGCGGCGAGCCGGCGATATTCTCGCAGTGACGCCTTGAGCCGCTGCCAGACTTCGAGAGTCTCCCAGGGCTGGAGGCCGATCTTTTCCGGACGCTCACCGTGGGCGAAGACTGAAGCTTCAAAATCCAGGCGATTGCGCGGCAAGGGGCCAAGAGCGTCGGCGGGCTCCAGGTCTATAAAATGTTCTGGAGCCTGGGCTGCACTCAGTTCCGGTTCGGCGCGGGATCGCCAGCGATCCGGCTCAGGGCCAAGGTATTCGATCTCGTTCACCGCCGCTCCGGAGCGCAGAAACGCGGGAACATCCGCCGGAAGCGCGCTCGCAGCCAGCCGGTTGATGATGCGATGGCCCTCAGATCCCCAGCCAAAACCGGGAACGGGCAGAAAGAGAAGGGCGATCAGAGCGCCAGCAGATAAACGGCGGAGAAGAACGGTACACATAGGAAAAAGTATAGCCGCCGAAACTAGGCACTCGGCCTTGAACTGAGGGACGATGCGAAGCAAATCGGCGATCGAAAGGTCACCCGTCTGAGCTCTAATGCAGCTTTTCAGAGCGGCCTCCGGGCCGCTTTTTGCATTTTGGGCTAAGTTTCGCCCATCGCCTTTCTCTGCCGTTGGCAATTTGCAGAATTGAGCAAGAACTCCCCCTAGAGGGCAAAGTCACCCCTGCATCGCGCTCGCCGCGATGCATCTTCTCTTATGTAAGGCAGAACGCGAAAGGGAGTCAATCGAAATGCCGCAATTGAATATTAATGTTCCTTCGGAGCTGTGGAGTGCTCTGGAGATACAAGGCTACGAACGAGATGACAGCCCTACCGGCATCGTCCTCAGCGCGCTCTCGGAGTACTTCGATAACAACCGGGACAGGCTGTATCAGGTGTCCACCTCAAGTGCGCTGGTCGAGGGCGTCAGCGAAGGGGCGCTGGATGTCGGGACACTGCGGAAATATGGCGATCTCGTAATCGGTACATTCGAACATCTCGACGGGGAGATGGTGGTCGTGGACGGCCACGTCTTTCAGGTACGGAGCGATGGGTCCGTGCGGAAGTGGGCGATGAGGTTCGACATGACGGTCTGCCTTGACAAGGGTTCCTTCCACATCTGGCTCGCTCGCTACCTGTACAGCTTCCGTTCGCGTCAGGTGCTCATCAGCAACGGTCAGCAGACGATGGGAGTAGGCCTGCCGTGGGCCATTGCGGCCTCTCTGGTTCGCCCCAATGAGAAAGTGATCTCTATCTCCGGCGATGGCGGGTTCATGTTCTCGTCGATGGAACGCGATACCGCAGTCAGGCTCAAGTGCAACCTCGTCCACCTGGTCTGGATGGATGGCCATTAAGATATGGTCCGGCTCCAGCAGGTCGCGAAGTTCGGGCGTGATGCCGCGGTGAAGTTTGGTCCCATCGATGTCGCCGGCATTGCCCGGGCACACGGGCTGCTTCAGCGTACAGAGCTCTCTGTTTCTGAAATTGCGCTTTCGACAGGTTTTTCCGATCAGAGCCACTTTGCCAAGCACTTTCGCCGAATGACTGGCATGGCGCCAAGCCAAGCACGTTGGAACCGGCGCTAGTCGGCCTCCTCATGCCCAAGTTGTTCGGAACTCTTCACCTCCTAAAACGAGGAACTCCAAAGAGTTGGCGCATGTTCGTATCTGGTAGGTACAAGAAATAGAGCAAGAACGTTCTCCCGCAAGCAAAACTGTTCAAGACCGACGCTGGGACGGCTGTCAAAACTGCATGTGATGTGAAAGGAGGAGTTATGGCCGTCACCGCGACATTTCCCAGTCTTGATCAACTGCAAGCGCCATTCGATAAATTCCCGGCGAAACCATTCACGAGGCAAGGCTTGCACATCCCGCAATCCCTCCTGAATTCGTGGCGGTGGATGTGAGGACATAGACAAGTTCAGGGACCTGAAGGAAGCGTAGCGCAAAAACCACGCAGGCCGGAAATGACCTGTGGTTTGCCTCACCCAAATTCATCAACACCCTGAAATGCTGCATATTCCGAGACCAACAGCAGTATCCCGGAGAGGTGGGATGCTTCATAACCACTGGGACGCAATAACAGAAATGGAAAGAAAAACGATGCATGCTCCGAATGCGATTCGCTTACAGAAGCAACCTCCAAACCCAGAGCCCAAGGGGGCGTTACTGGCCTACTTGCCAATCGTGCGTCTCGAAGCAATCAGGATCCACAAGCGTTTGCCGGCCAGTGTCGAGATCGACGATCTTTACGCCGCAGGAGTGGTCGGATTGCTGGAAGCCTATTCGAAATTCGACCCGGACAAGAACGTCCGCTTCTCCGACTATGCGCAGTTCCGCGTTCGAGGGGCGATCCTGGACTGCCTTCGTGCAGGTGACTGGGCTCCCCGAATGCTGAGGGTCAAAGGGCGGGCGCTAAAGGCGGCGATCTGCACGGTCACATCACGGTTCATGCGTGCGCCCGCAGATGAGGAGTTAGCAGCTGAGCTGAATCTCAGCCTCAGTTCATACCATCAGCTGCTTGTCGACCTGCACGGCTTAGAGATTGGAACGCTGCATCGGACGCCTTGCGATGACTCCG
>Ga0302325_10007282_pt1 | contig 24600 bp, 17 predicted proteins | sample Palsa_T0_2_FD_201948 | JGI IMG/M metagenome (GOLD analysis project Ga0302325, IMG submission 201948) | Peat permafrost microbial communities from Stordalen Mire near Abisko, Sweden - Palsa_T0_2 | ecosystem: Environmental > Terrestrial > Soil > Palsa > Peat permafrost | place: Sweden: Abisko... | reverse complement strand
CGCACCTCTGGATTGGCCGAGGTGGTGAAGATCGCTCTCACCTCCGATGCCGCCCTTCTCGGACAGCTGGAGCGCGACACCGCCGCCATCGCCCGCGGCGACCGCGCCGCCCTCCGGCCCGTCGTTCGCGCCGCCATCCAGGCCAAGATCCGCATCGTGCGGGACGACGAGCGCGAGGCTGGCGTCCGCCTGCTCCTCAACCTGGGCCACACCGTCGGTCACGCCCTCGAGGCGCACGGAGGGTATGCGCGCTGGTTGCACGGCGAAGCGGTGGCGCTGGGCATGGTGGCCGAGCTGGAGGTGAGCATGAAGCTGGGCTGGACGCCGCCAGCGCTGGTCGAGCGAGCGCGATCCCTTCTCGCGGCGCTGGGGCTACCCGTCCGGGTCGAGCGCTCCGAGCTGTCGGCGTCCTGGCCCTTCGTCGCCGCCGACAAGAAGCGCACGAGGGACAAGGTGCGCTTGCCCATCGTCACCGCCCCCGGCGAAGCCCGGATCGAGCGCGTGTCGCTGGACGCCCTGCATGGGGTGCTGCTTCCCACCTGAGAGCCCAAACGGGCCTCTTGACGCAGGGACTTCGACGGAGTCGAACGCCACTATTTGGCGCTTTGTGCGGCGGAGAAGTAGGCTTTGTTCGTCGGTACCATCATACCTCCCGCGCGCAGTCTCGCGGGATGCGTCACGGAGGATGCTCATGAAGCGCGTCTGGGGCCACATTGCGGCCGGGGTCACTTTGCTGACCGGAGGGATCATCGGGTTCTCGGCGTGCAAGCACGACGACAGCACGCTCTTCGTTCAAGACGTCCTCGCCGGTCAGCCCGTCACGGCCGGGCAGCAGTGCACGTTCAGCGACGACCCGACGCAGGCCTTCATCTCCTCGGGCGTGCTCGATATCGCGCTCGCCCAAGACTACAACCCGACCTACCTCATCGGCAACCAGTCGGTGGCCGAGGTGAACTCGCAGCAGCTTCAGACCGAGACGAACATCATCACGGTCCAGGGGGCCGTCGTCCGCATCGTCGATGGTATGACGGGCGCCCAGCTCAGCACGTTCACGCGGCTCGCCGCGGCCACGGTCTACCCATCCTCGGGGAGCGTTCCGGGATACGAGCCCATCACCGTCACCACGCTGGACTCCAACACCATCCAGCACGACGCGCTCCTGCTGGCCAACGTGGGGGGGGGAGGCATCACCCGTCTGGTGACCTACGTGACCTTCTTCGGGGTGACGACGGGCGGCGACAACATCCAGTCCGACGAGTTCGAGTTCCCGGTGGACGTTTGCTCCGGCTGCCTCATCTCGTTCTCGGCGACCGACGACAACCCCCATGCGGCCCAGCCGAACTGCCTCCTCGCCGGCGCTTCCGGGGCGACCGCCGCTCCGGCCCCCTGCGTGACAGGGCAGGATTTCCCCATCGACTGCTCGGAGTGCCAGGAGTTCACCGCGTGCCACGGGGCCGTCCCCGCCGGTGCCGTCGTGGACGCCGGCACCGACTGAGACGACGAAGGGGCACGGCCGGTCCGGTCGCTCCATGTCGCGGCGCGGGGCGCGAGACGCCGCACGGAGGAGCCGTGATAGGCTCGCGCCCGCCGTCATGGACCGCCGCACCGTCGAGCTGCGCATCGCTGGCCAGAGCGTGCGCATCGTCAGCTCCGCCCCGGCCGACGAGCTTCAGCGTCTGGCCGGCATGGTGGAGGCGAAGCTCGCCGAGCTTGGACCCCGTGGAAAGGCCCAATCCCAGGCCATTCTACTGGCAGCCATGGCGCTGGCGCACGAAGTGGAGACCGAGCGCGACCGCCGGGAATCCGTGGAACGGCGCACCCGAGACCTCATGCGCCGGATGCTGGTGCGCATCGACGATGCGCTGGAGACCTTCGACGCCGCGCCGGGAGACTGGCGGGCAGAGAAATGAGGCAGTCTGCTCACGCCCGCCTACCCGCCGTCGCGCGTCCCCTGCCCCGGAGGCCGATGCCTGGATCGCGCTCGTCGCCCGTCGCTTCCCGGGACGTCGCGGGCGCCCTCCACGGCTGTTGCCCGGGGAGCGGCTGCGGGATGCGCCCGAAGTCCCCATGTTTCACGTGAAACAGGAGACACCCGCTGCGCTGCGTTTCCTGGATCACGCCCTGCAGCGGGCCCGAGAGCAGGATCTCCTCCGCGACCGTCCGCCCCCGCCGGACGGGCGCGCCCTCTCCTTCTGCTCCAACGACTACCTGAGCCTGGCCCTGGATCGGGCCCCCGCCGAGGCCTCGGGAGCCGGCGCGTCGCGCCTCGTCTCCGGAGATCGGCCGATTCACGCCAAACTCGAGGAAGCTGCGGCGGCCCTGGTCGGGCAGGCGGCAGCGCTGGTCTTCACCAGTGGCTACGCAGCCAACGTCGGGCTTCTGTCCGCCCTGGCCGGACCCGGGGACCTCGTGGTCAGCGACGCCCTGAACCACGCCTCGATCATCGACGGGGCGCGACTGTCACGGGCCCGCGTCGCGGTCGTGCCTCACCTGGACCTGGGGGCCGTGGAAGCGACCTTGCGTGCGCGCACCGAGCGTCACGCCTTCGTGGTGACCGAGTCCTACTTCAGCATGGACGCCGATTCGCCCGATCTCGCCGCCCTGCGAAACCTCTGCGATGCGCACGATGCTGCCCTTCTGGTCGACGAGGCCCACGCCCTGGGTGTTCTCGGCCCGGACGGAGCCGGCCTGTGCGCCGAGGCGGGGGTGAGCGCCGACGTGCTGGTGGGGACCTTCGGGAAGGCCTTTGGCGCGGGGGGAGCCTTCGTCTCGGGATGTCCCGCGCTCATCACCTGGCTCTGGAACCGCGCCCGGTCCTTTGTCTTTTCCACGGGATTGAGCCCGGTGGTCGCCGCCGCCGCCCTCCGAGGCCTCGACCGGGCGCGGAGCGAGCCGGCCAGGCGCCTGCGGGTGCGTGCCGCGGCGGCGGCCCTTCGGGACGGCCTGGGCCGTCTGGGGATCCAGCCCTGGGGGGCTGGCCACATCGTCCCCTGGGTCCTCGGCCTGACCGCGAGGGCCCTTCACGTGGCAACCGCCCTCACCGACCGCGGGTTGCAAGTCCGCGCCATCCGGCCGCCGTCCGTGCCGGACGGGGCGGCGCGCATCCGCCTCACCGTCACCGCAGCCCACGCCGCCGCCGACATCGAGCGCGCCCTGGGAGATATCGCTGCAGTGGTCGCCGGTCGCGGCGGCGAATGAAGGCGCGCCTGGTCGTTCTCGCCGGAACCGGGACGGAGATCGGCAAGACCCACCTGGCGGAGGCTCTCCTGCTCGCCATGGGAGACGCGGGGCTTCGCGTGGCGGGCCTGAAACCGGTCGAGAGCGGCGTCGGTACAGGGGAGAGCGACCGCGCGCGCCTGTCTCGGGCGTCGACATTTCAGGCGCAACCCTTCGGCGTGGCCCTGAAGGCGCCGGTGTCCCCTCACCGCGCCGCTCGCGAGGAGGGCGTGGCGCTGCCGCTGGAGGCGCTGGCCGCGGGCATCGAGGCGACCCGGTCCGGCACGGACTTCGTGCTGGTCGAGCTCGCCGGAGGGCTGTTCACCCCGCTGTCGGAGGTTGCGTTGAACGTCGACTTCGCACGGCGACTGGCGCCGGACTTCCTGCTCCTCGTCGCGCCCGATCGCCTGGGTGTCCTCCATGACGTCCTCGCCACCACGCGCGCCGCGGTCGCCACGGCGCTGCGCATCGACGGCGTCGCGCTGGTGGAGCCGGATCATCGCGACGCCTCCACCGGAACCAACGCCGCGGAGCTCGCCCCGTTCACCCCCGTCCCGGTCCTCACGACCGTCCCGCGAGGGGGGCCCTCAGCGCTCGCCCGCCACCCTTCCATCGCCGTCATCGTCGCGGCGCTTCGTCGCTGACCACCCGTCCACGCTCCAGCGTCACCGTGTGACCCCCTATGGCCTCCGCGAACGGCCCGTCGTGGGTGATGACCACGACCACCGCCCCGCGCGCTGCTTCTTCGCCTACGACCCGCCTCACACGCTCGGTCCCGGTCTGGTCGAGACCGGTGGTCGGCTCGTCGAGGAGAAGGAGCCGCGGTTCGTGCACCAGCGCTCGTGCCAGCGCCACCCGCTGGCGCTGACCCCGGGAGTAGGTGCGCATCGGCCGCTCGACGAACGCTTCCAGCTCGAACCTCTCCACGGCTCGCGCAAAGGCGCTCCCTGCGTCCTTCCCCTGCAGCCGCGCGGCCAGCTCGATGTTTTCGCGCCCGGTCAGGTCCGGATAGCAGAGGGACTCATGCCCCAACCATCCCAGCGTCCCGCGCACCACAGCGCGCCGCCTCCCCAGCTCCCCGTGGTCCACCTTGCCCGAGCTCGGACGGGTCAACGTCCCCACGATCGCCAACAGAGTGGATTTCCCCGAGCCGTTGGGCCCTCGCACCACGTTCACGGTGCTGGCCTCGAAGCGGCAGGAGACGGCCACCAGCGCGCGGACGGGCCCGTAGGTCTTGGTGACGTTGCGTAGCTCGACGACTGCCGACACGGACGTAGTACCTCGATTCCGTCGAAGCGACGGGTGCTTCGCACGCGCGGGTTCGCCGCGCAATCGAGGCCCTGCCGGCGGCGAATGCCGTCCGCGTCCTGGGACGGCACGACGGAGTCTGTCGGGGCTTTGACCGACAGTCTCCTAGACTCCACCTTCGTTCGACGGGCGCGGCGAGGGCAACCGGCGGGACCGACCGCTTCCGGCGCGGGCCCTTTGTTTCATGTGGGAATGTTCGACGCGGCGCGCCCCGTCGCCTTCTGCGTCGCTGCGCCGTGCTATTATTGCACTATGACGGCCGCCGCGAACCGCATCGCCGAGGAGCTGCCCGCGCTCCAGACGTTGCGACACGCGGTAGAGGCCGCCCTGGAAGGCAAGCACGAGGCGGTCGAGCTTGCGCTTGTCGCACTTCTGGCGCGCGGCCATCTGCTCATCGAGGACGTGCCCGGGGTGGGAAAGACCACCCTCGCGCGGGCCCTGGCCAAGTCGGTGGGGGGCGATTTGCGCCGCGTCCAGTTCACCAGCGACCTTCTGCCGAGCGACGTGCTGGGAGTGAGCGTCTACGACCAGCGGCGGGGCGAGTTCGTGCTGCGGCAGGGGCCCATCTTCGCCAACATCCTTCTCGCCGACGAGATCAACCGCGCCAGCCCGCGCACCCAGTCGGCGCTGCTCGAGGCCATGAACGAGGGCCAGGTCTCGCTGGACGGTCAGACCATCCCGCTGCCAGAGCCCTTCTTCGTCATCGCCACGCAGAATCCGCAGGACTTCGCGGGGACCTTTCCGCTCCCGGAGTCCCAACTCGATCGCTTCCTTCTCCGCGTGCGCATCGGCTATCCCCCGGCCCTGGTGGAGATGCGACTGGTCCTCGACGGGCACACCGACACAGCGCGCGACGTCACCTCCGTGCTCGATCCTTCGCGGCTCGTCGCGCTCCAGCGCCAGGTAGAGCGGGTGACCATCGACGGGGCGCTCGCCAACTACCTGCACGCGCTCATCGTCGCCACTCGCACCTCGCCGCTTCTTTCCCTGGGGGCGTCCACGCGGGCGGCCATGGCCCTCGGCCACGCGGCGCGCGCACGAGCGCTGCTGCGCGGTCGTCATTATTGCATCGCCGACGACATCCACGACCTGGCGGTCCCCGTCCTCGCTCACCGCGTGCGACTGGCCACGCAAGCCGACGGTTTCGTCCCCTCACGCGACGAGGCCGAGTCCGCGGTTCGCGAGATCGTCGCCCGCATCCCCGTTCCCCTCTGAGCCGGACGGCCGTGCCGGACTCCCCGTCCGTCGCTCCGCACCCCTTCTGGCCGTGGTTCGCGACCTGGCGGAAACGGATGCGGCCCCCGCGTCGCTTGCGCTTTACCCGCGAGGGCAAGTTCTTCGTGGGCATCACGCTGGGCGTGGGCTTCGCGGCGATCAACACGGCGAACAACCTCCTCTACCTCCTGCTGGGCATGCTGCTGGCGCTCATCGTGGTCAGCGGCATCATGAGCGAGTTTTCGCTGCGCGACCTCACGGTGGTGAGACGACTGCCGCTGCGCGCGCAGGTGGGGCGCGCTCACCTGGTGGAGATCGAGGTGTTCAACCACAAGGAGCGGGTCCCTTCGTACGCCATCGAGGTGGAGGATCTCCGGGCCGGGCAGCCCGCCGACAAGCGCTGCTTCTTCCTCAAGATCAGCCCCAAGTCCGCCCAGGTCGCCGCCTACCGGCGCACGCCCACGCGCCGCGGCCGTGATGTCCACGTGGGCTTTCGCATCGCCACGCGCTTTCCTTTCGGCCTCTTCGAGAAGTCGCGCGAAGTGCCGGCCGACGGTGAGCTCGTCATCTATCCCGCGGTGGATCCGGTGCAGCTTCTCAGCCCTCCAGCGGGCCGCTCACCCGGCGTCGACCTCGTCGTGGGCCGCGGTCACGGCGAGGACTTCCTCGGGCTGAAGCTCATGCGCGAAGGAGAAGACCCGCGCGACGTGCACTGGCGAAAGACCGCCGCCGTGGGCCGCCTGGTCATGCGCGAGCGTGCGCGGGAAACGGGCCCCGACGTCACCTTGACGCTCGACGTGGTGAAGCCTCCGGGCGCGGGGGAGGACTGGAGCACGGCGTTCGAGCGACGCATCCGCGACGTCGCCTCGCGCGCGGTGGCCCACCTCAAGAGGGGAGATCGGGTGGCGGTGGTCACGACGGCGGGCGGCCTGGCGCGCGGCGACCGCACCGTCGGCGCCGATCCACTCCTGCGCTACCTCGCCCTTCTCGAGCCGGTGACCCAGACGACCCGGCACCTCCCGGCGGCGGCGGAATGAGGTTCGGCCTCGTTCACCGGGTGATGACGGACGCGCTGGCGGCTCTCGGCGTCCTCGCGGTGGTGAGCACCGCGTCGCTCAGCCCGTGGACGAACGCGCTTCTGATTCTGGGCCTGCTCGTCGCTATCGCCATCCCCGAAGCGTGGCAAGGCCGACCCGCGCTGCGTCACTTCGCCACCATCGCGCCGCTGACGTTGCTCCTGGTGCAGGGTGCGCGGCTCCTGACCGGACGCTCGCCGCTCGACGTGGCCGTGGAGTTTGCCGCCCTCCTGCAGATCGTGCGGCTGGCCACCCGCCGCGGCGCCGCGCACGATCAACAGATCATCGTCCTTGCGCTCCTGCACTTCGTCGCCGGAACGGTGCTGGGGGGCGGGCTCACGTATGGCATCTGCTTTCTCGGCTTCCTGGTGGTGGCTCCCGGGGCGCTGGTCCTCAGCCACCTGCGACGCGAGGTGGAAGGGAACTACCGGCAAGGGGCCCGCGATCGCACCGGTCTCCCCGTCGATGTGCCACGTATCCTGCGCAGCCGGAGGGTGGTAGGCCGCGGATTCCTGGCGGCCACCTGCCTTCTTTCGGTGCCCATTCTCCTCTTCACGACGGCGCTCTTCATCCTTTTTCCGCGCGTCGGCCTCTCGCTCTTGCTCCTCAACCGCCCGCACTCCGGGCGGATGATCGGCTTCTCGGAGCACGTCGACCTCGGCGACGTGGGCATCCTGCGTGACGATCCCACCATCGCGCTGCGCTTCGAGGTGAAAGATCTGCTCGACCCGCCCACGCGTCTCACCCTTCGGCTGCGCGGAACGGCGTTCGATGCCTACGACGGTCGCGCGTGGCAGCGCACCCAGCGCGAGCTGCGCCCCGCGGACCACGGGCTCGACGGTAACGACGTCTACCCGCTGTTCCGTGGACCCCTGGAGCGAGACCGGGTCATCTCCTTCGACCTGGAGGCCATCGATCCTCCCGTCGTATTTCTTCCGCCGCGCGCCGTGGCCTTGCGAGTGAAGCCGCAGAATCAGATCCTGCTCGGGGAGCCCCTCGGCCTGCAGCGCGGGACGGAGGACGAGTACCGCTACTCCGGGTCGGACGCGCGCGGGCTGCGCTACGAGGTCTACGTCGCGGGCGACGAGGAGCTCCTGGTCGAGGCCATCACTCCCCTCGCACGCGCGAGGTACCTGTCCATGCCTGGGGATCTCCCTGCGCGCGTGGTCGACCTCGCCCACCGCTGGACCGACGGGCTCCCCAGCGTCGAGGCCAAGGCGCGCGCCATCGAGGACCACCTCCGGCACGAGTACGCGTACGATCTCAAGTCGCCGTCGCAGGGGAGCGCGCAGCCCGTCGACGACTTTCTCTTCGAGTCCAGGCGCGGTCACTGCGAGTTCTTCTCCACAGCCATGGCCATGATGTTGCGCGGAGTCGGCATCCCCTCCCGCAACGTCACCGGCTTCGTGGGCGGGACATGGAATCGCTGGGGGCACTACTACGCCGTGCGCGAGGGGGACGCGCACTCGTGGGTCGAGGCCTATGTCGATCACCCGAGCCACCCCGGCTGGGAGACCTTCGACCCCACCCCAGCCAGCGGAGCCCAGCCGCTGGAGCCTCGGGACGGCTTGTACTACCTGTTGCGCGACTTCGTGGAGGCGCTCTCGCAACGCTGGAACACTTACGTCGTCGGGTACGATCTGCACAAGCAGGTTCGGCTCTTCGACGAGTTGAGTCGCGACTACGAGAGGTTGCGCTCGAGGACGGGCGTCGACAAGGGACCCTTCGCGAGCCTCACCCGGGGTCGCGTGGTGGTCGGCATGCTGGTCGGGTGCCTCGGCGTTGCCTATGCGGCCTGGAAGCGGCGACGGCGGCGCCGTGCGGCGCACGAAGAACGCCGCAAGAGCGAGAAGGACGCACGGACCGAGACTGCCGCGGCGCTTTACCGCGCGCTGGAGACGGCGCTGCACGGCCAGGGCATCACCCGGCCACTCTCCACACCGCCCCTCCGCCACGCGGAGGACTTGTGCTCTCGTCGCCACCCCTTGGCGGACGAGGTTCTGGCCCTGACCAACGTGTACCTGGAGACGCGATTCGGCGGCATTCTCCTGGACGAAGCGACGCGCCGGGATTTCGAGCAACGCGTACGCGACATCCGCGGCCATCGGCCGGAGAACTCGTCAGCCAGCCCGGCCTAGGAGCCCGTCCGGCAGGAGCCCGACGGACTCCCAGCCGCAAAGGGCCGTCCCCGAGGACTCTGCAGGGAAAAGATTCGTGTCTGGGACGCGACGTCAGGCCGCGAGCGTGCGATTCAGACTGATGTGAACCGCGTCGCCTCCCATGTCGCGCCGCGCTACGCCATACACGTTTCCAGGTCGCGGCCGAGCGGTGCGGCCGTCGAACTCGAGGTTCGGCTCGCCGGCCTCGATCCAGGCCACCACCATCGGCCGCTCCGCCGGCGGTGCTCCCGCGGGCTCCCGCAGCTCGAGAAGACTGACATGGACGCCGTGCTGCAGCTCGTCGGCGGTGACGGCGCGCTGGAGGCTGCCGACGGGCCGGGCGTCCCGCCCCGGCACACGCCCGTCACTGGCGTCATACGACTGAACTACCAGCCTGTACGCCCCTTCGCGCAATCCGTGCGCGCGGACCTCCGCGCGCAGTGTGTCGGCACCGTCCCCCAGCGTCACGGCTGCAAGCAGCGCCAGCCACGAACCGGCGGCTGCTGTGCGTGCCTGGGCTTCGCGGGGGCGTTTGCGAGTGGCCATGACGTGGGAGGGCTCGTGCGATAATCGTGCCGACGCGCTTCGCGGCGATCGACCCCTGCCTACCGCGCCGGTCCTGTGGGTCTCATGGCCGGCCACCATGACTTTTCGTGGTGGTTTCCCGCAAGAGTTGCGGGGCGGCGGGCGCCCAAAGAAGGCAGCCCTGCGAGACGGGCGACCGAAGGACGTGTCCGCCGGTCAGCAGGGTGTCGTCGCCCGGACGCGCCGGCCGAGCAACTAAATCGTCACACGGGAGCAAGGCTGTCCCAGGTCAGGTCGCCTCGGCCTTCGCTGGCCGACCTTCGGGAGGCTGTGGCCTGCGATCCACACGCCCTTGCGCTCAGTTCTGCATCTGGCTGGTGAAGCTCAAGCCACCGCCGGCGGCCCGGTCGACGACGATCCGCGTGCCGGACGGGAACTCGCCGGCGAGAACCCGCTTGGCCAGGCCGTCTTCCAGGTGCTTCTGGATCGCCCGCTTCAGTGGGCGGGCGCCGTACTGGGGATCCCAGCCGACCTCAGCCAGGTAATCCTTGGCGCGGTCGGTGACCTCGACGCTCAGATCGCGCCGTACGAGCCGGCTTGCGAAGCGACCGAGCTGGATGTCGACGATGTACCGGATCTCGGCCCGATCCAGCCTGCTAAACACCACCACTTCGTCCAGGCGGTTGAGAAACTCGGGACGGAAGGCCCGCCTCACCTCGTCCATCACCGCACGCTGCACGAGCTCGCGGCGCGTCTCCGCGTCGAGGCCGGCCTTGTCGTCGATGGCCTGGATGTGGGCCGAGCCGAGGTTGCTCGTCAGGATGAGGACGGTGTTCTTGAAGTCCACGGTTCGTCCTTGCCCGTCGGTCAGGCGCCCGTCGTCGAGCACCTGGAGGAGCACGTTCCACACGTCGGCGTGCGCCTTCTCGACCTCGTCGAACAGAACGACCGAGTACGGTCGACGGCGGACTGGCTCGGTGAGCTGCCCTCCCTCCTCGTAGCCGACGTAACCGGGCGGCGCCCCGATGAGACGCGAGACCGCATGCTTCTCCATGTATTCGCTCATGTCCAGGCGCAGCAAGGCGCGCTCGTCGTCGAAGAGAAACTCCGCCAGAGCCCGCGCCAGCTCCGTCTTGCCTACGCCTGTGGGCCCAAGAAAGAGGAAGCTTCCGATGGGACGGCTGGGATCCCCCAGCCCGGCGCGCGACCGGCGCACGGCGTTGGCCACCGCCTCTACCGCCGCGTCTTGACCGATGACGCGCTTCTTCAGCTCGTCCTCCATGTGCAGGAGCTTCTGCATCTCTCCCTGGAGCATCTTGAGCACCGGGATACCGGTCCACTTGGAGACGATGGCGGCGATGTCCTGGTCGGTCACTTCTTCGCGCAGATAGCTCGTCTTCTCCTGGACCTTCGCGAGGGTCCTCCTCGATTCTTCGATCCGCTTCTCCAGCTCGGGGATTCGCCCGTAGGTGATCTCCGCTGCCCTGCCCAGATCGCCGCTGCGCTGGGCTTCCTCCGCTTCGTGCCGAAGCGTCTCGATCTCGGGCTGGACCTTGCGAATCTGCTCGATCACCTCGCGCTCGCGTTGCCACTGGGCGCGCATGCCGCTGGCGGTCTCCTCGAGCTCGGCGACCTGCCGCTTGACGTCCTCCAGGCGAACCTTGCTGGCCGGATCACGCTCCTTCTTCAGCGCCTGCGCCTCGATCTGAAGCTGCGTCATCTTGCGCTGAATGGCGTCGATCTCTGCGGGCATGCTGCCCACTTCCATCTTGATCTTGGCGGCGGCCTCGTCGACCAGATCGATGGCCTTATCCGGAAGGAAACGGTCGGGTACGTATCGGTCGCTCAGCGTCGCCGCGGCGACCAGGGCGGCATCCTGGATCCGGATCCCGTGATGGACTTCGTAGCGCTCCTTCAGACCGCGGAGGATGGCGATGGTATCGGCGACGGTCGGCTGGGAGACGAAGACCGGCTGGAACCGTCGCTCGAGCGCGGGATCCTTCTCGATCCGCTTGCGGTACTCGTCGAGGGTGGTCGCGCCGATGCACCGCAGCTCGCCACGGGCGAGGGCCGGCTTGAGCAGATTCGCGGCATCCATCGCCCCTTCGGCGCCACCGGCGCCCACGATGATGTGGAGCTCGTCGATGAACAGGACGATCTCCCCGTGCGACGCCTCGATCTCCTTGAGGACAGCCTTCAGTCGCTCCTCGAACTCGCCGCGATACTTGGCACCGGCCACCAACGCGCCCATGTCCAGCGCGAAGAGCTTCTTGTTGGTGAGCGACTCCGGCACGTCGCCGCGCGCGATGCGCTGCGCGATTCCCTCGACGATGGCGGTCTTTCCCACGCCCGGCTCACCGATGAGCACCGGGTTGTTCTTGGTCCGCCGGGAGAGGACCTGCATCACGCGACGGATCTCTTCGTCGCGGCCGACCACAGGGTCCATCTTCCCTCCACGGGCTGCGTCCGTGAGGTCGCGGCAGTACTTCTCCAGCGCCTGGAATTTGCCCTCGGGATCGGGGTCGGTGATGCGCTGCGTGCCGCGCACGCTGGCCAGCGCCGCCAGCAGCTTCTCGTAATCGAGGCCACCGTTCTGCTCGAGGAGCGCCTTCACCTCTCGATCGTGACGGGCCATGGCGAGCAGGTAATGCTCGACCGACACGTACTCGTCCTTGAGCTGCTTCGCCTCCTCGTCCGCGCGTCGGATCACCTCCAGCGTGCGACGGGACAAACCGGGCTCGGCGCCTCCGGTGACCCGCGGCAGGCCCTCCACCTTCCGGGCGACCGCCGCCCGCAACGCCGAGGCATCCGCGCCGGCCTTCTGCAGCAGCGGGCCACCCACCCCCCCTTCTTGCTCGATCATCGCGGCGAGCAGGTGCTCGGGCTGGAGCTCCGGGTTGCCGAAACGTGAAGCGCGGGCGATCCCGTCTTGGAACGCCTCGCGGCTCTTGGTGGTCATCCGATCCGGACGCATACTCGTCTCCTTCGGGCGCCGTCGGCGCCGACTGGTCCGGCCCCGCACGTCCGACGAGCTCGGCCGCGCTCAGGGCGCCTGGTCACCCCAAGCTAAGTCGTGCGCGTCCGCGCGCAAGATGCGTGCCCCCGCCCGAAAGGCCTCTCGCGGCGTACTTACTCCCCCTGAGCCGGCGTCAGATGTCGAGGTTCTTCACGTTGAGCGCGTTGTCCTCGATGAACTGCCGCCGTGGCTCCACCTGATCGCCCATGAGGATAGTGAAGATCTGGTCCGTCTGAACGAGGTCGTCCAGCCGGACCTGGAGCATGACCCGCGTGTTCGGGTCCAGCGTCGTATCCCAGAGCTGCTCCGGGTTCATCTCGCCCAGCCCTTTGTAGCGCTGGATCTGCGTCCCCTTGCGGCCGCGCGCATCGATGAAATCCCAGAGCGCGTCTGCGTCCTCCAGCTCCGTCTCCTCGGACTTCGCCTTGTCCGTGTCGCGGACGAAATACGGCGCGGGGCCGATCGACTTCACGTCCTGCTCGATGGCATAGAGCTCCTCGTACTCGGCGGAATCGACCAGGTTCCAGTCGAGGATCACCGGTCGCGCCGCGGCGCCGGGACGAGGGGTGATTACGATGCGCGCGGCCCCGTGCTCGACCTCCCAGTCCACCTCGATGAGGAGGGGGAGAATGTCCGGCTTCTTCTTCTCGAGCCGGGCGCGGATGAGCGGTACGGCCACCTCCACGCGCTTTCGCTCGCGAAGTTCGCTCTTGCCCAGGGCGGTGGCATGCAAAACGTGGCCGATGATGGAGGCGTCTGCGCGGCGGTCGAGCTTGGACAGCGCCCGACGAAACATGCGCAGCCGTTCGGCCAGGCGGAACAAGGGGTCGCCCTGCAACGTGGGTCCCTTGCTAGCGCGCACGGAGAGGCCTTCGACGCCGTGCTCGAGGAAGAAGCGATCGAGGCCGGCCTGATCCTTGAGGTAAACGTCCTTCTTGTTGCGGCGCGCGCGATAGAGCGGCGGCTGCGCAATGTAGAGATACCCCTTCTCGATGAGCTCCGGCATCTGGCGGTAAAAGAAGGTGAGTAGCAGCGTCCGAATGTGGCTCCCGTCGACGTCCGCGTCGGTCATGAGGACGATCTGGTGGTACCGGAGCTTCGTCACGTCGAAGCTGTCCTCGCCGATCCCGCACCCCAGGGCGGCGATGAGGGTGCCGATCTCGGCGCTGGACAGCATCTTGTCGAGGCGCGCGCGCTCCACGTTCAGGATCTTCCCGCGGAGCGGCAAGATGGCTTGAAATCGCCGGTCACGGCCCTGCTTGGCGGAGCCCCCGGCGCTGTCCCCCTCGACGATGTAGAGCTCGGCCTCACCGGGGTCGCGGGTCTGGCAGTCGGCAAGCTTCCCGGAGAGGGTCGAGTAGTCGAGCTGGCCTTTCCGCACCACCTCGCGGGCCTTGCGAGCCGCCTCCCGCGCCTTGGCGGCGAGGATGGTCTTCTCCACGATCTTGCGCGCGGTCTGCGGGTTCTCTTCGAAGAACTGACCCAGCTTGTCGTAGACCGTCGTCTCCACGATGGTCTTTACTTCGCTCGACACCAGCTTGCTCTTGGTCTGGGAGTCGAAGCTCGGGTCCGGGTGCTTGATGCTGATGACCGCGGTGAGCCCCTCGCGAATGTCCTCCCCCTGAAGTCCGTTCTTGACCTCCTTGAAGAGGTTCTGCGCAGTGCCGTAGCTGTTGAAGACCTTGGTGAGGGCCGAGCGCAAACCGGTGAGGTGCGTCCCTCCATCGCGATTGGGGACGTTGTTCGTGTAACAGAAGATCTGCTCCGAATAGCTGGAGTTCCACTGCAGCGCGAGCTCGATGCCGATGGGCGCGGCGCCGCCGTCCACGGTGTGCTCGCCCATGACGGAAATGACCTTGTCGTGCACCGGCTCCTTGGTCTTGTTGAGATGCTCGACGAACTCGGCGATCCCGCCCTTGTATTCGAAGGTCTCTTTCCGGCCGCCGTCGCGCTCGTCGGTCAGCGTGATGAGGAAGCCGGCGTTCAGGAAGGACAGCTCGCGCAGACGGCTGGCCAGGATGTCGTATTGAAACTCGGTCGCAGTGAAGATGGTGGAGTCGGGCTTGAAAGACATCTTCGTGCCCGTCTTCTCGGTATTGCCGATGACCGCCAGCGGCCCCACCGGCGCCCCGCGACGGTACTCCTGAAAGTGCACGTGCCCCTCGCGGCGGATCTCCATCTTCAGCCACTCGCTGACGGCATTGACCGCGCTCACGCCGACCCCGTGCAATCCGGCGCTGACCTTGTAGCTCGAGTGGTCGAACTTCCCGCCGGCATGGAGGACGGTCATCACCACCTCGGCCGCGCTCACCCCGCGCTCGGGCATGATGCCGACCGGAATCCCTCGACCGTTGTCCTCCACCGTGACCGAGCCGTCGAAGTGGATGGTGACGTCCATTCGCGTGCAGAACCCGCCGAGATGCTCGTCCACTGCGTTGTCGACGACTTCCCAGACCAGGTGATGCAGGCCCGAGCCGTCGTGCACGTCGCCGATGTACATCCCGGGCCGCTTGCGTACGGCCTCCAGCCCCTCGAGGACGGTGATGCTCGTGCTGTCGTAGTTCGAGGACGCGGGAGGGCTGCTCTGCGGACTGCTCACATTCGACATCGGGGGGAGGTGTCCTTCGCGGGCATCCCTCACGGGTCATGCCCAAGTTGCCGGTTAGAGCCACGCGCTCGATTGCGGTTTGACTGCCTGCCGGTGAAACAGAGTGTCTGCCGCGGCGCGATCTCCCCAAAGTATACGTCGGGGGACCCGCTCCCGCAAGGGAAACCCCCATGCCTTTCCGCGTCCTTTCGCGTACTTAGGTCTAACCGAGCACGGCCGTCGGGGGGGGGAGGGCGTGCGACGACAGCTGGGTCTTCGGTCGAGCCTTTCGGCTCGGAGCGAGGGTCGTAGCATCCAGGACGGGGCCGGCATTCGCCGCCCCTAAGGCGGCCCCTAGGCGGGCAGCACGCGGCCACCGACAACCATGAAATCGCGGCGCTCTTCGGCACACGAAAGTGCGCCGGTCTCGATGAGCTCCGGACGCGTGGTGGTGAGCAACACCTGCCCGCGCTGGCCGCTCAGCGCGGCAAAGAGCGCGGCGGTTCGCGCGCGATCGAGCTCGCTGGAGACCTCGTCGAGAAGGAGCAGGGGGTAGACTCCGCGAGCTCTGGCGATCACTTCGATCTCGGCGAGCTCCAGAGAAAGCACCACGGCCCGGTGCTGCCCTTGCGACGCCATCCCCCTGACCGCTCGGCCGCCGAGCGCCAGCGCCAGGTCGTCGCGATGTGGACCCGACGTCGCCGAGCCACGTGCGCGGTCGCGCGTGCGGCTCTGTGCGAGCAAGGCGCGGAACGCTGCGGGATCGCGGGGGGCGTTCCCGGCATAGGCAACGGTGAGGGACAGCCCGGCGGGGCCGATGCCGGCGAACGCGCGTTCGGCGGCCGGCCCCAGGAGGCTCGCGGCCGTTTCGCGCGCCTCGCTGAGGGCGAGCCCGTGGTGCACGATCAGGGCCTCCCAGTCGTCCAGGTCGGCGGCCGAGGCGCCGCGGCTCTCCAGGACCCTCTGGCGCGCCCGCAGTGCCCGCGCGTAGGCCTCCGCCTCGGCCAGCGAGGCCGGCAGGTGATAGAGGGCCACGCGATCGAGAAGCTTGCGCCGGTCGGCCCCGGAGCCCGCCGACAGCGCGACGATCCCCGGATGGAAGGCCACCGTCGGTGTGCGCACGGCATAGGCGGCCAGGGTGGAGGGTCGCTTGCCGTCGATCCTCACCGCGCGCACGCCGGCGCGCACGCCCACGGACTGCTCACGCTCCATCGTTCCCTCGCGCATTCGCGCGCGAATGCTGGCCGTCTCGCTTCCCGTCTCCACCAGGTCGCCCAGCCTCGACGTGCGGAAGCTCCGCGACGTCGCCACCACGTACACGGCTTCGAGCAGGTTGGTCTTTCCCTGCCCGTTGTCACCCGACACCACGTTGAAGCGCGGCCCGAGCTCGAGGTCCACGCGGGTCAGGTTGCGGAAGGCACGGATGCTCAGCGATTCGATCGCGAGCGGGAGCATTCACTCTCAGATGCGCATCGGCATCACGACGGCCAGGAATTGCCGCGGTCCCACCGGGCGCACGACGGCCGGGTCGAGCTCCCCGCCGAGGCCGAGCTGCACCTCATCCTCGTCCAGCGCGCCGAGGACGTCGAGAAAGTACTTGGCGTTGAAGCCGATGGTGATGTCCGGTCCGGCGTATTCGATGGGGATCTCGTCGAATCCCTCACCGCTCTCCGGGGACTCGGTGGTGATCCGCATGGTGCCCTTGCCAAGGCCCAGCTTGACCCCACCGGTGCGCTCGCTGGCGGCCACCGACACGGCCCGCAGGGCCTCGGCAAAGGGAGCGCGCGGCACGCGAACGAGCTTCTCGCTCTGCTGCGGAATGACTTGCGCGTAGGGCGGAAACTGGGCGTCGACCAGCCTCACCGCGAAGGACATCCCCCCGCCCTGAAAGAAGGCGCTCGAGCCGCTCTGGGTGATCTGGAGCTGCGCCCGCAGTGCTCCTTCCTTGGGGCCGTCCTTGGCCTCGGCCAGGATGTCGTCGCTGAGGCGCCGGAGCTCCTGGATGGCCTTGAGCGGAATCAGCATGGTGGCCGAGGCCTGCCGGCCGGTAACCTTGACCTCCATCTTGGACAGCCGATGGCCATCGGTGGTCACCATGCGCACGACGTCGCCGTCCCACTCGAAGAGCGCCGAGTTCAGGTGAGCCCGTGTCTCGTCGGCCGAGATGGAGAAGTGCGTCTTGGCCACCAGCTCTTGCAGGACATCCACGTCGATGGCCAGTGACGGCGACCCCTCCGACGGCGTGGGAAGGGGGGGAAAGTCGTCCCCCGGCATGCCCCGAAGCGTGTAGCGACGCGCGCTCCCGGCTGCCTTGATGGTGGTCGTGGCGTTGTCCTGGGCCGAGAGATGGATCGGCCCGTCGGGCATCATGCGTACGCGCTCGAGAAGGTCCTTTGCCGAGACGGCGACGCTCCCCCCCTTGCTGACGTCCACCGTCAGGCGCCCGACCAGCGCCAGGTACAGGTCCGTGGCGGCGACACGCAGCGCGCTTGGACCATCGACGGCCAGGAGGACGTTGGACAGGACGGGCATGGTGCTCTTTCGCTCGGCGACGCCCTGCATGCGCGTCAAGAGCTTGAGCAGGTCCTTCTTCGGTACCGTGAGTTCCATCGGTCCTATCTCGGTAGCATCCTTAGATGAGATCTGTAGCAGTGTCGATAGAGCCTGTGGAGAGCGGGGACAATGCAGAAAGGGTAACCATCACGGCCGCTTGAAGAGCGTTTGCGCTGGGGAGGGAAGAACGGACGGGGCGGGTATGGCCGGGGGAAAAAGCCGACGCTCGCGTTCTCCGCAGGTCCGTTCCGGACGACACCCCAGCCTTATCGGCACGTTGCCCACAGACGGCGCCACTTCACGTTTTCACGTTTTGACCAGCGTACGTGCGAGCGCGTCGATGAGCTGCCGGTGAAGACGCTCGTACGTCTTGGGCCCGATCTCGCCGCTCGCCCGGCCGCGCTCGACCTCTGCCAGCTCTTCCAGAATCGAGGTGCGGTTGTTCTTCGCGTCACTCCGCACGGAGGTGCGGCCCCTTCCGGACAGCGCCAGCACCAGGCCCGCCGCGACCCCGCAGGCGGCCAGCAGCGTCGCCAGCCACTTGCCGGGTCCGGGCGTGGGCAGATCGTGGATGCCCAGCGCCAGCGCCGTGAGCTTGGGGTCCTCTGGGCGCATGCGCCGCTCGGTGACGAGAAAGCTCTGACCTTGCTGGTCGTGTCGAACCTGGGTCGGAGGAAAGCCTTCGGCCGCCAGCTTGATGTCCGACGTCGCCGGCATCATCACGCGCGCGATCGCCACGTGGGGGGGCATGCCCACCTCGAAGTCGACGTCGGCGTCGCCCGACCAGGGGACCTGCCAGCGGAACTCCACCGTGTGCCTGCCGGGAGGGAACGTACCGTGCAGCTGGGCGGTGCCCGCGACCTCGTCCACGCCCTGGTCGCTCATCGACGCCTGGACATTGAAGGCGGTGTAGCCGGCGGGGAGCTTCATGCGCACGTCGTCCGGCTGCCAGGCGACCCGGCCGAGGTTGTAGATGGTGAGAACCTGCTCCACCTGGATGCGGTCCTCGCGCACCTCGCACGCCACCGTGGCCTCCGCCACGATGAGCGCCTGCTGGATGTCGCGCGTCACCGGGTAGACGTGCAAGACCACATGCATGGCCTTGGCTTGCTGCAGCTGGAAGGGCGTCGCCGCGAACGCGCCTCCCTGGTAGCCGGCGCTGACCCGGTACGCGATGTTGCCTGCCAGGTCCAGACCGGAGAAGACGGCGCGCCCGTGCTCGTCGGTGGCGGCCTGAAAGTGCTTGCGACTGTCGCCCTTGGCGATCGAGTTGACGAGCGCCCCGAGAGTCACTTGCTCGTTCGGGATGGGCTTGTCGTCGCCGTCGTGCAAATCGACGACGATCGTGCCCGCCGGAAGCGTCGGGTCGGGCTGCTCGAGATCCTCCGGCGGCTCGAAGGTTCCGGGCATGGCCCCGTTTCCTCCGCCGGCACGCGCATGCGGATTCGCATCGTTCACCGCCGGATGGCCCTCGGGGAGCGCCTCGTCGTCGTCCGCGCCTGCACCTGGCTCAGCTGCGCTCTGGGCAGTGGCGGGGGCCGCGTCCTTCGCCCCTGCGTCGCGCGACCTCTTGCCGCCATCCTGCGCGAGCGCCGTCGACGCGATCAGCGGGAGGAACAGGGTGAACGCGAGGGCGGTGGGCGCGAGGGCCTCAGCTCGCAGCATCGACGGTCTCCACGGCGTGCATGGCCGAGCCGCACTTCTTGCAGAAGGCAGCGTCGGGATCGTTCGAGGTGCCGCAGGAGGCGCAGGTCGGGCGTGCGTCGGCGTTCGCGCTCTCGGCGACGACCACGCGCTCGGTGAGGTTTCGCTTCTCCAGGTACTCCCGTGCGAGTCGCTCGGCTTGCTCGCGGAGGGGCGCCACTTCGAGATCCATCTGGCGCATCACCGTCTTGGCCTCGTCGCGGTAGCGCGCCACGAACGAGCCGTAGTCCGCGTCGTCGATCTTCCCCAGTGCGTGCTCGCTCTCCAGGTCCTTCAACGCCCGCAGCACGCGGTTCTTCTGCTCGCCGAGATCGTCCACGCCATGACGTCGGGCGGCGAGCGCCTCGAGGTCGACCGGCAGAGGAGCATCGCCGCTCAGCGTGCGCACGCTGGCCCACAGCAGCGCGATGGTCCCCAGCAGCGCGCCCGAGGCCAGAACGAGCAAGGCCGAGCCGAGGCTCGCCACGAGCCCCACCACCACCGCCCCCACCACCGCCAGGAGCGGAAGTCCCAGGGAGACGGCGCGAGCGAGGGAACGCTCGGCTTCGTCGGCCTCGGGCGCGCGCACCTTCGAGGCGTCGCGAGCCGGCTTTCGGGTCTTGCGGTCAGCCATCGAGGTCCCTGAGCTCGTCGTCGAGGCGCGCGTCGTACACGTCCCGGGGAGGCGCGCCGGCGGCCAGCGGCTGGTGGCCGGGGGTGTCCTCGTTCCGTCGCCAGCGCCGCAGCATGCGCGCCAGGGCGAACGCGCCGAGTCCGATGGCTATGACCGGCACCGCCCAGACCACCCGGAAGAGTCCCGTGTTGGGCGGAACGGCGAGCGCCTCCTTCCCGTATTGCGCCGCGTACTCGGCGACGATCTGGTCGTGCGTCTCGCCCGCCTGCATTTGTGCGCGGATGCGTTCGCGCGAGCGCTCCGCCTGGTCGCAACTGCACGTCGAGAGAAGATTGCCGGGGCAGCCGCACATGCAGCGCAACGACGAGAAGACCGCTCGCTCCGCGTCGTTCTCGATGTGGACGGTCCCGTTCATGTCGTTCGACGACATGCCCATCGGATCCGCGGCAGGTTGACCCGCCGCGGGCGTGGCCGCCAGCATGATTCCCAGGGCTACGCTGGCCGCGGTCGCCGCCACGCCACGTGCGCCCGCCCAGACGCGGGACTCCCCGAACTCGATCTGCGGCCACATGCACACGATGCTCCCCGCGATGAGCACCAGACAGCCCAGCCAGATCCAGGTAACAAGGGGATTGATGTGCATCTGGAAGGCGGCCACCTTGGTCTGCGGGTTGATCGACCCGACGATGACGTAGACGTCGTCCCCGAAGCGGTGCTCGATGGCCACCTCCGTGGTGGGCGAGTCGGGCTGCTTCTTGTAGATGAACTTGGCCGGGGACAGATGCGCGAGCGGGACGCCTCTCTTGGCGACGTCGACCTCGGCGAAGACCATGCGCTTGTTGTTGTCGACCTCCATGTGCTCGCGCGTGTACGTGAGCGTGTAGCCGGCCATCTCGTAGCTCTGACCGGGCGAGAGGGACGCCTCCTTGTCGGTGTTCCACGACTGTCCGGTAAATCCGACGAACATCACCACGATGCCGAGGTGGACGATGTAGCCGCCGTAGCGCCGCCGGGACTGCGGCGTCAGGCTGAGCAACGTGTAGATGAAGCCGGGCAAGCCCCCCAGCCACCACAGGATGGCCGGCGTCCGAGCGCTCGCACCAGTCCGTGCACGCGCCCGGAAGAGCAGCACGTATTCCTGCACGATGACCGCCGCATTGAACACGCAGAGCGAGAAGCCGATGACCGGTGTGTAGGCATTGAAGGTGCACAGCGCCGACCCCAGCAGTCCCGGGTAGATGGGGTCGCTGTAGACGACGGCGGGGAAGCCCAGCGCGCGGCCCAGGAGGAAGTGCAACACCACCCCGGCGAACAGCGCGATGACCGGCGCGCGGAAGACCCGCTTCAGCGCTTCGTTGCTGGTTTTCTTCCAGCCGAAGAGCGTCCCCACGCCCATCAAAAAGAGCAGCACCAGACCAAGCGGTTGCAGCCACGCCTTGTAGAACGGAGGGCCGACGGTGACCTTGTCGCCGGTCAGGGCCTCGCTGATGAGCGGGAAGGTGGTGGCCACCAGAATGAAGAAGAGGATGCTGCAGAGGATCCAGTTGTTGAGGACGAAGGTGAACTCGCGCGAGAAGATGGACTCGATGTGCGGCCGACGCGTACGCACGTCGAGCCCCTGCGTCATCCGACGGAACACGATCTCCAGCGCGACGAAGACAGCGACCCCGGCCACCACCGCAATGAGGGAAATGCGCCAGCCCACTGGGAGGCTGGTGTGCCAGAGGACGTAGAGACCCGGCAGGAGCGTCGCCACGACCAGCCAACCCGATGCGACGGCCGCCCAGCGCAGCCGCCCCTCGGGCTTGATGTCGCGCAGCTCGGGCCAGCGCCACATCACCAGGGTGGCCGCGAAGGACACCAGCAAGAGGAGAAACGCCGCGAAATAGGAGCCGATGGATGACTGCGCAAACGAGTGCACGCTGGCGATCATCCCGGAGCGCGTGAGGAAGGTGCCGAAGATGGTGAGAAAGAACGTCAGCGAGATGAGGAAGACGTTCCACACCTTGAGCATCCCGCGTCGCTCCTGGATCATCATGGAGTGCACACAAGCGCTGGCGGTCAAGAAGGGCATGAAGGCCGCGTTTTCGACCGGGTCCCAGCCCCAGTAGCCGCCCCAGCCGAGCTCCTCGTAGGCCCACAGCATCCCCAGCGTGTTGCCTACCCCGAGGAACATCCAGGCGAAGAGCAGCCACTTGCGGCAGGCCACGATCCACTCCTGGTCGAGACGCCCGGTGACCAGCGCGGCGACGGCAAAGGCGAAGGGCACCGAGCAGCCGACGAAGCCCGTGTAGAGGCAGGGAGGGTGAATCACCATCCAGTAGTTCTGGAGCAAGGGGTTCAGGCCCTCGCCGTCGGAGCGAGCGCCGGCGATGCCGGTGGCAAATGGGTTGGCCGCGAAGGCCATGAGCACGCAGAAAAAGAGGACGATCCCCATGAGCGTGGCGATGATGTACGGCTGAAGCTCGAGGTGCCGCTTACCCAGCCACTTCACGCACGCGCCGATGTACACGCTGAGAAGAAACAGCCACCAAAGGAGCGAGCCGTCCTGCCCGCCCCAGAGGGCGGTAAGGAGATACTGGATCGGCATCGAGCGATCCGAATAGTGCGCGACGTAGCGAATGCGAAAGTCGTGGGTGACGAACGCGTAGGCGAGGCAGAGCACCGAGACGGCGATGAGCGCCACCGTGCCGTAGGCGCCGAGGCGAGCGGCCTGGAGCGTTCGGGGACGCCCGTTGGCGCCGGCGGCCAGCGCGACGGCGAACGAATAGCTCGCGACCACCATCACCCCGAGCAACAGGCTCGCGCCAAACGCGGGGAACGTGCTTCCGAAGACGTGAAGGAGGCTCGACATGGATCCCGCCGTGGAGTGCACCGGTGCGCACCCCGGTTGTGCTGAGCGTAGCAGCGGCGGTGGGTGAAGTTACCCTGCCCGCTCGCAACCGATGTCCTTGCCTGAACGAGCGCACATTGCAAGGCGTCAGGCGATCTCGGGTGGCCGCAGACGGCCATTGCCGCCGCTGGAGACCAGCCTCATGGCGTGACGGCGTCCTTGCCGCGTCATTTCCGGACGGTGCGGATCACCTCGGCCAGTCGGGTCAGGCCCTCGTCGACGTGCTCGGCCGACGCGGACCAGGCCAGTCGAAATCCCGCGGGAGCACCAAAGAACGCCCCGGGCGCCACGAGCACCTCCCGCTCGCGGGCCGCGTCCTCGATGGCGGAGGTGAGGTCCCCCGCGCCCGGGACGGTCACCAGCGCAAACAGTCCTTCCGCCGGGGCGCTCCACTCCAGCCCCTCGGTTTCGACCCAGCGCGCCACGCGGGCACGCTGGCCGGCGAGCAAGGCGCGAGCGCGCTCGGCCAACTGAGGAAGGAGCGCAAAGGCGTGCAGGGCGAGGTGCGCGTGACCCAGCGGGAGCACCCCGCAGCTCGCGGTGACGGCGTATCCGGCTCGCGTCACCACCTCGGGCGGCCCCAGCAGCCAGCCGATGCGCTGCGGTCCGAGCCCGTAGCACTTGGTCAGGCTGGAGACGGCCACCACGTTGGGCGCGAGCTTGCGGGCGCTCCAGCGAAAAACGCCCGTCCCGTCGACGAGCGCGTCGAATGGCGCGTAGACCTCGTCGACCAGCAACACGGCCCCCCGCGACCCGGCGACGCGCGCGGCCGCTCGCAAGGCGTCCGCGTCGGCGCGTACCCCGGTCGGGTTGTGTAGGTTGCTGATCACCACGACTCGGGTGCGCGGCGTGATGGCCCGTGCAATTCGCTCGGGATCGAGGGCGAAAGCGTCGCGCGCGTCGCGCTCGAAATGCACCACCCGAGCGCCGACTCCTTCGGCGATACGCACCAGCGGCTCGTAGGCCGGCGACTCCACCAGGACGTCGTCTCCCGGCGAGGTCAGCGAGGCGTAGGCCAGCCACAGAGCGTGCGTGGCGCCCAGCGCAGCGATGGCCTCTCCGGCCGGCACGCCGTTGTAGGCGGCCACCGCGTCGCGCAGCCCCGGCCAGGCCGTCGCATCATCGGCGCGAGCCGGGTCGGGCCTCCCCAGCTCCGTCGCCGGCACGCCCGGAATGCCGCTGGTGGCCAGGTCGAACCGCACCTGACCGTAGAACCGGCGCGCCCAGTCCAGGTAGCGCGTCGGGGCGAACATTCAGGGGGCGGCCCCCGAGGAAAGGTGGAACGTCGCCGAGCGCAGCGCGCTGGCCAGGCCGAGCGATACGTTCATGGTCCCCTCGACATGGTCGCCGGTGAGGGAGCCGAGAAGCGTCCCGGTGAAGCCCTGGTCGGAGGGGTCTCTCCTTCGCAGGCTGGCGGCGAGATTGCCGTCCGCCAGAACGCCGTCGACCGTGGCCGGGCCGAGCGGACCGTCCACCGTGCCGCTCAGGTGCCCGGTCGGGCCGTCCACGGTGAGCGCCATCGTCCCCTCGCCGACGCCCGCGGTCGACTGTAAGTCGGACCAGTGCACCTTCTTCCAGTCGGGCGGAACGGTCAGCGTGGACACCGCGCTCCTGTAGGCGCCGTGCCACGACCGCGCGACCGTCGGCGCCGGCGGTGCGACGCGCGAGGGCGCCGCGGAGCTCGCGGCGAGGGGGGCCAGCGCCGATGCGACGGGTGACGGTGCGCCTCCCGACG
>Ga0302325_10007280_pt1 | contig 24604 bp, 25 predicted proteins | sample Palsa_T0_2_FD_201948 | JGI IMG/M metagenome (GOLD analysis project Ga0302325, IMG submission 201948) | Peat permafrost microbial communities from Stordalen Mire near Abisko, Sweden - Palsa_T0_2 | ecosystem: Environmental > Terrestrial > Soil > Palsa > Peat permafrost | place: Sweden: Abisko... | reverse complement strand
GGCAGCGAGAAGAAGCCCTCGGCGGTGACGAGGGCGGCGCCGTACTCGCCCTGCTTGGCCACCACGGCCCGGGGGCCCCAGCCGACCACCTCGCGCGCGGCGGTCAGCACATTGGGCTTGCCGGTGAGCTGGCGCAGCTCGGCGTCGTTGAGGATCACGCAGTCGACCTGCTCGATGACCCGCACGAGCGAGTCGCGGGCGATGTCGATCCACAGGTTCATCGAGTCGAGCGCCACGAATCGCGCGCCCGGCACCTGCGCGCGGACGTCGAGCTGCAGGTCGGGCTGGATGTTGGCCAGGAACAGCACGTCGCTGGAGCGCGAGGTGTCCGACAGCTTGGGCGAGAAGCCCTCGAACACGCCGAGCTGGGTATCGAGCGTCTCGCGCGAGTTCAGATCCCAGCCGTACTCGCCGCGCCAGAAGAAGGTCCGACCGCCGGGGATGCGCTCGATGTCGGACACGTCGACCTGGCGGGCGCGCAGCACGTCCAGCTCGGCCTCGCCGAAGTCGTCGCCCACCGGCCCGACCACGCGGACCTCGTCAAAGAACGAGGCGGCCAGGGCGAAGTGCACGGCGGCGCCGCCGAGCATGCGCTCGCGCTCGCCGAACGGCGTCTTGACGGCATCAAAGGCGATCGATCCAACCACGGTGATGGGCATCGGGTCGGGCACGATATAGCCTCAGCGCGCTGTGCGTGCCATTCAGATGACCGAGTTCGGTGGTCCCGAGGTGCTGCGCCTGGTCGAGCTGCCGCTCCCGAGCCCGGCTGAGGGCGAGGTACTCATCCGGGTTCGGCGGGCCGGGCTGAACTACGCCGACACCCACAGCCGCACCGGCACCTACGTGCATCAGCCGGCGCTCCCACTCGTCCCCGGGGTCGAAGTGGCGGGTGTGCGCGAAGACACCGGAGAACGCGTGATCGCGCTGGTCGGCACGGGGGGGTACGCGGAGTACGCCACGGCACCGGCGTCGCTGGTCTTTCCCCTGCCCGACCAGCTCGACGACGACACGGCGCTGGCCATCCTCGTGCAGGGCCTGACCGCCTGGCATCTGTACCGCACGGCCGGGCGGGTGGCACCGGGGGAGAGCGTGGTGGTGCACAGCGCCGCGGGTGGGGTTGGGTCGCTGGCCGTGCAGCTCGGGCATCCGCTCGGTGCCGGGCGGGTGATCGGCACCGCCTCCTCGCCGCGGCGACGCGAGCTCGCCCTGTCACTCGGGGCCGACGCGGCGATCGACCCCGATCCGCAGGGGCTGACCGAGCGGCTCATCGAGGCCAATGGCGGTCGCGAGGTCGACGTGGTGTTCGACATGGCCGGCGGCGAGGTGTTCGAGCGCTCCTACCGGGCCCTGGCCCACTTCGGGCGGATCGTGGTGTGCGGCATCTCCACCAGCGAGACCAACCACATCTCCACCGGGTCGCTGCTGCGCCATTCGCGGGCCATCGTGGGCTTCTACCTGTTTCACACCACCGAGCAGCCGGAGCTGTTCGCCGCCGCGCTGGGCGATCTGTTCGCCCGGGCGGCCCGGGGTGAACTGCACGTCGTGGTCGGCGGGGTCTACCCGCTCAGCCAGGCGGCGCGGGCTCAGGAGGACCTGCGATCGCGGCGAACCACGGGAAAGTTGATCCTTGACACACGGGGGTAACGGTGCTGGCGGCCCGGTCACGTAATACTGAGGGCATCTTGACGCCGACTTCGACGCCAACCACGTTCGCCGACCTCGGCCTGTCTGATGACACGCTGGCCGCCCTGCGCGACGTCGGCTACGAATCGCCGAGCCCGATCCAGGAGCAAGCGATTCCCTCGTTGCTGGAAGGCCGGGACGTGATCGGCCAGGCGCAGACCGGCACCGGCAAGACCGCCGCCTTCGGGTTGCCGATCATGGAGTACATCGACCCGACCGAGAACGAGGTCCAGGCGCTCGTGCTCACGCCGACCCGGGAGCTGTGCATCCAGGTCACCCAGGCGCTGCGGGCCTACGGCGCGCACAAGAAGGTGGACGTCGTGGCCGTGTTCGGCGGCGCCCCGATCCGCACCCAGCAGGCCCAGCTACGGGCCGGCGGGCAGGTGGTGGTCGGCACGGTGGGACGGGTGCTCGACCTGCTGTCGCGAAATTCGCTCGTCCTGCACGACTGCCGCTTCGTGGTGCTCGATGAGGCCGACGAGATGCTCGATCTCGGGTTCCTGGAGGACGTCGAGAAGATCCTCTCGCTCACCCCCAACGGCCGCCAGACGGCGCTGTTCTCGGCCACCATGCCGCCGCCGATCCGCACACTGGCCGACAACTACCTGTATGACCCGGTGCTCGTGCAGGTGAAGGCCGACACGCTGACCATCGACACGGTCGAGCAGTTTCAGCTGCCGGTGGCCACCCGCGACAAGGCGGACAAGCTCGTCGAGGTGCTGAGCGCCGAGCGGCCCGATCAGGCCATCGTCTTCGTGCGCACCAAGATCCGCTGCGAGCAGCTGTACCGCACGCTGCGCGATCGCGGGATGGACGTCAAGGCGCTACACGGTGACATGTCCCAGGGCTCGCGCGACGGCGTCATGCTGGCGTTCAAGTCCGGGCGGCTGAAGATCCTCGTCGCCACCGACGTGGCCGCCCGCGGGCTGGACATCTCCACCGTCACGCACATCATCAACTACGACGTGCCGACGAGCCCCGACACCTACGTCCACCGCATCGGGCGCACCGGGCGGGTGGGGCGCAGCGGGCGGGCCATTACCTTCGTGGAGCCGCGTCAGCTGCGCGAGGTGGAGGCGATCGAACGCCACATCGGCCTGAAGATCACGCCGTGGGAGAAGGGCGCCGTGGCGCCGCCGGCCCGGGTGGAGGCGCCGCCGCGCCGCCATTCCAAGCCGCATGTCGTCCGCGGCGACGACGACACCTACACCAAGCTGGTGATGAACGGCGGTCGCGCCTCCGGCCTCAGCGTGGCCGACATCGTGGCCGCGGTGACCCGGACCGCCGGGCTCGACGGCGAGGCCGTGCGCGACGTGCAGCTGCTCGAGCGCTTTGCCTTCCTGGCCGTTCCGTCCCAGGACGCCGACCGCGTGGTCGACGCCCTGGAGGGCGAGTCCCTGCATGGCCAGCGGCTGTCCTTGCAGCGCGTCGGCGCCTGACCGCGGCCGGCCGCGAACCTCGCGCCGCGACACCGCTATGGTGCCCGCGCAGCCAACCTCGAGAGGAGCCACCGATGTCCACTGCCACGATGAACACGTCCGAGGGGCCGATCGCCTTCGAACTGTTCGATGCCGACGCGCCGAAGACCGTGGAGAACTTCCGCAAGCTGGCGGCTGACGGGTTCTACGACGGGCTCACCTTCCACCGGGTGATCAAGGACTTCATGATCCAGGGCGGCTGCCCGCTCGGCACGGGAACCGGAGGGCCGGGCTACACCTTCGAGGACGAGTTCAACGACCACAAGGTGGTCCGGGGCGCGCTGGCCATGGCCAACGCCGGACCGAACACCAACGGGTCGCAGTTCTTCATCGTCACGACCGACGCGGCGCCGTGGCTGGACGGGAAGCACACGGTGTTCGGGGAGGTCACGGAGGGCCTTGACGTGGTGGACAAGCTCGAGGCCGCTCCGACCGACGGCCGCGATGCTCCCACCGAGCCGCTGGTCATCGAGTCGATCGCCCTGTCGGACTAGACGCGGGGCGGGCTCGCGGGCGGGCGAACACCCGTCCGTCGACGTGGCCGGATCGGCTAGCCTACGGCCGATACGGTTGCGCTTGGGCGACGAGGGAGAGACCGATGGCAAGTGTCGAGGAGCAGGTCCACCGAAGCGCCAACGGAGCCGGTCACGACGGCCCGACGTTCCCGGTGGAGAACCCGGCGACCGGGGAGATCATTGCCACGGTGCCAGACCTGGACGCCGAGGCCGTGGCCGAAGCCGCCGCCCGGGCCCGGGCCGCCCAGCCGGCCTGGGAGGCGCTGGGCTTCGAGGGCCGCGCCCACGTGCTGCGTCGGGCGCAGAAGTGGCTGATGGACAACTCCGACCGGGTGGCGCGGACGATCGTGGCCGAGACGGGCAAGACCTGGGAGGACGCCCAGCTGGCCGAGATCGCCTACGCCGCCAACGCCTTCGGTTTCTGGGCCAAGAACGCCGAGAAGTTCCTGGCCGACGAGAAGGTGCACACCGCGTCGCCGCTGCTGATCGGTAAGAAGCTCATCCTGCGCCGCTTCCCCGTCGGGGTGGTGGGCGTCATCGGCCCGTGGAACTACCCCCTGACGAACTCCTTCGGTGACGGCATCCCGGCGCTGGCCGCCGGCAACAGCGTGCTGCTCAAGCCCTCGGAGATCACTCCGCTCACCTCGCTGCTGATGGCCGACGGGATGCGCGAATGCGGCCTCCCGCCCGACGTGCTGCAGATCGTCACCGGCCGCGGGGCCACCGGCGCGGCGGTGGTGGAGGAGGTCGACATGATCATGTTCACCGGGTCCACACGCACCGGGCGCAAGGTGGCCGAAGCGGCGGCGCGGCGGCTGATCCCGTGCTCGCTGGAGCTCGGCGGCAAGGACCCGATGATCGTGCTGCGCGATGCCGATCTGCAGCGGGCGGCCAACCTGGCCACCTACTACTCGATGCAGAACTGCGGGCAGACCTGCATCTCGGTCGAGCGCGTGTACGTGGAGGCTCCGGTCTACGACGAGTTCGTCGAACTGGTGACCGAGAAGGTCCGCGCCCTGCGCCAGGGCCGCACCGACGGCGGCCCGGGCACCATCGAGGTCGGTGCCATGACCTTTCCACCACAGGTCGACACCGTGGAGGACCACGTCAACGACGCGGTCGCCAAGGGCGCTCGCGCGCTGGTCGGCGGTCACCGGGGACCGGGTCCGGGCCACTGGTTCGAGCCGACCGTCCTGGTCGACGTCGACCACTCGATGAAGATCATGCGCGAGGAGACGTTCGGGCCGACGCTGCCGATCATGAAGGTGTCCGACGCCGACGAGGCGGTGGCCCTGGCTAACGACAGCGATTACGGCCTCGGCGCGTCGGTGATCACCCGCGACGGCGAGCGGGGCGAGGAGATCGCGCGTCGCATCGAGGCCGGCGCGGTCAACGTCAACGACGCGATGGTCAACTATCTCGCGCTCGAGCTGCCGATGGGCGGGCGCAAGTCCTCGGGGCTCGGCTCGCGCCACGGCGCCGGCGGCATCCGCAAGTACACCGCCGAGCAGGCCATCGTGATCACGCCCAAGCTGGCGATGAAGCGCGAGCTGTTCATGTTCCCCTACACGGCGAAGTGGACCGGCCGGTTGGGCAAGGCGCTGAAGTTGCTCTACGGCCGCGGCTCGCGCGACTGACCCACCCGGCGTGCGGAGCCGGATCTCAGCGGCCGCCCGGCGGGGTTGCCTGGCCGTGGTCGCGTGCGGCGCCGCGGTCCTGGTGCCGGGCGGCGGCGCCGCGGTGGCCGGGACGCCGGGGCGGGCGGCGCTCCCCGGGTTGCCCGCCGCGTTCGCCTGGTTCGCGCCGGGGCCCGCCCCCACGAGCTTTCGCTATTACCACGCGGTGCAGAACACCGTGGTGGTGGCCGATCCGCCGAAGCTCAAGCCGCTGGGGGGCAGCGACGGATCGTTGTCCTTCGCCGCGCGGGGGAAGGGCGGGGCCTACTTCGCCTTCCTCGATGTGACGCCCCAGCAGGGCGCCGAGAGCCTGACCGGCTGGGCCGCGTTTCGCCTGGCGCTGCTGCGCACCGACGGGGCGACCCAGATCCATGAGGACGCCGCCGCCAACAATCTCCCGTTCATCGGCGGCACCGGGGCGTGCGTGATCGACGACTACGTGACGCAGGTGGGGCACAAGCCGTTTCACGAGATCGCCTGCTTCGTCGAGGGCCCGCACACCGGCAGCGTGGTCGTGGTGGCCACGCCGCCGAAATCGTGGGCCAGCTACGCCGTGGCGCTCGAGCGGGTGATCAGCGCCTATCGCGTCACCTGAGCGGCGCCGCGGCGACGGCGGTGGCTAGGCCCGGGTGTCCTCGGCGTGCAGGCCGTCCACCAGCCGCAGTAGCTCAAGCGGGCTGAACGGCTTGGTCAAGAACAGATCGGCGCCGGCCTGCAGCGCCTCCGGCTCGCGCTCGGCCCCGGCGGTGAGCATGACGATGGTGGCCTGACGCATCGGCTCCAGTTCGCGCAGCCCGCGGCAGGTCTCGATGCCGTTGGGTCCGGGCATGTCGACGTCGAGGAACACCAACGCGGGCGACACGCGGGCGGCCAGAGCGAGCGCTTGCCCGCCGTCGGACGCCTCGTGCAGGGCGAAACCGGCGACGTCGGCCAGCGTGGTGGCGATCAGCTTGCGGATGAACGGGTCGTCGTCGACGATCATCACCGACCACGGAGCGCGCGCCGCGGGGGGCGGCCCGGCGAGCTCGTTCACGCGATGCTCTCGCGGATGTCCGCCAGCTCCCGGTCGCTGATCTGGTTGAACGCCTCGATCACCGAGGGGTCGAACTGGCTCCCGGCCCCCTCCCGGATGATCGCCCGGGCCTGCTCGAAGGGCAGGGCCACGCGGTAGGGGCGCGTGGTGGTCAGCGCGTCGAGCGTGTCGGCCACCGCGAACACCCGCGCGGCGTAGGGGATGCCGTCGCCGGCGAGCCGATCGGGGTAGCCCGTGCCGTCCCACCGCTCGTGGTGGGAGCGGACGACGAGCTTGGCCACGCCGAGGAAGTCGACCTCGCGCAGGATCTCCCACCCGATGAGCGGATGGCGCTCCATCAGGTCGCGCTCGAGGGGGCTGAGCGGATTGGGCTTGAACAGGATGGCGTCGGGCACCGCGACCTTGCCGATGTCGTGCAGCAGGAAGCCGAACTCGATCTGGGGGTCGACCGCCAGCGAGGAGCCGGTGGCCCGCCCGAGCTCGAGCCCGTAGGCGGCGACGCGTTCGGCGTGCTTGCCGGTGTAGGCGTCACGCGCCTCGACCGCGTTGCTGAGCGCGCGCACGGTCGCCATGTAGGAGCCGCGCAGCTCGAGCGCGTGCTCGCGCTCGAGCTTGTAGGTCTCGCGCAGGTCGGCGGCGTAGCGCTCGAGCTGGCGCTCCTGCTCGCGCATCGCCTGTTCGCGCTCGGCCAGCCGCGCCGTCAGCTGCGCCACCTGTTCCTGCAGGCGCTCGATCTCGACCGGTGCGAGCTTGCTCACGAGGCCCCCGCGCCGCGTCGCGGCCGGGCCCGCGCGGCCGTGACCGGGCCACCGTCGTCGACCACGTGCAGCCGTGGCGCCGGGGGCGCCAGGCGGGCCTCCTCCTCGCGCGGCGGCGCGGCGGGCATCCGCACGGTGAACGTGGTGCCGTAGCCGGGCGCGGACTGCACCTCGATCGTGCCGTCGTGCGCGTCGACCAGCGACTTGACGATCGACAGACCGAGGCCCGTGCCGGTGCGGCCGGTGCGGCCCTGACCGCGGTAGAAGCGATCGAACACCCGGTCGACCTCGAGCGGGTCGATACCCGGTCCGTCGTCGGCGATCTGCAGCGCCAGCAGACCCGCCTCGGCGCTCACGCGTACCGAGACGTGCCCGCCCTCGAACGTATAGGTATGCGCGTTGGTCAGCAGGTTGGTGACGATCTCGCGCAGGCGCACCGGATCGGCGAGCACCAACGGGAGCTCGGCCGGCACGTCCACGCTCAGGTGCTGGCGCTTCTCTCGCATCCGCGGCCCCATCAGGCGCACCGTCTCCTGGACCACCTCGACCAGGTCGGTCGGGTGGGGCCGGATGTCGACCTGACCGGCCTCGATGCGCGCGAGGTCGAGCAGGTCGTCCACCAGCTCGACCAGCCGGTCGGTGCTCACCCGGATGATCTGCACGAACTCGCGCTCGGGCTCGCCGAGCCCGACGCCGCGGTCGAGCAACTCGACGAAGCCCTTGATCGAGGTCAGGGGGCTGCGCAGCTCGTGGGAGGCGGTGGCCACGAACTCGGTCTTCAGTTGCTCCAGCCGCGCGCGCTCGCTGACGTCGCGCAGCGTCCACACCACGTCGGGCGCCGCGTCGTCGGCCTGCGGCATCTCGGCGGCGGTGGCCGCCAGCACGCGTCCGGCGCGCTGCAGGGTCACCTCGTGCCCGAGCGCGGAGCTCAGCGGGGGCAGCAGGTCGCTCGCGTCGACCTGGGTGCCGGTGGAGAGCTCCGGCAGCAGCTCGCGGGCAAGTGGGTTGGCCACCGCGACCGTGCCGTCCGCCTCGATGACCAGGAGCGCCTCGCCGAGGCTCTCCACGATGCGGGAGAGCCGCTGGCGTTCGGCGTCCAGCCGAGCCAGGGCATCCGCGAGGTCAGCGGCCATCGCGTTGAAGGCCCCCGCGACCGTCCGCAGCTCGGACGGCCCTTCGGCATGGACGCGTGCGCTCAGGTCGCCGCCGGCCAGGCGGCGCGACGCCTCGGCCAGCTCGGCCAGCGGGCTGCGCACCCGGGCGGTCAGCAGCCACAGCACGATCAGCCCGGCCGCCACCACGAGCAGCGCCGACAGCAGGATCGCCATGAGCGCGCGGCGGGACTGGTTGCGCGCGTGCGACTGGGCCACGGAGCGCAGGGCCGAGACGTGGGCGACCAGGGCCGCCACGTCGTCGCGCAGGCCCCGGTCGGTGGCCAGCAGCGGCGCGGCCGCCCTCGGGCCGATGTCCGCGTCGCGGCGGGCGGTGAGCTGCTCGCGGGCGATCGTGGCGAGCAGGGCGAGGCTCGACGGGTCGGCCGTCGCCAGCGCGTCAGCGCTTGACAGGGCGGTGTCGAAGTCCTGGCGGGCGGAGCGGCGGGCCGGCGCCCCGCGGTGGCCGCCGGCCATGCGGGCGGTCGTCTGCTCGATCGCCGCCACGGCGAGGAGATGCTCGGCGCCGGCCTGCAGCGCGTACGTGGCGGACACGTCGTCCTCGTATCGCTGACGCGACTGATAGAGGGCGGCCACGCCCAGGCTGACCAGCACTGCGTACAGGATCGTGATCCCGACCAGGGCAAGGGCAACCGTGCGGGCGATGGACAGGCGGCGCATGACGGAGGGTTTGACGACCGGCGTCATTGTGTCGATCGCGTCGGCGGCGCTTTGTCCACAACGTGTCGAAGCGCATGCAATATGTCTGCCAGATTTCGGAGCGCGAGAGGGTCGGGGCGCGATTCGGCGTACTTGGGGCCGTGCCGGTCGCGCGGGTGAGCTTTCACGGGGTGTTGATGGGGCTTGTCTGCCTGGCGCTCATCGCCGCGCTGGTGGCGGCGACGGTCGGCGCCGGAGTGAGTGGGCTCGGGCTGCGGGAGTTGGTGTCGGGACCGTCACTGCCGTCAGCCGCCGGCGGGGTGGGTCAGGCGCGCGGCGGGGCGGCGGGGGTCGGTTTGGTCGCGCCGCGCGGCGGGGTGCGCTGAGGCCGCCGGGGGCCGGGGGGGTTCGCGGGGCGCGCGGGGGCGCACGGGTTCGCGGGGCGCGCGGGGTTCGCGGAGTGCGCGGCTGGTTCGCGGGGCGCGCGGCGGGGCGCGCGGGGTTCGCGGAGTGCGCGGCTGGTTCGCGGGGCGCGCGGCGGGGCGCGCGGGGGCGTGGCGCGGTTCGGGGGCGCGGCGCGGTTCGGCGCGCGGGGCGCGCGGCGGGGTTCGGGGGCGTGGCGCGGTTCGGCGCGCGGGGGGTGTGGCGAGGAATCCTCCGTGGTGATCAGTTTCTCGCCACACGCCTCGGTCCGCTCGTGCTGCGCGTGGGGGGTTGGCGAGAAATCCACCGTGGTGACCAGTTCCTCGCCAACCCCCCCGGCGGATCGCCGCGAAGTGTTACGGCGGTGCGTCGAACCGCGTCGCGACGCGACGGGAACCCCGCGCGACCGTCATTGAACCGGTCTCACGGGCGCCCGAAACACCGCGCGCCGGCCCACGGCCCGAGGACCGGGACGGCGGCGCGAGCGAGCGTCGGCTTTCCGACCGGGGGTGCTACCAAAACGGACTCCCGCGGATCCTCCGGGCTGGTGAATGGATAGGAATCCGGCGGCGGCGGCTGGTGGTTGGGCGGGAGCTTACGGTGCGGCGGTGTGTCAGAGGGAGTCGGGATGCACGACGCTCGGTCACGGGGACGCAACGCAATCACGGGCCAGGCGGGCTCGGGCCGGCACCCGATTTGAACGCAAGCCCGTCAAATCCGCCACGCGCGGTCGTACCGGCGCGCAGCCGTCCGCGGCCGGCGACCAAACCGGCTCGCGCGCACCCGGCGCGGAGCGTACGCTGAGGCCTGAATGCCGCCGTTCGCCGTCTCCCACCTGACTCCGGTGCTCGCCCCGGCGCAGCTGGTGCCGCCGGCGATCGCCGCGATCGCCTATGCCCAGCGGGTGCGCACGCTGGCGCGCGAGGGGCGCCCGGTGCCCGGCGCCCGACAGGCCGCGTTCTACTCGGGGCTGGTGGTGATCCTGTTCGCGCTGCTGTCGCCGATCGGGCGCATCAGCGAGGACCTGCTCTCCGTGCACATGGTCGAGCACCTGCTCATGGGCGACATCGGCGCGCTGCTGCTCGTGCTCGGGCTGACCGCCCCGCTCATCGCGCCGCTGCTGCGCATCCGGGCGATCGATCGCCTGCGGGTGCTGGCCAACCCGCTGGTGGCTTTCCCGCTGTGGATGATCGACCTCTACACCTGGCACCTGCCTGTGCTCTACCAGGCGGCGCTGCTGCATCCCGGCATCCACGCGCTGCAGCACGCCTGCTTCATCGGCTTCGGCATGAACATGTGGATGTGCCTGTTCGGCCCGCTGCCCATGCCGGCGTGGTTCGGCAACGTGCAGAAGCTCGGTTACATCCTCGCGGTGCGACTCGCCGGAGCGATCCTCGGCAACATCTTCGCCTGGTCGGGGACCGTCTTCTACCCGGATTACGCCAAGGGGGAGGCGTACTGGCACGTGTCACCGCTCACCGACCAGAACATCGCCGGCGCGATCATGATGATCGAGGGCAGCATCCTGACCATCTGCCTGTTCGCCTGGCTGTTCCTGAAGACCGCCCGCGAGGGCGAGGAGCGCCAGAACCTGCTCGACTTCGCCCGCGCCCGGGGCCTCGAGCTCTCCGATGAGCGCGCGGCCCGGGCCGTGTCCGCCGGCCGGGGCGCGGACCTGCGACGCCGTCTGGAGGCGCGCGCCTCAGCCGGACCGGAGAACTGACGACCTAGGCGGCGAGCGTCAGCCCGAACAGCGCCTGCAGCTGGTCGATGGTGTCGGCCGCGTTGTAGTGCCGGATCGTGCGCATCCCCAGCTCGGCCGCCGGCGGCAGATTGAACGGCAGGTCGTCCACGAACACGCACTCGGCCGGGGGCAGTCCGATCGCCTCGGCACCGAGCTCGTAGATCCGCGCGGCGGGCTTGCGGATGCCGACCTCTCCGGAGATCACCACACCGTCGAACAGCTCGGCCAGCAGCGGTCGCGGGTAGGTGTTCACTCCCCAGGAGTTCGAGATGAGGCCGGTGCGGATGCCCGCGCCGTGAATGGCGCGCACGGCGCTGACCATCTGCTCGTCCAGGGCCGAGCCGGCGAACATGCGCTCGATCAGCCCCTCATGGCGCAGCGGGATGCCGAGCAGCTCGGCCAGCTGGCGCTCGAAGGCCACCGCGTCGACCCGTCCCTCCTCGAAGGCGAACAGCAGCTCCTGGGCCTCGGGGCTGGACCGGAACGCCTGGCGCAGGGCATCGGTGTCGATCCCCTCGGCCGTGCAGAACGCGGCAAAGGAATCGAACAGGTTGGTGGTCATCACTCCACCCCAGTCGACCAGCAGTCCGGTCGGTCGCTGACCATCGCCCGGCTCAGTCGCCACCCTGGGTGACCTCCTCGGCCCGGCGAGCGAGCTCGAGCACGCCCTGGCCGAACGTCTTCAGGTAGGGGTCGTCGGTAGTGCCGGAGATGGCGCGCTTGTAGTTGCCCTCCATGAACACCACCGACTTCCACAGCGCGAGCGCGGTGTACCAGCGCAGATCGCGCATCGACCGGCCCGAGGCGTCCTCATAGCGCGCCACCAGTTCCGCGCGCGTCGGGAAGCCCTCGCGCCGCGTCACCCCGCCCAGCTGCTCGCGCAGTCCGCCGTCGGGATCCCCGGCCTCGGTCCAGAACATGCACAGGTAGCCGACGTCGGCGAGCGGATCCCCGATCGTCGCCATCTCCCAGTCGAAGATCGACCGCAGCCGGGCCGGAGGGGCATCGGCGTACATCGTGTTGCCGAGCCGGTAATCACCGTGCACGATCGTCGCCGCGCCGGACTGCGGCAGATGGTCCGCCAACCAGGTCGCGACCCGCTCCACCTCGGGCACGTCGCGGGTGCGATTGTGCTCCCACAGCCCCAGGAAACGTCGCAGCTGACGTTCGAGGTATCCGGTCGGCTTACCGAACCCCTCGAGGCCGATCGCCTCCCAGTCGACGCCGTGCACCTCAACCAGCGCATCGATCAGCTCGTCCGCGATCCGCCGGTGCTGCGCCGGGGTGTCGAGGCCGGGCGGCACTTCCGTGGTGATCACGTCACCGACAACGCGTTCCATTATGTAAAAAGGAGAGCCGATCACCGCGTCGTCGTCGCCGACCGCCAGGACCTCGGGGACACGGGCCGCGGTCGGGGCCAACGCGCGCAGCAGGCGCGCCTCGCGCAGCACGTCGTGGGCGGAGGGAGGCAGCGGTGGCCGGGGAGGACGGCGCAGAATGACGTCGGCGCCGTCGCGCTGAACGCGGTAGGTGACATTCGAGTGTCCGTCGCCGATCGGCGTCGCCACCACCTCGCCGGAGCCGAGGCCGTGGCGATCGAGAAACGCCTCCAGCGGGCGCAGGACGAGCAGCGGCGGGCGGTCGTCCGGGCCGACGTCAGCGGTCTGCTCGACGATGTCGTCGGGGGCTACGGCGCTCACCCTCGCAACGCTACGGGATCGCGACTCGCGGCGCCGCGTCGCAGGAATTGCCGGTAACAGCGCAACCCCGGCCCGGTTATCGTGTCTCAGCAGGTGTCGTCATCGCGCCGCCCTGTCATGGAGTTCGGAGCGGCTTGCCGGACTGCAGCGCGCGTCGCGACGCCGTTGGCTCTGTCTCCCACCCCCCCCTTTTCTCTATGCACGCATCCCCACGTCGTCTTGCCTGGACCCTCGCCGCCGCCCTGACCCTCGCGGTCGGCGCCGCCGCCGTGCCGGCCTCCGCGCTTGCCTCCACCGGGCAGACCACGTATTTCGAGGCGCCCACGGAACTGCTGTCGGCCAAGTTGCGTCCGGCGGCGCTGAACACGCTGCAGGGATTGGGCATCCACTCGCTGCGCATCGTCATGTACTGGGAGGACGTGGCGCCGTCGCCGAACAGCGCGACCACGCCCAAGGTCGACCTGACCAATCCGAAGAACTACAACTGGGGCCAGTACGCCGCCCTGCTCGCCGCCGCGCACCAGCTGCACTGGACGGTGATGCTCGACGTGTCCGGCCCGGTCCCCAAGTGGGCCACGGCCACGCACAAGGACCACGTCACCCGGCCGGATCCCCTGGATTTCCAGCGCTTCATGACCGCGGTGGGGCGCGAGTTCTCCTCCGAGGTGGCATTGTGGTCGATCTGGAACGAGCCCAACCACCCGTTCTTTTTGATGCCGCAGTGGAACGCCAACAAGACGCCGGCCTCTCCCCTCATCTACCGCGACCTGTGGGAGTCCGGCTACACCGGTCTGCGGGACGCGGCCATCAAGACGCCGAAGGTCCTGATCGGCGAGACCGCACCGACCGGCTATGAGCGCACGACCGGCCTGCACGACGTGGCGCCGATCACCTTCCTGCAGGGGGTGCTGTGTCTCAACAGCAAGTACAAGAAGGCGAGCACCTGCTCCTCGCTGCCGGCGGTCGGCTGGGCCCACCACGCCTACACCATCCCGGCAGGGCCGTACTACAAGGTGCCCGACCCCAATGACGTGACCATCGGCACCCTGTCGCGACTGACCCACGCGCTCGATCTGGCCGCGGCGGCCGGCGCGATCAAGGGTGGACTGCCCGTCTACCTGACCGAGTTCGGCTGGCAGACCAAGCCAAACAAGCAGCTCGCGGTCTCGCCGGCCAACCAGGCGGTGTTCGACGCGGTGTCCGAGCACATCGCCTACTCCAACCCGCGGGTGGCCGCGTTCTCCCAGTATCTGCTGCGCGACGATCCGGTCGGCGGGCCGGCCGGATCGAGTGTCAACGGAGGCTACGTCGGCTTCCAGACCGGCCTGGAGTACATCAACGGCACGCCCAAACCGCTGTTCTACGGGTTCCGTCTGCCGCTGACCGTGGAGCGTACGAGCGGCGGGTTCTCCCTGTGGGGGCTCGTCCGGCCGGCCAAGGGGACGACCCGGGTTCAGGTGCTCGTCCGCTACAAGGGCGCCAAGAAGTCCGTGAACCTGGCGCGGTCGGTGACCACCAACATCCACGGCTACTGGACGCTGCACACCTCGGCGCGCGACGCCGTCAGCTTCGCGGTTCGCTGGCGGTCCCCGACCGGCACGCTGTACACCGGCGCGACCATCACGCCGTACTTCCGCTAGCCGTCCGCCGTCGGTTCCACCGCGCGCCCGGGCGGCGCGCGGTGGCCGCCCTACGATGCAACGACCATGCCTGAGTTGCCGGAAGTCGAGATCACCGCGCGGCGCCTGGACGAGGCGGTGCGCGGAGCCGAGGTGCGGTCGGTCGCCGCGCCGGGCCTCAATGCCCTGAAGACCTTCGACCCGCCGCTGCAGACCCTGGTCGGACGCCGACTGCAGGGCGTGCGGCGGATCGGTAAGCACTTCGTCATCGACGTGGACGGCGATCTTGTCCTGCTCATCCACCTGATGTCGGCCGGGCGACTGCAGCTCTACGACAAGCCCGCCGGGCCGCGCGACCGCACCTCGCGCTTTCTCGTCCGCCTCACCGACGGCCGCGAACTGCGCCTGCGCGAGTTCGGGACCAAGCAGGCGGCCTGGGTGAAGCTGCTCCCCCGCGACGCGCTGGAGCAGGACGAGTCGCTGGCCACCCTGGGCCCCGAGGCCTGGCCGGATCCGCCGGCGCTGGAGGAGGTGCTCGATTCCGCGCGCCCGTTGCATCCGCTGCTGCGCGACCAGCGGGTCATCGCCGGCATCGGCCGCTCCTGGGTCGACGAGATCTTGTGGGCGAGCCGTCTGTCGCCGTTCAAGCGCGGGGACGACCTCGACGACGACGAGCGCGTACGGCTGCGCGAGGCCATCCGAGAGACGCTGGACGCCGCGATTGAGCACTACGAACGCACGGTGCGCCTGCCCATCCCCGACAAGCTGCCGATGCCCCTGCGGATCCATCGTCATGAGGGCCAGCCCTGCCCGCGCTGCGGCAACACGCTGGCCGCGGTGCACTTCGAGGACTACGTGATCGCCTACTGTCCGCACTGTCAGACCGGCGGGCGGGTACTGAAGGACCGTCGCCTGTCCCGGCTGCTGAAGTAGGCGCCCGCCTCGGCTCGCGGCTACCATCCGGGCCATGATCGAGACAGGAACACTCGCCCCCGACTTTGAGCTGGCCGACCAGAACGGCAACCCCGTGCGTCTGAGCACGCTGCGCGGACACCCGGTCGTCCTCTACTTTTATCCGAAGGCCGACACCCCGGGCTGCACGACCCAGGCCTGCAGCGTGCGCGACCATCGCGCCGACTACCAGGCCGCGGGTGCGACGGTGCTGGGCGTCTCGCCGGATCCGGTGATCGCCGTCAAGAAGTTCAGCGACAAGCACGACCTGGACTTCACCCTGCTCGCCGACCCGGATCACGCCGTGTGCGAGGCCTACGGGGTGTGGGCGGAGAAATCGATGTACGGCAAGAAGTACTGGGGCGCTTTGCGGGCGACCTTCATCATCGACGCCGACGGCGTGGTGGCGCACGTCATCCCCAAGGTGTCGCCCAAGACGCACGACGACGAGGTGCTCGAGGCGCTGAGCCGCTTGGCGCCTACCAAGGCGTGAGCACTCGCGTGGTGCTCCGGACCGACGCTACCCGGGGAGACCCGTCTCGGGCTGTGCGTACTCGTCGTCAGCGGCGCTCTTGCGGCGACGGAGGATCTCGCTCTCGATCACGCCGAAGTGCATGGCGAAGAAGCCGAGGAGCACCCCCGCGGTGATCTGCTCGCCGCCAGCGCGGGCGCGCTCGTAGGTGGCCTTCGACACGCACGTGACGCTGCCGTGGTCGTTCAACTGGTAAGGGCAGCCCGCTGGTCCCGTCTGCGGGTTGCCGCCGGTCACGTCGGCGAACCCGGTCATGGCGCCCAGCCAGCCCAGCAAGAACACCAGGAACACCGCCGCGGCCCAGGCGGGCCGAAGTCCGCCGAGTATCGCCCTGGTCGTCAAGCCCGACTGGAACATGCCCGCGAGGCCCGGCCGGCGGGGCGCCTGGCGGGCGATCAGGATCGAGATCGCGCGGATCTGCCCGGCGGCCAGCAGCGGGATGGCGGGTAGCAGCAGGATCGCCACCCCGTCCAGCGCCTCCCCGGTCAGCACGACGAACAGCAGCGTCGCCCCAGAGAGCACCGCTGCCAGCAGAGCGCCCTGTGCGAGCCGGCGGTCCACGCGCTCCCCTGGGTCCCAGTTGAGCTTGAGCGAGCTCATCGGTGGTCGAACTGGCCGCGGCCGCCTAACCGAGCGTCAGGTCAGAGCTGCTGGCCGACGTACCACCGCTACTGGTGGCCGGCGTCGTGGTGGCCGGCGTCGTGGTGGCGGGTGCGGTGGTGGCGCCCGTCGGGTCGGCGCTCGTCGCCGGCGGGATGATCTCGACCACCTCGTCGGCGCCACTGCCGTAGACGTGCACGTCGCGGCCGTCACGATGCTCGAGGCGGAACGCGTCGCCCTCACGCGGGTTGCCCGGAGCCTCGTTGAGGTAAAGGCCGGTCTGGGCGCCGGTGAGGATCTTCGCGTAGGGCGCGTCGGGAACCGCCTGCAGTTGCTCCCCGCTGGGGCGAGCCGGCTCCTGCGCCTCGGTGACCGCGGTGGCGGACGAACCCGGCGCCGCCGTCCCGCCGGTGGCGCTCTTCAGGGCCGCGGCGAAGGTGGCGGTCCCCGTGCCCGAGGCCTCGTCCGGGGCGGTCGCCGGGCTCGAGGACGACGGCGCGGTGGCGGTCGGCGCGGGCACGAGGTCGCGGATGTTCGTCGACATCTCAGCTAAGAGATCGGTCACGACTCGGCGAGCTTGAGAGCTCGGGCTATCATCGGCTGCCCCGACCATCGAAAGGAGAGTCCCGGTATGCCCGAGACGACGCTTGAGCGACCCCACGATGCGCTGTACGAACCGCTGCGGTTGAGCTTCGAGGAAGAGGACATCGAGCTCGAGGACGGCGACATCGGCCTCGACGATCTCGATGTCGACGATCTCGACGAGGATGACGACGACTACGGTGAGGATGAGGACTAGCCGCGGGCCGCGGGGACGTCCTCGCGGCTGAAGCACTCGGGGCTCCGTCGCCCCGGCGCATACGCTTGAGGCAGTTTGTTCCAGCTTGCCTCCGCATCGATCGGCCAGAGCCTCGCTTCGTTCTTCGATTCCGTCGGCCAGTTCTTCTCGGACATCGCCCAGCTGCACTGGGGGGTGCTGCTGCTGGGGCTGGCTCTCTTCACGGTCAACCTGACGCTCCGTACGCGCGCGTTCTACAACTCTCTGCGAGCCGCCTACCCGTCAGAGCGCATCTCGTGGCTACGGATCTGGGGCGCCTACTGGGCGGCCGTCGGGTTCAACAACATCGTCCCGGCTCGTGGCGGCGACATCATCAAGCTGTTTCTGGCCAAGAGCTCGGTCCCCAACTCGCGTTACGCCACGGTCGCGGCGGCCTTCTACGTCGAGTCGGTGTTCGATGCGATCCTCGGCGTGTTCGTCCTCGTCTACGCCTTCACCCAGGGGGTGTTCCCCAAGCCGCCGGACTTCGCCAAGCTCAAGGCGTTCGACATCTCCTGGCTGGCGTCGCACTTTCAGTTCACCCTGTTCCTGCTGACGACGCTGGCCATCGTCGCGTTGGCTGCCTTCGCCCTGCTGTCTTCGCGGGTACAGGCGTTCTGGTTGAACGTGCGCCAGGGGTTCACGATTCTGCAGGATCGACGCCGCTGGCTACGTGAGGTCGTCTTGTTCCAGGCGCTGGCGTGGGGCTGCCGGTTCGCCGCCTACTGGTTCCTGCTCGACGCGTTTCGGCTCGGCGGGTCGGTGCACAAGGTGCTGCTGGTGTTCGGTGTGCAGGCGGTCGCCGGGGCCGTCCCGTTCACGCCCGGGGGCGCCGGAGTCCAACAGGCCCTGCTCGTGCAGGTGTTCTCGTCCTTTGCCGCGGGTCCGATCGTCGCTGCTTATTCGGTCGGGCAGCAGATCGCCATCACCGTGCTGACCGCCGGGGTCGGGTTCGCCGCGGTGTTCTTCATCTTCCGTTTCCGCTCGTTCCGCGAGGTGGTGCAGGCCGGCCGCGCCTCCCAGGACGCCGAGCGCGCGCCGCCGCCGGATGGCGGATCGCCGGCCGCGCGGGCGCGATCTAGAGCGTCGCGTCGGGCCGGCTACTGAGCCGCGACCTACTGCAGGCCGTCGCGCGCTTCGCGCACGAGGGTGACGGCCTCAGGGAAGACGACGGCCATGACCGAGCGAATCTGCTCGGCCTGCGCGTCGGCGTTGCCCTGCAGGTTGACGCGGTTCACCGCGGCCACCGTCATGTCGACCGCGAGCTTGATCGCGTTGTCGGCCCAGGCCAGTCGCTGCTGGCCCTGCATCTGATCGGCGAACGCCGCCAGCCGCTTCTGCAGCTCGTCGGGGTCGCCGAACAGGTCTCCAAAACCACCTTCCATGCCTCAATCGTAGCGCTGTCAGGCCCGCCGATGGGTCGCGCGACGCGCGGCCAGGCTCAGCCGCCGCGGTCGTGGAAGTAGAACTCGGGAAGGGCCGCCCGGGTGATGTCGGCCATGAGGTCGTGGCCGAGCTCCGGATCGCCGGTGCGGGCGGCCAGATCGTCGAGGGTGACGATGCCCGAGAGGCGGCCGGCGTCGAGCACCGGCAGGCGGCGGATCCCGTGGCGGACCATCAGGGCCGCCGCCTCGCGCAGGTCGAGATCGGGGGTGGCGGTGATCACCGGGTTGGACGCGTAGCCACCCGCCGCGCCGGCGCCGTCATGGCCCTCGGCCAGAACGCCCACCGCGAGGTCGCGGTCGGTGATGAAGCCGACCGGCTGATTGTCGTCGTCGACCAGCACGACCGAGCCAACGTTTCGCTCGCGCATCAACTCGGCCACCTCCCGCACCGAGCGATCAGGCGTCGTCGTTACGACCGAAGCGGTCATCACCTCGCGAATGTCCACGTCTCGGACTGTAATGGCGAACGTCGGCTGGCGCGAGTGGCGGGCGCCGGGCTGAGCCACCACCTAGACTCCTCAGGCCGATGTTCGACCAACCCGTACGCAGCCGCGACGAGCAGATCGCCTGGGAGCTGAGCCGCCGTGCCCGCGTCGGCGTGCTCGCCGTGGGCGCCGGCATCCTCTACGAACTGAGCGCGAGCATCCTCTCGGCGGTCCTCAAGAGCGTGCCGAGCGTCGGTCTGCTCCAGGGCCTCAGCCCGGCCCTGCAGGGCGTGGCCGTGCCGACCACCAGTCCGGGAGTGGCCGAGGTCCGGTTCATCAGCTCGCACGCCTTCGGCACGATCGCCGGCAGCCTCATCGCCGCGATCTCGGTGTTCCTCACGGTCGTTGCCTTCTCGTTCCTGGCGCAGGCCACGACCTTCCGGCGGCCTCAGAGCTTCCGGGCGGCGCGCCTGCTGCTCATCGTGGGCGGTTTTGGCTTCGCGTTCCTCAGCGTCGCCCACGAGGTGATCAATGCCATCGAATCCCATCAGTTCGTCAACGGGCACGACTTCAGCGACTCGGCGGTGCAGCACGCGATCAGCACGAACACGCCCACGGTGATCACCACCTACCTCGACGTCGTGGTGGCGCTCGCCTACGCCGTCGGCATCGGCATCGTGTCGGTCAACGCGATGCGCGTGGGCCTGCTGCCGCGGCTGCTCGGCTTCCTCGGCGTGGTGGTCGCGTTGCTGTTCGTGCTGCCGCTCCCGCTGCAGCTGCTGACCGCGCTGTGGCTCGCCGGCGTCGGCTTCCTGCTGTTCGGTAGATGGCCCGGTGGCGATCCGCCCGCCTGGGAGAGCGGAGAGGCCCGGCCCTGGCCGACCGCCGCCGAGCGGCGTATGCAGGCCGACGGCGGCACCCCTCCACCGCCCCGGCGTGGGCTGTTCGGTGGGCGCGGCGCGCCGGCTTCCACAGCATCCGCCGCCGCCGTCGCCGACGCCCCGCCCGAGCCCACCGCGCCGCCGCATCCGCGGTCGAACAAGCGCAAGCGCCGCCGGCGCTGACTCACACCCCGAGGCGCCGTCGCAGGCCGGGCAGCTCGCGGCGGGCGATCGGGAGCTCGCTGCCATCCTGCAGGCGTAGGCAGGCCCGGCCATCGAGCGACGGGCACACCTCGACGGCCCGCTGCAGGTTGGCGACGTAGCCCCGGTGAACCCGGGCAAAGCCGCGGGCTCGCCAGCGTTGCTCGAGGTCTCCGAGGCGGGCGCGAACCAGGAACCGGCCGCCGTCGGTGACCACGCGAACGTAGTCGCCCTCGCTCTGCAGGTAGAGGATCTCCGAGCGATGCAGCAGGCGGGTGGCTCCGCCCCGCGCTCGGGGGAGCGGGACGATGTCGTCCATCGCCTCGGGCAGCGAGCGCCCGGCATCTCCCACTGCCGCTTCGGCGATGCGCGCCACCGCCTGCTCGACCCGCTGGCGGCCGACCGGCTTCATCAGGTAATCGAGCGCGCGCAGCTCGAAGGCCGACACCGCCGCCTCCTCGTGGGCGCTGACGAACACCACGGAGGGTGGCGTGGCAAAGCGTCTGAGCACCCCGGCCAGCGCCAGCCCGTCGATGTCCGGCATCCGCACGTCGAGGAACAGCCCGGCGAACGCGCCCCCGGACAGCAGGCGCAGCGCGTCCGTCCCGGCGCTGGCGCAGCAGACCTCGCTCACCTGCGGGTGCGCCCGCAGCAGGCGGGCCAGATCGTGTAGCGCCGGGAGCTCGTCGTCGACGGCAAGCAGTCGCAGCCCGTCGTTCACACGGCCACCTCGGTACGCGTCGCCGCAACCTCCGCCGGCGCCTGTCGCCTCGGGAGGGTCATCACCACGGTCGTGCCGCCACCGGGGCGAGACTGTACCCGCAGTCCGTAGGGCGAGCCGAACGTGCCGCGCAGGCGGGCCTGTACGTTGGACAGTCCGATACCCCCTCCCGGGGCGGCGCCGTCGCCGGCGTTCAGCAGCGTCCGGGCCAGCACGACGTTCATCCCCACGCCGTTGTCGCGCACCCGCAGCTCGACGTCTCCGCCGACCTCCCGGGCGACGATCTCCACCAGCCCGTCGCCGGCCCGCTGCTCGAGTCCGTGACGCACGGCGTTCTCGACCAGCGGCTGCAGCGAGAGCACCGGCATCGTCGTATCGCGCACGCACGCGGGGATTCGCACCCGCACGCGCAGGCGGTCGCCGAAGCGGGCCCGCTCCAGTCGCAGGTAGGTCTCGACGTACTCCAACTCGTCGGCCAGCGTGACGGTGGCCCGCTGCTCGCGAAACGCGTAGCGGGTGAACTCGGCGAACTCCGTCAACAGCTCCCGGGCGTCGTCGGGGCGCGTGTGGATGTAACCGGCGACCGCGGCGAGCGCGTTGTAGACGAAGTGCGGCGAGATCTGCGCCCGCAGCGCCCGCAGCTCGGCGCGCGCCACACGCTCGCCCTGGGCCTCGAGCTCGGACAACTCGATCTGGGCCGACACCAGGCTGGCCGCCTCGCCGATGACCTGCGCGTCATCGGCGGTCAGGCGGTCGGCGTTCGGATAGAAGGCGATCAGGCTGCCGACCCGATCGCCGCCGCTGTGCAGGGGGGCGACGATGGCCGCGTGCAGCGGGCAGCCCGGCGTGGGACAGCCGACCTGCGGCTCGATCCGAACCCGGTCGCTGCGGACCACCAGCGTGCCGGCCAGGCCGGCACAACTGCCGTGATGGTCGGCCCCGGCGCCGTCGAAGGCGATGACGTCGTCGCGATCGGCCAGGGCGACGGCGATCGCCTGGGTGAGGACGCGCAGATGCGGTGCGGCGGCCTGCGCGCTGAGCGGCGACAGCCCGCGTCGCAGGTCGGGGAGCAGCGCGGTGGCCTCGTGCAGCGCCGACTGCATGGCGCGGCCTTGGCCCAGGAAGAGCGACCGCGGGGCGAACCGATTGGCGACGAACAGCGAGGCGACAACCGCCCAACCGAGCACGACGCCCAAGATGACGTCCATCCTTCACCTCCCTCCATGACCGAGCATAGCCCTCTTTGCGGGGGTTTGCGACGGACCGGCCATCCGCTCGACGGTCGTCGTTCGCCGCGCCGGCGCCACCGCTCAGCGGCGAGGGGCGACCGTTGGTCGCGTCGCCGCTTGCCGTGGTGGCTTCGCCGTGGAACACCGTGAACGGGCGGACGCCGTCCGCTCGTCTCACCAACGCATCGGAGGAGGATCACATGGAGGCAGCATCGACTCCCGGCTCCGGCTCGGGCGGTGCGACCTGGACGCCCGCTGATCCGGGGCCGCTCGGGCTCGCCGCGTTCGCCACCACCACGTTCGTGCTCAGCATGTACAACTCGCACCTGGTCAGCCCGGTCGGGGAGGCCGCCGTACTCGGTCTTGCCCTGGCCTACGGCGGAATCGTCCAGATACTCGCGGGAATGTGGGAGTTCCGCACCGGCAACACGTTTGGCGCGGTCGCGTTCTCGTCCTATGGGGCGTTCTGGTTGTCCTTCTGGGCGCTCGTCGTGTTCTACGCACCGCACCTACCGCTGGCACACGCGGGCAAGGACGTGGCGCTGTACCTGTACGCGTGGGCGATCTTCACCACGTACATGTGGGTGGCGTCCTTCCGGACGTCGGCGGCAATCAACCTCGTGTTCGTGCTGCTGGCGATCACGTTCTGGCTGCTGGCCATCGGCAATGCCGGTGCGCACGTGAACATCATCAAGGCCGGCGGCTACGTCGGCCTGGCCACCGCCGTCGCCGCCTGGTATGCGTCGTTCGCCGCCGTGACCAATGCGACGTTCAAGCGCACGGTCCTGCCGGTCGTACCGCTCGGCCGAGCGTAGGCCGATCCGCACGCCTCCGCGGCGCCGGGGCTCGCCCCGGCGCCGCGGACCGTGTCGGGTGTCAATCGCGGCGCGGACCTGTTGCCGCCGGTCGATTTCGGGTAAACCGTTAGGCGCGCGACCTCCCGGGCCGCGTGGACGTCAACTTCAGGAGCGAGAGGTGGACCATGGCCATTGAGCCGCAGCTTTCGACGGGCGAGGAGCTCGAGCGCGAGCTCGGCGACTTGCTCGACAGAGAACGCTTTGACCCCCCCGAGGAGTTCCGCGAGCACGCGCTGTTCAAGGACACGTCGGTATTCGAACAGGCCGCAGCCGACCCGCTCGGCTGGTGGGTCTCCCAGGCGCAGCGGCTGGAGTGGTTCGCACCCTGGGAGAAGGTGCTCGACGACTCCGACCCGCCGTTCTACAAGTGGTTCATCGGCGGCAAGCTGAACGTGTCCTACAACTGCCTCGACCGTCACGTCGAGGCGGGCCTGGGTGGCCGCGTCGCCTACCACTGGCACGGAGAGGAGGGCGAGGAGCGCGACGTCACCTACGCCGACCTGCTCGCCGACGTGCAGCGCTTCGCCAACGCCCTGAAGGGTCTCGGGATCGGCAAGGGCGACGTGGTCGGCATCTACCTGCCGATGATCCCCGAGGTGGCCGTGGCCATGCTCGCGTGCGCGCGCATCGGCGCGATCCACAACGTGGTGTTCGGCGGCTTCTCGGCCGAGTCGGTGCGCGAGCGGATGGAGTTCTCCGCCGCCAAGGCGCTCATCACCGTGGACGGCGCCGCGCGCAAGGGCAAGACCGCGCCGGTCAAGGCCAACGTCGACGAGGTGATGGGCGACCTGCACAGCCTGGAGCGGATCGTCGTCGTGCGCAGCAAGGGCACACCGTGTGAGATGCGCGAGGGGCGCGACGTGTTCTACGACGAGATCATGGCGGCCGCGGCGGCCGAGTGCCCGGCGGAGCCGATGGACGCCGAGGATCCCTTGTTCATCCTCTACACCTCGGGTTCGACCGCCAAGCCGAAGGGGATCCTGCACACCACCGGCGGATATCTGGTCGGGGTCAGCTCGACCCATCGCAACGTGTTCGACCTCAAGCCGGAGGATGACGTCTACTGGTGCTCGGCCGACGTCGGCTGGATCACCGGGCACTCCTACATCGTCTACGGGCCGCTGGCCAACGGGGCGACCTCGGTGATGTACGAGGGAGCGCCCGACTACCCGCACAAGGGGATCTGGTGGGAGCTGTGTGAGCGCTACAAGGTGACGATCTTCTACACCGCGCCGACGGCGATCCGCGCCTGCGTGAAGTGGGGCGCGCAGTTCCCCAACGCGCAGGACCTGTCGTCGCTGCGTCTGCTCGGGACCGTCGGGGAGCCGATCAATCCGAAGGCCTGGCTGTGGTACTACAAGGTGATCGGCCGCGAGCGGTGTCCGATCGTGGACACCTGGTGGCAGACCGAGACCGGCTCGATCATGATCACCACCCTGCCCGGCGCGCAGTACGCCAAGCCGGGATCGGCCGGCACCCCCCTGCCAGGCGTGTTCGCCGACGTG
>Ga0302325_10007275_pt1 | contig 24613 bp, 18 predicted proteins | sample Palsa_T0_2_FD_201948 | JGI IMG/M metagenome (GOLD analysis project Ga0302325, IMG submission 201948) | Peat permafrost microbial communities from Stordalen Mire near Abisko, Sweden - Palsa_T0_2 | ecosystem: Environmental > Terrestrial > Soil > Palsa > Peat permafrost | place: Sweden: Abisko... | reverse complement strand
GACCTGGCGTTCACGGTTCCGACGCGTCACCCGGCGCAAGCGGACATCGCGTTCACGGTTCCGACGCGTCACCCGGCGCAGATGGACATCGCATTCACGGTTCCGACGCGCCATCCCGCGCAGGCGCATGTGGCGTTCACCGTTCCGACGCGTCACCCGGCGCAAGCGGACATCGCGTTCACGGTTCCGACGCGTCACCCGGCGCAGATGGACATGGCATTCACGGTTCCGACGCGTCACCCGGCGCAAGCGGACATGGCGTTCACGGTTCCGACGCGTCACCCGGCGCAGATGGACACGGCATTCACCGTTCCGACGCGTCATCCCGCGCAGGCGGGCGTGGCGTTCACGGTTCCGACGCGTCACCCGGCGCAAGCGGGCATGGCGTTCACTATCCCAACGCATCATCTAGCGCAGGGGAATTTGGTGTTCACGGTGCCGACGCGTCATTCAGCGCAAGCGGGCATGGCGTTCACCGTTCCGACGCGTCACCCGGCGCAAGCGGGCATGGCGTTCACGGTTCCGACGCGTCACCCGGCGCGGATGGACATGGCATTCACGGTTCCGACGCGTCATCCAGCGCAAGCGGGCGTGGCGTTCACGGTTCCGACGCGTCATCCAGCGCAAGCGGGCATGGCGTTCACGGTTCCAACGCATCATCTAGCGCAGGGGAATTTGGCGTTCACGGTTCCGACGCGTCACCCGGCGCAAGCGGGCATGGCGTTCACGGTTCCAACGCATCATCTAGCGCAGGGGAATTTGGCGTTCACTGTTCCAACGCATCATCGAGGACAGGTGGATTCGGAACGACTTCCTCAACTGGAGGGGACGACACTGCGGAAATGCGCCTGAAAAGAGACGTCGAAAATCGAAAGGCTTGCACAGGCAGTTAGGAGCACCTGTTCTTGTGTTTAAGCACCTCGGCGGCCGATCAACCCGGAAAAACCAGCTCATTTCGACGTCGAGTTGCGTGACTAGCGTTAGCGTTCCCGGATGCCGATCCGGGCGCCGCAAACGAGCTTTCCGAGTCGAACTACATCTCCGCAGTACTGGAATGTGCGGCAACGACCTTCCAGGCATCGTCAAATTTTTGAAGGTTCATGGTGGTATTGCCGACCACTTTTTGCTTGGAGTTTGGGAATGAGATTGTCCACCAGGTCAGGGCAAGAGCCAAGTCCGGCTTGAGGAGTTTGACCTGGATACGGGCCGGGTTGATGTACCCCATCGAATTACGGTCCGGATAGCCGTTAATGTAGGAATCGTGAAGTTGTTGCCACCCGTTAAACTGTTCGGAGTCAATGACAACCAGGAGTTCGGGCGACTTCCAATAGACGTCCAGATGACCTTCGAGATCGTGAGCGTTCCAGCGATCGAGCATTTTCAGCAAGACCTCGTACACCTGCTGGCCATCAGATGTGGGTGCAGCGGGACTGGAAGTCAGCGAGTCGAACTGCCAACCCCCTTTGACATCCGCCATCACCGGAACGGAGAAACAGAGCAAAAGCATCAACAGAACTCGGATAAATATCCTCCAGCACATTATGGTTAATTCTACCGATATCGTTTTTAAAATGACTTTAACAGTATTGTTCAGCTCTCCCCCCTCGGAGGCGCCCCAATTTCCTCGATGCCGTCGCTCGATCTTTGGTACTCTGGATCGGCACGGGGAATATTTGCTATAAAAACAAGATACCACAAGAATCGGACTGCAACCTCTCAATTGTAAGATATTGCGAATCCCTCTCAATATTGCCCAAATCGCCGTTCGCGTCGTTCCTCGAAGTCGTCACATTTCGCGGAGTCAGAGTGGAGGTGACGTTGAACGGCGGGGATGTTAGGCTTGGGTGGATGATCTCTTTGCACATGGATAACACCCAGGCACTCAGGGGGTATCGAGCGATTTCGCTGCGGGCGGAAGATCGTGACGCGCCGATAGCGATCTGTTTGTTCGTGCGAATGGATCCAGCTGATTCCCCACCGTTTATTCTTTTGCGGGAGACAATGGACGCGTCGATCTATCTCGGTTGTATCGTCGACCGTGTAGGTCACCCGAAGGCATGGATCGAGATCTGGGTCCAAAACGTGGACCGCCTGGCCTTTAGCTTCCGTGCTCAACTCGAGCCATTGACCAACGCGATCCTCGACCGGCGATGGACCGACCGGGTTGCAATGTTCCGCGCGCTTAAACGTGGCACGATTATTGAGACAGGCGCGGAATATGATCACCCGTTACCTGCGTTCATTGATGGAAAAGAAGGTGCTGTTGTCCATCCCGTTGACCCGGGGACGCAGCGGCCGTTCGCGCTCTGCGAGGATGAGAATGCCCTGGAATTGGCGAGGCTACCTTCGTATGCATCGTCACTGCATCGGTATTTGTGGAACGGACCTGGAGTGGAAGCGCCGGTCTTCCTGGCAATTACCAGCGGGGCGCCGCTTTCACCCGGGGTCAGGTTGGTAAACGATATTTTCACAGGACTTTATCCATTTAATCCGGGAGGAGGATTGTTGCTTGTCCGGCCATTGGCGCCTCTCGCGCTGACGGAGTTCGCGGATATACTTTCCGGCAAAACCTGGCCCGGATTTCTTTGTGGCAAGGAGGTGATACGTCTCGGTGCGGCCTATGCGAAACTTGAGGACGCCGAGGAAATACTCTATCGAGGTGGACACCTCTTCAGCGGGCGGGCCGGCAAAGCCGGGCGATTGCTTGAGGTTTTCCACCTGAAGCTGAATCTGATCCTGCAAGCTCTCACGGAGACGAGGGCCGCGATTCGATTTCGGCAGTTGCCGTTCCTGATGCTTGGCGCGGAAAGCTTTCGCCTGCAGCTTTTTGAGGTAGGGACCGGACTCCCTTTGTTCTGGAGCGCGCAGGTGGACCTCGCAGAATCGAATTGCGCTTTGGCAATTTCAGTTGGTTGCAGCGATGCGCGTTATTTTATCCCACCGGAATTGCCCGGCCCGTCGATTTACCGGCCGCAAGCGCGCAGCTTATCGGCGAGGGGATCGGCAACAGTGCGCATCCGAAGAATATTTTCTCCAACACCGGAAGGGACAAGTCTTGAAGCGACTTTGGCGACAGATGAGCGACTGAATGTCACCGCAAGCGATTTGATTCATGTGCGACTGCCTGTTGCGGGCGGTCGGACAGACCTTTACGGCCGGGTGGACGAGTCCGAAGCTTTGGCGAAGGGAGAAACTCGTTTCCGTACCCTCCCGCAGATGCTATCAGGGCCGATGAGTAACGCCCTTGAGGAACTGGCTGGCGCGTCGGTTGCCAACGCGAGTTTTGAGATTCTGCCGCTGCTCACATCGCCCTGCGATATGTACGCGCTCGCGGTGCTTGCGATCAGAGTTCTGCTGGTCGACGATGAAAATACGCTCGCGATCGCGGTAGACGAAATGTTGAGTCTCGCGCGCGAGGCTGCCATTGAGCACAAACCAGGCGTGGCGCTTGGCAAAAGGCTCCAGGCGATCGTCGAACGCGACCGCCGCTGGTCCGCGTCGCTTGGCCCGCACAGGCTGGTCAGAGATGACGGCGTTCGCCCAGCTGCGGCTCGGATCGTTCCGGCCGATCTCTGGTGGGAGACGATTGGGGTGATCATTCGGCTATTTCCCGGAATCGGCCCCGACAGTTTTTGCGCGGACCTCGGGGACGCCCCTTCATCGGCGTTGGACCAGATTTTTGACGACCCGATAGGCCAGATTAACCTCCTGCTACTGCGAACCAGGAGCCTTGTCGTGGCAGATTGGAACCAGAATCTCGAAATTCACGATGCCATTTACGAGGTGATCGCCAAAAAACATGGGACAATGACCCAGAGGGAATAACCGTGATTATTGCACTAGGGTAAAACTGCCCAGACTTCTACGATTCGGTTTTTTGCTAGCTCCCGAGGATCCAGCAAATTGGTGCCGCCCATTGGGATTATATGCATCACGTTTTGGACGCCTAGCTGATCGCGCAGCGCGTCCATCACAGCCTGTGCCCGAGCGTTTGAAATCTGCAGGTTCTTTTGGTCATCACCTTGTTTGTCTGCGTAGCCGAGGATCACCAACACGAGAGTAGGATCATCGAGGCGTTGCTTGATCTGAGGGCGCTCTAGCTGCGTTTTCATGTACGCGATTTGTTCCGAAGAAATTCTGGCTAGCAGCGTTTCGAAGGAGACCGAGAACAGGCGTCCCATGCCGCGCGCCCTGTCGACAGCGCCGTAGAGTCTGTCTTTGTTTTGCGGAGAGACGTTAGGCATCAGGTCAATGCGCTTCAGGACCTCGCGCTTCACTTCTGCTATCTCAGGCAAAGTAATATCGAAATCGATCGTTCCCGAAGCATCCGCGGTCTGGGCTGGGGAGGCCGTTGCGGCAGGGATAGGCGTTGGTGTCCCAGTCGGCGAAGGTGTCGGCGTCGGAATTGGAGTGGGCGTCTCAGTCGAAGTGGGCGCCGGAGAAGGTGTCGGCGATTCCTGAACAACGCCGGATTGCGATTTTGGCGAATTGCCCAGAGTCCAGAGGATGGCGCCGACAGCCAATAGAAGGACGATCGCGACACCGATTGAAAGGACGAGCGTCGGAGACAAGCTGCGTTTCGGCCCGAGCGACTCGAGCGGCGACCCGCATTCCGGGCAGCGGAACTCTTTCGTGACGACCGTGATCTTTTCGTTTCGGTAGGCTAGTTTGCAACCTGAATAGTTAGTGCATTTGCCGATGCGTTGCGCCATAACAAGAAGAACGACTGATATAGCTCGAATGCGGAAGGGTCAATCGCCGATAGAGATTCTGCTGAAAAACCGGGCGATTGATTGCGTTAAGGCGTTGGCTGACCTGCTTTACGCCTCGAACTGGATTTTGGCCTCGTCCGGGCACAGGCGCCTCCGGAGTTCCTATAACCAAAAAAGCTCGCGTTCGGCATTGGGGAGAATTACCGTCCGGTAGAATGAAGCGGGCAGCCCAGCTGAGGATCAGCGAGAGGATAGAAGGTCAAGAAAGGATCCTCAGTTTCCAGGGTTCGGCGGATATCCTTTCGATGCCTGCTGTCCAGGAGTTACTTTCACGTTACAGTCGAGAAGAGATCCGGCTCCTGGTGATCGACCTTTCGGGGACCGAGTTCATCAATAGTCCGGTCTGGGCCGTGATCACTCTTTTTGCGCGAAAACGGCGCAACCAGGTCCGGGTAGCGATTATCGGGATGTCTGAGAGAATCAAGGGCTCCTTTGAGATGATGGGATTGCAGAAGGAGCTTCTGGCCTTTGCGGACGTCGAGACCGCCCGAAGAGAGTTACTGGAGTGAAGCCGTATAGTCTCTCAAGGCGGCAGGATGATTAGCAGCAAGATCGGTTATTTCAGGCTAGTGGCACAACTTCTCGGGTCGACAGTCAGAACGCTCGTTCGCCCCTCGGGCGTAACGTTCGACAACGTAATCGTTCAGATCGGTTCAATCGGTGTAGGTGCCATTCCGGCGGCTAGCTTGATCGCATTGACAGCGGGGTTTGTTCTGGCGCTGGTTCTGGAGCTTCAACTTAGCCAGATCGGAAAAGTGGAAATCGTGCCGAGTTTGCTCTGGGTCATCCTGACGGAACAGGTCGTGCCGGTAGGCGTCGCGCTGATCTTTGCCGGACGAAGTGTCTCTGCGGTGACAGCGGAGCTCGGCGCGATGCAGGTCTCTGAGGAGGTCAAAGCTCTTTTCACGATGGGGATCGACGTCGTGCCGTATCTGCTCGTCCCGCGTTTTCTTGGCTTTCAGATCATGCTGCCGATCGTGACCTTGGTGGGCATCTACGCCTCCCTCGTCGGAGGCTGGCTGCTTTGCGGGATCGTGTTAAAAATGAGCGTTGCCGATTACATATACTACGTGTTCGACGGGGCGAGTTTTTGGAGTGTACTGGTAGCAATGACGAAAAGTGCGCTCTTCGCCTTTCTGGTTGCAACCATCGCGTTTTACAAAGGGATCAATGTCCGAAACGGTTCGCGGGAGATCAGTGAAGCGACGACCCAATCGGTGGTCAGCGCGGTGATTGGGGTGACAATCGCCAATGCTGTCGTAACCTCTTTTCAGCTTGTTTGACCATGAACAATGCGGCAATCGGACTTGAAGAAGAAAAGGCGAAAGCGACGCGTTCCGATGCGCGGGTGCCAATCCTTGAAGTTGTCAACCTGACAAAGATCTTTCCCAACGGCCGGACTGTCCTCAATGGAATCAGCTTCAAAGTCTTTCCAGAGGAGACTTTCGTCATTCTAGGCGGAAGCGGATGCGGCAAGAGCACGCTTTTGAACATTTTGATCGGAGTGCTGGAACCGACCTCCGGCCAGGTCCGGATTTTCGGACAAGACCTGCATCGGCTGAAAGGGGAGAAGCTGAAAGAGCTGCATATCCGCTGCGGGATGCTGTTTCAATCCGGGGCCTTGATCGAATCACTTTCCCTGCTCGGGAACGTGCATCTCCCGCTGCGCGAACATTATCGAGGGGTGGATCCTGCGGTCCTGGTCGAAACAGCGCGCCTCAAACTTCGGATGGTTGGTCTCGAAGAGCACGGTTCAAAGCGACCTTCGGGAATCAGCGGCGGAATGAAGAAGCGCGTTGCGCTTGCGCGAGCGCTTGCACTGGATCCGGACCTTGTCTTTGCCGACGAGCCAACCTCCGGTCTCGATCCAGTGAGCACGCAGGAAATCGATGAGATGTTTATCAGGCTGACCAGACGCATCGGCGCCGCCGCAGTCGTGGTGACGCACGATATCGCGAGTTTTTTCAGGATAGCGCACCGAGCGATCATGCTGGGAGGTGAGCGGGACGGTGCACTCCAAGGTGGCATTATCCTGCAAGGTAACCCTGACGAGTTTCGAGCATCAGATCACCCGGTCGTCCGAAGATTTCTCGATTTTGGTCGGGGCGGTTTGTCTGGTTAAGCGATGAGCGACGGCGATCCACAGAAACACAAAGTCGGGTTGATTATTGGCGTTGCGATAACCCTGCTCCTCGCGGCCGGGCTCTTTTTCGGGGTGGAGGAGAATCCGTTCCGGAAACCTTCTCTCACTTTTACGATTCGCTTCGACGACGTTTCAGGAATCCATGAACGCTCAAAAGTGACATTTCTGGGAATCCCAGCAGGGTATGTCAACCAATTGGACTACGCGCCGGGGAATCGTCAAACGGCGGTAAAGGTCGAGGTGGTTATCGACCGGAAGCTCTACATTCCGGCTGCCGTGCGAGCTTATCTTGAACCGACGTTGCTCGGTGACGCATCGATCGCGCTGCGCGTGCCGCCGCCGGCGGCAGGCGATGCCCCGGGAACCGACGCCGGGGGCGTGGCGGGGCCAAGATTGGCCGATGGCGCCGAAATCGTTGGCCTGCGCGCGACCAAACTTGAGGCTGTGCTCCCTGGAATTGACGATACGATGGCGAAGTTCGAGACGTACGGCGTTTCTGCAGGGCAACGTTTGTCGAGCATTGGTGATGTGATCGACCGAGGAGTCGGTGCGTTGAACAGCCTGTTCCTCGAGAAAGGCGCCGACGGCCTGACCAAAATCGATCAGCTCATCGCAAGTCTGCAAGGAATTATGAACGGTCCGGAAGGCCAGAAGGACCAGTCCATTCGCGGTCAGTTCGAGACAATTGTCGGCAACTTGAAGGCGAGCAGCGAGAGCATTCTCAAACTGTCCGATCTCCAAGGCAAAGAGCAGGGTGGTATCGGGGAGATGTTGCGGGTATTTGAAGAGACGGCCAAACGCCTGAGTGAAGATGCTGAAACAGCACAAAAACTGATCGGCAAAATGGGCCATACGAGCGACGCGGTAACGCAGGCCAGCGAGCAGGTGAAATACCTTGCCCAGATTACCACGCAAGCTGTCGAACAATTTCATAGCCGGCCGTTTCACTATCTGACGACGACGCGATCGGCGCCCGCCCAAGAGAGTCGAAGTCCCGAAAAGAGCCCACATCCCCAAAAGTGATATGGAGGAGATCTACCAGAGGAAAGAGCTTGCCTACCGCTGTTTGATCGATGCTGCGAGATCCCTCAGCAGCGCCGCCGATATTGACGAGTTGGTGGGTCAAATCCTGTCCTCCTCTCGGGACGTGATGCAATGCTGGGCTTGCTCGATCTCGTTGCCCGATCCTCAGAGTGGGGATCTGGTGATCCGCGGGACACAAGCCGAGCTGAAGGGTCAGGTCCTTCGCGTGCCGCTCGGGAAAGGAATCGCGGGACGCGTGTACAGAACGCGCGTACGCGAAAACACCGCAAACGCTCAGATTGACGCCGATCATTATACCGGCATCGGATTGGAGACGAAGACACCTGCGCAGGCGATGCTGACCATACCATTGGTGGACGGCGATACCTGTCACGGCGTGATGCAGGCCTTGAACCCGACAGATCGGGAGCGGTTTGATTCGTTTGATGAAGAAGTCTTTCTTGCGTTCGGTTCACTCATCGCCACGACATTGACCCGGATGCAGGTGCAGGATCAGGCGAAACAAAAAGAAATCGAGGATGCATATCGGCAGGCCGAACTATCGATCGCCCGGAAGGCGCAGTTTTCCTTCATGCCGCCCTCAAGCTTCGAGCGCGGGAATCTGAAGGTCCAGGTCTTCCAGGAACAGGCAGCGGACGTGGGCGGAGACTTCTATGCCTACCACGAAGTCAGCGATCAATGCCTGCTAATCGCGGTCGGCGATGCCAGCGGAAAGGGAATTCCTGCCGCTCTCGAGTCTGCGCGAGTCTGCACTTTAATCTCCCTGACCGAACCATCCTGCAGCGCTGAACGGCTGCCCGAATGGCTGGCCGGTCTCAACAATGTGCTCGAAGCGACAGCGGAGAAGGCCGGAAGTCTGACCACCCTGGGTGTGCTGCTGATCGACCAGAAACGGCGAACGGTTTCGGCCTGCACTTTCGGGCAATTTCGTCCTCGGTACTTGTCGCGGACAAATGAATGGAAAGAACTAGCCTGTCCGGTTCATCCGCCCTTGGGCGTTTTCACGGCGCCGACATTCGCTGTCAGTTCTGTCCCTCTTGCCATTGGCCGCAAGTGGATCCTGCTGACTGACGGATTCGTGGAAGCGCGCGGTGCCGACGGCACGCAGTTCGGCGCCGGTGCGCTGGCAGACGCCTTGTCCAGAAGCGTAGGCGGACAGTCGGATCCATTACCTGTTCTGGAAGAGAGTTGGAGGCAGTTCAGCAGCAATGGGCCGGATCGTGACGATGCCACCGCGCTCCTGGTTACCGATTCTTCCCCGCTGCCTCGGTCCACGGTCGAATGCGATATTTCTCCGGATACAATCCCCGATTTGCGTTTTTTCTGTGAGGAATGGGTAGCATTTGCCGGTCTGGCCGAGACGGAGGCCTATCAGGTAGTTCTCGCGTGCGATGAGCTATTTACTAATGTCTACAAACATGCGTACGGGTCCGGGTCTGGCCCTGTCCAATGCGATGCAGCGATAGATTTGACTTCTCTCACATTTTTGGTCACGCACAGGGGTATCGGCCTAACTTCTGAGACGGAGATACCTCAAGGCCCGGAACACTCCCGGCTCGGCGGCTATGGTCTTCCGTTCATTCGCCGGGTTTTCGATGAAGTTCAATTTGACACCCGTGCCGGGTTCTCAACAGTGAGTCTTCGTAAGAATATAGTCCCGGCGCCAGTTTCCGGTTAAGAATTTCGCTGGAGAAGGGGACATCGCACGGAGTTCAGCTAACCAACATCCCCTCACGCGCCAACGAGTCGAGCCCTTCACGTACGCGCCGTTCTAAAATGACTGCGACTTCGGCCACGTCTTCGACTAACGAGCCGTTCTCGAAGACCTCGCCGCGCCCCGCTCGAACATACTCTATCAAATCACGGGTCAGCATTTCCTGGTCGCGCGTTCCATCCAGGAGTTGCACAAGCCGGCGGCTCACCGGATCTGGGAACTTCATCGAGACATGAAGCTGGTTCGTCGCCAAATTGCCTCGCTCCAAAAGATACCGGGTCAATTTGCTGGTCGACGGGCGTTGACTGACCACGTTCGTGACATCATTGGGAAGCACCTGCAACCGTAGGAAACCGGCCCGGTAAGCTATCATTAAAGCTCTCGAAAGGGTCGTCGGTTCGTCGGCGCAGCCAGCCGCTTCAGTAGCTGTTTCCGCTCGCGCCGTGCCGAGCAGCGCTTCGAACGATACAGCCACCGGCCACTGCAACCAGAGAGACTTCAATGCGGCGTAGATCAGGGGATGGCTTGTTTCCAATTCAGCCCCTCCCGGTCGCCGGAACAGGGCGGGCTCCGACCTCCTGTCACCGCCGTTGTCCTCCGGTACTGCATCGCAGGAGGCATAGAGTCTTGGAACGCGTTCAACCAAAAGATTCGCCGAAATCTCTAATTCTCGGTGGCAAAGGACTGTCTCGCGGAAGGCGCAGCCGCGAACGAAGTCCTTGTACTGTTCCCGCACAACTTCCGGCGCTTCCTCAAGTTCCTTCATCCGTTCCATCGCTTTCTTGGTGAATTTGCCCGGCGGCAAATCGTTCGCACGCGCTTCTCCGATAAACTGTAAACCGTGATGACCGGCGTCGGAGATGAATTCGTGGAAGTAGAAGGGCTGATTGACCTCGTTCAAATCGTCGTGAAAAAAGGCTTCGTCTGCATATTTAAGAGTTCGCTCAAATTGTGCACGGATCGCCGCAACGTAATAATCGGGATTTGGCGTGGATTCTGCCAGGAACTTCAGAAGACCGCGGGCCTGACCAACCTTGTCGATCGGATCCTCGAAACCCGCCGTGTGGAACCGCATCATGCCGCGGACCAGATCGCGCAGATGGTTTCCCGGATAGGCGTTATAGCTAATATAGGCGACTCCCTGTGGGTTGAGCATCTCCCGGCAGACCGCCAGAATGCGCTCTCGCACAGGTTGCGGAACCCACGAATAAACACCATGCGCGATAATGAAATCGAATCGACCAAATCGCTTGGAATTTGCGTCACAAAGGTCCATCGAGTGCAGACTGATATTTTGCAATCCCAACCCCGTCACGGAAGCTTGACCAGACGCAATCGGGCGCTGCGCCAGGTCAAGACCGACGAACTCGCTGGTGGGCAGCTGGAAAGCCATGCCGAGGATGTTGAGGCCCGCTCCGCAACCCAATTCGAGCACCCGACATCGATTGATCGGCGCCGGTTCGAGTCCGCGGAGAATAGCCACGGTCGCCAGCCGGTTCGGATGAGTTTGCGGAAATACCGCCGGCGGATACAAAACTTCGTCGTACGCAGTGACAGAGCCTCCGACAGTCTTCATACTCCGTTAAGGTGGAATAGCGAAATAGCACTCGACAAGCCAAAACAGATCTTGTCTGCTGCCGTCTAAATCATATCGGGTTCATGATTGTCGCAGAAGAGCTGCTGAGGCCAATTTCCGAGGACGCACCCTGTGGTGAAGACTTGTCCTATGATCCGGGTCTCCAGGAGCTGGAGACCTTGGCGCGTGGCAAACCGGAAACCCAATTCTCTGCCGCAGAGCCGCCGAATTGGAAGGAGTTGCGAACGCGATGTTTGGAACTCTTTGCTCGATCGAAAGATCTGCGGATAGCGATGACGCTGACTTTGGCTTCCCTGGAGCTTGATAGCCTGCCCGGTTTTCGCGAGAGCTTGTTGCTGGTGAAAGGTCTGCTCGAAAAATACTGGCCCATGGTTTATCCGCAACTCGACCCGGCGGATGACAATGATCCGTTGCAGCGGATGAATATCGTCGCTTCGATGGCGATGCCGGTCGGTACCTACGGCGATTCGGTGCGGATGCTGGAACGTCTTCGTGGGCTTCCGTTATGCGATTCCGTTCAAATGGGCCGATATAGCCTGGCTGATATCTTGCGTGCCGAAACCGGAACGCCACCGCCGGGCGACAAACCAGAGGTTAAAATGGCCCAAATCGATGCCGCGTTCCGCGACTCCAAGCAGGAAAAGCTGGGCGAGATTCATCAAATTCTAAGCGATTGCATCACGCTGGTGCAGGGGATTGATAACTCAATCACCCTCACCGTGGGCGCCAAACGAGCGCCGGACTTAACACCGCTCTCAAGCGAACTCATCGCGATGCGGAGTCGAGTGGCTCCGTTCATCAGGGCGGGGAGCGTGCCGGTCGTTGCCTTGCCAGCCGAAGCTCACGAAGGAGTTGCGCGCCCGGCGATTTCTTTGGAAGGAGAGATCCGCTCGCGGGAAGATGTTTTAAACCTCCTGCAAAGGATCTGCCGGTATTACGAGCGAACCGAACCGTCCAGCCCTGTGCCGCTGGTGCTGAAACGTGCGGCCCGGTTGGCGGAGATGGACTTCATGCAGATTATTTACGATTTATCCCCGGAGGCAATTTCTCAGATTCGGACGATCACGGGTGAAAAAGAGGATTGACCGCAGTCGAATGCGCAGCCGTACAATGCATTTGACAATTTATGTAATTTCTGAGGAGATGATTAAACCGAAGTCTAGGAAGGCCGATCAATAATGATAGAAGATGTAATTCAGATTTATGGCAAAAGCTAGCAGCCAAAAATTTATCGCCCGAAACCGCGCGCCGCGGGTTCAGATCGAGTACGAGGTGGAAGTCTACGGCTCGGAGAAAAAAATCGAACTCCCTTTCGTAATGGGTGTGATGGCGGACCTTTCGGGTAAACCGGCGGACCCCCTAGCGCCGGTCGCGGATCGCAAGTTTCTCGAAATCGATATTGATAACTTCGACGAGCGCCTGAAAGCGGCTAAGCCCCGGGTCGCCTTGAGGGTTCCGAATACGCTGACGGGTGAGGGGAATCTCAGCGTCGATATAACTTTTGAAAGTATGGAAGACTTCTCCCCTGCCGCCGTGGCGTCCAAGGTTGAATCACTCAACAAATTGCTGACGGCGCGTAAACAGCTCTCCAACCTGATCACCTATATGGACGGTAAAGTTGGCGCTGAAGAGGTGGTAAAAAAGCTTCTCGGTGATCCGGCTCTGTTGAACGCTCTCGCTTCGACTCCTAAGCCGGAAAGTGCGAAGCCGACCGATAGCGCTTCCTAAGATTCACGGTTTTTACTTATGGCTCAAGAGAATCCACAGACCCAGACCGGAGCGGCTGATACGACGACGTTCGAACCAACCGAATTCGAGGCGCTACTTAATCAGGAATTCAGACCGAAGAGTGACCAGGCCAAATCCGCCGTCCAGGAAGCTGTCAAAACGCTCGCCCAACAGGCCCTCGGGGCCGCTGCCTTGATTTCGGACGATGTTCTCTTGACCATCCAATCCCTGGTCGCGGAATTGGATCGCAAACTGACTGAACAGATCAATCTGATCATTCACCACGAAGATTTTAAGAACCTGGAAGGGACTTGGCGTGGCCTCTATCATCTCGTAAACAACACCGAGACGGACGAGATGCTGAAGATACGCGTAATGAACGTGTCGAAGAAGGAACTCGGGAAGACACTGAAAAAATATAAGGGTGTTGCCTGGGATCAGAGCCCGATCTTTAAGCGGGTTTACGAGGATGAATACGGATCTCCAGGCGGCCAACCGTACGGCTGTCTGTTAGGTGATTACTTTTTCGATCACAGCGCTCCGGACGTTGAGATATTGGCGGGTATGGCCCAGATCTCTGCAGCGGCTCACGCACCGTTTATCGCCGGCGCCGCCCCAACGGTGATGAACATGGATTCCTGGCGTGAGCTGAGCGATCCACGGGATTTGACTAAAATTTTCCAAACACCGGAATATGCTCCGTGGCGATCCCTCCGGGATTCTGAGGACTCACGCTACCTTGGTCTGGCCATGCCCCGATTTCTTGCCCGGCTGCCTTACGGTGCCAAAACATCGCCGGTCGATGATTTCGCTTTTGAGGAAGATGTCGAGGGCGCCGACCACAATAAATATGTCTGGGCGAACTCTGCCTTTGCCATGGGGACCAACATTACTCGCGCATTCAAGCTTTGGGGCTGGTGTGCGCGGATTCGTGGGACCGAAAGCGGCGGGATGCTCGAAGGTCTGCCGGTGCATACGTTCCCCACCGATGACGGAGGCGTGGACATGAAGTGTCCGACTGAGATTGCCATTACCGATCGTCGCGAGGCAGAGTTGGCGAAAAACGGGTTTATGCCGCTGTCGCACTACAAGAACACCGATTATGCAGTATTTATCGGTGCTCAATCATTGCAAAAACCGGCTGTCTATTATGATCCTGACGCGACTGCCAACGCCAATCTCTCGGCCCGGTTGCCATACTTGTTTGCTACCTGCCGTTTCGCGCACTACCTCAAGTGCATGGTGCGTGATAAGATAGGATCGTTTAAGGAGCGTTCTGACATGGAACGCTGGTTAAATGAGTGGATCAGGAACTTCTGTGTGGACGGAACTACCGCATCGGAGAGTCAAAAAGCAATGCGTCCGCTGGCCGACGCCCAAATCGAGGTAACGGAAGTCGAGGGTAACCCTGGGTACTACAATTCCAAGTTCTTCTTGCGACCCCACTACCAGCTTGAGGGTCTCACGGTTTCTCTACGTCTGGTCTCGAAACTTCCTTCGGCCAAAGGCGGCAAGTAAATCATTTCGCAAAAAATCAGCCGTTAGCAAATTCTCTCCGGAGTTTCGGTGGTCCTGTTTTGGCGCCGCAGCGGGCTACCGCCGGTTCGGAGTCTAAGGGGTTGTTAAATTCACGGCGCCGGAAAGCATGAAAGGTTAAGACTACATTATGGCAGTAGACATGTTTATCAAGATCGATTCGGTCGATGGCGAGTCGAAGGACAAAGCCCACAAGAAGGAAATAGATGTCCTTGCTTGGTCTTGGGGCGCGAGTAACAGCGGATCGGCTCATGCTGGGGGCGGCGCCGGATCCGGCAAAGTCAACGTCCAGGATCTAAGTTTCACGAAATGGGTCGACAGTGCGACGCCCAAGCTTCTGCTGGCTGTTCATGACGGAAAACACTTCGCGTCCGCTACGCTGGTCGTGCGTAAAGCCGGTGAGAAACCGGTCGAGTACCTGAAGATCAAATTGGAAGAGGTTCTTATCACCTCGCTTTCGACCGGAGGATCCGGCGGCGAGGATCGTCTGACAGAGAATGTAACTCTTAACTTTGGCAAAGTTAGCGTGGACTATGTTCCCCAGGACGATAAAGGGGCAGCGGGGACGGCAATTCCCTTCGCTTGGGACATCGCGGCGAACGCGAAAGCCTAATTCCTGATACGATTCTTACCGACTTTCCAGGGAAGAAGAAGCGCGCTCTTTCGCTTTGCGCGCTGCACTAAGGGCGGGGCGTCGGTTAGAATTGCTATTACGCAACGCCGATGTTAGCAGAGCAGTTATTAAAAGAGGGGCGACCGGACGAGGCGCTGAATGATCTTCAAAAGGCCGTTCGGGATGATCCGGCAAACGCCAAATCGCGTGTTTTCCTGTTCCAATTGCTCAGCGTGCTGGGCGATTGGAAACGGGCTGATACCCAGCTCCGGGTACTTTCTGAGATGGACTCAGATAGCATGATGCTGTCCCGAATCTTTGAGCCTATCCTGGTCTGCGAAGCGATTCGCGCGGACGTATTTGCGGGCAAGCGAACACCAATCATTTTCGGTGAGCCGCCCGAATGGATCGGATCTTTGGTTCAGGCGATGGCGATGTTCGGCAAAGGGGAGTTCCGGGCTGGTGTGGAGCTGCGCGACACAGCCTTCGAAGCGGCTCCGATGACTGCCGGCAAAGTCAATGGAGAAGCTTTCGAATGGATTTCCGACGCGGATGAACGGCTGGGTCCGGTTCTCGAGGTGATTCTGGAAGGCCGCTATTGTTGGATCCCTTTTTGTCGCATGCGCCAGGTCTTTATGGAACCCGTCACTGACCTTCGGGACTTAGTGTGGGCACCGGCGCAGTTTGTCTGGGAGAACGGTGGTCAAGCCTCTGGCCATATCCCAGTTCGATATGCCGGGACAGAAAGCTCCGGGGACGGGAGCCTGAAGTTGGCCCGCAAAACCGAGTGGTCGAACAAAGGCGGGGTCAATCTTGGTCTGGGCCAACGGATTCTCGCGACGGACGCGTCTGAATATCCATTGTTGGAAATTAGAAAGCTTGAATTGACTCCTCAGGCGACGCCAGGGTAGCGTTCCGCTCCAATGGCCGAAGGACTCACTCTCCTCGACAGACTCCAGCCCTGCTTGCTCGATCGCCTTACGGACGACGAACCAGGGAAGCGGGAGGAGAGCCGGAACCAACGGATCGTTTCTCTCCAACGCTACAAAGCGGGCGTGCTTCGTGATTTGGATTGGCTCTTCAACTCCGTTGGTCATTTCCCTGACGAACGGGTGGGCGCGGTGACTTTTGCCGACTATGAGGAGGCGTACCGCTCCGTGATTAACTTCGGGATACGTCAATTGTATGGGCGCTTGGCACCAGATATTGAAGAAATACAGAAACAATTGTTACAGGCTGTTATCACCTTTGAGCCGCGGATAAACCGGCGGACGCTCAGAGTGGAGGTCAAGATCGAACGCAACACCCTTTCCATTGAATTGACTGGCGAGCTATGGGTGAACCCGCTGCCGGAGAAGCTTTTTATCAAGACTGAACTCGATCTCGAGTCGAGCGAATGCCACACCAAGGAAGCCAGCCATGGATGAACGCCTGCTGGCTTACTATAACAGCGAGCTGCGCCACGTGCGCGAGATGGCGGCGGAATTCGCCCGCGAATTTCCCAAAATCGCCGGAAGGCTGGCCTTGGACCGCGACGCCAAAGAAATTTGCCCCGATCCCTATGTGGAACGGTTGCTCGAGGGCTTCGCTTTTTTGGCTGCTCGCGTCCACCTGAAGCTGGACGCGGAGTTTCCGCGCTTTACCCAGACACTCCTCGAGACGGTCTATCCGCATTACCTCAGTCAGGTCCCTTCGATGGGGATTGTCCGTTTCGAACCTGATCCACGTGAACCTGGGCCTGAAGATGGCTTTCTTCTTGAGCGAGGTACCGCGCTGCGCAGCCAGACTGACGAAACTCCCTGTCAATTCAGGACTGCTCACCAGGTGCGACTTTGGCCTCTGAAAATCAGTGATTCGCGCTACTACACCCGTACGATCGTCGAGCTTGGTCTTCCCGACTCCACTGAGGCGAAGGCCGCGATATTGATCCGCTTGCAGACCACCGGCGGTAAAAAGTTTAAAGAATTGAAACTTGACCGCTTGGCTTTCTTTATCCGTGGGGCTGATGAGATTCCAGCCTCAGTCTGCGAACAGATTTTTGCTCGCGGCACCAACGTCGTTCTGCAACCGCCCAAAGGTCAACGCCAATTCCGCGAGATTTTGGCGGCTTCCACCATCAAACGACTCGGATTCGGAGAAGGAGAGGCGCTCTTGCCTCGAAGTCCGCGCAGCTTCGAGGGATACCGGTTACTGAAGGAGTACTTTGCTTGTCCGCAACGTTTTCTCTTCGTTGAGTTGACTGAGCTCGCGTCAGCCGTCCAACAGTGTGACGGGGATAATTTGGAGATTATCATCGCGCTGCGCACCGCTGAGCCCAAACTTGATAATCGGATCGACAGCAATACCTTTTCGCTCTTTTGCACGCCGGTTATTAATCTTTTCCCGAAGAGACTCGATCCGATACTTATCTCGGATCGCTTCGCCGAATTTCATATCGTACCGGAGCGAATGCGGCCGATCGATTTCGAAGTCTTCCAGATCCAGCAGGTGGTCGGCGTCCTGGCCAAGGCAAATGAAGAACAGCGATTCGAGCCCTTTTACCTGGCACGAGATAAAGATGTTCAGGCGGGCGCCTATTACACCGTTAATCGCGTGCCCAGGGTATTGACCGCGAAAGAAAAGAAATTTGGCGCCGTCTCCTCTTATGCCGGCAGCGAAGTTTATATTTCGTTGGTGGATTCAAAGGTTGCGCCCTACCAGAGCCAGCTAAGCCAGTTAAATATCGTTGCCCTCTGCACCAATCGTCACTTGCCCATCCAGTTGCCGATCTCGGTGGGAGATACTGATCTGTCGACAGAACTCTATTCGCCGGTGGCTTCGATTCGCTTCGTTGCCGGCCCCACTGTGCCGGTTGCTTCAACGGCGCAGGGCGATCCCTCCTGGAGAATCATCAGCCATTTGTCTTTGAATTACCTGTCACTGCTGGATGCAAAAGAGGGAGATGGTGCTGTTGCCTTGCGTGATCTGCTGAAGTTGTACGTCAACCCGAACGATGTGTTTACGCTGCGGCAAATCGAAGGCGTTCGTTCTGCGGTGGCAACTCCGATTGTCCGGCGGGTAGCCACTGACGGGCCGCTGACCTTCGCGCGCGGCCTGGAGATCAGGGTCATCCTGGATGAGGAAGCGTTTGAAGGCTCCGGGATATTCATCCTCGGCGCTGTCCTGGCGCAGTTTTTTGCGCGTTATGTATCGATCAATTCTTTCACCGAGACTGTCATTGTCTCACTACGACGCGGGGAGATCATGCGATGGCCGAGCCTGATCGGCAGACGTCAGATAGCTTAGCGGCCGAAATTGCCTTGCGGCCGCACGAGTTCAATTTCTTCCAGGCGGTTCGACGCCTGGAAGCCGAACATTCGGCATGGCCCCGCGTCGGATCGTCGGACAGGCTGGAGGAAGATTATTTGCGTTTTTGTCAGATTCCTTCGCTCGCTTTTGCTTCTTCCAGTATAGAAAGCGTCGCGCGAATCGGCCCTATTATCCGGATGTATGTCAACTTCCTTGGCATGTTTGGTCCGAACGGACCGCTGCCGCAGCAGTTGACTGATTTCGCGCGCGATCGCCTGAGAAATGCCCATGATCCGACCCTGGTTCGTTTCATGGACATTTTTCATCATCGAATGCTGTCGTTCTTTTATCGTGCTTGGGCGAGCAACGAGAAGAGCGTTGATTTCGATCGCACCGGCGACGCTCGTTATGCCGATTATTTCGGAAGCTTCTTTGGCATTGGCACCCCCTCCTTGCAGAATCGGGACTCGGTACCGGATTGGGCAAAGCTCCATTTTGCCGGCCGCATGTCGGCGCAAACGCGAAACGCCGAAGGGCTCGAAGCCATGCTGGCGGATTTTTTCCGGATCCCTACCGAGATCCGGGAGTTCGAAGGATACTGGATGAAGATACCAGACGAAAATCGGTGCCGGTTGGGTGAGTCGCCGGAAACCGGGAGTTTAGGGATCAACGCCATCGCCGGAGAACGGAAGTACGAAGTGCAATTGAAATTTCGTATCCGGATGGGCCCTATGGAGCTGGTTGATTTGCAACGGTTGCTGCCAATCGGCGACAGTTTTAGACGTTTGAAAGATTGGGTCCTCAACTATGTGAACCAGGAGTTCTATTGGGATCTCCAATGCATCGTGAAAGCCGCAGCGGTGCCGTCTGTTTCTCTGGGACAGGGCGCGATGCTCGGTTGGACGACATGGCTGAAAAGTGAACCTTTCACGCTCGATCCTGACGATGCCATTTTCGATCCGGAAACCTGGTAAGCAAAGTGTCCGTACAAGCGTCCCCCCTTTGCCTTCCGTTTAGCATTGATAGCAATCATAGAACTGACTAAAAGATGAAAAGTGGTCCGATTCCCGTTCCCGCGCTTGGCCTTTACGTTGCCCAATGTTCGGATCTAACCGTGCAACCTCGCAATTCACGAATCTAACGAATGGCTGAAATTAAAAGATCGATTCTATTCGGGAAACTGAATCCGATCGCCTACAAGGCAGTCGAAAGCGCAACGATCTTTTGCAAGATGCGCGGCAACCCCTACGTCGAACTCGTCCATTGGTTGAATCAAATTTTTCAACTCGCTGACTCGGATCTGCACAGGATCATTAAGCACTTTGGGTTAAACCCGTCCAGGCTGGCCACCGATCTTACGACTGCGCTCGACAAGTTGCCCCGCGGCGCCACCTCGATCTCTGACTTTTCGCCGCACCTTGAAGAAGCGGTCGAACGCGGTTGGGTATTTGGATCGCTCCTTTTCGGAGAAAACCGTGTTCGGACCGGCCACGTGGTGGTCGCTCTTCTTAAGACTCCTGGACTGCGGAATGTCTTTCTTAGCCTGTCGAAAGAATTCTCGACTATTAAACTTGAAACCCTGACGGACAATTTCGCCAAAGTCACCGCAGGTTCCCTGGAGGAATCCCTTGGTCGTGCAGACCAGTCTGGAGCGGCCGGCGTTTCTCCAGGCGAGACCAGCGGAGCGATGGCTCCTGCGCCGATGGGCAAACAGGAGGCACTCGGGCAGTTTTCAGTCGACCTGACGGAGAAAGCGAGAAAGGGAGAAATTGATCCGATCCTTGGTCGCGACGGAGAGATCCGACAGATCGTCGATATTCTGATGCGCCGCCGGCAGAATAACCCGATCCTGACAGGCGAAGCCGGGGTTGGAAAAACGGCAGTCGTGGAGGGGTTTGCCTTGCGAATTGCCGCTGGTGATGTCCCTCCGGCCCTCAAAGAAGTGGTTCTGCGAACCTTGGATCTTGGCTTGCTGCAGGCTGGAGCAAGCATGAAAGGAGAATTCGAGAATCGATTGCGCCAGGTGATTGATGAGGTCCAGGCATCTCCGAAACCGATCATCCTGTTTATCGACGAGGCGCACACGCTGATCGGTGCCGGAGGTTCGGCTGGACAGGGGGACGCAGCCAACCTCCTCAAACCGGCTCTGGCCCGAGGCACCCTTCGCACCATCGCGGCCACGACGTGGACGGAGTACAAAAAGTACTTTGAAAAGGACCCTGCGCTCACCCGCCGTTTTCAGGTCATCAAAGTGGACGAGCCAAGCGAAGACAAAGCGGTGCTGATGATCCGGGGTCTCGCTCCCGTTCTGGAAAAGCATCACGGCGTGCATTTGCTTGATGAGGCGCTCGAAGCTGCTGCGCGCTTGTCGCATCGTTACATTCCCTCCCGGCAGTTGCCGGACAAAGCGGTGAGTTTGATCGACACCGCTTGTGCTCGGGTCGCCATCAGCCAACATGCCACTCCACCGGCTCTTGAAGATTGCCAGCGCCGCATCTATGCGCTGGAAAGTGAACTCGCTATCATCGGCCGGGAATCAATGATCGGTATTGACCACCAGCAGCGCACAGCCCGGATCGAAACGGATCTAACTGCAGAGAAAGAGCGTCTGTCCACTCTTGACGCGGCCTACAAAAAAGAGAAAAAGCTGGTCGGCGATATTCTCGAACTTCGCCGGAAACTGCAGTCGGCAAACGCCACGGATCCGGCAAAGCAAACCGAGGCAACGCAAACCGATGCTAAGGCAGCCGTTGCTAAGCCGGCCGAGGGTAAGGGACATGGGTCTGGCAAGAGCGCGGTCGAGCCCGGTGAAACCAAAGTGGAAGATCGCGAAGAGTTGCTGGCGAAATTGCGGGACCTGGAAAAACAACTTTCGGCGATTCAGGGTGAGGATCCGCTGATTCTTCCGAGCGTAGACGAGCAGGCGGTAGCTTCGGTTCTGGCCGATTGGACCGGTATCCCGGTTGGGCGAATGGTCAAGAATGAAATTCAGGCTGTACTGAGCTTGGCGGACAGCCTCGAAAAACGGGTGATCGGCCAGCGTCACGGTCTGGAAGCTATCGCCAAACGGATTCAGACCTCGCGTGCGGGTTTGGATAATCCCAGCAAACCAATCGGGGTGTTTCTCCTGACCGGTCCAAGCGGCGTAGGAAAAACCGAGACGGCGCTGGCGCTCTCCGAAACGCTCTACGGCGGCGAGAGCAATATCATCACCATTAACATGAGCGAATTTCAGGAGGCGCACACCGTCTCCACGCTCAAAGGAGCTCCTCCCGGTTATGTCGGTTATGGGGAAGGCGGTATCCTGACGGAAGCCGTTCGACGGCGCCCCTATAGCGTGGTCTTACTGGATGAAGTCGAAAAGGCGCATCCGGATGTGCACGAGATTTTCTTCCAGGTTTTTGACAAAGGGATGATGGAAGACGGGGAGGGGAGGCTGATCGACTTCAAGAACACGATCATTCTGCTCACGACAAACGTCGGAAGCGACTTGATCATGAACATGTGTAAGGATCCGGAGATGATGCCGTCACCGGAAGGTGTCACCAAAGCGCTCCGGCAACCGTTGCTCAAAGTATTTCCGGCCGCGCTCCTTGGCCGTCTTGTCGTAATACCCTACTACCCATTGAGCGACGCGATGTTACGGTCAATTATCCGGCTCCAGCTCGGTCGCATCCAGAAACGGGTCAGCGAAAACCGCGAAATCGCCTTCGGCTACGACGATGCGGTCGTCGACCTGATTGCCAGCCGGTGCACGGAAGTTGAGAGTGGCGGCCGGATGGTGGACGCAATCCTCACCCAAACACTTCTTCCCGAGATCAGTCGCGAACTATTAGCTCGGCTAATGGAAGGGACACCACCGCAAAAAGTGGGGGTCACAGTCAAGGATGGGACCTTTGCCTACCATTATGAATAGATTACTAAATCGTCCTCGATTTCTCGAGGGACGTTATGCGGCTGTAAAGCCTGTTTGGTCACCGATATCCACGGCGGGTTTTGCCGCTGAGGACGCAGTGTGGTCCCGGATTCTGGTGGCCGCTTATGGTTTGGTCTCCGAATCAGCGTTCAATGATCGAGAACGAGGACGAGGACGACGACGAGGACGATTCAAGGAACGAGAACGAGGACGATTGCAGGTTAGCATCGCCGTCTAGCGGAACCCTATGCCGACCTTTACACAAGCGAATCGCGTCTTGCAGGTGACAACACCGCTCGGGGACGACAAGCTCCTGGTCACCGGTTTCCGGGGGAACGAAGCGCTCAGCAACCTGTTCTACTTCGAGATGGATTTGATTGCCGAGAATTCGACTCAGGTTGATTTCAGCCAACTAGTCGGCAAGGAAATTACCCTGAAAATTGCTACACCCGGGACTGGTAGTGACCCGGAATGGCGGTACTTCGACGGGATCTGCGCCGTTTTTTCCCAAGGGGATCGTAACGAGCGATTCACCAGATTCTCCGCTGAGGTCGTCCCAAAAGTCTGGCTCCTTACTCAGCAGTCGCAAAGTCGCATCTTTCAGCAGAAGTCCGTCCCGGATATTCTTAAAGCGGTGCTCACCGGCTTCGATTCTGACTGGAAACTTCAGGGCCATTACGAGCCCCGGGAATATTGCGTTCAATATCGGGAAACGGATTTCGATTTTGCCAGCCGGCTCATGGAAGAGGAAGGGATCTATTACTTCTTCAATCATAGCGAGAGTGGTCACAAGATGGTTATCGCTGACACCCCGCAAGGCCATGCGGATGTTCCGGGGTTGACCACGGTCAGGTATGGAATGATCGAAGGCGGCCACAGGTTAGCCGATCACATCTTCGGCTGGCGAAAGATCCAGTCTTTGCGCACCGCCAAGTACACCCTCTGGGATCACAACTTTCAACAGCCGACCCAGAATCTGGAAGCCAAAACCGATATCACGGCCTCGGTCCAGGCCGGAACGGTTTCGCACAAGCTCAAAGATCAAAGCAACGGGTCGCTCGAAAGATATGATTTCCCGGGCTCCTACGCTGTTCGTTTCGACGGGGTGAGCCCCAGCGGCGGAGCGCAATCCGACCGGCTGCAGAAGATCCTCGACGACAAGGATCGGACCGTAAAATTGCGGATGCAGGCAGCGGCTGTCGAAACTCTTAAGATTGAAGGAAGCTCTTCCTGCGCAAATTTTGTGGCAGGTCACAAATTCACTTTGGACCGCCATTTCGACGCTGACGGCGACTATGTGCTGGTTTCGGTGGTACAGGATGGTTCGATTGTCGACGGCTATACCTCGGGTTCCGAAGGCCAGGATTTTTCTTATACGAACACCTTTACTTGCATCCCGTTCCAGCTCCCTTACCGGCCGGCCTACAAGACGCCAAGGCCGTTCGTTCACGGTGTGCAGAACGCCATTGTCACCGGTCCGGGGGGGGAAGAAATTTTCACGGACAAATACGGCCGGGTTAAAGTGCAGTTCTACTGGGATCGCCAGGGTAAAAAAGATGCTAACAGTTCCTGTTGGCTTCGGGTGAGCACCAGCTGGGCCGGCAAGCAATGGGGGTTCATCCAGATCCCGCGAATCGGACAGGAGGTCTTGGTCGCTTTCCTCGAAGGCAATCCTGATGAGCCGGTCATCGTCGGCAGTGTCTGGAACCCCGAGACCATGCCGACCTACGGCTTGCCCGGAAACAAAACGCGGAGCGGCCTCCAGACCCGATCGAGCATGGGGGGCGCCGCAGGCAACTACAACGAGATCCGCTTCGAGGACAAGAAGGGTAGCGAAGAATTGTACGTCCATGCCGAGAAGGATCAAAACAACGTAGTTGAACACAACGAAACCACCCAGGTCGGCAATGACCGCACGGAGAACGTTGGTCACGATGAAAAGATCACCATCGCCAATAACCGCACCGAGAAAGTGGGCGTCAACGAAGACATCACCATTGGCAGCAACCGCAACGAAAAAGTCGGCATAAACGAGACGATCGCGATCGGCAGTAATCGCACGGAAACTGTCGGCGCCAATGAAAGTATAACCGTGACTGGCAACCGGACCCGCATTGTGGCCCAGAACGAAACCGTTACGGTTGCCTTAAACCGAGCCCGCACGATAGGCATTAACGACGCCATCACCGTCGGCGCGGCCCAGGCGATCACGGTCGGCGCGGCGCAGGCAATCACGGTCGGTGCGGCGCAAACGACTACGGT
>Ga0302325_10007274_pt1 | contig 24614 bp, 27 predicted proteins | sample Palsa_T0_2_FD_201948 | JGI IMG/M metagenome (GOLD analysis project Ga0302325, IMG submission 201948) | Peat permafrost microbial communities from Stordalen Mire near Abisko, Sweden - Palsa_T0_2 | ecosystem: Environmental > Terrestrial > Soil > Palsa > Peat permafrost | place: Sweden: Abisko... | reverse complement strand
CAGCTGGGCAATCAATATCTAGCTTCTTGAGCCCGGTGAGCTTTGCATGCACTCCAATGACGCCATGGCAACCATGGTATCCATCTCTGATAGCGATTCTTTTGGGGTTAAGGAAAACTAGCATCGCGTGAAAAGCGCTGAGACCAGATGCGTATGTCAAAGCAGGGCCTTTCAAGACATCTGAAAGAATAGCTTCAAATCTGGTAGTATTTGGTGCTGTATGCCTCGAATATACGTGTCCATTATAAGGCTCATCGGGCTTCACCTAGGTCAGTTGGATTGACTATTGCATTTTGAGTTGACCTTACATCCTCTTTCCTATGAGCTTTCAACTGGTCGGGATCTCGGTTGTACCGGAAAGTAGTCGATACATGCAACGGCGGGGCCACGTCTCTGCCTCTGTTGAGGTAGTCATCGGCGTGAATTGTTTTGGAAGAGAGGGAGAGGTTGGCGAGGCCGGGATCGGGGCTGTGATCTTCAGCATTTTCAAAGCCGTTGACAAGAGATGTTGATGTCGCCATGATCTTGTACCAAGTTTTAATTGTCAGAAACAATAGACTCTCTCTCTCGAAGTGTTATATGGGTGAGATTTAATGTTGTGTGCTCATAGTTTGCACACGATGTTTTGAAGGTGGACCCTGCCTTGACTTAGCGCCCGAGATTCGGTAGAAATTTCCCCCTTACTGACATATCGTCACAGCAAATAAGTAATCATATTTGATGTTTGAATTATTTATTGATCGAAGCTAGAATAGCTCTGTATAGCACTTGGGTATCTAGTAAATGCAGCCAAACATCAGATCATGCAATAGAAGCAAGATATGCTCCCCACACCTCCTGTTACGTGGCCAATCATAGCTCATCAAGAGCTCCCATTTTTTTTGAAGATATATTCGACCTCACAGTTTTCCTTTCCCTCGGTTTCTACCCAGTTAGAAACAGTGGCTTGGACCCTACTAGCCACTTCGGTTGTCTCCAGGACCCCATTTCTGAGACCACGAAACTCACCCCCGTTCTTGGCGTACATGTCATTCTTCATCAGCTCGTTTGTGACTATTCCCAAGCTGTAGGCATCTGAGGAGAGCTTCAGTACTAGGTTGTGAGTCTTTTCGTTCTCGGGAATATTCTCCAAAGGAAGCCTGCTAGATTTCGCCCGTGACAGCTTAAGTACTTCACCCGGTTTGGCATTCTGTGCCATGACTGATTTCTGTCGTCTCATCAGATATGCTCGAGGATCGCCATCAGGCAAGGACGTTTTGAACGGCTCTTTCATGGTTTCGATTGTGCTGGGCCGCGGGTATCCGGCTTCCAAGGTTGCTATAGCAGCATTGTATCGATTCTTGTGCGGGGAAAAACGGACGCCTTCAAGGGTATCCGACTTGTCAACTTCTAATGTGGCAGCGCGAAGCTCATCGCGTCTTCGTCGACTGGCAAGCTCTTTTCTGTGCTCGAAGTTCATTGACCACTCAAGATCTGGGTTCGCCTGTTGCTCATCCTGAGAACAATTGTGACCTCGAGATGCTCCATGATCCGTATTCAGCTTTGTTTGCCGCAAGCCATCAGAATCAGATGAGGTGTTCTCTATGTTCCTCCTCATCGGAGGCACAAAAGGTCTGTTCAGACCCCTAGACTTCTTCGGACCGAGAGATGCAAGCGGCGTTAAGAGAGCAGCGTCTTGCACGTTTCGGGCACTGATGAACTCATTTCTAGGTCTGCGATTTCCACAATTGTCTCCCTCGAGAAGAATCTCACCATTTGCATCTGCACACAACGATTTTTCTTTTGATTGAGAAGTCTGTTGATAAACCGCAGGTCCGGGACGCTGATAGGGGAGATTTTGGTCCGCCGTAACATTCAGACTTTGGATATCATCGTTCTGGAAAGTATGCCTTGATCGGCTTCGCATATCTTCAGAATGAACGTCAGCATCTGGGTCAGACGGAAGCTGTGGAGTTGTTACGCGATTTGCCACAGGGCGAGAGACTGAAGAAGGGGTGAGGGTTGTTGTATTTATCAATTGGTCACTATGCTGGACCGGAGCAGTCATTTTTGCGATAATCCATGGATTCAGTGGGTTCCTAGAACCAGGTTCGGCATCAGGAAATAATATTTGTGGATTGTGCGGCTGCTGGAACTGACGACTGGGTCTTTCATAACCCTCGATTTCTTCGCAGAGATCTTCAGACATGTCGAAAGCCCTTTTTCGCTTGGGGTTGCCTTCTTGCTCAGCGGTGTCCTCGTTGCCGACGAATGGGCTTCCTTCAGTTGCAGCAATATCAACGGGCATAGGCGATGCAACAGATATCATTGAGCTTACAGCTTCGGGAGCTGATTGCTCCGAAACTGGCGTTCTTGAAAGCCGCGGAGGAAAGTCATTTGCGGGAAAAATCGAGGCCTTCCGAGCCAAGAGCAATTCGAAATTATCGAGGTTGTCCTTTAGCAATTGAGGTGGTGGAAAGGAATGAGAAATTTTGGGTTCTCCATACACTTCCCTGAAGAGGTTTTCGATGGCGGCCAAAACGACGGATTCGTTCCCAAATATCACATCATTCTTCGCAGGCTCCACATTAGGATCGTAGCTTCCAGCTGGACATGTAATATCCAGTCTTAAGAACGGGCTTTTGACCTTCTCAGACGAGCCTGTGAGTGATTCCTTCACATAGCGATTGAATATCGTAACGATTCTCCTCATAGTGTTCTTTTCATGTGAGACAGGCCTCGAATCCACGGAAATATATTGTCCATATCCAATTCTCGAAAGATCAGCATTTGGTCTTGGCATAAATACGTCGACAATGAAATCGTTGCCTCCCTGATCCGCAGAGTGTTCCATAGTCTGGGGGTGCACTTCATGGTTTGCTGAGTCTTCGATATCATTCACTCTTTCAGGAAATCTTGTTGATATCGAAACGCACTGGCCTGCAGCCTCTTTGCCGAAGAGCTGTGACACTGCCTCTTTGATTCCATCATTGGGGCGAGGAGCATATGAAAAGAAGGCTTTACTTTCCTTGAGCACTTTGAGACTGAACTTGATGTTCGGTCGAGCGAGGACGTAAGCCTGTAAAAGCTCCTTGATTTTGCCTAGAGTCTTCGGTGCCCCTTTCAAAAAAGTCTGCTTTCTGACTGGTAACTTGTACATGAATTTGGTGACTGTAATAGTTGTTCCATTGGGATGTGAAGTTCGACTCCGGCTGTCAACCCCACCTGGGGCTTTCAATTTCACTGTCGTGGCAACTGGTTCTCCCTCAGTTCGTGTTGTTACTGTGACCTCTCCCAACTGGACAGCACTTGCCAAAGCTTGGCCTCTGAAGCCAAGAGAAATACCTCCTATGGATCTCAGTTCATCAAAAGATCTCAGCTTGCTGGTGTGGCCTCGTTTTCCTAGTGCGTCAAGGTCTTCTTGCTGGATGCCATGGCCGTTGTCTCGAACTTCAATTTTATCGATAGTGTTTGAAGAGATAAGAATATCAATAATTGAAGCTTTGGCGTCGAGGGCGTTATCAACAAGCTCCTTGACAAGAGACATCGGGGTAGTGAGAGCCTGAGCAGATCCTAGCAGATGGACAGTGGCTTGCGGGAGTGGGACTATAGCCATGATGGATATCTTTGATGTTGAGACGACCGGAAGGAGACTTTGTACACCTATTCCCCAGCCTCATAAAGATAGACTGGAGGAAGGATAATTGCCCATGTGGGTGTTGGGTGAAGGAAAAGATCGTGTCGACCCCCTACTCGAACTGTGCCCCAGACGTAGCCTTGCATAAGTGGCTGGTGAGAGGGCTCGTGCACACAAGCGACTACATTTCGGCTGCGATTTGACTTATCGACTTGAAGAAGAGTCACAAATTTCTTCCGTCGCTCCACGCGTATTCTGAAATACTCAATTGTCTGAAGAGGACGCCAGCACGACGTCCAAATTCTTATCCAGAGCGCTCTGGGTGCGCAGGTCGCCCTACAGATTTACATTCACCACCACACGTGCCAAAATGGCTACCAACGCAGCGTCCTACAATCCGAGTAAGAATAGCCCCATTGATATTTCAGGGTGTCGTGAGCTGATTTTTTCTTTCTAGTTGGGGAAGAAACCGGTCCAGTATCTGGAAAGCCTCCAGCCCTCTCAAACGAAACGAAGGATGCCGTGAAACATGCTGCAAGCTCGAGCACCACGGGTTCTCACGTTCCAGGACAAGATGCTGGCAGCAAGGTTGGGACTGCTGAAGCTGGCACAGGCGAAAAGAAGGTGAAGAGCGAGAAAGAGTGTACGGATACCGTCTAGCCCCTCGGAATGTAGCTTTTAGCTTAGACGTAGTGGTGATGAATTCATCTTTGACCATACCTTGAATAGTGGAACGTGAACGAAAGAAAGCCGAAAAACAAGCCAAGTTCGACCAAAAGAAGGCTGCCCAGGCAAACGCTACTCCCGCAGCAACTAGCAAGAGCAAGGAGAAGAAGGCCAAGGCTGAGAAGAAGGCCGAGGAAGAAGTTCTACCACCTTATATCGAGGAGACTCCCGCTGGAGAGAAGAAGAGTACGTTCAAAACCATTCTTCCAGCAAACATTTAAATTTGATGCTGACTTTTGGTTGTCTAGTCCTGAAACCCATCGATGATCCTCAGTACAAAGCATACAACCCGACTGTCGTCGAATCAGCATGGTATGATTGGTGGGAGAAAGAGGGGTTTTTTATCCCCAAGTTCAAGGAAGACGGCAAAGTCAAAGACGAGGGTTCTTTCGTGATTGTTGAGCCGCCGCCCAATGTCACCGGAAATCTACACATGGGTCATGCCTTGGGAAATGCCTTGATCGACTTGATGATTCGTTACAACCGTATGCATGGCAAAACAACTCTGTGGCTCCCGGGATGTGATCACGCAGGTATCTCAACCCAAAGTGTGGTAGAGAACATGCTGTGGCGTCGCCAGCAGAAGACTCGTCATGACTTGGGACGAACTAAATTCGTGGAGACCGTCTGGGACTGGAAGCACGAGTACCATCAAAAGATCAACAACGTCTTCCGAAGAACCGGTTGCTCCTTTGACTGGACACGAGAAGCTTTTACCATGGACCAGAACTTTTCAGCTGCCGTCACAGAGACCTTTGTGAGGCTGCACGACGAAGGCATTATTTATCGAGCAAACAGACTCGTCAATTGGTGCACGAAACTCAACACTGCTCTCTCAAATCTTGAAGTCGTGAATAAGGAACTTAGTGGCCGGACTTTGTTGGATGTGCCGGGTTACGATAAGAAAGTGGAGTTTGGTATTATTGTTCACTTCAAGTATGAGATTGAAGGTACGGACGAGAAGATTGAGGTCGCAACTACTCGTATAGAGACCATGCTGGGAGATACGGGTGTGGCAGTGCATCCTGATGATGAGCGCTACAAGCATCTTGTCGGCAAGAACGCTATTCATCCCTTCATCCCCGGCCGATTGATGCCGATTGTGGCAGATACCTACGTCGAGAAAGAATTCGGTACTGGTGCTGTTAAGATCACCCCTGCTCACGATCCCAACGATTTTGCACTTGGCACACGACATAATCTCGAATTCATCAACATTTTGACTGATGATGGGAAGATGAACGAAAACGCTGGGCCCTATGTAGGTCAGAGACGATTTGATGTCAGGTATACCATCCAGGAGGACTTGAAGAAAGCTGGCTTGTACGTTGATAAAAAGGACAACCCTATGACCGTTCCTCTTTGCGAAAAGTCTAAGGATGTTATCGAACCACTCATGAAGCCACAATGGTGGATGAAGATGAAGGATATGGCCGCGGCTGCTCTCGACGTTGTGAAGACGGGGGAGATTAAGATTCTGCCGGAAACTGCAGAGAAGAGCTATATCCGATGGATGGAGGATGTCAATGACTGGTGTCTCTCAAGGCAATTGTGGTGGGGCCATCAAGCACCCATGTATTTTGCTCAGGTCTACGGCGAGGAGAACGACGGGGCTGATGGCAAGCTATGGTTTGCCGGCCGCACACAGGAGGAGGCTGAAGCCAAGGCTAGAAAAGCTCTTCCGGGAAAAAATTTCACATTGAAGAGAGATGAAGATGTCTTGGACACATGGTTTTCATCTGGTCTTTGGCCATTTGCTACCATGGGCTGGCCAAACCAGACGCACGATCTCGAAACCCTGTTTCCTACTTCCGTGCTGGAAACTGGATGGGATATTCTTTTCTTCTGGATTGCCCGGATGATCATGTTCAGTCTCAAGTTGACTGGTAAGGTACCTTTTACCGAGGTTTACTGCCACTCCCTCATTCGAGACTCCGAAGGACGAAAAATGTCGAAGTCCTTGGGCAATGTCATCGATCCCTTGGATGTGATTGAGGGCATTGCATTACCAGATCTCCACAAGAAACTCCTGGTAGGTAACTTGAACCCTGTTGAAGTTGAGCGAGCCACAAAGTATCAAAAGAGTGCTTTCCCAGAAGGCATTCCCCAATGCGGCACCGATGCATTGCGTTTTGCGCTGGTATCTTACACTACTGGAGGTGGTGATATCGCGTTCGATATCAAAGTCATCCACGGATACCGAAAGTTCTGCAACAAAATCTACCAAGCTACGAAATATGTTCTTGGGAAACTTGATAAGGACTTCATCCCGCAAAAGACCGCCAAGCTCACCGGCAAGGAGTCACTAGCTGAAAGATGGATTCTGCACAAAATGACTATGGCAGCAAGAGATATCAACAAAGCCATTACTGACCGGGAATTCATGCGTTCAACAACAATCATCTACCAATACTGGTACAACCAGTTGTGCGATGTCTACATCGAGAATTCTAAAGCCATTATTCAGGATGGCACACCAGAAGAGAAGCAATCCGCCGTCGAAACATTGTACACGGCTCTGGAAGGTGCTCTGACAATGATCCACCCGTACATGCCTTTCCTCACGGAAGAGCTCTGGCAACGCCTCCCTCGCCGACCAGACGACGAGACACCATCGATCGTGCTTGCCAAGTATCCGGTGTATGATGCTTCAATGGATGATCCTGCATCTGAAGAAGCATACGAGCTTGTTCTTGGTATCTCGAAGGGTGTACGATCACTAATGGCAGAATACTCACTCAAGGACGAAGGACAAGGTACGAAATTCATAATCTGTAGTGTGTCCCTACTAACAGCCCGACTCAGTGTTCATCCAAACTTACGACTCGACTTCTCATACCACTGCCACGGAGCAAATCCAGTCCATTAAGTCCCTCTCTGGAAAAGGCGTCTCTTCGCTTTCTATCCTTTCCTCATCTGACTCTCGGCCTCCTGGATGCGTTGTATTCTCTGTCTCGTCTGCCTGCGCTGTGTTCTTGCACGTTAAAGGCCGCGTTGATATGGATGCTGAAATTATGAAGGCATCAAAAAAATTAGAGAAGACGAAGCAGGGAATTGAGCGACAGAAGAAGATCCTGGGTGATAAGGATTACCAGGAGAAGGTCAGCAAGGAGCTGCAGGAAGTTGAAATTAACAAGCTGAAGGATTTGGAGACCGAGAGGAATGCATTCGAGGAGACGATTAAGCAGTTTGAGCAGCTGAAGATGGAATAGGTTAAGTATTTCAGGGGAAGGGAAAAGCATGTCGCTGATGTCAAGATTCGTGTGCTACTTTACTAGAAAATAGCCTCTGTGTAACATGATATTTCAATCTTATGAGAGCAGACGATTTTCGAGTCAAGCAATTGGTTGTTATGAAGAATCTAGGGGGCACAACAACAAAACCAATGCCCCGTATAAACTGATGAGGGGGGGAGGCAAGCATGTGCCTGACGAAGCACACTTCAACCAATCCGGCAAGCCTACCTAGGTATCTTACAGGTGGGGCGGGTCTTCCCCTCGGGAGCTATTCGCGCTGCATGGACCCGCCTCGAAGCGGTTTTGAGTTAGAGCTGCTCCGGTTTGAGCGCATTATCTCGACATTAGACGACCACGCCCGCTGCCCTTGGAGTCTCGTGATCATATCATCAGCCCAAGACGTGTCTATTCCGATATAGAAACCTGCTCAGGAGCTACCTGTACTTCGTCCCAACTTCCCCTTGTCACGAAATCCGAATTGAACCCCGGGCGCGAATCTCACCACTGATTAACACCCGACCTTCGTTCAATCAACAAACATAACATTCATCAAGATGGATCATTCACACATGGATCATGGCGGCATGGATATGAGCGCCTACAGGTGCAACATGAACGTACGCCTGTCCTCTTCACTCCGCCTTATTGAGGGAAGAAAGAAGCTGACGGCTTTATCAATCGCAGATGCTCTTCACCTGGAACACCGAGAACCTCTGCATCGTCTTTCGCTGGTGGCACATCAGTGGCACAGTCTCCCTGATCTTCTCTCTCCTCGCAGTCGTCGCCCTAGGCGCTGCATACGAAGCGCTGCGCTCTGCATCCCGCCGCTACGAGACGTTCGTGGACAAGAGGTCGGAAGAGCTACCCAGTAAGCAACCTCCCCCGAGTACTTTGGATTTGAGGTCTTTGGGGTTTCTCCTTCTTGAGTGATTGGAATGAAGCTGAAAGATGTGCGTGTTGAGATGGACCCGTTACTGAGAGAACGCCTTTCCTTTGGTCAGGACGCAACCAGGTTGAAGTTAGCAAGCGGGCGCATGTTATCAAGGCGTTGTTGTATGCCGCGCAGACCCTCTATGCGTTTATGTTGATGTGAGTTTTCCATTCCCTTTCTAAGGTGTAGTAGAGAGTGAGTTGTGGAATGAGGCTAATGATGGTGGCTGCTAGGTTGCTGTTTATGACTTATAATGGATGGGTGATGATTGCGGTAACTGTGGGCGCTTTTGTGGGATACCTGGTGTTTGGGAATAGTACAAGTGCGACGAAGGATGGAGCTTGTCACTGAAGACGAGTTGCTAGTTACGAATTACGAGTGATAGACGTTCAGACTTGGGGAATGTGTTGCTTGAGATGGAGGATACAAAGAGCGGGTCCGATGAGAAGTGGAGTTTGGACATTTAAGTGACTCCAGAATCGTGGTATGTAATACTGTAAGAAAGCTCAGCTGTGACCACCCAGGCTGCATTTACATATCCCAGGACCTTCAGCCGTCCTAAAAGACAACGGCATTTTCAACATCCAATCCGTGGTTGTGCCCAACCCTGCCACGTTAAAGTATGTGCCCTCCAGCCTCTAGCGCCCCCTACATCATAATCGCGTGAAGATAAAGAAGCATCTGCAGCTTCAAAGAACATAAACCATATCGCCATATTGGTATCCCTGTTGAATGAAAGCACTTATCCCCACTCAATCGAAGACCCAACCAGAAACACATCATAATGTCGTTACATAGCAACACCCAACCTCCCCCGTTCAATGATTGTTATTCATCTTCCTTTGCAGATCCATCCGAGCCTGTGGGCGAAGGCCCGCGATGCAGGCTCGCACCCTCATTCGTTACACTCCTCGTCAAACTGCTACTCCTTGAATACACACTTCCTCCACTCCTCTCTGAATTGGGCGTAATACATATCCTAAACTTCTTTGCTTCCTTCTTAGCCTGCTCCCTATCCTCCTCCGTATCATCTTCCCTAAATTTTGGCGGCCCAGGCAGCTCCATCGAAACTGTGAATCCTCTCACTCGAAAATTCTTCTTATTCCAGGCATTCAATAGCCTCTTAAAATCGCCATCATACTGCAGTTCCTTCCTGATCTTGTTAATTACATCCCGTTTGTGGACTCTCCAGAGCACAGAAGCGCCACGAGGCAGCTCGGCAGCCTCGACAACCTGATCAGAGAACGTCTTCCAGTCCTTCTCCGCGATCGAGTACTTGGTCAGTCTGGGATCGTAGGGGAAACCAGAGGCGAGAGAGGCCGTCCTGGTGGGGATTCGGAGGCGGCGTGCCACAGGTGGCGGGCGGGGTGTGTTGGCAAAGGAGATTCGGCGGCCAGAGGCAACGGACGGAGAGCGCAGGCGGCTATCGCTGTCTTCGAGGTTTGGGGAGAGGTAGGTTCCGTTGTTAGTGCTAGATGCGGTTTGTGGTCGCTCGTCAGGAGATTTGGGCGATTCGGGGGAGAGAGATGTTGGTCGAGAGGTTGGGCGAGAGGGGCTGCGTCCGGCTCGTGGAGCTCTGAAGGGTTGCTTCTGTTAGCGAGTTGAACTGAAACCAAGCTTGAAGTATTGGGACGAACTGCTGGTTCTGGTTTGTGAGCGGGTTGCGGAACTTGGTGTTCGTGGGCTTAAAACTGCTCTTCTTCTTCGTCTTGGGGTCTTTGGCCTCGAGCTCTTCCAGCGCAGCTAATATGTCCGCCATGGTTGTGGTTGTAGAATTGATGCGAGAAAGAGAGCGGGGGAGGTTGAGATAGACATCGACGTGTGGAGAAGGGAGTCATGTATGGATCATCAGCGGTGGTGGCTGTGTAAAAATGCTGCTCTCTGATTGAACATCATGCATTGAGATGTGATCCGCGGTGAGGTCTGTGGGCAGCGGGCACTGATTCCAAGTAGAAAATAGAGTGGGGTTGGGCGAGTTCCACTCTCTGGTCTAGACGTGAACCTAGTTGAACCTACTCCTGTACATTTGCAAGCAACCCAGACTACTTATTATTCCCTGGTACTGGGCTGGGCTACCACGGCTCTAAAAGACTCCCCACCTGCTGACTCAGTGCAACTCTCGTGCCTTCTCCAGGCCCAACCCAAATGCGCGGATCCAATTGGCTGAGCCCATGCAGCAGGAACATTAATCAATATCACATGAAAAAGCTTACACTGGCTTGGCTTTGTCATTTGTCTCTCCTTTCTACCAGTTCTTAAGAAAGAGTCAAGACAGACTAAAGCACCTATTAGTAGTGTCCGGATCGCAGAATACTTGGCTTCTCCGTATCATCTCTTGTCCTTCTGAAATCCGCCAAGTGCGTACAGCCTCAATGCCCCACGATGACGTAAGGCTTTCAACGCTTTTTGATGACATTTCCAAGCTTTTCAAAATCTCACACAGTCTAGGCTTGATGAGGAGAAACTTAGCCAGCCTTGCTTTCTTCTTCTTCTCTCTCCCTCGATTCACTGATCAGCAAAGTCCTTAGTGCGTCTTGGAAAGGGGAAAAGGGGCTCAAGCGAGTCATTCTTCAATCGCTCTCGTGAGACAAAACAAGAGACTTTCAGATTCTCGTATCCTTGTCCTGTCATCATGCTCGCACAAGATGAAATCCAATTCAAATATAATTAAAGTCATTGCTCCATGCATATGACAGCTATCGCGAAGACAACGTTTTAGTCTAGAGACAAAATGAATTCTACGAGGCTAGAGTCGGAGAGAGTTTTCGAAGCTCTCACTATTACGAGTCTTTTCATTTGGTTGTTCTTCATATCCTCGTTCATAATCTTTCAGGAGTTCCTCCACTCCTTCAAGCATTCTACCAAAGTCTTGATCAAACTCCCCGACCTAAGAAGTATATGAAAGGGAGCGCTTGAGTAAGCAAATTCCAATCCCACACAAATAAGCTTCACATCATATTGCTCGCCTGGAGCAACAACCTCTACCGTCGAAATCTGCACGCAATTCTGTCTTTTCAATGAGAAGGGTGTGAGTAGGAATTTAGTGGGGTGCAGACAAAGTTTAGAAAATATGTTGTACGAGGGCTGCCGGATCAGGCATTTTGGCGGGGTTGTAGCTTCATTAAAAGGGTGCTGCAAACAGTGAGGAACAGAACTGGGAAAGGGGTTTAATGGTTTGGGCTCCTTTTGCTGAGACGATTCTGGGTATTCTGGTTTTGTAATAGAATAGAGAGGAAGGAAGATTAACCTGCGATGCCTTTAGAAATGGGAGGTAAAATGGGTCAACCGACACAGTCTCCAATTGCTCTGTTTCAAATCTTCATCACGTTAAGATATGCTAGAGAATATGCTCGATTCCCTGAAACATTGAAGATATGTAAAGTGGATTAGTTGTCTTGATCAACAAGAAAGTTTGACCCCGCACTTCTTGCAGAAAACCTCGGCACAACTAGTCTTGCGAGAACCGTCACGATTTAATGCTCGAAGCTTTCCATTGTCTGTATGAAGATCAAGATGCTGCGTGAAGCCTTCCTTCTTGGAGCTTCGCTATGAAAGCATAAACCAAGGTTCAACGAGTTTGACGAGTTCCAGTTATTTCCCTTCTTCTCATTGTGAGACTCGAATCATTTAGGCTCTGCATGTCAGCACAATAGGTCAGATTTACTTGTTCATGGGTTCTTGGGGCCTAGGTTCCGCTAAAGTCAACTTGCCTTTGGCCCTGTTTAAAACACTGACCTCTCCGTTTCAGGGCTATTTTTTTTTGTTTTTTTGAAACAGTCGAAATACTCTCAAATCCACCGTACATACACAAGCCTTCCGAAAGCTATTCTTCACATCAACTAGCTCATTGAGTCAAAGTTGCAGGCTAAAGCACCTCGTCTAAGGCTCCACTAGCCTCGGTTGTCTCCTCTTCACCTTTGGGAAAGTTGTAAACCAAAAATCAATTCACAGTCCAACAGCATTGTGGTACAATTTATTTACCTTCATAATCTATCCTGTAAGACTGATTTTCCATCTGGAAATGCCACATCAGTTTCATTTCTGACTCGACATCAGCTGAAAGCAAAAATAGAGCCAGTGCGAATAGCAGATTGTGTCGTACCAGCGCCGGGAATCATAAATGATGTGCTTCAAAATACAATCTGAAGAATTCAATCAAAGCACGCACAACCCCGGCCTTCCGGAAAGACGAGTGGTTTGGCCTCCAAAGTTGATCCTACAGACTCCTATGGGGTACTTGCGTGACTGTATGTACATTGTTCCATCGTGTGCTGGAATAATAAATATTTAACAGACTCCAAAGCATCAGGAAATAATCTCCCGCGAGATATCGGCCGCTCCTCTATCTTCGGAGATGGAACCGTCATTTTCCAATTCGGAGACACATTTTGCCATTCAATGAATGGTACCTTCACAGGTCTCTCTCCAAACAATGCAGCTTTTAAAGCGGGTCATAACCCGACTGTCAGTTCATACTTCTCTATCCATGATTCCAACGGTCATCGGAATAGCGAGCAACAAGTTCCACCTTTCCTCGCATTCTTCCCTGGTGAAGGAGATACGAAAACACGCCTCCTTAAATTCTGGTGCTTTAGCGGCATTGTAGAGACCCATACAGACCACAAGGGAAACCATTTCGGAGTTTGCTACTATGAGACGCGAGAGTTGGAGAGAGACGCGATTGATGATGGAGTCTATCTCTATACCGGAATTGCATCCGTTACCTGGAATCCAAAGGAGCAATTTCTTGAAGCGAAGCGCCAGATTAGTCCTCAAGGGCCTCAATTTTTCCTTGTATGCTATGGCAAATAAAAAGATCGAAGATATAACTGACAGTTGGAAGGCAGATGAACCACGATTCGGTGCCTTCTGTGCCGTGCTTGGAATTAATAAAGAGTACATTTATCTATACGGCCATACCCCCGACAACTTAAAAAGCGTGGTCTTAGCTCGGGTTCCATCTCGGCAGGCCTTTTCCAGGAAAGAGTACGAATATTGGGACGGAAATGGCTGGTCCTCAAAGATGAGAGAGTCAAAGCCTGTCTTGACAGCAATGCAACATGGCCAAATCTTCCACACAGATATTTTCGGACAAAATTCGCCATTCAAGTATGCTTTCATCGGATGTAACTCCTTTGCTGACTCCAAGGTACGGTTCGGACGAGCACAGGAACCGCAAGGACCTTGGGAGCAGATTCATGAAGTGGAGGGCTTGAGGACGTACTCGATGCAACCGTATGACCCGGCCTCCTTTATTTATTGCTTCTACCCGCATCCTTGGGCTTTTGACGTGAAAAAGAACGGTGATTTAATGATTACTTGGAGTGAGGGTGGGATGCATGGCAGTGTTATTGCAGAGCTGCTTAGGTTTGAGACGACCACTTAATAAAGTCAATTTGCGCCTCAGAAAGCAATGAAATTCCAGGAATTGACAATGTACCAGCTTGGTATGAATAATGAAATTAGAAGCACTCTCAGGACTAGACAAGTCCAAACATGAAAAGTATGCCAAGCAAGAGCTGGACAATAACATGGAAATCAAGTAGAGAGACTCGTTGTGTGAGGAGTCTATGTAAACTCCAATGTACAGGAATTTTGGTGCAAGAAGATACTGATTGTAAATGTTATAACAGCCATTTGCACATTCTGAAGAAAGGTGGTTAAATTAGAAATTCAATTTGGTCTTCTCGAAGCATCCGAGGATTAACCGCTTAGTCACCTTACTCACGCTATTCCCAATTCAGAACAACTCCTCCAAGCTCCCATATCTCGACAATTTTGCCCGCCACAGCTTTTCCCCAGACAACCTCCGAACAACGTCTAGACACCTCACATCCTGGTTCATTTGCCAGATCCTCAAAGCGCGATCGCAGCCATACCCAGAAGTAATTTCATCTTAGAGCGCAAGGCTCTCCTTCAGCGCAAATCTCTCACCTTTAAATCCATTTCTCAGCATATCCTTCTTCCCACCACCTCAGACCCGTCACAATGGCCAACTACCTCGCCAGCATCTTCGGCACCGAAGCCGACAAAGTAAACTGTTCCTTCTACTACAAGATCGGCGCCTGCCGCCACGGAGACCGCTGCTCTCGAAAACACGTCAAGCCCTCCTACAGCCAAACCATCCTCCTCCCAAACCTGTACCAAAACCCGGCCTACGACCCAAAGAATAAGATGAACCCGAGTCAGCTGCAAAACCACTTTGACGCTTTCTACGAGGACTTCTGGTGCGAGATGTGTAAGTTTGGGGAGATTGAGGAGGTGGTCGTGTGTGATAATAACAATGATCGTATGTTTCCCTCCCCTCCTGTGTGTTCAAAAGAAATAAAAGCTAACTGATTCGATGATAGATCTCATTGGAAATGTCTATGCACGCTTCAAGTACGAAGACTCGGCGCAAAAAGCCTGCGATGCGCTTAACTCCCGCTGGTACGCAGCGCGCCCCATCTACTGTGAGCTCTCGCCTGTCACCGATTTCCGCGAAGCCTGTTGTCGGTTGAATAGTGGTGAAGGATGTGTCAGAGGTGGCTTCTGCAATTTTATTCACAGGAAGAATCCAAGTGCCGAGTTGGAAAGGGAGCTGGAATTGAGTACGAAGAAGTGGTTGAGATTGAGAGGTCGAGATGAGAGGAGTATGTCAAGGAGTCCAAGCCCGGAGCCGACGAGGAAGAGGTATTAGGTGGATGATGCTGGTTGAAAATGGCATTGGTGGAAGCCTCTGCAGTACAGTGAGAATAGATGATCAGCGATGGTCACGATACGAAGCATCCAGGGGAGAAAACCCAACGATGGGGTATATGGATCATTATACGAATGCAAGACGAAAGAAGGGCGGCAATATTTGGCGTTTAGGTATCATCGTGCCTCTGCACCCAATGCTGCGTATAGAATACCAAGTTCTCAAAAGTACTTTAGCTGGTTATTCGGAGAAGTACAGAGCTTTCTAGCTCTCGTAATGAACTAAGAAGTTTTAAAATAAATTAAGCTCCGCATAATATCATGGTAATGTGGTGTATCGGTCCTGTAGTTTACAAAAAAGACAGGCTCATGTATCTCATTCATGCATCTTCAATGGCCCAAAGCACAACGCCAGCCATCTAATCCATGTTCCCCATTCATTGCCGCAATCTGCCCCAAAACATTGAAATTGCTTTCCCGTAGCCTATCCTTCGGCATCGACGAACTCGTCCATATCCGACGTTTCCGTGTCATGCCTAGTCAAAGAATTTCCAGCTGGTAAATCCCGCTTCAAATCATCGTGGAAATTGATCAAAGGGCTGCCTTGAGGTTTCTGCTCCGTACTAGTTTCTAGCAACGTCTGCTCTAGCTTTTGGTGCTTCGGATTCTCCTTTACTGCTTGCGTAGGGTGAAGATTAGCTGGTAGATCTGGGGCCTCGTCGTTCTGTCCAAAATCGATGAGGTCGTTATCACCAGTTGGGGGTTGGGGAGCGTGAGAAGTAATTGGTGATTTAGTCGAGGCATAGGAGCTAGAGCGGTGTTGTGGAGGGGGAATAGGATTCTTCTCGGTGTGGGCTTGGCCTCGGAGGATAGGGGTAACGGCAAGGATTTGCTCTGTTTGTTTCTGTGGTGTTGATCCGTCGCTGGAACAGTTGTTAGCCACCTACTTTTATCGAATTTTTGATGCGTTTACATGTTTGCGTTCAAGATCCAATCCAGATCTTCCTCTCCTTCATCTGGACCACCGGGACCTCCTACCACAGGCCGGAAAAGTCGGGGCCGCCATTCAACACCATCTTCTGCTCTCTTGGCCGCTTCATCTCGTTGCATGTCCTCGATCTTCGTCTTTTCGTCTGTGGCCACCTCGTGATTACGTTCCTTGACTGCTTTTGCAGTTGCAAACCATAGTTTTTGGGATTCGCGCTCGTATTGCTCGTCCAGGGGTCGTACTAGTGGAGGAGTGTGTTTTGCGTTGGTGGCATTGAAAAGTACTTCCTTCTTGCCAGTCTAGGCGTTCAAGTCAGCACCTCTTCTTCACTGAAATAGCTTGGGCAAATATACCTTCAGGTCCTTGATCACCATCTCTCCATTCCAGATTCCCGATATTTCATACAGGATCTCCCCCGTCTTGTCATTCTTAATACTTCCACCAATCGCATTATAAGTGCCTCCAAAGTACCCCTTAGTCTTGAACTCAATGTCGGCACTTAGTCCCAACTCCGGGCAGCGCACGAAACTGTGATCACCAAGCTCATACTTCATTTTCCCGAACAAGATACCCCTCGCATACATATTTGGCTGTGTGAGAATGTACCTCTCTCCCTTCGGGCCTTTCCCCCTGTTCAGAAATCGAAGGATAGCGATCCCCTCCATCATGCTCGCAGCAGAGTTGCCGAGGAACTTACTGCGCGGTTTCAGGCATCCGTCAATGCGGATATGGTGCTCCGGCGCCATGTAGAAATAGCTGGATTTTGGAGGGTGATGGGACGTTTGCTCGGCGATGTAGTAGCCTTTCGTATGGTCGCCGAATTCCCAATAGCAGGTGAACGTCTCGCCGAGGATTGGGTTGAGTGGTTTCTTCACTCCTCTGCACACATGTCAGATCTGTCTTATTCCCCGAAGAAGCAAGTATTTTCGTAGTTTCTTACGGAGGTTTAATGTGCCAACCACTCAAGTAGAACTTTACCACCGACACAAATCTCTCTACCGGATCATCTATCTCAGGCATAGGAAGCAGCGTCTCTGGATGTGCCATAAAGCTATACCTTCATTAGTATTGAAAAGCTCTAGGCTTGGCACAGCAATACGCACTTTGTGATCCTCTCGAGCATGCTCTTAGGCTCCAGTATGAAGGTTGGCAGCACAACACGGCTCAAGTCAGCACCAGGTCGCAGCTGGCTGATAATATGTGACAAGACTAGACATTTGAAAATCAGCCTCTCTCTTCTCTATTCAGGGGTAGTATATCCTCACCATTTCCCTGCTCCGGTTCCACGACCGTGGTCTCATCCTCCGGGCCATCCGACTTATCATCGTACGAAGACCTATTGCCTATTCGCACACTATCAGCACGCCGTCTTGAATAGCCCATATAAACACCTTACTTCCTGTCTCCCTTGAAATAGGAAAAGAGACAGCTGCGAAGACCGGAGATACATACTGGCGCCGGAAGTCCGGCGATGCGCGTGCAAGCTAACCATCTTTCCCTTGCCTTGCCCTCTATGATCTTTTTGCTCTCGGATTCTGAACGTGCCGGGTTGTAGTGTCTTGTGGCAAAGTTATGGTGAGCCTGGGGCTATGGAGACAGATACCTAGATGGTACGTACTGTTGACCGGCGGCGGCGGAGATGACGCAGTTGTGTTGGGTGAGAAGGGGGAAAATCTGCACAGCTCGTGGTTGGTTCCGCAGTCCAGGGTTAGCTTATGGCGGGGTTGTTTTGGTGCTGGCTTCTGATTGGACGTGCCGTCATCGCAATTCTGGTCCCCGAAAAGAATTTCTTATTTTGGATTTGTACTTCTTTTGCTTTGTTTTGTATGTTGACTTGTGACTGAGCTGTGAGGCAAAGCTCACGATCGCGACCAGAGGAACAAATCAGGATTCACTGTGTCACTCTGACTGTGTTGCTGAGCTGTGCACACAGTGAACAGGAGAACCCCGCTTTGGAACAAAATCCACTCTTTATCGTTTTATTTTTATCAACAGCTTGCTTAAATCCCGTGCCTCCCCTATCTAACTAAGTCACCCAGCTTGTACTTGATTAAAGTACTTCTATACCCTACGAAGAGTTAATCATAACGAGAATTCCTTACAATCCCAACGGGGCATTACAACTACAAGTCCACTGTCTCATGCAGCAGAAATCTGGTCACGTGGTCCGATTCTTCTCATCAACTTCAACCCCTCCCCCACGTTTTGGTAGGCATGGGAGGAGTCTTGACCGTTCTCTCGGCGTCCAAGCTTGCATGATTTGAAAATCATGCAGGGATAGCAAGGTGCCACGGACCATCAGTTGGCTTTCATTAAACGAAGCTCACAGATTGCCCAAAATCAGAAGAAATCATGCCTCAATACAGTATTACAATTCCATGAACGTAAACTACTATAAACAGGCTCATCTCGCCTCGTTATATCCATCTCTCTCCACCCCTCCCCTTAATTATTATCTCAACCTATTTATTTCCCGTACTGCGCAGCCAGACTTGTATCCAGCTCCAGCTCCGTATGCTAAACAAACAAAAGCGAAACCTCTCCCCATATACTCCATGCCCTAAATATACATACAAAGGCTTGTTGATTTCCTCATCCCGCCTAATAGAGTCGCAATGTCATAACGCCAGATGCTTTTCTCCACTTATCATGCTTTCATAAAAGATCCTTTCTTTATGCTGTTTTCTTGCCTACCAACCAACATCAAAGTATTGAAGAAATATGGGCGAGAGAAGTATTCCGCGTAGGTTATCGGGCATTCTCCATGCTCGAAGACCCGCTTAGTCGTCCATCGACAAGTTCCGCTGAGCTGCCCAGATATTGCGGGTTCTCGGACGGATTCACGGTGCGGATGCTGTGTTGATTTACGAAGCCCACGCTGGTAGGTCTGTCGTTTTGGTCGTCTGCTGATATTCTACCGAGTACGGATTGATGCCCCAGATCCAAGGGGTCTGTAACCCCTGATTTTGAGGACATGTCTGAGTGCCGCTTTTGGGAACTTGTGCGGTCGAAAGGGAGTCGTGAGTCTAGGGATCTCTGTGGTTGATGCGTTTGGAGGAATTGTGCTCCACCACTTGTCATATCAACGCTCTGTGATTTTCTTCTTGAGCTCTTCCGAGGCACATTTGGCTTGGCTGATGGTATTCGCGTCGGAAGGCCGGGCAAATCAGGAATGTCTGTCGCCTTACCTCTTCGAGTGCTGCCCCTCGAAGTAGCCTTGGACGGGAATCTGCTTGGCAACTCAATTCCACCATCAGGAATATCTAGCCCTATTGAAGGTGGTATATCTGATATCCTGGTGATCTCATATTCGTCATCCGACGCGCTTTCGTCATCAGAGCCTGTAGATCTGACCAGATTCTCGTTTTCGTGGGTGGTTGCAGCGGCTGGCTTTGTTGCAGCCCTCGAAGGTCCAGCGTGTACGGATTCATCATCTGATTCGATAGGTCCATTCCGGACACCACCTGAAAATGCCACCGGAACACCTTCAGGAGGAGTCTCTGCTCCAGGCACGTTTCTGGCGGCCATGCCAGGAGGCATCCTTGCACTTCGCACAACCTCAAACCCCTTTCCTTTCTTCTTCGCCTTTCCTCCAAACAAGTTCTTGAACCATCCCGCAGCTGAAGCAGCCGGTCCTGTTGGATCAGCTGGTCCTGTCTTTATCCTCCTGCTGGGAATGTTGGCATTAAGTGCTCGACCACGAACGCCATAATAAAAGTCGACCTCACGAATGGTGTAGTCAGCTTGCGTTCTCCCGGGGCTTCCCTCTAGCATTTGTGGAGCAGTGGGAGTATTTCGCCCAGATATTGAAGGTCCCTCTTCGCCTATGTCTGGAGTGCCTGAATCAGGCTCGCTCCATCTCTTATTTTCCACGTCCCTGCTAGCCCATGATGCTCGACTTTTTGCACCTGGTGTGAATGTTTCCAATGTCGGTCGTCGTAACCTTGGGGGTCGATAGTATGGATCCGCAGTGTCAGTGGTAGCTATTCCCAATACTTGGGCTCGACCTCGTCCCAGACCAGAGGGAGATGCTGCGGACGGCAAGTAAGAAAATGTGCTAGCCTCTCCAGGAGTAGTGGGGGCGTGCGAACTGGCGCCACTTCCAATATAACCTGGTGGCGCAACACCGTGGGCATCCATGCTGTCAAGCCCTGTACTGGCTCGACCGAGAAGTACCCCAGCACTACCAGCAGATTGACTTCTAAGCCTACCGCTATCCATCATATACGACTTCCGGTCATTTTCAGAGTCCAACATTGCAGCACTTGATAGCTGGCTTTGTCTTGAACCACCATCCCGTCGCGGTAATCTTCTGGACAATTGACGCATACCAAAGACCTTGACCAGACCACCTCGAGTTGCACCGCTCTCATCTCCACCAGCACCTGCCATGCGTGCAGCAACCTCAACGATTGTCTGGGCTGCGTTGAGTAGAAATCCAAACAATAGGACAATGGCATGCATCAAAAGAATAGCGTATCCAATCCAGCCCTTTGAGCCTTCCGTGACGCCTAGCGAAGGGGCAAACGAGATCATGAGTAGGATGGTGGCGAACCTGAGGACGGCAAAGAAAGTATGGAAGGCATTCATGGAGGTCGGAGAATGGAATGGTCGGAAGGCATGCAGGGTTAATACGGTTATGACCTCGCAGATCGCAAGCAGGACAAGCTGAGCAATGCCAGAAGGCTGAACGGCGCCGATTGCAATTCCCCGGACGAATGTCAGAAGGAGTGGAACAAGGGCAAATGGCGCGGCGTTGTCGGAATAGGTATTATACAGAGATCCGTATAAGAGAACCGTTGGCAGGTCGTCGAAGAGGTAAGACTTAGGCCGCGTAGACGCAATAACAAAAAGCAGCCAGCAGGCAAACCCAACTACGACGACGAGCATCACCACTGCAAGGGCCACAGCATATGTAGGTGAATGTCCAGCCTCGACCAACTGGAACATCGATAAAGCGACAATCGGAAGTAAGAAGTAGTTGAAGACGATCCGAATCACGTTTCCAACCGAGAATGGCATGTTCTTTGCTCTCAAATCCTCTTCTTGGGTTTTGTTGACATGTCGATATACCCACCGTACGAAGAACCCGATTTGGATAAAAGCCATGGAGGCACCAAGGATCACAAGAAGCCACACGGCCATACCAGCCCAGACATCGTCCACTTGACTCATTCCAACCAACTGTCGGAGTTGATCCAGTCCATACGTGCCATTCGTGACATATATCCCATCCACAAGACTATTCGTTCCGTTCCCATTGCTGACGAAGCTCTGATTGAACATAAGCGCAGACCATGATACCTTGCTAACGATCGGTTGGTAGAAACCTGGATAGTTTAGGGTAAGACCACCAGTAAGAGCCACGAACTGGATATATTGCAAGCAGTCTCCAAATCCTGGGGTGACTAAACGAAGTAAATCCGCATCTCGTCCATAGTTTGTTGTCCAGCGAAAGATATCTGTTGTCCCCCAAGGACTGAAAATACCAGCAAAAGCTGTGGCAAACCCAACAACTAGGAGAACTACCACGGGAATGTATTTGACGATTGAACTCAGGCTGGATCCGATATCAGGAGTTATGTTCGCGGACACACATCCAACGGGTGTACTATTTACATCCCCGTACTTGACCAAAAGCGTTACGGAAAACGATGTGAATGCGTACGAAGAGTAGAAGTTATTCGAAAATCCATACGAGGCAAAGTTGCGGTATGTGGTCCTGATGAGAAAGGTTACTGGTGTTCGCTGGAAGAAAGGAAAAAGAACTTACAGATTGTCTTTGAAGTTTGGAGGAAGAGGACATGACCCATTGACCAGGTTATCACAGAAACCTACGCCCTGAACTGGATTATACGGTGTATACGTTAGGACGTTGACTTTGCTGAAGAGGGTGGTGAGGAGAGGATGCGCAGCTGTAGGATCAGGATTGGCCTCTATTTTGCCTCCCGGATTGGTGTCGTTGCTCGTATCCCAATACGATGAGTTCCAAGCCGGCAGAACATATCGAGTTGGGCCGACAGTTGAGCCAGTGACGTTTGTCCATACAGTAACATTCAGGTTGTGCGTCGGGTCGGTGGTGTTGAATACGGCATCCACAACGAGGGGTACCAATTGTAGCTGTAGAGGCGAGTCTTGAAGGACGCTTTCTGACAAGCAGTTCTGGAAGTTGACTTGCACTGCAGATGTAGGAATGACCCAGAGACTTGCTATCAGCAAGAACAGATATTGCAATGTCCCAAAGAAATCCATCTGCCGCCGTGTTGGGAAATGTAGATATGGCATCGTTCGTAATAAGCCCCGTTTGAGAGATGAACTATCCACCCATTGCTCATCTCCAACTTCCCTCTCCCCCTGCCATGCTTTTTTAGAATCGACAGAGAATATCATCTTATCGTACGAGCGGTCGTATTCAACATGATCATCGTGAAGATCCTGGATTTCCATGGCATCGTTGAACTTCGCCCTACCCATTCGACGAAAGAGAGATCGCGGCTCCGCATGCAAGGTAGGCGATGGTGCTTTTGCTCTAGAACGCCATCGTGAGCTGGCGGGCGGTCATTCGGGGAAAGGATGAGTCGCTGAAGAAGGACTGGAAATGCGGCGAGGTTTGTGTTGGTTCGAAACTTTGGGCGGTGCCTGGCTGATTTCGAAACGAGACCAAAATCTCTAATCGCCGGGAACGAGAGACTCGATTAGAACAACCGACGCCGCGCCGCGCCAAGATAGTGAGTGCTGGGAACTTGAGCGAGAGCAGGGAGGAAAAGTGAGGGCAATCACGAAGTTGGGGTTGCGACACATACGTTGCGGCGCGTTGTCGGGATGCTCTCCTGATTCCAAGGTCTTCAACCAAGGCCGTATTCTCTTCCTCCAATGCGCAATTTACAGCTGACGGCGATCTCGTATTAGAGATGTGCCCTGGATATTTCCTACGAGTACAGTGCCGATCCACGCTGGGTCAACTACTACCGACTCTACAGCAATTTACGTGCAGAAAATAGGAGCCGGCATGTTGAATTAATATTTTATTTCTCACAGCTCACGGAAATTCTTCATCTCGAGTCACTAGATCTGTTTGTGAAACGATCAACGTGCTACTCTACCTAGGTACTCCACAAAAGCTTCTTTCATGGGGACTTTGGGTGTGGCGTCGATCAACGTAGCTACGATTGGCCAGGCGATCAGACCGAAACACTGCCTACCTTCGTACCTATTTTTGGGACTGGGGTCGGCTCTGGAATATTTCGACCTATGACGCAGGATTCCGAGCTCCTCGTCCCTGTCGACAGAAGAAGCGGCATTAATCTCCATTGCCCCAAGTCATCTGGACCCCGAGGGCGTTGGAAGTGCTACCTCTCCCAGTATCGCCGCCTACTCTGGAAGAAGCAAAGTATACTGATTCCTTTTGAAGTCTTAGTTGCTTCAATATTCTATAGTCTAAATTATGCCACAATTTTCAGGACGGGATCGGAGGTTTGTATTTATAGGGGCGTCGGATGAAAAGAAATAATTCATATTTTCCACTTCAGTTCTCGTCTCAATGGTTTCGTAAAGTCTTTGTTGCATATCGCCCCTGTGACACTTCCGGTTCACTTCCAAGAGTACTTTTGTACAACGGCACGTTCTCTAGCCACTTCGAGAGTGGTTATCTCTAGCTAGGCGTTTGTTGCACAGTAACTCAATGTTCCAGAGTACTTTGTACATTGAGAGCTTCTGGCCAAGGATGAGTGAACAGCCTTCCTCACCTCTACTAATCTTTCATGTGAACAAAGAACTAAACCTTGGAATCAGGTTTATTCTAGCAAGTGGACTTTTGATATGTGCTTTCAATGTTCCCAAAGCCCTCAGCATAATTGAGAATGTCTTTTCCCTGCGGCAATCATCAGAATTCAGAGGTACTCGCACATCACTCAAAAATGTTGCCATGAATTGCACTCCAAGTTCCCAGTTAAAATCTTGGCAGAAAAGTTCTAATGCACCATGACTCCTCCACCCCAGAATTGGAAAAGCAGTCTTTTTGGGTCTTGTTCAAAGATCGTTTCGCCAAGCGCCATGGATATTACCTCGCAAGAAATGCTATCAACACACCACCCGATGCCCACCAGCAACGCTATGCTAAGAATCACTGCAAAAAGCTCGCTTCAGGCCCAACACAACATAACCTATCTTCTAACAGACGCCATTCGTGAAGCAGGCTTCACTGGTGCAGGCAATGCTTTCATAAGTGCTTCTCGATCTTGACTCGTTAATAAAAAGGAGTTGAAAAGGGTGAGCAACACACCTTCTTCATTGTCAAAAACAATAGTAATGTCATCATGCTCGCCTGGATACTCCGGCATGTCCAGACACACAAACTCAGATTCCCTCGCATTTTCCCCCTCTCCTTGCATCTTCGGCATCGCGAACTTAGCATCCACAATCCGCAGGGAGAACTTGCCA